>Ga0196964_10001008_pt1 | contig 14977 bp, 22 predicted proteins | sample S1_10metaG_FD_148615 | JGI IMG/M metagenome (GOLD analysis project Ga0196964, IMG submission 148615) | Soil microbial communities from Anza Borrego desert, Southern California, United States - S1_10 | ecosystem: Environmental > Terrestrial > Soil > Desert | place: USA: California | collected...
ATGTAGACAAAATTTGTCGCATATGAATGCGTTATCTTTGTAGAAATGCACAAAGTTTGTGTATTTTTATACATAAAATTTATGCAGTCATGGCATTAAAGACAAGAGAAATCGGAATAATAAGTGAGTACAGGGAATTGATAGAAGGTTTACCTGGTCTCATAAAGGAGTCTGGATTAAAAGCGACATTTATCAGGGAAAAGACAAACATCAGTCGCATGATATACGAATATCGGATGAAGGAAAAGAACTGGCAGCCTGATGAGCTTGAGGACATCATCAGGGTAATAGAGGGGAAAGAGCCTAAGTACGCGGATCAGCGCAAAAAGAAAGCTCCACGCGGTGCAACGGTCGCAAAGAACAAAAAAAACGAGGTCAACAATTGACCTCGTTCGTTCTATTACTATCGTTTACTATTATGTAGATTTTTTAAAAAGCTTATCGAAAATTCATCTGAAACATCAGCGAAATCATTTATGTAATCAAGTTTCAGATTTTTAAAGGAAAAACTAACATCATTACGTGTTGATGATGATTTCTCATTATTAATTCCCATATAACACATTGTTCCTTCACCAGACATAGTTATAAAATTGAAATTTTCATCAAATTCAGTTACCTGATGGGTTATAACCTCTATACCTCCTCCTGATTTATCAATCTTATAAAATCTATATTGTCCATCTCTCTCATATCCAAACGCAAGCTCATCAATCGTTCCACCTTCATTTTCAATTCGGTTACTTATAACTTTACCTACAAATTTTTCAGCATCTTTTATAATCTGCTCTCTTTCTACTGTTTTCACTTATATATTTTATTTATAAATTTACTAACTCGCAAGTGCCCTTCACCTGCCTTCTCGTGCTAATAACGCTACTAAGGTATAATTATTCATAAATAATATATAAATAATACAATAAGTTTAACTAACTGGTTCACAGCAATATTAGCCTTTCGAGCCGACACGCGCACGATTGGCGCACCGCACGGTGCTGCTGTCAAAAAGAAAAAATGAGGTCAGTTAACAGCCTCATTTTTTTGTTATAAACCCCGGTATTAAAGCCCGCTTTAAAGTCCGCTTTTTAAAACCCGGTAGAAAAAAAAAATTTTTATTTTTCCCTCTTTATCAGCCCGTTACAGGCTTTTTATCGAATAAAATTTAATAAATATCTCCTGCCTCGCCCTTTCAAAATAATAACCTGTAAACGCACACAAAGAGCCTTAAAATCCCCTTAATCAGTACTCTGTAAAATTAAATATATTTTTTTGTAAAAAGTTGCATATCAAATAGTTATTTAAAAAAAAGCTATTAAATGTGGAACTTTATTTGTATATTTGTATTGCCTCTGATTCAGTCACAGGCGGCAAAAAAAAGCCCCGTCGAGTACCAGTCGATCAGGGCGGTTAATCTTAGTCGGCAGAGTTAACCTCAGTTTTGCCAAGGTGTTGCCAGATTTTTTAAAACTTGAACAGACTCGATATGAAAAAAAACGACTGTCCTTGCCAAGATGGGAAAATGGAAATCTTCGTAAGATGGATTACCATCAAAGGCAAAAGAGTGTACCCGAAACCTCCGCATAAAGCTTTTAGGCTGTGCGTGAAACCTCGTGGCATCTAACTCTTAGATCAAAAGTAGCAAAAAAATTTACAGAAGCTATACTTTTGCATTCAATTTTTAGCCTGTCGCCTTCGGGTGGCAGGCTTATTTAAAACAAAGTATCTATGTTCAAACTTGTACCATACTTATCTATCCCACGTGGCTTGGCAACCAAGATAGTAAAGGATAACATTGATCTGAAGAACATCACGACATTGTACCAGTTGAAAGCTCTGTACAATGGCGGGATTATCCTCAAGATTAAAGATAGGTATGAGACAATTGCAAAGGAGTTAGGATATGGTAAAACCAAGTTGAGGGAGAATATCAATAACCTCGTCAACTGGGGACTTGCCAGTTACGAACATGGTAATCTTAGTCTCAAAAACAAATATCACCTCACCGAGCGGTACGGGGTGAGCAAATATTGCTACAAAGTTTCCATCACTCAAAACGATTTACAAAATCTGGAGGCAGTCTTCAAAGCGCTGGCGATTTATGAAGCACAGCAAAGACAGGTGTTCAGGATAACTCATAAACTTATAGCTAACCAAATTCGCGAAGAAGGCAAAACAAAACCACAGGCTCCTGAAAAAGTAAAATCCCTGGTGCGGAAAAATATCCGCGTCAACTGGGAGAAAATCATGGAGAAAAAAACCCTCGCGTTTCTTCGCGGACTGGTTAGCGATAAGAAACCTTTCTCTCAGGCGCAAGCCTTCACCTCTAAAAAGCCTATCAATCCACTTTGCTCATTCAGCCGAATTGGTGTTGCACGAATCCTCGGTAAATCATCCAAATCGACCGGAAGCCGAATTATGGATGATCTAATTTCGCTGGGATATGCTACAGAACTCAACCATGCCCTACCTGTTGAAAAAATCGAAGAAGAAGGGTTTAAGGTCAAGTACAAAGAAAGTAATCCAGCTTATTCTTTTGAATCTCAGATTGTTTACTACAATCTGTATCGGTCTATCACTATCACCCTACCAGTAGAAGACCGCAAAAAAATCTTTATAGATAAAACTATTCAGAATACAGATGAAACAATCAATAAGTTTAAAGCATATAGACTGGCAACCCTAAACGGCAAAAAAAACCGTTCAAAAAAAGGCTAAAAAAATCCGCTTTTTTTTTTTGAATTTTTGCTCCTTTATTTATTCTATTTTCTCACCAAAATTTTTATTATACCACGTAAACCGATTTTTTACCCTTTCATTTTTTTCAGGATTTTTTTGAAATCTAAAGATTTCTCTCCCCCTTCTGAATCTAATTAGATTTATAATAGCCCTGCGCATCTACGTGGTAGATAGTTGGTTCGATTTTCCGTAAAATGCTGATTTACAATACTATTAATTTTTTAAAAATTAGCTCCCGCCTGGTCGGTCGGAAGTCGGTCAACCGCCCGGTAATCTCGATAATCGCCCGGTAGTCGTTAATCGAATCGTCCCAAGCCTCCACTTCCTGAAAGCTGCACCAGTCGTTTTCGTGTGGAAACCACTTGTAAAGTCGGATCGGGCTGGTCTCCTCGTCGCCCTGGTCAACTCCCCCGGAAACCTCCGCGCTCAGGTCGGCAATGTCCTGCTGCTCTGCCTCCGTAATTATTTGTTCGTCAGTCTCGTTGTCATCCATGCCGAGACCGTAGGTTCTAAGTAACCGCATCCCGGCGAAGGCTTGATACATTTGATCCAAAGCACTGATATAAATGTGCCCGGACTTCTTAACTTTCTGACCGTTAGCCTCTTTTTCGACCTCGCTCAACATCTTGGTGGTGTACTTAAAGACCTCAAGCAGGGCAGCCTCATACTGCCAACTGGTTGCGTTGGCATCGCTCGGCTGGCTGGTCTCCCTGCGCGCCCGGATCGGCTGCAACTGCTGCGCCTCATTCACGGTAAAGAGGTTGCGCTTTAACCATTCCTCCCGGATGAACTCCCCTGCCAACTGGTCGCCGGCATTGTGGACTATGAGGTGAAAATGCGGGTGAAAGTCGCCCCGCACAGCGTTATACGTGCACTCCAACCTGAGCACAGCCCGCAACCGCATGGCATCCTGACGTGTCGGGTCTTTCTCGCGCTCGCACCGCTTCTGCCATTTTTTGCGAATGGCAGTAAAGCATTTAAACATATGCTTTATGGTGGTTTTCAGGTCTTTGCCTTCGCAGTTGGGCACGGTCAGGGTCAGGAAGTAGGGGGCAGTAATGTTCTGCTTTATAGCCTCCCGGTGCTTGTTGATCGCTGCTGCGGTGTAAATCCGGTTGCAAACCAAGCACCAGCGGTTTTTGCAGTACTTCGTGGTCGCGATGCCGTCCCTGACTTGGATTTCTTCGGCACAATATGCGGACCGGCGATAAGAAGCCAACAGCGGATGGTCAGCGGTTCGCTGGGCGTGCTCAACAAGCCCGGCCACGATCGCACTCCCCAGGTACTTCGCCCTGGCTCTTTTTTGTAATTTTTCCTTGTCGGTCGCTGCGATCACGGCGCGGAGCTCGGGAAATTCGTCCGTGCGCGCATCTGCAAAGTTGATTTCTTCGTTAGGGTAGTGTAAATTTGTATTCATAACAAGTTTAAGTTTGAAAGAACACTCCGCCCGGTCAGGTTGCAGCCTGATTGGGCGAACTTTTTTTATGTGTCTTTGGCATTCCCGGCGTTTCTTGTCGCCACTTATGCTAATTTATTGAATCCCCGCCTTCTGTCGCGCTATCGCGCGATGAGTTTTTTGCTCCCGCCTCGCCTCGCCTCTGCATAAGTTGCTGATTTACAATTATTTATTTAGAAACGATTTGAACGGAAGAAAGGCGGAACGCTTGAACATTCCGCCTGTGGGCAATCGACTTATTGAAACGGCAGTCTTCAAGCCGTGTGACTTATTGACAATGCCAGTCACCAAGGCATCCGATTGACTCGTGCATATGCGTCGGGTCGGGTCGGCGGTCGGGTAGAGTTGCACTCCTGCATTGCTCTACCAATATTTTTTCGATAAAAATAAATGTGAAAATTCTTCTAAAATTGTGCATTAAAAGCACACAAAATGCACAAAAAAAAACCCGTTGAAATTGGGACTCCCAAGCACCGCCAAGCGCTTTTTGCCACCAATCAGCAACGGGCATAACGCCGCGTTGTCCGGGTTGGCAGGTTTGAAAATTGGCGGTTTCGGAAGTGCCCCGTGACTAACTCGTTAAAAAATAAAACTCTTATGGCAAGGACTATTTTTGTCCCTTCAGTTTTGCAAGCTCCTGCTCCATATCATCAAGTGCGAGCAAAAGCAGCTCACCTTTTTTGATTTTTTCTGTCCTTTTTTTCCCCTTGTTTAATTCTAAATCCTTCTGTTTCACCCTCATCTCCCAGGTGTCAGGTAAATTTACTTGTGTTATCGCCATACTCAAAAAATTTAAATATTCACAATTATATGAATAATTCGAGTTATTTGAATTATTCTTGCAAAAAAATAAAAAAAAAACCCGCACTGGCAGACCGTTCAAAATCGTCCAGGGCGGGGCACTCAAGTTCAGGTTTAACCCCCAAACTCAAGCAAACTTATGCAAATGGAAAACACATTACAAATTCCCGCGCAGCAAAGCCCTTTTTCTACCGAGGCAACAAAACGCCTGGTCACTTTTATTTTCGAAAAACTGCCGATGTGGTGCATCGGCATATCGGCAACGATTCGAGGGTTAATTGTCATTCTGCTGGCAATCCACACTGGCAATGCCTTCCGGTTTCTTCAAGATGCCTCTATCATTTTCCTGGTCAAATGGGCATTCCCTGTTATCCTGGAAATTACATTCACTATTTTTTCCTTGATCTCCGCAGGCCTCCGGGCGCGCGGGATGGATGCCTGGGCATGGACGTTTTTTGGGCTGACAATAGCCGGATTTGTATACAATACTTATCATTTGCTGAGCTTCGTAGACTCTTACCCGGCTTTAGACCCTCAGCAGGTAAGTGATTTAAAGGTGACCCTAATATCTGCTAATGCAGTGGCGGTTTTTTTATCTGAGGGTGGGGCATTTCTCCTTATCCCCTCCGCTGCTGCCTTCATGTCGATGATTTCACAGGAAAATCCAAAAACAATCGAACGAACAAACGAACAACCGGACGAACGAACAGAGGAGAGAGAAGAAAAACCAAAAGAGGAGAGGAAAGAAGAAGAAAGAAAAGAGGAGAGTGAGGGGAACAAAGGTGCAAGAGCGAAAACCCAGCTTGAACAGGATTTGGAGATCGAAGGACTGCGAAACGATATAATAGAAAAGCACGTCAAACAATCCAGATTCCCGAGTCTCAGAGAGTTAGCAAAAAAATACAGTTTGCTGAACCAAGAGGGTGAACCAGATCAGAACCGGGTTGCAAGAGTGCAGGGCAAGGTGCTGCAACAGTATGAAAAGAGCCAAAAAGCCAAAGCTGCGATGGAAGTTGAGGTACAAAAGCCTCCCTACGAGCCGGTAATGTTTGGGTAATTGTTTGCCAAACGTTTGCAAACACCCAGGAACAGGCTTAAAACAGTCTGAACAAACAGCAAACACAACGAACAGTGTTTGCCCAAACATCAAAACAAACACCCAAACAGAAATATGTATACAATCAAGGCAGTATCGAAACAAGGCACGGAGCTAATAACAATTCCCCTCGAAGCCACGAACGAACAAGATGCCAGAATCGAGTTTTTAACCTCCTACCCGTTCGCCAACAATGTAACCATCAAACTGATTGATCCATACGGAAACGAGCTTGACAGCCGTGTAATCAACAACTTAGGCAAAATCTAAACTAAAAATCCCCTGCCCGACAAGATCGGCAGGGGATTTCTGTTTGTTACGAATGTTTGCCCGAACAGCAAACAATTGAACAAACACTACGAAGGTCAAACAGCCAAACAGCAAACAGGGGAACGAACAAAAAGCCCCTCAGTTTATTCTCCAGCTTTTTTGTACCCTACAAAATAATTTTGCACAACATGAGATTATTTTTGTGGGGTACAAAATTATTTTTTATTTTTGTGGGGTACAAAATTTATATCTATGGAAACGAGAGGTAGAAAGCCGAAAGGTGATCAGAAACGAGATAAACACTTAAAAGTAAGAATTTCAGAAAAAGAATTAGAGCTGCTGAAATTCACTGTCACCGGATTCAACAAAAAGTGGGGCACAAAATATTCTGAGACTGATTTGATTATACACTCTGTAGATTTTATAAGAAAAATGAGTAAACTTTACTTACCTGGTGAAACAGACCCGGACACACACAATGCATTTAATGCGTTCGACCCACTTGCAGAGCCAATACAGTAATAATTTTGAGGGGTACAAAAAAAACTCGGACACACAATACATTGTACCCATTATTAGAACCAGTACAGTAATAATTTTGTGGGGTACAAAAAATAAAAAACCCTCCTACTCACCTGAGCGGGGGTTTTTTGCCAGCTATGAAAAGACTTTTCTCGGAAGAAAATCTTTCACAAAGAACGGCTTATCATAAAAAATATTATCAAAACCCGGATATTTGATCCAGGTTTTTATTTTTGTTCCAGTTCCTGTGCCTGTTGCTCAAGTTGTTCCGCCTGTCTGCGAAGCTCCGCAGCGAGCTTTCTTTTATCGCCGTCCGGTTCCAGGTAAATACTACCTTCCCCGGTTAATATCCAGTGCCCGTTTACCCTGGGAAACCCAAGGGCAGAGCGGTTGGCAAAGTCGAAGTTCAGCACCTCGAGCATTATGCTTGCATCTGGCTCACGTTCGCCCCGGGCAAGGCGGTTATACTTGTCCGCCCGGTTCATACCCAAAGCCTGGGCAAACTCCCGGAGGCTGCGGTATTCATACACATTTTTAATCACGTAGAGCAATCTTTCTGCTACTTCAGATACTTGTTTTCCTTCCTCCATGTCAGTACAATTTTAGCAAAGTAACGCAAAAACCGCGTAATTATTTTGCAGAAACTGCGTAATACGGGCGCATCGCGCCCGGCTGCGCGGAGCGCAGCTCCTTTTTTTTCGGCTGGATCGGGGCGGCGAAGCCGTCCCAGTGCGCCGTCAGGCGCGTCCGGGCGTCAGCCCGGGCAGGTTGCCGGGCGAAGCCCAGTACTTGCTAAAATGGAAGCTCGTTATTGCGCTCCCAGGAGTCTATGTACTTGCGCATTTTTACAAGCCGATCCTCAGCCTGTTTGACTGTGTAGGTAGGTTTGTAGATAATCTTTAACACATCCTCGCGCTGCTCACGTGTATACGCGATGTGTTCTAACAATTTGGTTATCTCCAGTTTTTGCGCCTCGCTCGCTGGCATATCCTGCAAGCTGCCTTTGCCCTTCTCCTGGGGGACTTCGGCGGTCACGTTTGGCTCAGGTATGGGCTGCTCATATGCCTTTTTACTCTTTGCTGGTTGCTCCACTGGTGGTGGTGGTGGTACTTCTTCTTGGCGTGGCGGTAATGCCTTTTGTGCCTCTCCGGGAACAGCAGCGACCTGATGCGCGGGACTGCTGCCTTCGACAGGAATCATAAAAATTTGTGTCAAGGCAGCTTTCAACGCCGCGGACATGGCTTTTACGCTTGCCTTGTCGCTGGAGTCCATTGCCTCACCATTGGCAATGGCTTGTACATAGCTGCCATCGCTGGAATAGAAGGTATATTGTACTTGCAAAATGCTGTAAATCATCATTGTACCGCTTTTTGTCGGGCGTTCCTCACGCGTCTGTGTAACGACGCGTGGAACACAGAAAACCGAATGTTTCACGAATAAGGGTTGCAACATGGTGTAAAAGTCATCAACAGATCGGTAGCTGTATCCCTGCTGGTGCTTGCGGTTTTTGCCAATGCTGCGGATTTCTGCCATTACTGCGGTCATAGCCGCGAAAATATTTTTTGTAGTTTCCATGTTATTAAAAGATTAAAAGTTAAAGGGTTAGCCGCGCCCGGTGACCGGGCATAGCATTTATTTTTTAGTATTTAGGATTATCATTTCCGCTATAAGGTGCGCCTTCCAGAGCCGATGCGCGCCCGGATACTGGCGGGTGGCTTTGCTGTAGTAGCTCTTAAATAGCTGTTCGCTGTACTCGCAGCACGCAGCCAATACGATATTTTTAACCTGCTCTCTCATATCTCAAAATTGCTTTTTGCCTCTGCCATGTAGTTATCAACTTCATAATCATCTTTTTGCAGCATCGCGCGCAGATTTGCCTCCCTGCGCTCGATGCACGCGCGACATATACGAAAGCCTTCGTATATTTTCAATTCCCTTACCTCGTAGAGCTCACAGCAACAATCACATTTCAGCGTTTTCATGTCTCTTTTTCAGTTGGTTTACATATAAATAACGCGAAAAATGCGTAATTATTACGCGAAAACTGCGTAAAAAATGTAAAAAAATTACGCAAAACACGCGCAATAATAACGCAAAAAACGCGTTATTTATATGTAACTAACTTAGAAACAAGATGAAAAGGATAGCAATAATCGGAAGCCGCACAATCAACAACTACGAGGCACTAAAGGAACTACTGGCGGGCGTGCAAGCTGACCAGGTGGTGAGCGGGGGTGCAAAGGGTGTGGACAGCCTGGCGGCAAGATGGGCAGAGGAAAACCGGGCTGCGCTGATTGTGGCACGCCCTGACTACAAAGGGACAGCTAACAAAAGATATGCGCCCTTGCTACGGAATATGGCAATTGTGGAGCTCGCACAGGTGGTGTACGCCTTGTGGGATGGCAAAAGTTCAGGCACAAAGTGGGCGATTGATTATGCACTCGGCAAAGGCAAGGAGGTGCACATAAAAACCCTCGGCAATCCGGCACAAACCAGCCTTTTCTGAGCCAGGCAGCCCGGCGGAGCGAAGGCGCACCGGGCGCGCCCACACAAAAAAAAAAAAATCAAAACAAAAAAACACAAAAAAAAAGCGCGTAGCGCGAAAAAAAAATTAATCAACTACGTGGTTTTGAGGCAAAAAAAAGTAAACACCACACGCAAAAAAAACCATGCGCAAGGGTCTGCGCTAAAAAAAATTTTGGGGGGTTCGGGGGCAAGCCCCCGTAAACAAATCCCAGCCTTGACAAAATTTTTTTTAGCGATGGGCGATAGCCCACCCTTGCGCATGGTTTTTTTTTGCGTGTACCTTATTTTTTTTGACTCAAAACCACACCGCTGTGATAATGCCCCGCACCACTACAGGTTCTACAGGGCGAGATCGGTGCAGCGGGGCGGAATGTCACACAGGTAATTGGCTTAGGGATGCGAAGGGCGCGCCCCAAGGCGCGGTGCGTAGCTTGCGGAGCACGGAGCGATAGCGACCCCGGAGCACGCCCGACCCCGCGCGGTAGCCCGGTGGATCGGAGCGGTGCAGCTTCCCGCGGGGGAAGCCCCAAATAAAACTAATAATGCACCTGATGCACCATCAGGACAATCTGCGCCGGGTTAGTAGCTGTGTCGGTCCAGGTGCTGCGGGTGTAGTTGCAAACGCCTGTAAGATGGTTACAGGGCGCAATGCGATAGGCACGACCACGCACCAGACGAGTGGTAACCTGATGGACAGGATAGAACTCTGTTGCCTCGGTTTCGAGATCGGTCACGACGATGCCCGCGCCGATGCCGTCGCCTCCCCACTGATTGACAATTAGCACTTCGACGGGTACAGTTGGAGAAATTACGCGTTCATGTTCGAGTCGCTGTGCTTGCAGGGAAAGAGTAGAAAAGAATAGGAGTAAAAAAATAGATAGCTGCTTCATAGTTCGAGAAGATATAGTTGAAACTATAGAATCGAACGATGACACATTATGAAATAAGACATGAAATAGTTAATGATCAAGAGAAAGGAAAAGAAGGAAAAAGAGATGTAGGAGAAGATAAAGAAGAAAATGTAGTAATATATGTGCCTGATTATCAAATCAAAATAGCAGGTTCTAAAAATCCAAAAAAAAATATTCAAAAATTATTGACAAATTGAATAAAAATTTACTACCTCAATATCAATAAGATAGCCTAAAAGTTCAAAACTCTGAACTCAAACACCAAAAAATATTATTTTTTTTTGCGAAATTTGCCTATCGTAAGTAAGAAAACAGAACTTAATTAAAAGGGAAATTGGAGCTCTCACCTTCCAATTCCCCCAAGTTAGCCTTTCTTTCTTGTGTCCGTCAGAACATGGATACTCTGCCAAGGCAGAGGCGGCTTTGAATTTGGCTGCAAAGGTAGCAGTTTTATATAACAAATATATAAATTTGTTTCATTTTCGGAAATTTTTTAGGAAATTTCTTGGAAATTAAATATATAAACTGCTGCCCATCAGCTAATTAAACTCCTCCTCATCCTCCAGCGTACTCCATGATTTAATCACCCCTTAAATGATTTCAATCATGGGAAAAAAGTACAGTTTTGAGCGCAAGCTCGTCAAATCTCTGTTCCTTGTATATCGCGCATACAGGTTGAGCAAAAAAATTGTAAACGCAGCCAAATTCCTGCTGTCAGTATACCGGAGCTTCAACCGGATGCTGACGAAGTTTGCGTTTTGCGTGTTTAGCATCTGGATGTGGTTACTGATCCTGTGTTTGTGGTGGTTGATATTCTATGCACCAGCAATACAGATCAGTATCAATATAGCCATCAACAGGGCTTAAACAGGAAGACCGCAGGAAACTGCGGTCTTTTCTTTTAAAAACTAATCAGCCAGGCAAGAAGTTGTTTAAATCCTTCCAGGAGTCCAACAACAACTAAGATCGCTATTCCAACCAACAGGTTGCCTTTAAAGTACCTCGGAAACATATCTTTTACTTGATTATTAAATACTTAACATAACCCGACACAAGAATTTTTTCCGTGCCGGCAAGCTGCTCCTGAATGTGTCTGATCTGAAGATCAATTTCCCCGATCCGCGCATCTGTCTCTGGCTTGGTTGGTTCTTTTGCCTCCAGTGCCCGGATTTCCCGGGCGATCAGTTCGCGACTGCTCAGGTCGGCTGTGTCGTACCTCCTGCGCAGGTGCTCGAGCTTGCGCGCGTGCGCCTGATAGTCTGCCCACGCCCTGCCAGTTTTCCCCAAAATAGCACTTTTTTCATATTGCAGCCTTTCCAGTTTGTTGCGAAGGTCAGCCTTCGCACTATCCTGATCGAACTGGAAGACCGGATTAAACACGTGCTCGAGTTCGGCACTGGCACTGGCTACAGGCTTGTTATCCTTCCTGTAGTGCATTGATGCGGTTGACTGTAGTTTCAACTGCAAGATCGGTTTGCCAGTCAACAAGGAGGTCAACGAATCCGGGGAAATCCCGGCAAAAAATTCTTCCTGGATCCGTGCGCTGCGGGTCGTGCGCGACATATCCAGTTTGCCAACTGTATAGGAATCATCCAAGAGAACGAACCTACTTGAATCCCATAGTATCGCCCTGGACTCGGTCGCCTCGATCAGCAGCCCGCGCCCGGTGTGAGCTTCACCCAGGCGTGAGACTGTGTACTCAACCTGCAATAGGTTTTTGCTCCTACGGAACTCACTATGCAGGTGCTTGAGTGTGCCAAATGACTTGTTATAAGATGTCCAAAAGCCATTAGACATAAGAGGATAGCAGAAAAACAACATCGTGACGCTGAGGCAGAAAAACACGCTCTCAGTCTTTAAATCGCCTGATTTCAGTCTGAGATCAACGTTTCCGGGGATCACGCAAGGATTCCGGCGGAATGGGTAAAACAGCGGAACGCCCTGTTTTGTCATCATGTCAAATATCAAATGGCTGCCATACGACAGGGCGAAAATCAGGGCAATGTTTCCGGTGGGATCTACCAGGTAAATGAGTAGCCATAAACCGAGATAGCACGCCAGCGAATGTGTGATTGTACGATGACCAAACCGCCTATCCAACCACCTTGCAAGCGGATAAAATGCCTTGCCTACAAAACTTCTTGTATGGTCAATGTCAGGCAATTGAGAAAATAGTAGGATCTCAGCGACGTACTCCGGCTTGCTGAAGATATTCAGGTCGAAGATACTGGCAAAAATGCCTGTGAAAACTGCCCCGCTGATGATATGATTTAATGCGCCCGGCATAGCTTTAAACCGTTTTTTTGACCTTACCGAACCTAAAGAACCACCTGCTAATAATCAGCAGCACCATTGCCACGCCTCCGAGGAACTGGAGGGAATCCTCCCCGGTTTCCCTGCCCCAATAGCGCAAGATCACTGCCCCGCCCAAAACCAACAGGATGACCGCGGTCAAATCGTACTCCTGTAACCCGCCAGTGTGGCGCACTGACCTGATGAGATCGGAGCTAATAACAGGCTCTTTCCTGAAACGGGCAACCATCTCGTAAATCGCCAACGGGTTGCCATCGCTTTGCTCAAAAATGTGGTTTCTGAACAGGGCAACATCTTCGATGTCAAGATCGCTGCTTAATCTTTCGATAAGCTCTAAACTGTGCTGTCTTGTCAGATTTTCCAACCTGATTACCTCGAAATTACTTAGAAACGTGCTGCGGTTTGCTGCCACCTCGCGCGCGCTGGTGGCAATGGTCACATGGTCGCGCAGGAACTCGAGCGCAGCAACTGACCGAGGCGTAATACGGTCAACTGAATCTATCACAAGCACATACTCATGCGGTTTGGTGATATTTTTAAACTGCTGCACGAGATTTCTAATGCTGTCCCGCTGCAATTTTTTGACAAGCTGCTGACTGTTGTAGTCGGCATACAGGAGCGATGCCAGGGCTTTTTTATCGCCCTGAAGCAAATGTAAAAGAAGCTCCACAATGGTCTGTTTGACGTTGGTTAAATCGTCTATTTTCAAAACCTTCTTTCCCTCGCCCGGTGTGATTTGCTCGAGCAGGTGACTTTTGCCCACGCCTGGCGCACCGATCAGGATAACATTCGTGTCTTTGGCGATCAGGTCGGCGACCTGGCTGATGACCTGATCGCGACCAATGGTAAACCTGCCCGCGGTCGCAATGTTGATGCTGAGCTTGCGGGGTGGAAAGAAGTAATTGCGGATGCGCTGCACCAGGCTGAGTTTTTCGGCTGTAGCTGCCTCCACGTGCTGCCGGAGCAATTCAACCGGAGTATGGGTGTAGATTAGAGCCGTACTGGCGTTGCGATGTCCTAGCGCGTTCGCGATGTGGTAAAGGTCTGCGCCCTGGCTGCCGAGTTTGGTTGCGTACGTGTGCCTGAGTGCGTGTGGGTGCAGCTTGTCGAAGCCGTATTTTTCCTTCAATCTGTCTAAAAACCTGTTTACTGCCTTTCGGCTTAAATGCTCGCGGTCAGCATCCGGCGAAGGGAAAAGGTAACTATCCGGTGAAGGTTCGCCCAAGCTCGGCACATAGGCAGCTAAGCACTCAAACAACCTGCCCGAGATCGGTACGGTTCGGGTTCTCTTTACTTCGCGCTGTTTGAGTGTTCGTACTGTCAGCTCACGACGTCGGAAATCGAAGTCAGATACTTTCAGACTTACCGCCTCGCTCACCCGGAGACCGCAGTCAAGCATGAGCAGCACTATTGCCCTGTGCTTAGTGTTTTTGATTCCTTCGAGCATCTTTTTTTCCTTGTCTGCTGTCAGGTAGTTGATTTTAGTAGGTGCTATTGTCATGGCTGGATCAGTTTAGATTTTACATTGATTTCATCAATTATCTGCATAATCCGGGCATATTCATTGGCAATTGCTTGTTCTTTCGATAGATAAGAAATCTTACGCTGCTGAAATTCGGATGGCAGGAGTTGTTTACTCTGGTAGGATGCTACAGAAATCTGGAATAACTGCTTTTCCGCTTCGTGTACTTCAAGCTGGCAGTTATACAAGTAAATATCGCGCTGCACCTGGCTAATTTTTAGATACAATTCTTCTGTGAGTCTCTGTGCTTCTTCCTGATTTCTTGCCCTGATTTGTGCAATCTGCTGCTTTGTGGAAACGCGCTGCTCAATTCCTGCTAAAATGCTTGATGTTGAGAAGGTTATAACCGGCGATTGTCGGAATGCGTCGTAACCGATTGATGGCAAGAATCTTAATATCTTGTGTTTCTTGTACTTGCGCAATTCTGTGGTTTCTGCTTCAGCTTTCTGCAGATAATATCTTTGTATTGAGTTTTTGACTGAGTCAATACTCGGAATTGCAGTTTTGTCAATTCTCTGCTGCGCACTGACAGAATTTGTAATTGAAATCGCAATAATTATGAGTATAAATTTTATGTAATTTTCTACATAAATTTTATGCAAAGTTTTTTTTGTTTTCATCGCTGTGTCTCTTTTCTTACTGGGGGGTGCGGGGGGTGGACGAAATTAGAATTTTGTGCACCCGCTTTTATAGAACGATGTAGACAAAATTTGTCGCATATGAATGCGTTATCTTTGTAGAAATGCACAAAGTTTGTGTATTTTTATACATAAAATTTATGCAGTCATGGCATTAAAGACAAGAGAAATCGGAATAATAAGTGA
>Ga0196964_10001009_pt1 | contig 14973 bp, 20 predicted proteins | sample S1_10metaG_FD_148615 | JGI IMG/M metagenome (GOLD analysis project Ga0196964, IMG submission 148615) | Soil microbial communities from Anza Borrego desert, Southern California, United States - S1_10 | ecosystem: Environmental > Terrestrial > Soil > Desert | place: USA: California | collected...
TGACAACACCCGCGAAATGGGGAGTTCAAGCGTTCGTCCCTCTGCCGTGTGGACGGTAAAGACTTGCTACATAACCAACGTGTGTGATTTCTACGGAAGCGGCTCGCCTGAAGGCGCGGTGACGGCTGCGGTCGGCTCTACCTACCGGCGCACGGATGGTGGCGCGAGCACAAGCTTTTACGTGAAAGAATCCGGTTCTGGTAACACAGGCTGGATTGCGAAATAGTCATCTATTCAACACTATTAAGGAGAAATTGCTTGAAACACCTAATCACAATTTGCTTATTACTCGCACTTTCATTCGTCGTCTGCGCACAAGAAGTGGCGAAAACAAAAACCGAATCCATCGCCATCACCGCGAGCGAGAAAGCCCAATTGGATGCTCTTCTCAAAGAGGCCCAGCGCAAGGATGCCGAAGTCAGGATACTTCAGGCGGAAGCGGAGAAGAAACAAGCGGAACTGGATCGTGCCCGGGCGGAATGGGAAACGCTGCGCCAGAAATACGCAGTGTTGCAAGCTAACGCGCGGCTTGAGCATAGTTGCAAGGATTGTACGCTGACTGAGGCGGGCGAACTCATCAAGCCGCAGACCGCGCAAATGCCGAAAGAAGAAAAGCCGATTGCGAAAGCCGAACCATCGCCTCCGAAGAAAGAATAGCTCAGCCACAAAAACCCTTCCTTTGTTACCCTGGATTCTAGTATAGACAAGCCCAAAGCCCGATGATGAATCGGGCTCTTCTATTTTCAGTGTGGCGGCAAATGTGGCGGCAAGAATTTGCCAGAATCGCTAGAATGCTTGATTTTATTGGTCAGCCCGGTGCGATTTGAACGCACGACCTCTTGCACCCCAAGCAAGCGCGCATATAGGCCCTGAATGCCCCTGCATTGCAAAAACAGCCATTTTAGCTATACTTTCCCTTCCTTATAGTACCCTGGGAACCCCTGAATTCCGCTTTGAGTGTGGCGGCAAAGTGGCGGCTATTATGAAAAGCTCTACTGGTCATGTGTCTTATGATAAGCGGCGCGGCGCGTGGTATGGCCGCGTGACGTTCACCGAAAACGGCAAGCGAGTGCATCGCCGTGTTTACGGTGCGAATAAAACCGAGGCCCGCGAAAAGCTAGACGAACTGCGAGCAGAGATCAAAAGCAAAACGCACGTCAAAGAAATTACATTCGCGGCATTGGCTGATGATTTTGAAAAGACGCGGCTGATTGAGGCTCGTTACGTGGGTGAAAAAAAAGTGGCGGGCCGCAGAGAGCTATCAGCGCCGAAAGCTTGGCTGGCGCGGCTGCGCGACCACTTCGGCAAATACAAACTGGCGAAGATTACAGCGCGTGAGATAGAAGACTACAAACTCAAACTGATTGAGACTCCCACGTACAAAGGCGCGCAGCGGTCAGTTGCGGCCATCAACCGTGAGCTTGAATTCCTGCGCACGATCCTCAACCACGCCGTTGCTTCAGGCTGGCTCGTCAAGAATCCGTTTGCAATGGCAACGCGCAAACTGATCGAAAAGAGCCACGAAACGAAGCGCGAGCGGCTGCTTGGCTTCGGTGAAGAGATGGCGCTGATAGAGAACTGCTACAGGCCGGACGCGCGCAACAGTGAAGAGGGTAACGCTTATTTGAAGACGATCATCATCGTGGCAGTGGACACGGGACTCAGGCGCAACGAGCTATTTACGCTGATGTGGCCTGACATTGATTGGCGGCACAAAGTAATTCAGGTGCGGGCGATCAACACGCGGGCGAACCGTGCGCGTGAGATTCCAATGACGCCGCGCGTGGTTGCGCTTCTTGAGCCGCATAAGGGGCGCGGCTTGGTTTTTGGAGGCTTGCGCGACATCAAGCGCAGTTTTGCTACCGCGAAGCGATTAGCGGGCGTGCGAGACTTGCGCCTGCACGACCTGCGCCACGCTTTCGTTTCGCGCGCGATCCTGGCTGGCGTGCCGCCAGCGGTTGTGCTGAAGGCTTCGGGCCACTCTACAGACGTTTGGAAGCGTTACCTTAACGTTGATCCTTCTTCCCTGCGTTCACTGCTTCAGCCGATGCGCGGGCAAGCAGAGGCAGAGGTAAAAGACTACGCGCGCACTGTGATGCAAGGGCTTCGCGCGGCGCTCAGGTTTGATGAGATTGAGGCGCTGTTGGCTTGAGGCTATCTGGCTGACAATGCGCTGAGTCCTACGCCGAGCGCACTTGCGCCAGCAATCAGCCCAATCACGACCAAGCCGACGATGATGTTGATGATGATAATGGCGGGGATGGAAGCGAAGGCAAGCTTGACCATAAAGCCTACCATTGACCAGAAGGGCATCTTGATGTCAGTAACAGTTACCTCACTATTGCCGGTTGCGGTTGAGTTGAGATTCAGCATGGGAGACTCCTTTAGTTAGACTGGTACTATCCTGCCGGGAATGGAAAGTAATAGTGCGGATCACCTCTCATTCATTCATAGGCGCGGCCTTTTCATTTATCACTAAAACCCACTCACCATCAAGTTTTATAATTAAGGATTCTATTTCGTCGGCTAAGGGCAACTGGATAACAATAGGTGCTTGTTCGGCAATTTCTAGGTAGCTCGACAGGTCAACGTGAGGTATATCATTCAGCATAGTTGATACCTGCTTTTCGTGGTTTTGTTATTTCTTCATATTTGCAACTGCCTTTCTTACTTGGTCAATCAATTTTTGGTCAGCAACCTGAATTTCAGGCACGGGATTATTGCGCTTTTTGACGATAATGTAAATTTCTTCTTCTGGCGCGTCCTTGCCGCTCGCGTATTTTTCGCCTTCACCGTACAGCAGCCAATGAACGGAATGCCTTGTTTCTTCCTTGAATTTCATAAGAAACCACATCGGGAAGTCCGTATTCCCTTTTATCCATCCATCCATTGTTGAATTTGCGATTTGCAGGGATTTAGATAGCTGACTGAGATTCTTGGCATTATAAGCCTCTAGCAGCCTGTCCAGTACGCCTTCTGAAAAATATTTACTCATTTTTCGTAAATTATGCTTGACTGTTTCCGAGAAATCCGTAAACTCTGCCTTGTCATAAACGTGCCATCTGGCAAGAACGTGACAGGGCAATTTCTACTCTATGACACCCTTAGAAATCAAGTTTGCAATCATTAAAGAATCTGGCTCGCTAGTTGAAGCCGCGCGGAAATTAAGCGACGAAGATTACGCCTTCGGCGCGGATCAGCTTTCGAGAGTGATTCACAAAAAACGCACGACGGGGAGCGCAACGGCAATTATTCAAAAGCGCGTTGCAAGGCTCATTGGTAAGCCTGTCGGTAAGGTTTTCGGTGAAACGTCGCGCACGTTAGCACGCGCCAAACGTGCGGGCAAGAACTAAAATTTTTGAACACCTCTTCACGCCACATTGACAACGACTGACGCGCATCGTGCAAGACGGCATCCATCAGTAATCGGATGATTGCCCGTCGCGTTTTGATTTAACCAAGTGCCCCTTTAGCACAGGGACGGGCTTGCGTGTGCCCGTCCCTGTGCGCTGAAGATTTATGAATGAGTACCCTCTATCAACCTTCGTTGCTGAATGTGCCCGATGTGGCAGCGACCTCGCGGCGGCAATCTGCCTGAACTGCAAGCGCGCGGCTGAGCTTCGGCGGTTGGCAAGCGTGCGGCAACTCGCCAGCCATCACGCGGCGCTGAACATTGAGCGTGACGTGATGCTATCGGTTCATTCGTGGGCTGTGAGTGAGGCAGAGCGGCTTCAATTGGAGGCAGTATGAGTGACCATCTCGACAACGTTTTTTCGTTCAATCTCTTCAGCCTCGGCTTGGCTGCGCTGTCTATATCGAGACGGATTGACCCAGAAACTTGGTACACGATCACTGAGGCGGCACAGATGGCGAAGTGCGAATACAAGAGCATCTTCCGTGCGGTAAGGTCTAAGAATCTAAAGGCTGGCGGCATCGGTCGCACGCCGCGTATCAGGGGCAGTGAGCTTATCGCGTGGATCGAGAAGGGCGGCAGAACAGGCCGCAAAACGAAGCCGAAGAATTTATAAGTTTCCGTGATGAAAATGAATCCGCAACGCTCTTTTGAAAGAAGAATCTAACAAGCACCATTTGTTTAGTGTTCTGTAATGGGGATCAGATGCGGCTGCGTCACGGATTGATCTAGGGGGCGATATTGTTCAAGTGGGAGTGAGGACGCTTGAACAATACCGGGGCTAATCGCTCCCTATTTACTAAAGCCCTGGCGACGTCGATTTCAAACTGGCAGTGATTACGGCGCGGCCAGTTCCCCGAATAACCGTAATAAGAGTCCTACCGAAGACAAGCCCGTACCTCACACGTGCGGGCCAACAGAAACAACAAGGCTACCGGCAGCGGCTTTGCTTATTCGCGGGCAAGCTCTGCCTGAGTTACGCAGTCCTACTTTGTGGAGGCTTTTATGATTGAGCTAAAACACCGCTATTCTGGCAAAACAATTTATCGCAGCGAAACAGCCGAAACAGTCAAAGAGGCAGTGCTTGAGGCCGTAGAAAAAGAAATCAACCTGAGCGGCAGTAACCTGAGCGGCAGTAACCTGCGCGGCAGTAACCTGCGCGGTAGCGACCTGCGCGGCAGCGACCTGCGCGGCAGCGACCTGAGCCACAGCAACCTGAGCTACAGCGACCTGAGCTACAGCGACCTGAGCGGCAGTAACCTGCGCGGTAGCGACCTGCGCGGCAGCGACCTGAGCCACAGCAACCTGAGCGGCAGTAACCTGAGCGGCAGTAACCTGAGCGGCAGTAACCTGAGCGGCAGTAACCTGATTGATGCAGGCCAAGACTGTAGAGGCTATCGCTTTTTCGGAGTCTTTGACAAAAAGAGTGAAAAACTATTTGTGCGTGCAGGATGTCGCAACTTCTCACTGTCTGAGGGCAAAGAGCATTGGTCTAAGGCGCACGAAGACGATCTGCCGTTGCGCGCCGAATGCCTCGCCAAAGTCGCCTTAATCGAAGCCGTCGCCACTGCGCGCGGCTGGCTAAAACAAGCCGAAGCCGCAGTGGAGGCAACAGGACGTTGCCGACCCGCCGCGCGTCGGTTGCGCAGCAGGGTGAGTGATTGAGCGAACGCGCGGAGCAGAGGCCGCGAGCGCCTTCTGATTGTTTTAGGCGCGGCATTAACGCACTAACTGATAAGGAGCAATTATGGCGATTATTTACGACGCAAAAATACACGACGATAGTTATCGGAAATATGGAGCGCATAAAATTTATGCAGTCGGTAAATGCTATAGAGGCAAGATCAAGCATATTGAAGAAGACTTAAAAATACAGGACAAAGAATGGAAGACTTACCCACCGCTCTTTATTGTTTCAGCTAAAAGCGAGAAGCACGCCTTAGAACAAGTGTTCGCTGAAAACCCCGATTTCACATCTAGGTGGGTACAAGATGCGGAGAACGAATCAGCGATTTATTGCTGCAAAATTGCTAATCTCCCTTTATTGAATCAGCACAATTCTAAGCGGGCGCTCAAACTGCAACTTGAGGAGGTTGAACGTGAAGTCCCAATTATCAAGATCGTCAATTAGGCGCGGAGGAATGGAATCCGAAGGGTGTGGGCAGAAACGAGCGGCACGGAAGCCGCGAGTCGCCCACACGCCGCGCCTGAATCCGATACTACCAACTAATAATAAGGAGAACCTATGAAAAAATCTTTGCTCCATCCAATCGGCATCATCAAGCGGTTCGCGATGTGGCTCAAATCCACACCTGAGCCTGAGCCGCAGATCAACGCGCCAGAGTATTACCGTTGTGAATTTACGGGCGGCGAATGGCGGGTATTGGCGAGCGATGGCACGCCGCTCTTACCGTTCGGCGCTGACCGCCAACGCGCCTGGAATTGCACGGTAAGAATGAACGCGAACATTGAAGAGAACATTGCGCCCAGTGTCGAACGGGCGAAAGCTAACCGCGCAGCGATTGCGGCGCACGTTGAAAGGCATTTCAAACACAATCCAATCAAAGGGGAAATACTATGAGTCAAGCATTAGCAATGATACGACCACAACATGGGATGGTTGAGCTTACGCAGGCTCAGCCTTTGACCCTGAATGACATTGAGAAATACGCGAAGATTTTTCAAGAGTCAGGGATGTTTGCTGACATCAGAAGCGCAGCCCAGGCAATGGTGAAAGTCATTGCCGGGCAATCGCTGAACCTCGATCCATTCGCGGCGATGCAGCAACTTCACATTATTTCAGGCAAGGTCACGCCATCAGCCAACCTGATAGCGCAACGCATCAAGCAGTCAGGCCGCTACGACTACAGGATTCACAAGCTCACCAATGACGAATGCTCAGTTGAGTTTTTCGAGAACGGGCAGAGCGTGGGCATTGAATCGTTGACGCTAAAGGATGCTATCGCGCGCGGGCTAACGAAAGAATGGGACAAAGAAAAGAAGGAAATGCGTGACAAGTATAACTGGAAAGCCCACGCAAAAAACATGCTTTTCGCGCGCTGCATTTCCAACGGTGCAAAGTTCTACGCGCCAGATGTTTTGAATGGCAACCCGATTTATGTTGAGGATGAATTGACCTCGGCAGAGCCGCGCAACATTACGCTAGCAGTTGACGCCGAAGTTGTGCCCAAAGCCCTGCCGGAACTCAGCGAAGAATGCCTTGAACAAATTTTCGACCTCGGATTCAAGCTCAAAAAGCAGCCAAGCTTTTTAGACGAAGTTTGCAAAAAGGCGGGTGTGACTGAAATCAAATCCCTGCCACAAGACAAGGCTGACGCGCTGATTGATTCGCTAACGAAGAAGCTTGACAGCGAGACACGAAAGCGATTCCCGAACTTCTATCAGCCAACCGTAATGCTGAAAGCTGAAACGGTTGGCGCACTGCTGAACGCAATCCTAACGCTTGAAGCAACAGGCACGCCTGAAAGCGAATGGCAACAGGAAGTCAACAACGCTTTCACTGAATACGAAGCACCTGTTCAACTGCACACGCTCTCTGAGCCGGAAATTGAACGCATCACTGAAACGCTTGCGCATTGGGCAGAACTCAATCTGCAAGGCAAATAACACAATCAACCTCACGGAGTAATTATGGAAAATCAACTATTGCCCGGCATCAAGCCGGAATCCCTGCAATCGCCAGCCACTCGCATCAAGGAACTCAAAAGTGAGATGGAGATGGAAATCAATCTTGTCATCAAGGAATTCCAAGAGCGCACTGGTGCGTCAGTGGCAAGCATTGAACTGCTCGAATTCGAGCGTGAAATCACGCCGCAAGTTTCTTGCGTTGTTACGGTGTAGCTATGGGTAAATCAACCGTTGAAGAGATCAACCGCTATCGCACCATTCGCACGGCGAAGCGCAAGGCTGCCAGTCTGTGCCCGCACTGCGGTAAGCCCGTGAGCCGCTTCGCCTATTGCCTACAGTTTCGGCTTAAGCAGGCAGAGAAGTCGAAGCAGAAACGACGCGCACCGGAACCACTGCCAGCGACTTCCATTGATGGAGTGCCGTACTGATGAAAACGACCACGATTTATCTGCTTCACTTTAACGAAGCCATACACCACGCGGGGCATTACATCTGTTCGACTGCGAACCTTGATGAGCGGCTAGAAGCGCATCGCAAAGGCTCAGGCGCGCGGTTGATGGCAGTGCTTCGTGAGCGTGGTATTGGCTTCGTTCTAGCGCGCACGTGGTCAGGCGATAAGCAGAAAGAGCGTGCCATTAAGAAGTTCCGCAACGGGCGGGCACTCTGCCCGATTTGCAGCCCTAGCAAGCGTTGGGGCAGGAAGTTTGACTAATGCCAGTTACCGCACAACGACCACCAACTACAGATGAAATAGGACGCTTCTTCTATCGCGGGCTGAATCTGTGTCTGTCAGCGGAAACGACGGCGGCGCAGATTCAAGACTACTGGAAAGAAATGGAATACGTGATGCGGCACAAACTGGCAGAGATTAACCAAACAACACTTGACGCCGAAGGGCGCATCATCGCTGAGCGATCAGCGCAACCACGAAGGAAGGCGGCTTAGTCCCATGATCGAATTCGACAGAAAAGAACTCAAACGCGCGCTCTCAATCGTCGGCTTGGGCGCAGACCAAAAGAACACCATCCCGATTCTCGAATGCTGCCAGATCATCGCTGACGAGCAAGGCTGCACGATTCGCGGCACCAACCTTGACTTTGACGTGACGGTGAAAGTGCAAGCCACATTCGCGCAGCCGCAGGAAATCATCGTCACGCGGGCAAGGCTTGATCTTATCTGCGAAGCCGCTGGCGAGCGCGTGAGCGTTGAGGATGACGGCAAGGCGATCCGGTTGCATTGCGGCAAGATGAAACTGAAGGCTGAACGCTATAGCCCTAGCAGGTATCCGCAGGTGCGCGAAGGGGCTTTGTTGGACGCGGGCACGATTGACGGGCTGATTCTCTCTGACCTTCTGGCAACGCACGCGGGCGCATCTGCCGTAGACTCACGCTACGCACTGCACAACGTCCTGCTGAGCAAAGAGGCAAACAAGATTGAGGCGGCGGCAACCAACTCGCATCAATTGTTTCTCGCGTCCATTTCCAACCAATCGCTTGAAGACTTCAGCGTGCTTGTGCCAGCGCCAGCAGCGAGCAAACTGCGTTCAGTATTAGCGGGCCATCCCTATCGGCTCGAAGTCCACAGCGCCGAATCCAATCAGAAATTCATTCGCGTCACAGACACCGAAACGAAGGATGTGTTCGTCATCAACTGCGGCTCAGGTCAGTTCCCAAACTATCAAATGGTATTGCCGCCGAAGATGCCGCTATTGCACGCTAGCATTGAACCACTGCGCGAATCAGCGCGACTGGGGATGAACTTCTATAGCTCGCGCAAGGCTGGCAACCGTCTCGATATAGACAGCGCCAGCTGCCGCATCGTCGCACGTTCGGACAATAACGAGCTTGAGATTGAGGCCGAAGAAATTGGCTTGCTTGAGTGCGGGCTGAAGGCGTTTGACCCGGCGTATGTGGGCAAAATCTTTCAATGGATGGACGGCGAAATCAGGATCGGCATTTACGATAGCATGCTGATTGCTATCGCTGAGACAGAGCGCGGCGTGAGCCATCAATCCTACCTGCAAGGGATGCGAACCGAATGATTGACCTGTCAACCGTCACAACTCATCGGGAGGCACGGCTACTGATTCAGTGTGCGATGTTCCTTGAAAGTCGCGTGCCGGATGAATTTTGGGCAAAGGCTGAAGAATTAGCAATGAATAAGTACACGCAATTTTTAACCAATAAAATCAAGCACGCCAAGCCCGTCGGCTTCGAGTGCGAAGCGATCAACGAGTCTCTTTTTGACTACCAAAAGAAAATCGTCCGTTGGTCACTGAAGCGTGGCCGCGCGGCGTTGTTCTGCGACACGGGCACGGGCAAGACAGGGATGCAGCTTGAATGGGCTCGGCACGTGCATCAGCACACAGGCCAGCCAGTGCTAATCCTTGCGCCGTTGGCAGTGGCGCAACAGACCAAGCGCGAAGGCGAGAAGTTTGGGATCGCTGTCAAGGTGTGCGAAACACAGGCTGACATCGCTGATGGCGTGAACGTGACGAACTACGAAAAGCTTCATCACTTCACGCCTGAGACTTTCGGCGGCATCGTTCTTGATGAGTCGTCTATCCTGAAATCCTTCGACAGCAAGACGCGAAAACAACTCTCTAAATTCTCCGAACAAATCCATTTCCGCTTAGCCTGCACTGCCACGCCTGCGCCGAATGATCTAATCGAGATCATCAATCACGCGGAATTTTTGGGCGTGATGAGTGGCAAGGAAATCATCGCCCTGTACTTCACGCAGGACGGCAACACGACGCACAAATGGCGGCTCAAGGGGCACGCCCGGCGCGACTTCTGGAAATGGGTTGCGTCGTGGGCTGTGGCGATGCGCAAACCCTCTGACTTGGGCTTTGATGACTTGGGCTTTGACTTGCCAGAGCTTCACATCAATCAAGTGTCAGTGGCCGCTCCCAAGCCCGTAGATGCGTTGTTTGACGTAGGGCTGAAGACTTTGCAGGAGCGGCGACGCTCGCGCAAAGACAGCCTTGATGATCGCGTGAGCGTGTGTGCAGAGATGGTCAATAACTCGGATCAGCCCTGGATGGTATGGTGCGACTTCAACGACGAAAGCGCGATGCTGGCTAAGGCCATCCTTGACGCAGTGGAAGTCAAAGGCAGCGACAGCAGCCAGCACAAGGCTGACGCGATGCTTGGCTTTTCTGAGGGGCGCTATCGCGTGCTGGTTTCCAAGCCGTCAATCGCTGGGTTTGGGATGAATTGGCAGCACTGTGCCAATGTGGTTTTCGTGGGGATGTCGGATTCTTACGAGCAGCAATATCAGGCCATCCGGCGCTGTTGGCGTTACGGCCAGACGCAGCCCGTCAACGTATATCAGATTGTGTCTGAGGCTGACGGCGATGTTGTCGCCAACATTCAACGCAAAGAGAGGGAGCATATTCAGATGATGGACAATTTAATCGCAGAAATGAATTTCGAGAATCAGCAGATGGCGGGCCGTGAAGAGATGGAGTACGCGGAGGATACCGTTAACGGCAACGGCTGGACGGCGATGCTTGGCGATTCAATCGAACGGATCAAGGAAATTGCCGATGAGTCCATTGGGCTGTCTGTCTTCAGCCCGCCGTTCCCTGGGATGTACACCTACAGCAACTCGGCGCGCGACATCGGCAACTGTCAGAACCTCGACGAATTGATTACACAGTTCTCTTTCCTCATCCCTGACCTTTACCGGATCACGATGCCGGGCCGCAACTGTGCGATCCATCTCACGCAACAAGTAGCCTTCAAGGGCACAGATGGCTTCACAGGCTTGCGTGACTTTCGCGGGCGTGTCATCGCAGCGATGGAGGTAGCAGGCTGGATTTACTATGGCGAAGTGACCATTGACAAGAATCCACAGGTGAAAGCTATTCGCACACGCGATGCCGGGTTGCAATTCAAGTCGCTGGCTACTGATAGCGCGCGAATGCACATGGCTCTTGCTGATTACATCTTGCAATTCAAGAAGCCAGGCGAAAACCCGAAGCCAATACGCGCGGGCGTGTCGAAGAAGTACGAAAACGAATCGGGCTGGGTCACACAGGAAGAATGGATTGAGTGGGCTGCGCCTGTCTGGTATGGCGACTTTCGGGCCAACGGCGGCATCCGTGAAACCGATGTTTTGAACGTCGCACAGGCCCGCGAAACCAATGATGAGCGGCATTTGTGCCCGTTGCAGCTTGGCGTGATTGAGCGGTGCGTCAAACTGTGGAGCGCGCCAGGCGATACGGTGTTTTCTCCATTTATGGGGATCGGCTCGGAAGGCTATGAGGCTGTGCGATTGGGCCGCAAATTCATCGGCTGCGAGTTGAAGCGTTCGTATTGGATGAGCGCAATTCGTAATCTCAGACAGGCCGAACAACTCGCACAACGCGAGCAATACGGCTTGTTTTCAATGATGGCCTCAGAGATAGGGGAGGCGGCATGATTGTACAAATTGTTGAGGCTGGATACGCCATTATTTGCAGCGCAGATCGCTCTATCTTGCTTTACACGGTCAAACCGAATCGCGCAGCAAGTTGGGATGCTTTCTGCCGGAAAGAAGATCGCGGATATTTCAAGCGGGGGGGCTTTCGCTGCGTCAAGGTGATGGTTGTCACGGAGGAAATCAAGCAATGACCCGCGACGAACTAGCCAAAGAGCGGCTTAAGCTCAAGAAAGAATCCGAAGTACAAAAGGAAATCCGTCAGTACCTCAAGGACACGCGCAGGCCATACACAATCACTGATGCAACGAAGGCGCTCAACATCAAAGGCCAACAGGTGCAGCGTGTAATTGAAGGCTGGCCTGACCTGACCACGATCACGACCAATGCGCGAATGTTTTGCATTGAAGTAAAGAGGCCGTTTCGTGGCTATCTGAGCCGTGAGCAGGCGCTACGTTTGCGCAAGCTGCATCAGGCGGGCGTGTTGATTTGCATTGCGCGTTCGGTTGAGGACGTGCAGGAAACGGAGGCGCTAGGACAAGCGCGTGAATGTGACTTGGCAGAGATCGAGCGAACGATTGCGAAGCCCGTCAAATCGCCGTTCGCGTCGAAGCCGATTGACCCTGAGTTGGGGCTTTAGTGGCAGAGAAATCAAGCGGCGAGCCGTGCCACAGTTGATGGTGCGAAGGGAACAAGAGAATAGCGTCCGTGAAACCGCCGATAGTTTCGGACTGAATTTGTTCCCTTCGCAACGGACTTATTCATCAGTTTCGAGGCTATCGGCGGTTTCATTTTTGGAATCCGATGCAACTTGCCCAACTGCAAACCAGCGACGAAAAGCGATGCGCGGAGATATTAGAGCGTGCGGCCAAGTTTAAGTTTATGGCGGAGCACTATTCGTCCTGCGATATTTGCTGGGCTGACTACGAAGAGTTCAAGGCTGAGTTAAAAGAATTAGACCTCACGCCTGAACAGTTCGCCCTGGCCTGTGGAATGTTGGCGAAGGTGTTGGGTTTGTAACGATGCCCTTTTAGCTTGCCCCTAGTCTCCCTATGCGAAGTCCAATCAATCAAGATGACCTGCGCTCGTTCGAGCAGTGCTACATCCCACAGGAAACGATCATCAAAGCGGGCATCTTTCGCGTGGATGACAAGGACGGCGCTGAAATCGTTGGCCGAAAACCGAAGCGCGACACGTCCTACAGCGGGCTTGCTTTCCCTTACATCTGGCCGGGCGACAACGAAGCGCGTGAATATCGGCTCAGACGCGATCAGCCAGACCTTGAGAAAAAGAATGACGGCACGCTCAGAGTACAAAACAAATACCTAAGCCCGCCAGGGCGTGGCAACATCCTCTATTTCCATCCTGACACCAATCCTGATTGGCTCAAGTCCTACAAGCCGCCTGTTGTGATTGTCGAAGGCGAAAAGAAAACGCTGGCGCTGCAAAACTATTTCACGCGGCGCGCGGAAGAATCGCTTGTTATTGGCTTGGCTGGCGTATGGGGCTGGCGTGGCAAGATCGGCATCGTGACCAATGAGGCAGGTGTCAGGCAAAGAGTTAAAGGCGTCGTGGCTGACATTGAGCGCATTCAATGGGATGGCCGCAGAGTCGAAATCCTGTTTGACGCAGACGCCAAAAACAACCCGCAGGTCAAAGCCGCGCGGCAGAGCTTGGCGCTGCAATTAAGACTGCGAGGGGCAATCGTTCGCCTTCTCGAAATGCCGGACTTGGCAGAGACAAACTGCAACGGGATTGACGATTTACTCGGCGCGAAGGGGCCGGATTATGTTGCCGAGTGGCTACAGTCGCAGCGCCAATTGCCCGCCGTAGATATTGATCTTGGTTATACGGATGACGGCTTTCTGCATCGCTTCTATGACTTCTGCGGCCATCGGTTCTTGTACGTGCCGGAATGGGATAAGTGGCTGGCGTGGGACGGCGAGAAATGGGACGGCGAACACGGCGAAGCCCTATTGTGGCAGGCCATCGGAGAGGCTGCGCTTGAGCTACAATCCGCCGAAGAAGCTACGGCTAATGATCCTGAGAAGTGCCAGAAATTCTTTGCCAAATATCGCAGCACGAACGGCAAGCGGTCACTGGTTGAGACTGCCAAACGTGATATGCGCTTTCGTAAATCATCGGCTGAGTTTGATGTAAATCCCTGGCTGATTAACTGCAAAAACGGCACACTTGACCTGAGAACTGGCACGCTGAAGCCATTTGACCGCACTGACTATTTCACGCAACAAATCGAAATCAATTACAGCCCTGATGCCAAATGTCCAACGTGGGAGCAATTCATTGAGCAAGTTATCCCTGAGCCTGAGATGAGGCTTTACATTCAGCGGGCCACTGGCTACAGCCTGACCGGATGCACATCTGAGCAATGTATGTTCATCTGCTACGGCGGCGGCTCGAATGGCAAAAGCACATTTGTTGAGGCTATCGAATACATCCTGAAGTCTTACCACGTCAAAGCAGCAATGACTACGTTTTCGGTGCGTGAAAACGAAAACACATCAGACCTTGCCAGGATGCGCCCGGCGCGATTTGTGACAGTCTCAGAGAATGACGAAAACGCGCGACTCTCCGAAGGGCTTATCAAAACCGCCACAGGCGACAAGGAAATTACAGCCCGATTTCTCTATCAAAACCCATTCACCTACACACCACTTTTCAAGGTTTGGATGTGCGTCAACCATAGGCCAGTGATTCGCGGCCAGGATGACGGCATTTGGCGACGTCTAAAACTTATCCCGTTTGAAGTAAAAATCACGGATGACAAAAAGGACAAAGAGCTTGGCGGCAAACTCCGCGCCGAAGCTGAAGGCATTTTAGCTTGGGCTGTGCGCGGCTGCCTTGACTGGCAGAAATCAGGGCTGGATGCGCCACAGCAAATCAAATCCGCAACCGATGGCTACAGGGAAGAAATGGATACGATGGGCCGCTGGATTGATGAGCGGTGCGAGCTAGATGATGAGTTTGAAGAAAACGCGACTGACCTTTACACCGACTTTGCGGAGTGGGCAAAAAAGATGGGCGAGAATCCACTGAATAATACCATTTTTGGGCGACGGATGGGAGATCGGGGCTTTCAGGTTGGCAGAAAGTCTCACGATGGGCGAAGAATGAGAAAAGGCATTCGCTTAATCCGCATTCGCTAATCGGTGAATAGTTGGGTGAATAGTTGGGTGAATAGTTGGGTGAATAGTTAAGTGCTTTTGATAGTAAGAGGTGAATAGTGGTGAATAGTTATAGCAAACTTACATACATGAGGCAGGCAGAGAAATCAAGATGCACACATGAATCTCATGTAGTTACAGTAGGGGTAAACTATTCACCACTATTCACCCGTTCTTGGAAGTGCTTGCTAAGTAAGGCTTTAACTTGGTGAATAGTTCAGAGAGTAAAACTGTTCACCAAAACGATTTGCCCTAAGACACGGACTCCCCCTATGGCGCAAAACCTCATCAGCGCGAGAGCGA
>Ga0196964_10001010_pt1 | contig 14970 bp, 20 predicted proteins | sample S1_10metaG_FD_148615 | JGI IMG/M metagenome (GOLD analysis project Ga0196964, IMG submission 148615) | Soil microbial communities from Anza Borrego desert, Southern California, United States - S1_10 | ecosystem: Environmental > Terrestrial > Soil > Desert | place: USA: California | collected...
AAGGGGTTGAGGGGAAAACTGTGTAGTGACTGCGGGTGCTGCTGGGACGGCCCCGTTACGCTGCTGAGTCAATGAAACACCTGTTTTAGCGGGAGCAACCAACGCGGGCAGTTCTTTTGTCACATATACCGGCCCGTGCGTTGGAGGCGGCACTACAGGTTTGCCGGGCACAACAGGCAAAACCTGTTTAACGGTATTGACTGCACTGCTAATCGTGGTGAGGATCGAGGCAGTGGAAGGGGTGCCGGGTGCATCGGGTGTTTCTGAGTCTCCTGCATCAAAATCTGCTGCCCCAGGCGTTCCCTTGGGAAACAGGTTCCCAATCTGCTTAATCAATGCCGCAATCGTGGCTATGGCTCCCGTGGCTGCTGCCATGCTGGTGGCTGTTGCCACTTCACCCAGCTCACCTAATCCCTGCACGCTGGCATATTCTTCGTGGTATATCTCAGGTCCCAGTACTTCAGACAGGGGCGAATAAATACTCAAGGTGTCCAGTCCCGCGACTGAATGATCTTTGTTGCCCTTACCTTCCAGTATAGCCGCTTTCAGGTTTTTGGGTTCGCCCCCGGCTCCGTGGAAAATATCTTCCAGTTTAGCCATAATGCTTTTGAGTTTGTCGTGTTTGCCTTTGTCAATGCCGCTTTTGGCAACGTTGGCATCAGACAGGTATGCCCAGCGCAGGCGGCCCGCCACATTCATCATGTTTACCTTCATGGCAGCCAGCACACCGTTGCGCAGAAGGACAGTTGCAGGATTAACCTTGTTGACAGCGTGCAGTATATCATCCGCTTTATCCTTGATTGCTTCGCCTGTTTTCTTAACGGCTGTCTGGATGGCATTACCCGCATTGCTGGCAGCGGTTTTTACAGCACTGGTAACATTCTGAACAACGCTCTTTAAATTCAGTTTGCCAAGCTCGTTCCAGTCGTCAATTCCATCTAATAATTCTAAGTCCATAATGTGTTCTTCTCTTTGTGTTGGTGGTTTTTCATAATTGTAGGCATCTGTTACGCAGTCCATGATAATCCTTTTGCCATTGCGTAAAATGACCGTTGGGTAAATGTGCTGCCAGCCAGAGCCTCCGTATTTGGAGATCGTATGAATTATTTCTTTAATTCCACCCAGCCAGCTTGCGCAGCAGGAAACAAATGTGGTCATGTCGTCACAATCCGAGCCTTTGCCCTGCCAGGCATCATGCACCGTCCTGCGCGGGGTTTTTACCTGCTCTTTACCGCGCTGGTCAGGCGCGTATGGAATGTGGCATTTGACCCAATACCATAATTTAATTAGTGCATCCTCGGTTGACATGCCCCTCAGTTCTGTCTCCACAAAATCCTTTACCTGCCAGCGCGTTTGACTGATGATCTCAGGAATGAAGGCCACCGTGTCCGACACGTCTGCACTTTTTTTCACCGTGATGTCAACCACGCGCGCAGGCGGGAACAGGCGCCTGTAGGGCGCAAGACTTAGCGTGTTATATTTTCCTTCGGTTGCGGTCATGCTTTGGGCGCAGGGTTATTCAGGGTTATTTCAAGCGGGTCAAGCGTAATTGTTTTCCACGCCACGGGTGTTTTCAGGCTCGTAAAGGGCTGAACTTTTAATTTGATGGGCTGCCCGCTTGTAAGATCATTCAGCAGCGTACCACCAATGGAAAACAACCCAAGCAGCGGTATAGTCAGCATGATCGGCTGAGGCAGTTTGACACTTCCGTATTTGGGTATGGGTATTTCAGTATTCACAAGGTTTGATGTACCTACCGGGGTATCTTTGTAAAACAGTTTTACATAAGGTTGCATAACTGTAATGGCTGTGTTGGTCGGATTCTTGATTTCAGCATCAATCGCCAGCGTGAAAGGGTAAAGGGAATGCACACGCACACTTGGAATAACATCAAGCCCGTTATTGGTTTTACTGAGCCTGTACAGGTACACGCATAATGTACCTACACCAACTGTTCCCAAACCAATGGTCCACTTTGCCCAGGTCTTCATTTTTTTGTGTTGCGTTTGCGTAAGTAATTGCTGATACCATCGCCTGCCAGCTTAAAGCCCATCCATATCATGCCGCCTATTGCTGCCTTTAACCCGTATTCGAGCAGGCCCGAATAATCTACGTTAGCCAGCACCACGGCTGCGGTGAGAAATATATTGGTGCTGGTGTCCTGTTGCGTTCTCATGTCCATAATTTGAGGTGTGTGTTTATGTGTTGTTATCAATTCAGGGTACAAAGATGAAACCGTGTCCTGACATGGGTTTGCGCTTTGCTCAGTACTTTTGTTTTTGTATCGTTTTGTATAAACTGTTTTAGAAAATTGCATGTACTTCTTAGTTGTTTGGTATGACAATCACGCTGGGCAGGTCAAGTTTTTGAAAAATGATCTTCACCTGGGGAATGCTCCAGTACCAGCCTATTTTTTTTCCGAGCGATTCTTTGAAAGGCGCGATCCACTTTTTGAATGTATGTACCGATATGCCGTACAGGTCTGCCAGCTCCTGCGTGGAGTAGGGTTTCAGGGCAATAGTAGTCCCTTCACCCTGTTTGGGTGTTAATTCCATAAGAGAAAAATGGTTTGGTTTAGTTAGTTCAGGCTATAGTATACCGGGCCGAACGTGGTGAAAATATTACGCTTTTTATAAACGATGTTGCCGGGATGACTAGGGCTGAACAGTTCCGATGGCGGTAATATGTGACTGGAGGAAAGAGACAGAAAACTAATCCGCAGACACATAATGGAAAATTCATTTTCGATCTGCCCGGCAAAATCTTCTGGCGGGATTTGATTGTAATACTCCTCAATGCCTTTGCGGGCGCAGCGCATTTCCAGGAGTGAAAATTTTTGACCCGGCCACAACAGGCCGCAAGCGAAATCTAATGTATTGTTTACCCAGAAACGCATAGTCTGGGGATGTACAACACGGGTGTTTTGATATTTCATTGTATTGTGTAATTGTTATGCAAAGGTTGTGTAAAAGCCGGGTAAGTGTTTACCGGATTGCACTGCATTTAAAGGGTTTTGCTGAATTATGCTGTATTTTGCGGAAAGATGTTGTTTCGTGCAATTTTAAAGCATAAAAAAACCTGCCTTGTCAAAGGCAGGTTAAAGAGAGTTAAAGGTGTTTGATATTAATTTATGCCACTTTTGGCAACACGTACATTGTTTTGTTTTTTTCAAGGCATACAACGGTAAATCCATCCACTAACGATTCCTCTACAACCTTTACACCGGGCGGGCCTAATTCCTTAAAGATAATCAATACCTGGTGGTAATCCAGTTGCCCGCGGATAATCTTTCCAAGTTTTTCTGAAAATGGCTCCAGTCTCTTACGCAAGGTTCGTGGATCAATGCCGTACTTTTGCGCCAGTTCTCCGATAGTGTAATTGCGGACTTCTACAGGTGTTTCAGTAACTACTAACATAATATAGTTTAATTTAGGTTTATACAAAATTTAAAAATAATAACTGGATTTCAAAGCAGTTAGCGGTACTTTCATTTATCCTGCATTATTACAGCAAAATAAGTTAATGGTTTAGACGTGCGAAATACATTTTTTTCTGATTTCTTACATGTGTAATTCTCCAGGCGCAACTGAATTGTGGTTTCGCTAATTTTAACACTTGGCAGACAAATGCTTATCGCATCGTAACGCATTAAATACACATGCCCTTCACATTCCCTTCACATACTTATCACATGACCGTAACAATGTCCCGTCCTAAAAAAATTTAAGTGCTAAAAGCAAGTCCGAAAAATGCGCAAAATACGGTCGTTTACCGTAATTCCTAACCACTACAAATTGTATTTAATATGGTTAAAAGAAAAAAAAGATTTGTATAAAGAAAATCAAATGTTTAGTGAAGGAATTTAAAAATATGGACAACCGTATTTCTACGCATTTTTACCGTATTTCTACGCATTTTTTGAGTGTCTTGTTGGAGATACTCTTTTTTTTCTTTATTTAGTTGATGCAAGGAGCAGCAAAGAGCTGCATAGATAATATTAAGGAATAGCGTTTAGCTAAAGCGGACCTGTTGTAGAAAAGTACGAAATTTCAAAGCAGACAGGCGAGTTATGGTTAACGCTCACGTAAGGCGTGGGCGTTACTTTACTTGTCTGCAAGGGTTTCGTACCCCTTCTACAACAAGCATTGTAACTAACCCACGCTGATTTTTTTAGGGGATATTTAAAAGATATAAACGCATAAAATAATTAAGAAAGAAAAAATTAAATATTGCTTCTCCTGGGAGTGAAAAGTCAAAGTTTACAATTGTAACGGGAGAATTAGGCAATACGCACATTATGGCGTGGGTATTACTTTAATCTGTTACAACGGCTTTGACTCCGCACTCACAGGTTATGTAAGTACCCTCGCTCCTTATTTAAATTAAGTAAAGAAAGGAGGTAATTACAAAGCGAGCTATGTAAAAATTTTGACTTTTTTCTGCCAGAAAAAAGTCTCTAAGCAACAAAGTATTTAATTAAAAAATCCAAAAATGAAAAAATCAATTTTAAGTTTATTTGTGGGCAGCCTTTTACTTGCGGCTTGCTCAAAGGAAGAAAAACCAATGTCTGCTAATCCATCACAAACCGGTGGCCATTTTAACATGGTATTAAAAGACATGCCACAAGTTACTCTTGATGAAAATGGAGCAGGCGAATGGCATAACTATTATATGGGTCTTATATATGACCAGCTTTCGGCTGATGTGGCTGAGGAGGGTTTTGGCAATATGGATGAAACCGAATTAGATAACTCAATTAGAACGATTCTTAATGAAAATATTGGAGGTGACGATGCAACATATCACCGCAATAATGCCATAGCTGTCAGTGATTATTTTGATGACAATGACGGTTGTATTACAAACTTATCAGATTTAAGAACTGCAATTGCTGGCACCTCATTATCGCAAACTTTCAGAACCGGATTTAACACGTTTATGAATAATGCGTTAAATGTAACGAGTACATCAGGGGCTACCACGCTTGCTAATGGCTTTAAAACATGGTGCAATAGCAACCTGTCATCGCCTGAAAAGGAAATAGGTAAAGGTACAGCAGATGTTTTTGAAGCCTCTTTCGCTTACTGGAATGACAATATTGATGATTGGAATGATTTGTTAACAAACGGTCAGGGTGGCGACAATAGTAATGCGGCAAAAGCAAGTATTGCAGGTGCCGATGCTGCGGGGTTTTGTTATGGTGCCCATGTAGGTTATACTGGTGGCACAGTCACTCTGCCGGGCGTAGGCACCTTTGCTGGTTGGCTTGGAGGAGGACTCGCAGGTGGTTTCTTAGGCTCATCGTATGCCATTGTATCTAATGTTTGGGATTATTTTTTTGGCTAGCCATTGGTTACGTTAAAAATATTTCGTAATTTTAATACCAACCAACATTTAAGCATTATGACAAAAGAAACAAAGAAAAAAGTATGGATGCAGACAAACTTGTTTTTTTTGATTGCATCTGCATCAACAGGAATGACATACCGATTAATCAATCCAGGGCCGAATGATAGAATTCCTTTTCTTATTTTAGGTCATATTGTTGGATATGCCTTTGTTTACCTTATAAGTTATTACGGGTTTAAAACAGCAATAAAAAAGGGTCAGATAAAGGAATAAAGTAAAATCAATTTAAGGCCAGCATTGTTAATGCTGGCTTTCTTTTTGCATTGAACGATATGGTTTTCCTGAAACGAGTAATTAACTCACAAAAATTCTTCAACACTCATGTTTATTTTCATACCTGGTTTATTTGGACAACATTAATTTTCTGCATCATTGAATTTATCCGAATCCAGCAACCGACAAAATTACAGTGTCTTTTGGCACTCCCAACCCTAACCAAAACATTAAAGTGCTTACAAGCGATGGAAAATGGTGATTAACCGCACGTTTACTGGTGAAAAGGAGGAAATTTCAATTACTGATTTGGAAAGCGGAATATACATAGTTAATTTTTGGATTATTGCTTTGCTCGCAAACGCTTCATGCGGAAAAATTGATGAAGACCATACTTATTTGTATGGTAAATGTAAAATGCAAATCAACCCAAAAAAGTAAAATTTCTTAAACATTTTCTAAATTCATAGTAAAAAGTTGCAAACCAGCAAAACGTATAAGCAGGTTTGTGTTGGTTTGCAGCGTTATGGTACAAATCAACTTAAACCATCTGACCACTTGGGAATATCTAAACTTTAAAGGTAGTTTCCGTGATTATAAAGAGGTAATTATCTGTTTTTTACATGCAAAGAGACTGGTTGCATCGGAGAAGGATATTTTAGCTTCTGAAAGGTCAGCATCAATGGCCGATATAATGCCTGTCTATCCTGAACGGTTTATTAATCTGGGTCGTGGGCAATGGCTGGATATTTGGGCAAATGTGCCAATTGTTTCAACAGATCCTTTTTTTGATACGCTGTTTGCATATCGTGTGAGGCAATTGGACTTGTTGCAAATCGGACAATTTTTACAATGCGCTCTTGATGCCGGATTAACCCAGCGTTTCATATCTCTCTTACTGCTCAAACATGGTTCTTTGCTTACTCCTTTGCAATTGCAGGCTGTCAACCTGTGGTCAGAGTGTATTAAACAACCCGAATATAAAGTTCCAAGCGGTTTTCCGGTAATTAAGGGAAGGCCGAAACGGCAAAAAGGTGACAGGCTTACTTGTCTTAGTCAGGAGCAGACAACGCTGCTTATTCATTACTTGCAAAAAACACAAATCACTTTTTCGGGCGATTACCTAAATAACAATAAGGCTGCCCAGGCATTTGAACTGCTTACAGGCTACAGTGCGGAAAAAATAAGAAAATCGCTTACTCAGGAACAATTGCAGGAAATTTCAGACAAAAATAACTTGACAGCACTGTATAACTCCATAATCAAGCTATCCATACAGGTTAACCAAGACATTACAAATAAATCTATCAAATAACATGGCAACAATTTTAACCAGTTTCACAGAGGAAGAATTTAGGACACTTTTGAAATCAATCGTCAGCGAGGTGCTCACCGGGCTAAACGGGGATACAAAACCATCCAGTGAACCGATGGATATACAGGAAGCCGCAAAATTCTTAAAGCTGGAGGTAAATACTATCTACGAAAAGACATCCAAAAGACTTATCCCCCATTCCAAAAAGGGCAACAAATTGTACTTTGACAAACAGGAATTAACCGAATGGGTAAAAAGCGGGAAGATCAGGACACAGGATGAGATTCAAAGTACTGCGCAGGTATATAACCTGTATAACCGACATAAAAAGGCATCATAGCGTTTTTTGAGTCGCGGTTCAGTATTATTAGAGTTAATTCAACCACTTTTTTCCTTCGAAAGTATTAGAAATGTGGCAATACAAAACACATATTTTTACAATCTAACTTCTTCCTAAATATGAAAACTAGTAGAACATAAATATTTATCTACCGGCCTGCTTGGCTGCGGCCTCCACCCAATCCGAAAAGTTTGTATATCCCTCATTGAAAGCCCAACAGTACGTTTCAAAAAGTTCTGAGAATCGGAAAGACTCACCCCACTGGTTGCCACTCCACCAACTATCCCCAAAATAAATAGTGTTCGACTGTTTATTGTTAATCACAGGTAAATAATTATAGGGAACCCATTTGTTTTTTAACAACTCAAAGAAATATATTTTACTGCCATCTTCAGCTATTTTAAGTCCAAGGCGATCAAGTGGATTTTGTCCCCTGGTTGTTAATCCGGTTCGCCCCTTTATTCTATTAATATGAATACCAAGAATTCCATTTCCCCGGTCAAAACTCTTTATTATTTCATAGTTGACCCATGTCCTATTTGCGGTATCTTCTCCAATTAAAACGGTGGTAACCGATGTATTATTTAACCCTTCATTTATCAGTTTTTTGAGAGATTCAGGGTCCTTTTTTTTTGCCGTTTCCCAAATAGAACCATCAACAAATGTATTTTCTTTATTTAAAAGCCAACTTTGGCGAACAACATTAACCTTAAAGTTCTTGACATCGTCATAAGCAAAACTGAAAAATACCTTTCTTGCCATATTATTTCATTAACCAAGTTCTTAAATATTCTGGTAAAAACCGATCTGGGTGCCAAACCCATAAATCACTAGAATTCGTGGAACCGTACTCTATCCTCGGATAAAGCCGCAAGTATTCATTTCCTTGCCATGTGCCACTGTTATCCGCCAAAGGCAAAACGGCTAGCTTTCCTTTATCGAATTTGTTTAAATCGCCAATACCTAACTCCCAGTTGCACCATTTGGAGGCAACCGCAGCATTCGTAGCCAATAGAATGAATTTATCATTGGCTTGAATTCTGTCTTTAATCCGTTTAGCAGTATCACCGTTGGGCTTATCAGGCATAGTTTCATCCATCCAATCCACATAGATACTTATTCCAAGGGTGCTAAAAAAAGTCACAGCTTGCTGTACAATGTCTTTATCAGTATGTGCGTGCGATAAAAAAACACTAGTTGTTTTAGTTGATCTATATGACTTCCTGTTTTCCTCAAGGTAGGCCCTGAAATTTTTATATCCTGCATTTCTATTCGCTGCTGCCTCAAAACTTGCTTTAGTAAAAATTGACATACTTAATACCTATTACGGTTTCTAACTGCTTCCTCAGTCCAATTTCCAATGTTATCTGCTATATAATTATAAACATCCTTACTGTCAACATATGGTGGATTATGTAAACTGATTTTGTCCTCCAACCAGATGCCATTTGCGCTTAAAGCGAACGGATTATTCCCCCAATATGATTGTTGTTGAGCATAGTTTTTAAGATTGTGGATTCTAATTCCAACAACACCCATTCCTTCTTCCCAGGACTTCTTTATTTCGTATTCAATCCATTTTCTTCCCGCAGTATTGGACCCTACAAGAACAATGGTACAGGATCGACCATACATTTGGTTGTCAATCCATCTTTTAATTGCTGGATCACCGCCTTTTTTAACAGCTTCCCAGTCATTGTCTGGTGCAGGTCTGTTACCTTCAATAACCCCAATGTTACGTACTTGTGAGGTACGCCAGCTATCATTATCGTAATGGAAGCTGTAAAATACTCTTCTAGCCATAGATTTTTAGGTTTTAAGAATTTTAATGATGTCTATTATTTTTTTTATTATTTCTTCCGATTGAAGATTTGGGTCCGACAGTTCCTTAATGATAGGCACCACCTGGTGTTCGTACGCCTTATAATATTTGCCAGGTTCAGCCATTACAATTTCATAAATCTGTTGAGCCATGTAACCAGTGGCCGCAACAGGTATAGGAATAAGTCCTAATTCAGTGGCGATTTCAAATTCCTGCCGGACACCATTAGCAATAATTATTTTACCCGTTTTAGGATCTTTCTTGTTCCCAAAAATAAAAATAGAAATTCCCGCATAGGGGATCATTTTATATCTGTATTCGCGCCAGAGAACCTTGAGGTCTTTATCACCCGTAGGAAATTGAGGGAATGGACGCATTATTAACTGTTCTTCGCTATGCTTGTGCGGTTTCTCATACACGGCATCTAAAGCACCGTTAATTACCGCACTACCAACTCCTAAGCCAAAACCGTTTACTATTGTGTTTCCATTAAAGACCAGTTGTTTAGTGAGCTGATGAATAAAATTCTGGGCCGCATGAGAATCCATTGTACCATATTCTTCTGCGCTTCCTGAGATAAAAATTGTTCGCTTTTTAAAACGCTGCTCGATCTCACTTAATATCTCAGTAATTTGAGAATACTTGTCAATCAGTAGAGCCTCAATTTTATATCGTTTGAGATCATTTACTTTTAAAGTCTGTTTCCTTAATTCATAGTTATATTCGTCCTCAGTTTTATAATCTGCCCGGCTGCACTTACGAATAAAACAGTAGTGCTGCCTGCCATTATCACCAAACTGGATGCTTAACCTGCTAAGCACGTAGTCCAGATTAGGGTCTGTAAAGCTGAAACCTATAAACAAAAAAGTTTTGAATGTGAGATCGCTGCTTAAAGCCGTAATAAATGGTTCATGGGTCCTATGGTAAGTCTCAAAATCTTGTTTTGTGATAATTGCCTTTGTAGGATGCTCAACATCACCGTGCATTTTATAGACTGTAGCGTTTCTGCGAGGCTTGGCTAGTTGAAGCTGGTCTTTGTCATATTTTACATCAACAATCTTAAACGCCTCTTTCAATGCCTGCTCAATTAAAATGTCATAATTGGTAGTCCAGTAAGTATGGATTGGCAGTTTGGCTAAAATTCTGTGGTTTTCCGTTGATTCGGTTTTTGCTGAAAACTCTTCTAAAATTGCTCGATTGATGGCATCTCTATTGCGCTTTTCGTTAAAATGATATTGGGCAATAGAGATTAAATCCCATTCCCTATCAACATCTAAATGCAGATCGTTCGCGATGTCGCGTAATAGTTCGGACCAGTTTACAAATCCAGCAGATACTGACATGCCGGCTCCCGCAAAAATGGCAACATTGCCCTCCTCTAAGTCAGTAACAAACTTTTTAATAAAACTTTCAATAGGCTGGTCAAATTTGGCCATAAATTTAGGTGGTTTTGTATGTCAATGGGACAAATATCAGGCCGTTACTATTACAAGGCACAAGTGTGTCAAATTGTCATAAACATTCGATTTGGGAAACTAAAATTGGCTTTTCGGAAAAAAGTTGTCGCTAAAACTAATATTTTTTTAAAAGCTTGTCGCTATCATCAATCCATACTGAAATCCTGGCCCGCTTTTTCCCGTACCGCCAATTTGACCATCATACCAATATGCACCCACTTCAGGTAGGATGGAAATATTTGAACGAATGTCTTTTTTAAGACCAAACGAAACTCCGGATATGTTAACGAAATTTTTATTTGCGCCCAAAGGAGCTGTTGGAATAGCAAGATTTACAAAACGGCCCATCGTGGTAAAGTGCGTTGTTTCGTTAATATTATATGTGGTTAAAATGGCAACGTTAGGACTGTAAGCGTATCGCGTCTTGTCTTCAATTAATACGTGAGCACCTCCGGCACCGACAACCACAGCAAAATCTATCTTGCTTTCAGGTTTCGTAAGGCAAACCTTTACATCTAAATTAACTCCAAAACCCGGACCGACTGTGGAAAACGGAAGCGGTATTGGTGCAAGGCGTAAGCCTGCGTCAAGTCTATTGATAAGACCGAACCGGAAGCCTGCATGAGGTATTGTGAAAAATGCACTGGTAAGTTGGGGATCGCCTAAAAATACCATTTGTCCGCCCATTCCCGCTGCAAAACCAACTTTCCTGGGTGCTAATGTTCTCGCTGTTCCAAAATTTACCACCCAAAAACCGAAACTTTCGGTGGTAAAAGTTAAAAGTATTAAAAGAAAAGTTCCTTTAAAAAATGTTCGATTTGATTTTCTCATATTTCTGTCTTTTGTTTTTATATTAATCCTGCACCCAAGGCTATTGATATCATAATAAGCATTATTGCTACAAGTATCTGAATGAATTTTAAAGTGACCTTCTTCAATAATCTATTGCCTATAAACGACCCTGCAATGGCAGATAGAGTGGCAATGCTTATTAATCCAATATTTTCTTCCAATCCCGACTTTATAAATCTTGTTGCATAAACGGATAGCCTTGTGAGATCAACAAAACAAGAAATTACGACAGTGGTTGCGACAAATACTTCTTTTGCCAATCCTGCTTTAATCAGGAATGCACTTCTCAATGCGCCTTGATTGCCGGAGAGACCACCGAAGAATCCGCTTAGTATTCCTCCTAGCGGTAACTTTTCCTTTCCGAAATGTAACTTATTCAAAAAAGGAACAAGATCAAGGATGGCAAAAAATATTAAAAGAAGAGAAATAATAAACTTTACAGGGTAAACCTCAAAGGTTTTCCCTGATAACTGATAGGAAAACAGAGGCTTAACGTCAGGAATCTTTAATAGCAACCATGCGCCTATTGCAGCGGCTATAATTGCAGGAATCCCGAACCGGATCAGAATTTCTTTATCAGCTTTCCTTCCAACTAAAGCCAGTTTAAATATATTATTTAAAAAGTGAACAATTCCGGTAAGCGCAATCGCAAGATCTACCGGAAAAAATATCATAAATACGGGAGTGAGAATCGTTCCAAGTCCAAAGCCGGAGAAGAATGTAAGAATTGCGACAACAAATGCCACAATTGAAATAATAACTATTTCCATAGCTTATTCGTGATCAGTTTATCAATACTTAATGCTCTTCCACCTCTAATCAAAAGAAATATACTTCCAATGGTCATGGCAAAATCTGTTCGGTATTCGTGCGCCATAGACCAAAACCCTTTATTTATAAGAATGGGATATTTTGTGGTGATAAATGCCACGATCATAATAAAAAACAAAGGAAAGGCAGCAAGCCTTGTTAGAAATCCTATTAAAACAAGACTACCACAGATAATTTCAGAGCAGCCGGTAAAGGCTGCCCAAAATTCAGGATTATCAAATCCGATCTTTTCAAAACGCCCGGCTCCCACCGCGTCAGGAAAAAGAAATTTCTGAATTCCTTCGGATAAAAAAACAGCACCTACCATTAACCGAATCAAAATGCTAGTTTTAGAATTGTCTGTGTGAGTTATTTTCGAGAGCAGCCTCATTGTTTATTGTATCTGATAGGAGATAATCTTAGCTGAGGGATGTCAGATTGGATAAAAGGTACATTCTCTTTACGAACACATACGATATATTTTTTTGAATCAATCCTATGATAGCCTTTACCGGCTGTTAAATAAATAATCTCGAAATAACTATTGCGTTTATGAGGCGTAGTTTTCCTGATCTCCTTTCTGAAGGGGGAGACCTTAATTCTTTTTTCAGCCTCAATTTTAGTTTTAATATTTAGAGTCATGTCCCAACAAAAATACGACATGACCTTCCTTATAACACAAGATGAACTAAAAGTATTGCACAGGTATATACTCTATAGCTGGTATAAAAGGCAGCCTAAATAGGTGTTTGTAGAATCAATTTTTTTAATTATATTTGCTTAGCTCTTTGAAATATTGCCGGGTTTAGATAATACACCTAAACCAAAACCAATCTAAAAACACCTTAGCAGTTCCTAGCCTTTCTTTATGTGCTTTTCTGCTATATTTGTCACCAGTCTGTCACTTGACTTTTTAGTAACACCTGACAAATTATTGAATATTAATGTGTTTAGGCAATATTGACTAATAACTATTAACTATTTACCTGTATCTATTTTCAGCGATACAGATTAACCTCGTACCTTTCATGCATGGCAAAATTCACGCTTGACGAAGACGATGATGCTTTGGTTGATTTTTTACTGATTGGTATAAGCAGCCACGCCAAAATTTACCGCCTTTGCTGGAGCCTGAACCAGGTTATGCGGTTAAAGCTTGCCAACACCAACAAGCCCATAGAAATTATTGATAACCGGAAAAAAATCAAGCTGGTTTTTGATGTGTACAATTACCCTGATGAGGAAACCCGGATTGACTTTTACCTGATGCCGAACAAGCATGCCAACGGATTTTTATTGCCCGAACTGAAGCATATTGACTACCTGATGATGCTCAAAGAGAACCTACTTGTTAATACTGATGATGTTATTGGAAAGTTAAGGCTAAGTGACCAGGTGCTTACGGCTTTTGAAATAAATACGCAGGAAGTGAGATCAATTGAAAATTTGTTATTTTAGTGCTATGAAGAAAACCAAAATTGTTGCTACGGTTGGACCAGCCTCACAAAGCCCTGAAATTTTAAGACAGTTGATGATAGAAGGCGTAAATGTTTTCAGGTTGAACGCGAGCCACGGCAAGCATGATATACACCAGGAGGTAATTAAGCACGTGCGCAGCATTTCAAAGGAATTGCAGTGCAGTGCCGGTATACTGGTTGACCTGCAGGGCCCCAAGCTGCGCATTGGCGAGGTGGAAAACAACAGCGTGTATATTGCCAACGACAGCCAGTTGATTTTTACCAATGAAAAATGCATGGGCAATGCCCAAAAGGTATACATGACCTACCAGGACTTTGCCAAAGATGTTAAGCGGGGCGATAAAATTTTGATTGACGATGGGAAGCTCTCGCTGGAATGTATTTCAACCAATGGTGTGAACGAAGTGGTGGCGCGGGTGCTGCACGGGGGTGTGCTTTCGTCAAAAAAAGGGGTGAATTTACCCAATACAAAAGTAAGCCTGCCCTCGCTCACCCCGAAGGACATTGAAGATTTGGATTTTGCTTTGGAACTTAACGTGGATTGGATTGGCTTGTCATTTGTGCGCAGTGCGCGTGACATTATTGAATTGCGGCATTATATTTCAAACAAACACAAGGCCGCCCGTATAGTGGCCAAAATTGAGAAACCCGAGGCCATTGATGACATTGACGATATTATTGCCGAGACCGATGCCATTATGATAGCCCGTGGCGATTTGGGAGTTGAAATTCCATTGGAAAACGTGCCGATTATTCAAAAAATGCTGATCAAAAAGTGTACCCGCAATGCCAAACCGGTAATTGTAGCTACGCAAATGATGGAAAGCATGATCAACAACATTTTTCCCACCCGTGCTGAAGTAAACGATGTGGCCAATGCCGTACTTGACGGGGCCGATGCGGTTATGCTGAGCGGTGAAACATCGGTTGGGGAAGACCCCGTGAACGTGATACAAACCATGTGCAAGATTATTAACGCGGTTGAAAGCACCGATGAAATTTATTTTAAAGAAACCATTCCTGACGATAAAAGAGACGATCGTTTTATAAGCGACAGCATTTGTTTCAACGCCACACGGCTTGCGCAGCGCGTGGGTGCAACGGCTATTATTACCATGACGCATAGCGGGTATACGGCTTTTAAAGTGAGCAGCCAGCGGCCCAAAGCGGCAACGTTTGTGGCCACGGGCAATGTGCAATTGTTGAACATTATGAGTTTGGTTTGGGGGGTTGAGGGTGTGTATTACAATAAAATGGTAAGTACTGACCATACC
>Ga0196964_10001011_pt1 | contig 14967 bp, 8 predicted proteins | sample S1_10metaG_FD_148615 | JGI IMG/M metagenome (GOLD analysis project Ga0196964, IMG submission 148615) | Soil microbial communities from Anza Borrego desert, Southern California, United States - S1_10 | ecosystem: Environmental > Terrestrial > Soil > Desert | place: USA: California | collected...
TATTACGCTCGCCGATGCCACCACGCAGCCGCACGCCAAAGGATCGCTGGTTTACGACGGCCGCGCCCGCCTAATCTCCGACTATAAGTTCAAGAACACGGGCGTCGTGTTCTCGCCCTTCCGCTCGGTGATGGAGATTAAGGCCGGCATCTCGGCCTCGGGCGCGTCGATGGCGCCGGATGAATTCGCGCGCATCGAACGCTACCTCACGATCTTCTCCGGAATGAATTCGCCGTACTGGGGGCATGCGGCGCGGCCCAGCGAGCAGAGTTTCTCATCGGGTCTGCGCGGCTTCAACGTCGAGAAAGGCGAAGGCTTCACGCCCGGCGGCTTGATCCGCGTCGTCCAGAACGGCACGCCGCTGAAATGCGGGCGCATTCGCGCAGTCGGTCTCAAACCCGACGGCAGCGCCTTCATTGCGCTGGAAGATGACATCGGCATCAGCGCCAGCGGATCAGGCGTCGGTAACGACATCTACATTCAGCCGGAGCTCAAGCATCCGATCAACCTGAACACCGCGTCCCCACAGGTCATCGAAGCTGTCGTCATGGGTGTGTGTCTCGATGCGACCACCAATCCTGTGACTCGCGAAGTGGCGCAAGGCGTGGCGGCGCTGCTGACGAAGCACGGCAGTGTCTTCACTTCTCACGAGGATCTGCGCAAAGAACTCGAGAAAGCGCAGAACACCGGCTTGCCCAACGGCGCTACTCTTCTGCCCGCGCAGCGCGACGCGATCTTCATCAACGCCAGCGAACCCAACAGCCCCAAACTGCGCACCAGCACGGTACCGTTCTGCTACCACTCGTTCGGCACGTATACGATCGAAGGCTCGGGCGTCTCGAACGCGGATAACGGCATGCAGCTCGCCCGGCACACCGTACGACAACTTGTCTCGCTTCCCACCCCGTGGCCGGGGCGCTTCAAAGTTCAGTATCAAGCCGGCTTCCAGGGCTTGATCGACCAGGGCCTCGCCAGCCGCGTGGTGACGTTCCCCGTGCCGATGGGCAAGTACAAGCTGCGCCGCAACGCGCCGAACACGCAACTCCCAGCGCAGAACTATGGCGACGTGCGCCTCGACGTGGGCGAGTCCGGTCCACACGGCCTGCCCGGCGAGTGGATCGATCACTGTGACACCATTACCGACCCCGGTTACCGCCAGGACGGTTATGACCTGGCCAAGCGCGGCAAGGCATTCGTCCATCCGCCTTCAAGTCAGCGCCGCAACGCGAACTCCGTGGCCACCCAGCCGGGCTCGGTCGAAATGTGGGTAAAGAGCTACGATGCGCAGCAGATGGTCTTCTTTGAAGAAGGCATCGATGAAGAGCGTAACCGCGTCACGTTCTCGTACGAACCGGGCGAGGGGCTCGTCGTGCGCCTCTTCGACGCGGGCCTCGAATGCCAGGACTCGGCGGCGAAGGACTTCAAACACCTGAAGCGCAAACCGGTCGAGTTCATTTATCCGATCCGGCTGGAGGCGCACGAGTGGTACCACATCGCCGGCTCATGGAAGACAGGCACCGTCAACGGGCAGGACATCCGCGTCGATGCGCAGCCCAATCCGACCGCGAACGAACAGATCAAGATGAAGCCCGGCACGAAGCTCTCCTCCGACGTCAAGATCGATGAAGTGGACAAGATCGACGTTGAAGAAGCAGACAAGGATGACTTCCCGCTGACCGGCGCGATCCGCATTGGTGAAGAGATCATCGAATATGCCGCGCGTCGCGGCAACTCCTTCACCGGCCTCACCCGCGGAGCGCGGCTCAGCGCCATGGCCGAGCACAAGGAAGGCGAACTCGTTCTGCCTTACGGCTACAGCAGCCCTCTGGCGGACGACCTCGCGGTCGGCGGCGGGCGCCTCGTGGAACGCATCGAAAAGGCAAGTGACACGCACACTCGCGTCAACCTGCCGGTGCCGCCGAACAAAGTGCCGTACATCCTCGACAGCGAAGTAAAGAAACTGCCCGTCCTGGATGCAACCATGTTCCCGCCATCGGGCTTTATCGTCGTCGGCGGCGAACTGATGTACTACGGCAAGAAAACGGCGCAAACTTTCGAACAGCTTCAACGCGCGCAAGGCAGCGCCGGCGTCTCGGCGCCCGCGCGAAACATCCGCGATGGCGCTCATGTCGCGCTGGCGAGCATCCAGGTGGACAAGATCGCCGATTACGACGCGCGCGGCATCGTCCAGATCGACGATGAATCGAATGATAAGCTCGTCGAGTGGATCTATCACGCCGACAAGCAGACCATCGACGGCAAGCACTATCTCGTCGCGGAACTGCATTCCTCGGGCATGATCCGCAACAGCATCGAGGTCGGCGAACCGCCCACGCGTAAAGACGCCAACCACGTCGGGATCAATCGCTTTCGCGGCCAGTTTGGCATCCGCCCGAACACAGCGCACGCGAAGAAAGCCAAGGTCATCCCTGTTGTGAGAATGCAGGGCCCGCACTGCGGCAACCAGAGTTCTCCGTACGGCGATGACGGCGTCAGCACCGTTTCTGTCGTCAGCTACGGCCAGACCGACGGCGATCTGCGATACGTCAAGCAGGCCTACATCCACCAGTATCCTGTCTGGCACTACACAGGCCCGAACAACACCTGCCCCGCACGCTTCGATCACTGGGCCTTTGATTTCTATGTGGGCCTGAACGACTTCGTTTCGCGCCGCTTCAACCGGGGCAACTCGCGCCTGCTGAAGTGGCCCTCTGGAGAACTCCCCGACGCAGTCGGCTCCCAGCGCTACGTCTGCCAGGACCGCAACCAGGGCGGCATGATCCGCGGCATCGTCGACGAGCTCAAGCTGAACACTCATCCCAGCATAGGCGGCCGCATCGCGATGACAACCGGTGGCGCGGGCCTCACCGCGGGCGACGAAGAGATCCTCATCGAAGAGTTCGACGCCTGGCCGGAGAACCGCAGCGGCTGGAACGCGAACCTGAATTGGGGCACCACCGGCGGCCTCGTTCGCATCAACGATGAACTGATCTTCTACCGCTCGGCGTCGCAGCACCAGATCGACTACTACGCAGATGTCCATCCGGCGCTGAACAACCAGGTCAAAGACTTCCCCAACAAGGCCGACCGTTCGTGGCGCAATCCCTGTCCGCCTCCGAACGGTACAACCGAGCACCGCCCCAACATCCACCGCAAGACCGTCATGCGCCTCTCCAATGTGAAGCGCGGCGTGCTCGGCACTCAGGCCGCGGATCATTCGGTGGGCGCATACGCGATGCTGCTGGACGGAATGGCGGTCAGCGCGCTGAGCGGCCAGCTCAGCAGCCGCGCGGATTCGTTCTCAGTGCTCAACGGCGCCGGCTTCCCCGAAGAAGGCTACGCCTGGGTCGGCGACGGCGCGTACGGCGGCGAAGTCGTCTCGTGGCAGAACGGCGGAGGCACGACCTTCAGCGGCTGCAAAAATTTCCACGGCCGCTTTGGAACGGGTACCGCCGACCACGTTCCGGGCACCATCGTGCGCTGCCTGCCTTTCCGATATTGGGACCGGGAAGCGCGCAATTACGACGGCACCGGCTTGGCCTACATCCAAACCGGCTACGCCGCCCCGGACGCCATCTGGGACAGCATCGAGCTCTCGACGAAAGGCACCGAGAACCTGCCTGAACCCGCCGGCGTGCAGCCGCGGCTGCTGGTGCGTTTCGACGGCACGCCGAACTGGGACGTTGATCCCTCCAACCAGGAGGGCGGGCTCTACGAGTTCCGCGGCAAGCGTGGCGTCATTCCGATTGCCGGCGGCGGCGGATCAGGTCGCGGCGTGCGAGCCGATCAGATCGACATCCGCCTCTATTGGGAATTCCGGCCCGGCTGCTTCATGCCGCGTTCATCCGACTGGAAACGAACGTTCGCGGTCGAGAAACTTCGCGCGACGTACAGCTCGCCGCTGATCATGCGGCGGCTGGACGTGATTGAGAAGAGGTGACGAGGTGAGCTTCGCTCCTATCTCAGGGCAGACAGGAATGTCTGCCCCACCCGCCCCTCCCCCTACCCCCTCCCTCAAGGGGAGGGGAAAACAACTTCGCGGCCTGACGTTGCTGGAAGTCATGGTCACGCTCGTGATCTTTCTGGTCATGGCGCTGGCCATGTTCGCCATGATCAGCCAGCTCGTCGCCGGTTGGGGCCAGAGTGAACGCCGACGCGTCCTGTACGAGAAAGCCGCCGGCGTGGTCAACGTGATCGCCTCGGACCTGCGTCTGGCGCTGACCCACGAAGCGCCCGGCGCGACGGAGGTGAAAGTCCGCTTCATCGGCGATTACAACCGGAATACCTCGGCACAAACCGTCGCTTTCGTCCGCGCCTTTGAGTACGGGCCCGAGCGCGCGATCACGTTCTTTGCCGGAGACGGAGCCGCCAACCCGCTGATGTTCTCCGCCGGCACCGACCCCGACGATCCCGACAAGAAGCCTGTTCCCAAGTTAACCAAGAACACAGGCAACGCCGACCGCGATACGTTCGACGGGCGCCGCGTCGGAGATTTCAAGGCGCTCGGCGGTATGGCCGCCGTCGGATACTTCGTCCAAAATGAGACCCTCTACCGCGCCATTCGCTCGCCCGTTCCGCAGTCGCTGAACTCGATCATGAATGTGGCCGGCGCTCAGGTCATCGCGACGGACGTGCTCTACTTCGCCATCGACTACTGGGGCCAGGAGACCACCTCCTGGGACGAACCCAAGGGCAAGAACCTCAGCGGCGGCCCCGAGAAGTTCTGGGATTCGACCCGCGGCATTGATGCGTACCCGTTTAACCGCTTTTTCCTGTACCGCGGGCCCATCTCTTTGAACGATCCGGAAGACGATGTCTTTCCGGAGAAAGTTCGCTTCACGGTCACGATCGATTCGCCCATGCCGCGCTGCATCTGGACGCGTCTGCAGGATGACATCGAAGAAGGCACGACGACGATCATGGTCGAAGACACCCGCGGTTTCCCCGACGGCGGCGACGATTCTTTCATCAAGATCGGCGACGAATGGATGCAGTTGAAGAAGCGCACCCAGGACACTTTCGTCATCGCCAAACGCGGCGTGCGCGGCACGAAAGCTCTCGGCCACAAGGCCGGCGCGGTCGTGCGCGCGGGACGCACGTTCACGCGCGTAGTCCACATTCCCAATTTCCGCAGCGACTTCAGCTCCGATGACGTATACTTCGCGCGCAAGGGGGGGTCGCAGAAACCGAAGAGGCTGACTCAATGATGGTGCCGCCGCGCGGCGCTCGCCGCCGTTCCCGACGGCCAAATCGCATAACAGGCATGACGCTGATCGAGGTCATGCTCGCGATTGCGATCCTGATCACCGGGCTGATCGCGATCTTCGCGCTGCTCAACTCGGGCCTGCAGAGCCACCGCCGCGCCATCAACGAGACCGAAGCGTCGATGATCGCGTCCTCGGCCATCGCCGAGATCCGCTCGGAACTGATGCACGGCGGCCTGCTGCCGCGCAGCGATCCGAAGAAGACGTTCAATCCCTGCCCGGACTTTCCCGACTACCAGATCAACCGCCAGATCATCGAGTTGGACAAGCCGCGCGGCGTCAAAGACGTCGGCGCGGGCCGTGAGTACTTCGTGCGAGTGGAAGTGCGCTGGTCCGAGCGCGGCGACAACAAATCGATCGTGATGCAGACGGTCGTCTTTCACAATAAGGCGATCGGCCGCCCGGCGAAGTGAATAGGGTGGCTTTCTTCTGCCAAACCGCTCATACTTACAACGATTGAAGACTCCAAACGGAGAAGTCGATTTCGGAACATTTTTGGTTTTTCTTTCAATTCTTTGTCGTTAAAGGACTTCCAAGAGAACTTTTTGCCCGGTCCCGCCATGTACTTGGGAATATTCTTTGCTAAACTCGTCTTTTGAAGGCGGTTTGCGCCTTTATTTTGAGTCACTCTGACTGGTTTCGACCCTGCATCGAGGACTTTCGACATGCCGACGTACGAATACGCGTGTACCGCCTGTGGCAACGAGTTCGAGCGCTTTGAGAGCATCACGGCGAAGCCCGATAAGAGCTGCCCGAGCTGCAAGAAAAAGAAGGCCGAGCGGAAGATCTCCGGCGGCGGCGGATTCCTGTTCAAGGGCAGCGGCTTCTACGTGACCGATTACAAGAAGGGCGGCTCGGCGGCGGCGAGCAAGACGTGCGAGGTCGAGAGCGGCAAGGCGAGCAGCCCTGCGGATTGCAACGGCCCGTGCAAGGCGAACAAGACGGAGAGCAAGCCGGCGAAGAAATCGGCCTGAGCGGTGTGATCGATTAAAGCGCCGTGTGCGCGAGAAGTTCCGGGGCGAGCGATCGCCCCGTTTTCGTCGATGCGCAAAAACGGACGAGAACACCAAAGAACAATTCAAGCGACCGCCTCGACATAAAGCCATAAACCACCTCGCAGCCGTCGGTCGCGCTCTTGACTTAATTTGCTGCACGTCGACTTCGCATGGTAAGATGCAGCGTCGCCGCGAGACGCACGCATGCCGCTCTCCGATGCTGAACTGAAACTTGCCACGCAGAGGGTTCGGGCCGACGGCTACACCGTCTTTGAAGGTCTCTTGCCGCGCGATCTGATTGGCAGGCTTCACACTGAGTTCATGCCGATTTTCGAAGACCACGTCGCACGGTCGCCTCAGAACCGCGGGATGCGGCGGTACCAGATGCATCTGCCCTTCCGTGCGCCGTTCAACGATGCCCGCCTGATCACAAACTCCGTCGCGCTGAGCGTGATCGAAGCCATTCTGGGCGAAGATTGTGTCTGCAATTACTTTGCATCCGATACACCGCTGCCCGGCAGTGACTTTCAGGCGGTCCACTCCGACTTTGCAGCGCTCTTTCCTGAAAGCGACATTGTTCTGCCGCCGTTCGCGCTCGTCGTGAACATCAATCTGGTGGATTTCCGCGAGGACAACGGACCGCTCGAGATCTGGCCGGGTGGAACGCATCTTCTGCCGCCCAGCGTTGATATGAAGGCGCTCGCCCCGACCATGACCAGCCGCCGCGTGCTGACGCCGGCCGGATCGCTGCTGATCCGCGACATCCGCATGTGGCACCGCGGCACGCCGAACAAATCGGATGCCCCGCGCCCGAACATCGCCATGATCTTCTCGCGCTCGTGGCTGAAGCCCGGTTATGAGCCGATACGAATCGCCAGGACTGAGTTTGAGAAACTGCCCGAGCGCGCGCAGAGGCTCTTCCGGACCGCACAGGTCGATTGACACTTCGGTTTATCTTCGGCGTCTTTCCCGATTTCAGCATTGCTGGGCGTTCAACTCGCAGTCATGGTGTATATTGTTAAAAGTACATTTGCGAGGACACCCGCATGCAGCCTCTCAAGGTCGGCATCGTCGGCGGCGGCAACTTCTTCAACTTCGTACACGGCCCGGCGCTGAAGTGCCAGAGCGGGCTCGAGCGCATCGTCATCTGCAACATTGATGAGAATGTCGCGCGGCAGAATTGCGAGCGCTGGGGTTTTCACGGCTTCTATGCCGATTTCGAGACGATGGTCGCGCGGGAGAAACTCGATGCGCTGATGTTGATCGTGCCGCCGGTTGTCACGGAGAAACTCATCCTCCGCGCCTTCGAGACCGGCATCCCCACGTTCACTGAAAAACCGATCGCCAACTCGCTTCAGGCGCTCGAGCCGATCCAGCGCGCTTACGAGAAAACGCGAGCGCGCCATTTCGTCGCCTTCAATCGGCGTCACATCGACATCGTTAAGCAGGGGCGCGAGCACGCGTACGCCCAAGGCGGCATCGCTCATCTCGCGATCGATTTCTTCCGCGTCGACCGCACCGCGCCTACGTCGATTATGGGCCAGGGCATTCATGCCATCGACACGATCCAGTACCTCGCCGGGGACGTGGCCGAAATTCAGACGATCGTCAGCCCCACGCAGTACTTCGACAAAAAGCCGATCGCGTTCACCTCGCTTTTGAAATTCGAATCCGGCATCACCGGCGTCTTCAATTACAACTGCCGCGCGGGGCAGAACTGCGAGCGCTACACGCTCTTTTGCGAGAACACGAGCGTCATCATGCAACTCACCAATCCAGGTGAGACGCATTACCCCAAGACGCTGCAGATTTACGAGAAGGAAAAACTGATTCGCGATGTGGATTACTCGCGCGACCTGCCGAAGGAACAGCAGACGGCGTGGCACTACAACGGCATCGTCGAGGAGCAGCGTTTCTTCTTCGACGCCGTGCGCGAGAAGCGCGAGATGCGGCCGAATGTCCTCGACGCGATCCGAACGACGCGGCTGGCCGAGGCGATCAATGCCGGATACAGCGGACGGCTGAGCGACTTTTCCAGGTGAACGGCCCACTCTTCAGGTGGGCCAGCCGCAGCTAACGAAGGAGCCTCCACATGCCTGACGGTTTCGACCTGGATGCACTGCTGCGGCAGGCGGCACCCGTACCGGCTCTGCCGAAGCCTGAGAACAAGCTCGTGCGCGTGAAGGATGCGGAGTCGTTCGTCGCCGCCGTGAAGTCGGCGCAGCCTCGCTCGACGATTCTGCTTGAAGACGGGCATTACCGGATGCCCCATGACGTGGCGCTGACCGTCAGCGATGTGACGATCCGGTCCGCCAGCGGCAAACGCGAGAACGTCGTGATCGACGGGGAAGGCGCGGACCTCACGGCGAAGTGTGATCCATTCCCACCCGCGCCCGCGATCCTGCGCATCTCGCACGCAGAACGTGTGACCGTCGCGGACGTCACGTTCTGCAACAGCCCCAAGTATGGCATCTGCTTTTACGGTGACGGCGGCGTTCACGATCTGACGGTGCATAACGTCTGCTTTCACAACATCTGGGTGCGCGGCTTGAAAGGCACTCACCCGGCGCGGCCAGACGACCGCGATCTGGGTGAGAAGAACTATCCTCCGGAAAAGGTCGAGCAGGTGCGGCCGCGGAACGGGCGGGTGCGGCACTGCCTGTTCTACTGCGACCACATCAAGACCGACCGCACGGATGGCTTTGATGGCGACTACATCTCAGGCATCGACTGCATGGGGCTGAAGGATTGGGTGTTCTCGGACAACATTTTCGCCGGAATCCAGGGCGCGAACGGCGGCGGACGCGCGGGCATCTTCGTCTGGGTGGGCTCGACAAATATCGTGTGCGAGCGCAATCTCTTCGTGAACTGCGACCGCGGCATTTCGTACGGAAACTTTTCGCTGAAGACGGTGAGTGTGGACGGCGGTGCGATCCGTCATAACCGTTTCGTGACGGGGACCAACACGGCGATCGAATGCTGCACCACTCGCAACATCGACATCCATGACAATCGAATCGTGGACCTGGGCCTAAACCGGTATTACGCGGCGCGCTTCATCGCCGGAAACAACGGGACGCGCTTTCACGACAACGTTCTCTGCGGAACGCTGGCCACGGATGCGACGGTGGTGCTCGAAAGAAACATCATCGGGACGCATTTCCGGGACTGCTTTACCGACCCGATGGCGGGGAACCTGAACTTCAACGAGAAAGCCAAAGACAAAGTCGTTTAATGAGGTTCACGCTCTGCGGAAATGTTGCAAGAAGAAAGCCCGCGCTCTTCGCGCGGGCTTCACTAACCCCTGACCCCTCTCCCCTGACCCCTGCCGTTACTTCTTCTCGTCGTCCACCACCTTGAAGTCGGCATCGATCACTTCACCGTCGCCCTTTTCGTCGGGCTTCTTCGGTCGCTCCGTGGTTGGGCCGCCGGGGCGGGCACCGCTCGCGGCGCCAGGGCCGGTCTGCGCGGCGCCGGCATCGGCGGTCTGCTTGTAGACTTCTTCAGCGATCTTGTGGCTCACCGTCTCGAGCTTGCTGACCGCACCGTCCAGCTTGCTCTTGTCGGCGTTGGCGTCCTTGAGAATCTCGCGGACTTCCTTAATCGCCTCCTCAGCCTTGCCCTTTGTGTCAGCCGAGATCTTGCCCTCGTTCTCCTTAATGAACTTCTCCGTCTGGTAGCAGAGGTGGTCGGCCTTGTTCCGGGCTTCGACCGCCTCGGCCTTCTTCTTGTCCTCGGCCTCGTGGCTGGCCGCATCGCGGACCATCCGTTCAACTTCGGACTTATCCAGGCCGGAGCTGGCTTTGATCTCGATCTTCTGCTCCTTATTGGTGGCCTTGTCGCGCGCGCTGACATTCAGGATGCCGTTGGCGTCGATGTCGAAGGTCACCTCGATCTGCGGCACTCCGCGCGGCGCCGGCGGAATGCCGGTCAGATGGAACTTGCCCAGCGTCCTGTTATCAGAGGCCATCTTGCGTTCGCCCTGCAGAACGTGAATGTCCACGCCCGGCTGGTTGTCGCTGTAGGTCGAGAACGTCTCCTGCTTGCGCGTCGGAATCGTCGTGTTGCGCGGGATCATGACCGTCATGATGCCGCCGGCCGTCTCGACACCGAGCGAGAGCGGGGTGACGTCGAGAAGAACGATGTCCTGAACGTCGCCGCTGAGCACCGCGGCCTGGATCGCCGCGCCGATCGCCACGACTTCGTCCGGGTTGACGCCCTTATGCGGCTCCTTGCCCGCGAAGATCTGCTTGCAGATCTCCTGACACTTCGGCATGCGGGTCGAACCGCCGACGAGCACCACTTCATCGATGTCCGAGGGTTTGAGACCGGCGTCCTTCATTGCCGAGAGCACCGGCCCGCGCAGCCGCTCGAACAGCGGATCGCAGATGCTCTCGAACTTCGCGCGCGTGATCGTCTGCTGCAGATGCTTCGGACCGTTCTTGTCCGCCGTGATGTACGGCAAATTGATCGTTGTCTGCGGCATCGTCGAGAGGTCGCACTTGGCCTTTTCGCAGGCTTCGGTCAGACGCTGCAGGGCCATCGGATCCTTGCGCAGATCCATGCCCGCGGTCTTCTTGAACTCATCGGCCACGTAGTCGACGATCACGCGGTCCCAGTCGTCGCCGCCGAGGTGCGTGTCGCCGTTCGTGGCGAGCACTTCAAACACGCCATCGCCGACGTCGAGAATCGAGATATCGAACGTACCGCCGCCGAGGTCGAAGATCGCGATCTTCTCGTTCTTCTTCTTCTCGAGGCCGTAGGCCAGCGCGGCTGCGGTCGGCTCGTTGAGGATGCGCTTCACGTCCAAGCCCGCAATCTTTCCGGCTTCCTTCGTCGCCTGGCGCTGCGAGTCATTGAAGTACGCCGGCACCGTGATCACGGCTTCGGTGACGGGCTCGCCGAGGTACGCTTCTGCGGACTTCTTGAGGTCCTGCAGCACCATCGCCGAGATCTCGGGCGGATAGTAGCGCTTGCCGTCCACGTCGACCTGGACGAGTTCCTCATCGCCACCGACGACCTTGTACGGAACGAGCTTCTCTTCGCTGCCGACTTCCTTGTGCCGGCGGCCCATGAAGCGCTTGATGCTGTAGATCGTCCGCGACGGATTGGTTACCGCCTGGCTCTTGGCCGCACGGCCGACGAGGCGCCCGTCGTCTGTGAACGCAACGACCGAAGGTGTCAGGCGCGAACCTTCCGCGTTGACGATGACCTTGGTCTCTTTACCTTCGTGAATGGCGACCACGCTGTTGGTCGTGCCGAGGTCGATCCCGATGATCTTGCCCATGTGTCAAATCTCCTTGATCTGGCGTGATCGCGGCTAAATCCTGCTAACGCTCGCGTCCTGTCACCAAATGCAAGGTGCTCGAACGCAAAGCATGCGCCATGAAGTCACTCGCAAGTGCGCGTCTAAATTCTTTCGTTGCAATGGTTTATGTGACGGATTTATAGACGTGCACTGCGATGACTCCTCCGGATATGTCATTCTGACGCGCCCCTATGGCGGCTTGGCATTGGCGTTCATGGCTGAAAAATCTTGGAAGCGCTCGCTTATGCGCTAACTTCCTTTCTACAATCGAACGAACAGCTTGCGTTATGGAGGGCCCGCCGTGCGAATCTTGCTTCTGCTCTGCTGTGCGATGGTTGCGATGCTGTGCCGATCACAGGACTTCGCAACGACGAACTTCCCTGCGGGCACGTCGCCCACTTACCTCGCAGCCGGAGACATCGATGGAGACGGCGATACTGATGTCGTTGCGGTCGGCGATGCAGCGACGAACAACGTTCACGTCCTGCTGAACAACGGCTCCGGCGGATTCGGCGCGCCAACGACGATGAGCGCAGGCGATCGATGCTACGGCGTAGGTCTTGCGGACTTCAACGGTGACGGACGCCTCGATATCGCGGTCGCGAATTTCGCCACGAACTCCATCAGCATTTTCCTTCAAAGCGCGAGCGGCGGGACGTTTCAGGCGCCATCGAGCATCAGCGGCGGCATGGGTGGATCGCCGCGCGGACTCGCGGTTGCGGATTTTAACGCCGACGGGAAGGCGGACTTTGCGGTCAATGATACTGGGCTCGACCACGTGCGGGTCTATATCGGAATCGGAGACGGAACGTTCCAGGCTGCAGTTACCTATGCAACGGGCACTGACCCTATCGCGATCGCGGCGGCGGATATTGATGGCGATAACAAAGTAGACATCCTCACGCCAAACTTCAGCTCAGATACTGTCACAGTCCTCGTGGGCACGGGCACAGGCACCTTCACCACTGGAACGCCGCTGGGCACGGGGACCAATCCGAGTGCCCTGGCGCTCGGAGATCTCAACGCCGACGGCAAACCTGACGTCATCGTCACCAATTCAGGAACCAACAACATTTCAGTCTTTCTGAATAGCGGCGCGGCGGCGTTTGCGCCGGGCGTGACACACGGCGTTGGAAGCGACCCTCGCGGCGTCGCGATCGCGGACTTTGACCTCGATGGCAAGCAGGATGTCGCTGTCGCGAACTTCAACGACAACAACGTCACTGTGCGCAGGGGAACCGGTACGGGAGGGCTGCAGGCCGGAGTGAACACTGCGGTGAGCACGAGTCCGAATGCGATCCTTGCGCGAACTCTGAACGCGGGGTCTGCGGCCGATCTGGTGACAGCGAATACAGGCGGAAACAATATCACTGTGCTGTTGAACCGTCCGGACGCTGCATCGCTGCAGGTCACTGCGCCAGGCGCTACTATCGGAGTCCAGTTTTCATTCGCCGTCAGCGCCCGCGATGCCCTCGGTGGGATTGTTTCCAACTTCGCGCAAACGGTGCACTTCAGCAGCAGCGATCCGCAAGCGGTTCTGCCGGCCGACTACACTTTTGTCGCCGGAGATGCCGGGACAAAGACCTTCAACGCGACGCTCTCGACGCTCGGTGCCCACACGATCACAGCTACCACGACCAGCGCGCCGCTGCTGACAGGGACGGCAAATATCGCCGTCTCGCCTCCCTATACCGCGCCCGTGATCTCATCCGCAGCCGCCACGCCGAATCCGGCGCGCGCCGGGCAGGCCGTGCAGTTCACCTGCGCGGCATCGGATGAAGACGGCCAGACACTTACGTATTCGTGGCGATTTGGCGACGGAGCCACGGATACGTCAGCAACGCCAAGCCACACCTATGCCGCGGCCGGAAAATTTACCGCGACTGTCACAGTCTCAGATGGCGTGACAAGCGTCGAAGCATCGACTCAGATCATCGTCGGCACCGCCAGCGACCTCGATGGCGATGGATTCTCAGATGCAATGGAACTCGCCGCGGGAACGTCGATCAGTAATCCCTCATCGACGCCGACCGGCCAGGCATTTCTTTCATCGTCGCTCGATGTGAAGAAGCTGATGGTGAAGCTGAACTTCGCGAAAGCCGCTTCGGACAGCATCCTACTGCAAGCGACGCTCCCTCCTGTCGGCTTGCAGCCGCTCGAGGGCAAGGTCATGCTCGTCGAAGTCGGCGGCATCGGCCGCAAGTTTACCCTCGGCCAGAAGGGCAGCCTGAAGAGTGACACCGAGTTCGCTCAACTGAAAGCCAGCAAGACCAAACCTCTAAGCGTGATGGTGAAGTTGAACAAGCAGGATTTCGCGGAGACACTCGCGGCGGCAGGACTGGTGGACGCCGATACCACCGCAACCGTCTCGCTGCCGGTGACTGTCATTTTCGACAATCTGGCCTACTCCACAACGGTGACGGTCGGCTACAAGGCCAAAGCAGGGAAGACCAGCATCGCGAAGTAGAGCGCCATCGGAGAACCGGCTCATGGCCAGCTACGATGACTTCAAGAACCTGGCGCAGGCCGCCGGCGCGGTGGCCGACGACTCGCAGAAGACATTCTCCGTCACGCGCGGCAGGCATGAGATCGTCGGACGTTATCAGCGCCACAAGAACACAAGCACGTTGATCATCCATCTCCGGTCGCTGCGCCTGCCGGCCGTCTACGTGCGCAAGGAGAGCTCCATCGATCGCGTCGGCAAACGCCTGGGACTCAACCGCGAACTGCAGACCGGCGACGCGACGTTCGATCAGAATGCATATGTTGAGTCGGATTCCAGCGATGAGGCAGTGCTGAAACTGCTGTTGTGCGAGCAGGTGCGCGGCGCCTCGCTGCTCTTGCTGCAATGCGGTTTCAAGCATGTCGAGTTCGGAAAAGATGGCGTGAAGGTCCAGATGAGCGGCTCGAACTCGGCGTTGATTTTCGACGCCGAGCGCTTCAACGAGGCCGCCGGGGCGCTCGCGCTGATGGGCGACCACCTCCCGAGATACGAGCAGGTGGAGACGAACGCCCCGACCCTGACGCGTCCAATTCTGGTGACGATCGGGTCCATCGTGGCGCTGGTGGGATTGCTGATCTTTACGGGAATCGCTTCCGACAACTATCCTCCTCTGGATTGGGGGCCGTGGACCGTGGGATGGGCCTGCGGCGCCGGAGCGTGGCTGCTGTGGCTGCCACTCTGCGGGCGGCTGGTGCGCGGCCGTTCCAATGCGATGCGCCACTTCATCATTTCAATGCTGCTGATGACCATTGCGCTCCCTACGGGCGGCGCTGGCACGGTCGTGTTCTTAAACGGTTATCTGGACAGTTCGCCGCAGGTTCAGCACCAGACGAGAGTGGTGCGCCAGTGGACGACGCGCAGCAAGAACAGCACGAACTATCATACGGAAGTCGCGGG
>Ga0196964_10001013_pt1 | contig 14936 bp, 12 predicted proteins | sample S1_10metaG_FD_148615 | JGI IMG/M metagenome (GOLD analysis project Ga0196964, IMG submission 148615) | Soil microbial communities from Anza Borrego desert, Southern California, United States - S1_10 | ecosystem: Environmental > Terrestrial > Soil > Desert | place: USA: California | collected...
AAAATCAGGGCGAGTAGTGCAGTCCACCCATAAGTTTGGGCTGTCTGTGTCCAGCCGCCAGCAGATTGGACGACGCTTCCGAGTTGCCACATTACTTGTACAGCTAAGAAGGAAGCGATCGCAAATAATGCCGTTCCCATCCATATATAGCCACTTCGGTGATGCCTAAATAACGGTTTGGCGTCAGACATTTGTCCAAACCAAACTCGCGCTGGTGCCACAAACTGGTGCATTGATAGGACACCAGCGGCAATTGTCGCCGGGATGCCCAATTCGCCAATCATTACCCGGTTGAGGATGCCCAGCGTCAGGATGGACATAATGCCTAAACCCATTTGAAATAAGCCCAGCCGAAACATTGTCAGCAATTTAACGCTGGGAATTAACTGCTTGTTTGGCGAGGGAACTGCTGAAGAATCTGAGAAATCACTCGTTGCCATAACCTATGTATCAGGCGATCGCTATATTAAAAGCGCTGTTAAGTTAAAGATATAGCTTTGGCAGCGATGCTGGGGGCTACTGTTAAACTTATAAAAAAATTTGGGTAAAGCTGTTATAGTGTGCCTGAAGCTTCAGATGTCTATCATCTGTAGTAAATTTTGTCAATCATTAATTTAAGCCATTCAAGTATGGAAACGATTACTCTCGGTGCAAATGGCCCCGCTGTCACACCTCTTTGCCTTGGTACTTGGGCTTGGGGTGACAAACTGTTTTGGAACTATGGCAGTGACTATGGCGAACACCAGCTACGGGAAGCTTTTGAGGCGGCTGTGGATGCTGGCATTACCTTTTTTGATACTGCTGAAATTTACGGTTCGGGTAAATCCGAAAAGTTCTTGGGGCAGTTTATGCAAGCCACTGGGCGTAACGTACAGATTGCCACGAAATACGGTCCCGTTCCTTGGCGACTTACCGGGCAATCGGTTTCAGATGCTGTGACAGGCAGTTTAAAACGCCTGCGGGTCGAGCAAGTGGCTCTTTATCAGGTGCATTGGCCTTTTAGCTTTTTGATGAGTCAAGAGACGCTGATGAACGCCTTAGCAGATGAAGTAAAGCGTGGCAGAGTTGCCACAGTAGGTGTAAGTAACTACTCAGCTGAGCAGATGCGGGAAGCTCATAGGCTACTTGCTGCCAGAGGGGTGCCCTTGGCAGTAAATCAAGTGCGTTACTCGCTGCTGACTCGGCAAATAGAAACTAAAGGCATCGTGGACACGGCTCGTCAGTTGGGAGTAACTATCTTGGCTTATAGCCCTTTGGCTCAAGGGTTACTAACTGGCAAGTACACACCCGATCGCAAAGAGTCACCAACTGGCGCTAGGAGGTTTGACTCTCGCTTCACTCGCAGCGGTTTGGAGAAAATTGCCCCGCTTATATCCCTGCTGGGTGAATTGGGGAAAAAGTACGATCGCACGCCTGCTCAGGTCGCTCTCAATTGGTTAATTGCTCAGGGTGGGGTGATTCCGATTCCAGGTGCTAAAACTGCTGAACAGGCGCGGCAGAATGCCGGGGCTTTAGGTTGGAGACTGAGTGAGGCGGAAGTTGCCCAACTCGATCGCGTCAGTCTTTCAGTAGGAGGCGATCGCACATTATGAAACTTTTGACAGAATGGGGTTTTACTTCTGAGGGATGGCGTAACAATCAGCGTGGCGAATACTGGGTGCTAGCTCAAGCCTTGCTAATTCTCACCTTTGTAGTGTTACCCGTGTACCGCCCAGCAGGTTTAAGCGTTAATTACTCTGAGTGGTTGTATTTTACCTGGGGTATCGCAGCAATTCTGGGTATAACAGCATTAGTTTTATTTTTCGGAGGATTGCTAGATTTAGGACGCCAGCTGACACCGTTACCTTACCCCAAAGAAGATGGGCAATTAATCCAATCTGGCATCTACAATGTCGTGCGTCATCCCGTCTATACTGGCGTGATTCTAGCAGCACTTAGTTGGGCAGTATTGCAGTGGAGCCTATCTCACCTGATAGCAGCAGTAGTCCTATTTGTCTTTTTTAATGCTAAGGCTGGTCGTGAGGAAGCCTGGTTAATGGATAAATACCCAAACTACTCAGACTATCGGCAACAAGTTAAAAAGCTGATTCCAGGGCTGTACTGAGCGGTCAAAGGCATGAGGCGAAAGGCACGGGGCAGTTTTATTACCTCCGGGTATTTGGAAAATTGATAAATAAAATACAACTCTGGGAGAAGTTCAGTATACAATTACCCTTTGGTGTGAGTAAGCACAAATAACTACTTAACGACTGATGTCTACTCGTTCATCTACTCTGACCCGTCCTGAAACCTCTGTTGGTAACTCGCAGTCATTGAGTTATGTCTCTGCCGAGTCTACAGGGAATACACGCATTATGCAGCTGACGAAGTCTCAATATCAGGCTGACCAGCAAGTTAAGTTCTTGCATTTACAGGCAGAAGTTGAATCACTTCTGCAACAGCTACAAATTATTAAACAGCGACGGCTGGAGCCAACTGACACAACTGATAAAACGAGCTAGCTTATATCGCTTACCGGAGTTATACATAGTTAGTCTGGGGTACACAGAGCGATCGCGCTGGAGTGCGCTCATGCTTTCTGGTTACAGGACTAATTTTTTGTGCCTTTGTCGCGGTTTTTGGGCTAATTTTACTAAAAAACCGTTTTCCAGCGCTAAAATAAGGTTGGGGAAACCAAAGACTGTGGTATAAAAATTAAAGTTTTATTACCCGCAGTGCTGTTTGTAATCTCACCTAAATATATAGGTTCCTTGGGAATTGCTACTAAAGCAAAGCCTACAAACAGCAGTGTCGCCTGCTACGGACTTGCCTTTAGCAGGTTTTTAATGTGCGAAGGTTTGAGCGATTCTCCCAACTGACATCTGTAGAACTTAATTTCTTCATGACTCTATCGACAATAAGTACAGCCCCTACCAGTACTGCAACTGATTCAAAGTTGCGACTAAAAGACATAGTTAAGACGCTGCCGCGTGATGTTTTCGTTAAGAATCCTCGCAAAGCTTGGACGTCAGCGCTACTGAATGTATTAATCGTTGGGTTGTGCTACTGGGGTCTTAGTATTGCTCCCTGGTATCTTTTACCGCCTTTGTGGATTTTGACGGGTACGGCGCTAACAGGTTTTTTTGTAATTGGTCATGACTGCGGTCATCGGTCATTTGCTAACCGTCGCTGGGTAAACAATTTGGTGGGTCATTTGTTTATGGTGCCACTGATTTACCCTTTCCATGCTTGGCGAATTCTACATAATTATCATCATGCTCACACGAACAAGCTTGATATAGATAACGCTTGGCAACCCTTTAAACCAGAGTTTTACGACAGTGTAGGAAGCTTTATAAAACGAAGCTACGAGGGGCTGCGGGGTCGGTTTTGGTGGGTGGGTTCAATTGTGCATTGGGCAGGTCTGCACTTTAATTGGTCGAAATTTGAGGGTAAAGAGCGGCAGCAGGTAAAGTTTTCGGTGATGACGGTGCTAATATTTGCTGCGATCGCCTTCCCCCTACTGATTGCAACAACAGGTGTCTGGGGATTCGTCAAATTCTGGCTACTTCCTTGGCTGGTTTATCACTTCTGGATGAGTACTTTTACTATAGTTCATCACACAGCACCAGAAATTCCTTTTACTCCCGCTGAACGCTGGAATGCTGCGATCGCTCAACTGGCTGGAAGTGTCCACTGTGATTACCCAGGTTGGGTAGAATTCCTCTGCCACGACATTAATGTTCACATCCCCCATCACATTTCCACAGCAATTCCCTCCTATAATTTGCGGCAGGCTCATCGCAGTCTCAAAGAAAATTGGGGTAGTTATGTTACTGAGCGTCGTTTTTCCTGGTCTTTGATGAAGAAGATTACAGACCAGTGTCACCTCTACAATTCTGATGATTGCTACCAGTCTTTTCAGGACTTTAAATTAGCTCGTCAATCAGTTACCATGCCTAAGCCCTAATCTCAAGGGTAGGAAGGAAAAAGGAGTAACTACAGTAGAAAACAGGTTTCTGGGGTGTACTCCAGAAACCTGTTTTCTCTGTTGACGATTGACAAAAAACCAGCAGGTAAAAATGTAGGTTAAATGCGTAATAGTTTAACTGTTTAAGCGGATCTCATATTATTCAAAGCGCTTTCGTTTCGCTGACCAACGGTTGATGCTGTAGTCGCGTGAACCATTAATAACTAAAGCACTAGGCCCTCCATCTCCCATATCTGCGATCGCCACCATTGTCTGCGTGGCATCTTTTGTAAATTCGCTGTACAGTATTGCCCCACTCTCAGCAAAAATCACAGTCTGAGGTTTAGCGCTCTTGCTATTACTACCTGTGGGTTTGTTCAAGGAATTTTTCAAAGTCGCTGAGGCATCTGCAGACAAAGTGATAACAGCTTCAGGCTGGTTATTACCTGTGAGGTCAATTGGCTGAACCAACAATTGCCCGATTTGTTGCAGCATAACCGATACACTGGGAACTCTCCCTTGCTTCACCTGACCGCCGCTTTGCAACTCTTGCCATAGACCGGGTAGCATAGCAGACACCCATTGTGGCTGTGTTTGGTTAAGGTCTGTCAAGGTAATAGGATTTGGTTCTAACACATTGAATGCTGTTTGTGTATAGGCTAAGGCAGGAATAGGTTCGCCTGACCCTACTTTCGGTGTTACGTCGTTAATTACTTCACCAGCGGCTAACAACTGTAGTCCTCCACCTTTTATTTGCATCGCCTTTACAGTTGCCATTGCGCTTTGTCTCTGCCCGTCTGGCTTCCAGACTGTTATCAGGATTTGTGGGTCTGTGTTTAAGCCCAGCAATTTCCACAGATGCTTTGGCGATTCTAAAATTGGCTCGTCGATCTTAGAAAAAGGAGGATTCAGCCATTGCTTACCGTCATTAAAAGACCCTATCTGGATCTGATACCAGACTTGTTGTGGCTCTAGTTGCAAAGGCGGGGTTGCCTGATCTGTTTTTTCCTCTGGTTGCTGCCAATCTGCCTGATTGATCTGAGCCAATGGTTTTGCTGTGCCAATAATCTGACTCAAATGATTGTTAGCAGTTTCTACTTCAGCGATCGCATAATCTAATTGGGCAACAACTTTTGCAATTCGCTTCATTGCTTCTCCTGAAGTTGAACCCTGATTCTGCACCCAAGCGATCGCCTCCGATCGTCCTTTCTTTGCCGATTTAATCAAAGCTCCCCACGCTTTAACATCGGTTTGGGATGAGTCAGCCTTCAGCGCCGCTTCTACGCGGTTCCAGAGGCGTCCTGAATCACTTTTAAGCAGATTTGCAATCTCGTAGCGGTTTTCATCCGCTGACGACTGAAACACGCCTAAAGCATCTGACCAGCTACCATTAATAATATTCGCAAGCACTTGCTGACTGGGACTAGCCCAATCTTTCTTTGACTGAGACTCAGTAACTTGCGCGTGCAATTGAATCAGATCGATTTGGGCTTGGGCATTGCTTGGCAAGCCATCTTTGTTCAAAGCTCTCAACCATTTCCCTGCCGTTCCCCACAGACCATTCCGAGCCATCATTACAGCCTTAAGATATCTAGCGCTGTCAAATGCAGGCTGTCTTAGGGAAATTTCCTCCAAATCAATCGGGTTTGGCGCAAATCTGCGCGGGACGATCTGGTAAAGGCGGAACCGAGGTTCGAGATCTACTGTTTGATTAATCACTAACTCTGGAGTTCCACTGCCAGTAATTTGCTGCCAGTAGGGAGGCTGTCCAGCTGTATTAATCCACGGCAGCATTACATCCAGGTGAGTCGTAGTGGGGTTATAGTGAACTATTTGTCCATAGACGGTTGGTGTCTCACCCTTTCGTACTTGACCAGTGATATTGAGCCAGATACCTGGTGCCTTGGTGTCAAAGCGAGTTACTTGTGTTAAAAACCGTGACTTGGGCACTCCTGAATTTTCTGAGTCGTCATCATCCGGGGGAGTCATAACAACACCCCCATCTGACTCTGTAAAGCTGACTTGACTGACAAGATGATAAGATTTATCAACCCCTGCGGGCTGATATGCTCTAATCTCCACGATCTGCTCACACTGAGTCTGACAATTGGGTCGAGACTCCAGCACAGGCAGTAACATATCAGACTGAGTAGGTTCGCTAGAAAGGAACAGGGGTTGTCCCGCTATTAATTTTTTTTGGCTAAGCTCAATTTTTATTTGATCGAGCGTCTGGATACCTTCTCTGGCTGGCACCTGGATACGAGTCCATTTAGGTAAAAAGCGATTCAGCCAAATACTGGCATCGGGGTTGATAATCAACATGATGCTCAGCCAGATACCCCCAGCAAGTAAACCGGAGGCAACCGCTATTGCCACGATCGCACTGGTGCCAGCAATCAACTTACCTCTGCTGCCGGGTTTAGGGCTGACATAGACTCGTACTTGCCCGTCTTGTGTATCAGCCAACTGGCTGTCTTTACTCGTCATATCAAGTCCGGTTGAATACTAATGTTATCTGCCAATTGGTACTAGGGAGTAGGCATTACCCGCTAGCCACTAGCCATTCCCCTCTACCCATTACCAAAAAACCAAGGACTATAAATGAAGTGTTTAACCGGACATAATATCACTACATAAGACCTGTTCATAACGAGTCCCGGCGCGTTCCCAGGTGTATTCATTCTCAATCAGCGCTCGCGCGTTGCGAGAAAGCTGTTCTCTTAGGGCTGCGTCCTCAAACAATTGGCTAATAGCGTCAATATACTCTACTGGCTCGTTAGCCCGCAATGCCCGTAGTGGTTCTTTTCCATCAACAGCTAGCCCTTCCAAACCGCGATCGCTCCCCACTACTGGCACTCCAGCCGCCATCGCCTCCAGCGTCTTATTTTTAATCCCATAACCAGTCCGCATCGGCACCACACAGATCGTTGCTTTGTGCAAGTATTCCACCATAGAAGGCACTCGTCCAGTTACAGTAATCCCAGGATGCCTCCCTAACTCTACAACTTCCGGCATAGGACGAGCGCCCACTAATTCCAACGTTGCGTCCGGATACCTTTTTTGGATTGCTGGGAACGCCTGCAAACTGAAAAAATGCACCGCATCAATATTGGGTTTATTATCCATTGCTCCGATAAAAATTAACCTGTGTCCCCCTGGGTCATATGAACGCATGGGAAACAGAGAAAAGTCCACGCCATTGGGAATTACCGTGAGTTGGACATCGGGATTTAATGCCTGTATTTGCTGCCTATCTTCCTCTGTCGTTACCACAAGGCGATCGAACTTGGAACAGTAGCGTTGTTCATACTGGCGCAACAGTGGCAAATTCAGCTGGTCTCGCAAACGGTTTTCTGATGTCCCCGTTTCCAACTGCTGCTTGCACGTCGCATATACGGAACTATGGATATTGGCTACCGTCCGTATATGTTGTCGCCATTGCTGTCGTACATAAATTTCATTCACACTATGTTCGCAAGTAATTACCTCAAACTTACCCACCGGCACGGCGCGATCGATCCATTTCTGCATCTCATCTGAATATTGGTGCAGCACATTAGGAGGGGTTCCCTGTTGTAAAAACGCGCTGAAGCGTTGCAGCTTTCCAAAAAATCCCCCCCCAGAAGTAGATTTTACGGGTAGGGGAAAAATAACTAATTCCTTCGCCCACTCTCGTAACCCTTCCACTTCCGCATCTGTGACGCTATCATGACGCTGGGTGAGCAGAGTGATAGCATGGTTTTGGCTGAGATACTTGAGTAAATTAAATGTCCTCACCTGAGTTCCCCCCCGTGTGGGCGGATAGGGGAATGTGGAAGAGAGCATTAAAATTTGCATAAGATATTAGGCAGCTAAATTATATTCATCTATAAAAATCATATTGCTCATAACAGCATTTTAAAATCTGGCTACCAAGCTTTTATAGATATAGATATCCATACTGAACCGATCAGCCAAATATTCAGTCTGAATTGTATATTTTTCAATTGAGTAGCTTCCAAAAATTTTAATATTGCCTTTGTTATCTATGGACTCTGTTAATTAAATACGCCCAGTATCAAGTAAGGAGTTTATTAAATGCGATCGCACGGTATTTATACACTAGCAAACGATGCTGTTTATGACCAATTGGTTGCCCTACTGAACAGCATAGAAGTAAACATTAGTCCAGAAATTCCCGTTTGTATTATTCCCTATAACGACCGCCTAGAAAAGGTAAAGTACGAAATTAATTCTAGAGCAAATGTAACACTTTTTGATAGCTGGCACTCGATTCAACGCTGGCAAGATTTTGCTCAGCAAGTATGGGCAGTTCATCCAGGAGCTAAAAAATCAAGATTATCAAGAAACTGGTGGTCTACAGGTCATCTACAAAGGAAGATGTGTGCTTTCGATGGGAATTTCGATAAATTTGTGTTTTGCGATGCTGACACCTTAGCTATGAAGTCTTTTGATGATATTTTTGAAAAACTTAATACCTATGATTTTGTATTCGATGACTGGATACACACTAAACCTCGTAACGAGGTGCCATTAAATATACCGTTTTTAGAAAACGCAGGTCTTTTTAATGAGCAAGATATCCGTCCACGAATCCACTGCTCTGATTTTTTCGGATCTAAACGAAATTTATTTAACAAGCAAGAACTAGATAGCTTCAAACAACTATTGATTGAAAAAGAAGAAGTTGACTGGCTAACAGCTTGGTGGGACGATGCTCATTTATTTAATTATTTAACTTTCAAATCTAATCGTCCTTTGTTTAACTTTACTCTTAGCCCTAACGGGAATGAAAGAACGGGGAACTGCGCGATTAGCGATCCATTTATAAATATTAATAATGTACTTTATAATCAGCAAGGCAAAAAGCCAATTCATCGAATTCACTATATGAAATATCCCGCCAGCGAATTTGAACGTTTATGTGGTGGCGAAGATGTGGATATAAAATATAAAGATGTTTTTTTGCACTATAGGTTTATGAAGCATCCAGAGGATAAACCTAAGCAATTTAAGCCACCGACTCGCTGGCAAAAAGGCAGTCGCTTAATGCAAAAAGCTATAAAAAAACTTCAAAGGGCTTTTTGATAATTGAACTTTATGCCTAAAATTAGTGTTTGCATTCCCACTTTTAACCGTGCCCAGCTTTTACCCCTGGCGATAGATAGTGTTCTCAAGCAAAGTTATCAAGATTTTGAATTAATTATTTGCGATGACGGTTCGACAGATGGTACATCGGAGATTATCTCCCAGTATCAGGACGCGCGAATTCACTACATCCGTCATCCACAGAATATTGGCAAAAGCAATAATATGATTTCTGGCTATAAAGCTGCTACAGGCGATTATTTTATAAAGTTTGATGACGATGACAGATTGACGCCAGATTTTTTAGCGAGAACCAGTGCAATTCTGGAGAAAGACCAAACTATCGACTTTGTGGGTACAGATCATTGGATTATTGATATTAATAATAACCGTGACGAGCAAATGACGCAGAGCAATTCTTATAAGTGGGGGAGAACAAACCTGCCATCTGGCGTCATTGAAAATTTGCTAGAGGTGGTTTTTATTCAACAAAGCTTACAAATTGGTGCCACGCTATTTCGTCGCCAGACACTTGAAGAAGTGGAATTTATGCTTCCCAATATTCAAAATTGTGAAGATAATGATTTATTTGTCCGACTTGCTTTAGCTGGGAAGAAAGGCTATTACTTACCAGAACTTTTGATGGAATATCGCTGCCATGCAGAACAGCAAAATATTAATCGAGCAATTCCTTATTTGACAGATAAAATTCGTTATTTGTCAAGTTACGAGTTTGAGTCTGAAAAGTTAGAGAAAGTCAGGCGATCGCGTCTTGCCGAATGCCAATTAACATTAGGGTTGCGCCTCGTTGAAACGGGTGATACTGCCAAAGGGCGTCAGCTACTCTGGGCAGGAAAATCTTTTTCTACCCCTAGAGCATTGAGCGGGTTGGCAATGTCGCTGTTGCCAGTGGGTTTACGAAGTAATGCTTTTAACGCCTTACGGCGAGTGAAGTTTTGAAGAAGAATTCAGAAGTCAGAATTCAGAAGTCAGAATCAATCTACAGATTTTTAACTAACTTTGACTAGCATCAGATTTTACAAGAACTGCAATCATTTCATCCTTCTTCATCTCTAAACCTATCTTTATATTGCGTTCTGATGCTATCGCTATAAGCTGTGCCTTTGTCTTTCTCTTGTAATCTTTTTGTTGAGTTACAGTTGTACTGCTCTGTACAGGTTTAGCTTCTGATTGATTAAAGACAATCTCTTGAATTTGTTTGACAGACTCAGCAACTTGAGTAAGCATTGTAGTCAGATTTTCTACTTGCTGCGGTAAATTTTCAAATTGCTCAACCAGAATATTAGCCTGCTTTGTGCTACTTTCCTCAGAATCTCGATTTCTAAGAAGTTCAACTTGCTGTTTGAGGACTTCCTCATTCTCTGCTTCAAAAATGAATGCAGCAATCATCTCCCCCTTACGAGGATCTATTTCTCTCGCCCTAGCGGCGGCGTAGTATTCAAAATCTCCAGCAACCACTTCATAGGAGTCCAGACTTTTTCTACGAATAACTGGGGGATTAATAATCCCTTCAACTTGTAAAATTAACTCAGCTAATCTATTTAAGTCATTCTCAGCAAATTGGGAACGAGGAACATTAGAGCTAATCTTTTTAACGGCTACAAGCGAAGTAGTTAATTTCATGGCTGTATTCCTATCTTTTTTAAAACTTCTATAGCTAGCATTTCAAATTCTTGGGCAGAAGTTGAATCTGGTTTAAAATCAAGAACAGATCTAGGATCAGGTATTTCCATATCTCCTACAATCAAAACTTGTTCCGTACACTTAGCTAACTCTTCTCTTTCATAAATAACATTATCCATAATATTCAATCCGTATCGTCTTGGAATTACCTCTCTACGCTTTGGTAATGTATGTTGTACAAATCTGGCATTTGTTGAAATTTTGCAAGGGAGAACACCCAGGATTTCAATAGGCTCTTTATTTATCATTTTTTTAAATTCATTCTGCCGTTTAACAAATTCCTTAACATTTAATAGTCCTTGATTAGCAAATGGTTTCAAATCCGAAGGAATAATCAAATAATCTGATGTAATTAAAGCAATTCTGGCATAGAGGTTTAAAGAAGGTGGTGTATCAATAATTACAACGTCGTATGGCGGTTCTACTGTTTTAAGCTTTTGCAGTAGCATTAACTTACTGGAATCTTGCTGATTTAGTTCAGTCTCATACTGCATTAAACTGATGTGAGCAGGAATAATATCAATTTCAGGGCTATTAAACTGAGACTTTCTAGCTACTTCTTGGATGGGATAAAAATCTTCTGACTGTAAAACATGACGAACATTAGAATCTTTGATATCATCTAGTTCTTCATCAGCAAATTTTGCCAAACCTGCTGCAAAGGTGGTGTTAGCTTGGCTATCTAAATCAATAACAAGGACTCGCTTACCTTTCTTTCTGATAGCTGCTGCTAGGTTAATTACCGTTGTTGTCTTGCCTACGCCACCTTTGTTATGGTAAACCGCGATTGTTTTCATAGATTGTTGCCTCTGAGGTTCAGGATTAAGGTGTAAAATGGGTTGAATGTTTAGCGAAGTAGGTTGATTTATTGTCGGTACTGAAGCTGAGGTTTCGGTTGAGGTTAAACTGTCTCTACCGATTAAAGCTTTGATTTCATCAATTTTATCCTCAACTTGGTTGCCTTTACACTGAAATATTAAATGAACATCATCGTTGACTCTTTTAAAAATTTTGATTTCTTTGCCATTGGTCAGAAGTCCATAGCGAACATTTAAACTTGTTAAGTAACGTCGGAGGCGGCGAGTATGCCTATTTAAGTTTTGATTAGGATGCTTTGCCTCTATTACCACGCTCATAGGCGCGTTAGTATCTAAGACAAATGGAATTGCTTTTGTGGCAAATACTAAGAAATCTAAGCGAATAGTACCAAATGCAACCTCTTGATGCCAGGTGTCTGGAGAGTAGCCTAACTGTGGCAACAGATACTGGACAATGAGTTTGCTTTCGACTTCACTTTCGTTGCGGCAAAGCTCAGGATTAAAACCCAATTTTGTTTTACCTCTACAATGTTGTACCCGTTGGGAACAACCACATAACCCTTGATTATCCCTGAGACTGAACTTTTTTGCTTAAGGGTTATTACTGACATTTGATTATGTTCTGCCCAAATGTGGGAATTGTTAGCTGGAGGCAGAATCTGTATCGGTGGGAGTAAAATAAGAGCGATCGCTACTCTATGGCGACGCCGAGATGACCTCAATAACACTACGCGATCGCTAACGACGCCTGCTATCAACCTGTCTCCACCTACCCCAATAGCTGCTTCCAGCGCCGAAGTCATGCGATCGCCAACGACGCCTGCCCTCAATTTGGACACCGCTAACCCAATATTAACTCTTAACGCTGGCGGGATTTTGTGTAGCAGCGGCATGGTGTAACCTTGTGGAAGCATGGACTATTGCCTATTTGTAGGCAAATCCCCGATTATGATTAACAATGATTAAGGCAAGAACGCAGCATTTAAGCAAGGTATGCCCAGGACTGCTTCACCTTCAAGAGGATTTCACAAATGGCAGTGATCATTGCAACAGTAAACATGAAAGGCGGGGTCGGTAAGACGACTCTCTCAGTAAATTTGGCTACGGCTTTAGCTAGATATCATAACAAGCGGGTTCTCGTTGTCGATCTAGATACGCAAATCAGTGCCACGCTCAGCCTGATGCCGCCCCATGACTTTGCCAAGATCAGGAAAGAAAGACGCACCTTGAGTTACCTGGTCTACAAAGCCGTCAAACCTGAAAGTAAGCTACCGCTAACAATTCAAGATATCATCTGTCGCTATGTTGGCACAGTAAAAGGTCTGGATTTGTTGCCTGGGGATATCGACTTGTATGATGAATTCCTAGTGTCTGAAATGCTGCATGAAAAAGCAGTTAAAGAAGGCGAACAGGACTATATTCAAGTCTGGAATAACTTTGAAAAAGTTTTAGTTAAGAGTATTTTAGAACCTGTGCTTAACGAGTATGATTACATAATTATGGACTGCGCCCCTGGCTATAATTTGTTAACTCGTAGCGGTATTATGGCATCTAATTTCTATTTGCTACCTGCTCGACCAGAACCGTTATCTGTGGTAGGAATTCAGCTTCTAGAAAGACGGATTGCCAAATTAAAAGAAACTCATAATGTAGACAATAATTCACCCAATCTCAAGCTTTTAGGGATTGTTTTCATTATGTCTGGCGGTCTGATTGGTAGGTACTACAATCAAGTAATCCAGCGAGTGAATGAGGATTTCACTCCCGTGCAAATCTTTAAAACACGCATTCCGCTTGACGTTAATGTTTCCAAAGCTGTTGATAGTTTTCTTCCAGTAGTTCTCGCTTTTCCCAATTCCTCTGGATCTAAAGCTTTGATGAAGCTAACGCAAGAATTTTTATACAAGTTACAGGTTTATGGCAGCCTGTATGAAGCTTCAAGAACCAAAATGAACTTATCAAAATTAGATTGATTGTTGGGAATAGCTAATGGCTAATAGCCATTAGCCACCCTCACGGAATTTTGAGTGCCGGGTGTTAAAAAGAATTAGCCAAAGCAGCCACACATCGTTCACAAAGCAGGGGATGTTCGCCTATCTGCCCGACTTGAACTGAGTAGTTCCAGCAGCGATCGCACTTTTCCCCCTCAGCCTTAACCACTCCCTCACCCTGACTGTTGTACTGTATATCCCGCAAAGCGTCTGGAGAGTCTAGCAGTTCTACCTGGGACGATAAAAATAGATAACGCAGCTCATCCACCCCATTACCGTTGTCAGAGTTGAGCTTTTCTAACCGCTGACGCTGCTCACTGTCAGGAACGTAAAGCAACACCTTGGCTTCTAGGGAAGAACCAATCATTTTTTCTGCCCTAGCTTGCTCTAAAACCTTGTTTACCTCTGTACGAATTTGTCGCAACTTTTGCCAGGATGTTGCTAAGTCTGGCTTATGCCATTGATCTTCTAGCTTCACCCACCCAGACTCAAACACAGACTTGTAAGGTGTTGAATACGGTAAATATTGCCAGATATCCTCTGCCGTGTGACATAAAACGGGCGCGATCGCTCTTGCCAAGTTTTCCACAGCAACTGATAACACTGTCTGACAACTACGACGCCGGAAGGAATCTGTCGCACTGATATAAAGCCGATCCTTGGCGCTATCCAGATAAAAGTTAGACAGATCAACAACGCAGAAATTTTGTACCGTCTGGAAAAACCGGAAAAACTGGAAACTATCAAAGGCGTCTTTAACTTCCGCAAACACTTCCGTCATCCGGTGCAGCATATAGCGATCGAGTTCCGGCAACTCTTCGTAGGAAACCGCATCCTTAGCTGGGTCAAAGTCATGTAAATTACCCAGCAAAAACCGCGCAGTATTGCGAATTTTCCCCCTAACATCTCCCATCTGCTTGAGGATGTTCTTACTAATAGGGACATCTGTGGAGTAGTCCACCGAAGACACCCACAGTCGCAACACATCAGCACCGTAAGGCGGTTCTTCTTTCTGATTTTTGCCACCCTCAATTACAATAGCTGGATCGATGACGTTACCCAGCGATTTACTCATCTTGCGACCTTGTTCATCTAGGGTAAAGCCGTGAGTCAAGACACTTTTATAAGGGGCAATGCCATTAGTCGCCACACTCGTCAGCAAACTAGACTGGAACCAGCCCCGGTGCTGATCTGAGCCTTCTAGGTACATATCAGCGGGATAGCGCAATTCTGGGCGTTCTTTCAAAACTCCTGCCCAGGAAGAACCTGAGTCAAACCAGACATCCATTGTGTCTGTACCTTTGCGGTAGGACTTGCCATTCTGGCGATAGGACTCTGGTAACAATTCTTCTACGGAAAGTTCCCACCAAGCGTCAGAACCTTTTT
>Ga0196964_10001015_pt1 | contig 14892 bp, 19 predicted proteins | sample S1_10metaG_FD_148615 | JGI IMG/M metagenome (GOLD analysis project Ga0196964, IMG submission 148615) | Soil microbial communities from Anza Borrego desert, Southern California, United States - S1_10 | ecosystem: Environmental > Terrestrial > Soil > Desert | place: USA: California | collected...
CGTGCGCGGCTGGCGCTTCGCCGGCTTCAACCAGGCCTTCGCATTCATGACCCGCGTGGCCCTGCTGGCCGAGAAGACCGACCACCATCCGGAGTGGTCCAACGTCTACGACCGGGTCGAGGTGCTGCTGACCACTCACGACGCGGACGGAGTGACGGAGAAGGACCTGGACATGGCCCGCTTCATGGACGAGGCGGCGCGCGCGCTCGGCGCGGACTGAACGATTTCGAAGGGGGCGAGCATGGCCGGACGGGTTCAGGGCAAGAAGGCGGTGATCACCGGCGGGGCGGGCGGCCTGGGCGCCGCGATCGCCGTCATGCTGGCGCGCGAGGGGGCGAAGGTGGCGATCACCGACCTGGACGGCGCCGCCGCCGGGCGCGTCGCCGAGGCGATCAACGCCGAGCGCCCCCGCTCGGCCTTCGCTTACCGCCACGACGTCGCCGACGAGGCCCAGTGGAAGGACGTGCTGGCCCGCGCCGACGCCGACATGGGGGGGGTCTCGGTGCTGGTGCACAACGCCGGCATCGGCGGCGACCTGTCGCCGATCGAGACCTGCGAGCTGGACAAGTGGCGCAAGGTCAACGCCGTGAATCTGGACTCGGTGATGCTGGGCACCAAGCACGCCTTGCCGTACCTGCGCGCCAACCAGCCGGGCTCGATCGTGGTGATCTCCTCGATCGCGGGCCTGCTGGCCGCGCCCGGCATGGGCGCCTACAACGCGTCCAAGGCCGGGGTCTGGCTGCTGTCCAAGACCATCGCGCTGGAGTGCGCCAAGCAGCAGATGGACGTGCGCTGCAACTCGGTGCACCCCGCCTTCATCAAGACCCCGATCATCGACCCGTTCGTGGCCATGTCCGGCGGCGACGAGGCCGCCGCCCACGCGCGCCTGTCGCGCGGCATCCCCCTGGGGCGCATCGGCGAGCCGGACGACGTCGCCTACGCCGTCCTCTACCTGGCCTCCGACGAGAGCAAGTTCGTCACCGGCTCGGAGCTGAAGATCGACGGCGGCCTGTCGGCCCAGTAGCGGGCTTCGGCGGGGCCGCGCCTCAGCGCACCATCACCGTGCCCAGCAGCAGCCGGGCGCCCTTGCGGCCCAGCGCCTGGTCGGTGGCGCGCTGCAGTTCGAACGACAGCCGGTCCGCGTCCGGCGCGAACCCCGGCCGCAGCGCCGCGGCGTAGGTCTGCAGCACCCTGGCGTAGGCGTCGCGCAGGCGCGGCACGGCCCGCTCGGCCGCCGCCCGCACCGCGGGATCGGGCGCGTCCACCCCCGCCTCGACCGTCAGCACCCCGCGCCGCCCGTCCGGCCGCACGGCGGTGGCGGTCATGGTCGGCAGCTGGATGAACGACTCCCCCCCGCCCTTCTTCTTCTCCGCCTTCCCGCCCGCCAACGCAGGCGCGGCGGCGAAGGCGAGAAGGGGTGCGAGCAGGAGCAGGCGACGACGCATGGGACCGCTGTACGCGCCGGCCGTTTAGGATCGGTTTACGGTGAGGAGAATGGTGGAGCCGTGGGTAAGGACGCTAGCGAGCACCGGAGCTTCGCGCGTGGAAGATGTAGTGAGGCGTCGGCGTTCTCAAATCACGGCGCAGCGGAAGGTCCTTGAACGTTGACACCTCAGATTGCAGGGGAGATGGTTTCTGGGGAGGAGCGAAGATGCACGTAAAGCGCAGCATCATGGTGGTCTGGGCCGTCACGATAGTGATGATCACGTCAGCTTCGGCGTCAGCGCAGGTCGTCTATTCACCGAAGGAAGTTCCGGTAGGGCACAAGAGCCCCATCGATTATGCTACCGGCAAGCCGTGCATCACTCTCTACAAATCTGATCAGCATAATCGATGGCCTGATAAGGAATTCATTTTCGAGCGCGAATATCGCAATTCGTGCGATGTGTCCGGATACGTTGTGACTCATAGAACGAACGCGCTAAATCTGAAGCAACCTATCGGCCCGAAGAGCCGCATTATCATCAAGTGCTCCTCTACCGTTTCACCCGAGTCGGGTGGGTGTCCTTACGGCTTCGGACACTGGTGGTTCGAGGGTCGCCTTAAAAGGTAGCGTCGGCTTTATGAAGCTACCCGCGGATCGACCTCAAACTGGCGCCCACAGCGGAACAGGTTGGATGTGAGCGGCGGCGGGATCCTCGCGTAGCGGCGCCGCGCGAAAGACGATCCGGGTTCCTGGAAGCGCTGTCCGGGAAGCGACCCCGGTGAGCTTGGTGGAGCCGAGGGGAGTCGAACCCCTGACCTCGTCATTGCGAACGACGCGCTCTACCAACTGAGCTACGGCCCCAAGCGGGCGGCACATAAGGGCCGGGCGCGGAGGGTGTCAAGGCGAACCGGCGCTTCGCCTTGTCGCTCCCCGCGGGGCGCCCTAGAACCGGCGTGGCCGGAAGCCCCGGCGTGATTTCCGCGAACGAGAACAGGCCGCATGATCGCTTCCGTCCTCTGGCTGGTCGACACCTTGATCCAGCTCGTGATCTGGCTGGTGATCGCCAGCGCCATCATGAGTTGGCTGGTGGCCTTCAACGTGGTCAATCCCAGGAACGGCGTGGTCTACCAGATCGGCCGGTTTCTGGAGGCGGTGACCGAGCCGCTGCTGCGACCGATCCGCAAGATCGTGCCCCTGCTGGGCGGCATCGACGTCAGCCCGATCATCCTGATCCTGGGGCTGGAGTTCCTGCGCCGGGCGATCGTCTGGGGCGTGATGAACGGCTTCGCCGGCTTCTGACGGCCTTGACCGGCCTGAACGCCGCGGGCGGACCTACGGGCGGGGCGCGGGGCGACACGACGAAGTGACATCCACGCTCCGTCGCCCTAGCTTCCGCGCTTCAAACGCGAGGGCGAATGGCGGCGTATCGATCGCTTCGGGAGTTCATGGCCCGGCTGGAGGCCGAGGGCGAGCTGGTGCGGGTGAGCGAGCCGGTCTCGACCGTGCTGGAGATGACCGAGATCCAGACGCGCCTGCTGGCGACCGGCGGTCCGGCGGTGCTGTTCGAAAAGCCGATCCGCGCCGATGGTGAAATCTCGTCGATCCCGGCGCTCGCCAACCTGTTCGGCACGGTCAAGCGCGTGGCCATGGGCGTGACCCTGCAGGGCAAGGCGCGCACCACCGCGCGCGACCTGCGCGAGGTCGGCGAACTGCTGGCCTTCCTGCGTCAGCCGGAACCCCCGCGCGGCTTCAAGGGCGCGCTGGACATGCTACCCACGGTGCAGTCGGTGCTGTCGATGCGGCCGGGCGTGGTCAAGCGCGCGCCGGTGCAGGAGGTGGTGCTCAAGGGCGCCGACATCGACCTTTCCAGGCTGCCGATCCAGACCTGCTGGCCAGGGGAGCCGGCGCCGCTGATCACCTGGCCGCTGGTGGTGACCAAGGGGCCGTCGGACGCGCGAGAGGACGACTTCAACCTCGGCATCTACCGCATGCAGGTGCTGGGCAGGGACCGCTGCGTCATGCGCTGGCTGGCGCACCGGGGCGGGGCCCAGCACTACGCGCGCCACAGGAAGGCGGGCAAGCGCGAGCCCCTGCCCGCCTGCGCGGTGCTTGGGGCCGATCCCGGCACCATACTGGCGGCGGTGACGCCGGTGCCGGACACCCTGTCGGAGTACCAGTTCGCGGGGCTGCTGCGCGGGGCCAAGGTCGATCTGGTCCCGGCCAAGACCGTGCCGCTGATGGTGCCCGCCCACGCCGAGATCGTGCTGGAGGGCCACGTGCTGCTCGACGAGCACGCCGACGAGGGGCCCTACGGCGACCACACCGGCTACTACAACTCGGTCGAGCGTTTCCCGGTGTTCCAGGTCAGCGCGATCACCATGCGGCGCGACCCGGTCTATCTGACCACCTTCACCGGCCGCCCGCCGGACGAGCCGTCGGTGCTCGGGGAGGCGCTCAACGAGGTGTTCATCCCGCTGCTGCGCCAGCAGTTTCCGGAGATCGTCGACTTCTGGCTGCCGCCCGAGGGCTGCTCCTACCGGATCGCAGTGGTGTCGATGAAGAAGGCCTACGCCGGCCACGCCAAGCGGGTGATGCTGGGCGTCTGGAGCTACCTGCGCCAGTTCATGTACACCAAGTGGGTGATCGTCGTGGACGACGACGTCGACGCCCGCGACTGGAAAGACGTGATGTGGGCGATCTCCACCAAGATGGACCCGGCGCGCGACGTCACCATGCTGGAGAACACGCCGATCGACTACCTGGACTTCGCCTCGCCGGTGTCGGGGCTTGGCTCCAAGATCGGGCTGGACGCCACCGACAAGTGGCCGGGCGAGACCATGCGCGAGTGGGGCCAGGTCATCCGCATGGACGCCGCGGTGGTCGAGGCGGTGACCGAGAAGTGGGCGCGGCTGGGCCTGCCGGGCGAGGGAAAGCCGATCTGGCGGTGAGCTTGCTCCCCGCGCCGAAGCGGCGCTTTATGAGCGCGGGCGGGCCGCAGTAGAGAGAGCTTCCGATGGACGACCTGTCGCTGGCCGCCGACGCCGCCGCCCTTTGGGCGGGGCTGATCCTGCTGCTGCTGCTGGTGCTCTCCGGCCTTGTGGTGCGCCAGCGCCGCCGCCACCGGGTGGCCATCGGCGACGACGGCATTCCGGAACTGGTCCGCGCCCAGCGCGCCTTCGGCAACGCGGCGGAGTACGCGCCCGCGGGCCTGGCGGCGCTCGCCCTGCTGGCGATCGCCGGCGCCGGTGCGGGGCTGGTCCACATGGTCGGCGCGGTGCTGTTCGTCGGCCGGGTGGCGCACGCGGTCGGCCTGTCGTTGACCGCCGGGGTGTCGCTGGGGCGGACCGCGGGCATGCTGCTGACCTGGACCGCGTGGCTGGTGGCGGCGGTGTCGCTGCTGTTCCTGGCGCTCTGATCCCAAGGCTCGGCTTGCTAGGGCGGGGCCGCTCGGCCATATCCGCCCCACATGTCTTCCGAAGCCCGCTCCGACCTCCTCCACGACCTGATCCGTTCCGCGCTCAAGGCCGGCGCCGACGCCGCCGAGGCGGTGGTCGCCGAGCGCCGCTCCCTGTCGGTGGGCGTCCGTCTCGAAGAACTGGAGGAGGTCGAGCGCGAGGAATCCCGCGACCTCGGCCTGCGCGTCTTCGTCGGCCGCCGGCAGGCCAGCGTGTCGGCCTCCGACTTGTCGCCGCGCACCTGCGAGCGTCTGGTCGAGCGCGCCGTGGCCATGGCCAGGCTCGCGCCGGAAGACCCCTACGCCGGCCTGGCGCCGAAGGAGTTGCTGGCGCGCGGGCCGCATCCCGAACTGGAGCTTTACGACCCGTCGGAGGCCTCGGCCGCCGATCTGGAGGAACGCGCGCGCGAGGCGGAGAGCGTCGCCCGCGCCGTCTCCGGCGTCACCAACTCCGAAGGCGCCTCGGCGTCCTGGTCGACGGGTCAGTGGCGGCTGGTCACCTCGCACGGCTTCGAAGGCGAGCACCGGGGCAGCGTCTTTTCCCTGTCGGTGGGCGTCATCGCCGGCGACGAGGGCGGCATGGAGCGTGGCGGCGAGGGCCGCACCACCCGCTGGCGCGCCGACCTGCCGAGTTCCGAGACCATCGGCCGGACCGCCGGGGAGCGCGCCGTGGCGCGGCTGGGCGCGCGCAAGATCGAAAGCCGCACCGCGCCGGTGATCGTCGAGAACCGCATCGCCGCCTCCATGCTGTCGGCCTTCGTCGGGGCGATCTCCGGAGCGTCGGTGGCGCGCGGGGTGTCATTCCTGAAGGACCGTTTAGGTCAGCGGGTGTTCGCCCCGGGCTTCCGCATCGTCGACGATCCGTTCCGTCCGCGCGGCCTGGGCTCCACCCCGTCCGACGACGAGGGCGTGCGGGTGGAGAAGCGCCTGCTGGTGGACGACGGGGTGCTGACCGGCTGGCTGCTGAACAGCAGCGCCGCCCGTCAGCTCGGCATGCAAAGCACCGGCCACGCGACCCGCGGCCTGGCCGGTCCGCCCGGGGTGTCGACCCACAACCTCTATGTCGAGCCCGGGACGCTCGACCTGAACGGCCTGATGCGTGAGGCGGGAACGGGCCTGCTGGTCACCTCCATGTTCGGGCCATCGCTGAACGCCAACACCGGCGACTGGTCGGCAGGCGTGTCGGGCGTGTGGTTCGAGGACGGCGCGCCCGCCTATCCGGTCACCGAAATCACCATCGCCGGCAATCTGGTCGAGGTGTACGGGCGGCTGGTCGCCGGCTCCGACCTGGAGTTCCGCGGCGCCACCAACTCGCCGTCGTTGCTGGCCGACGCGATCGCGATCGCGGGCCGATGACGGCCGACCTGGACCTGCTGCGCGAGGCGGCGATCGAGGCCGGGAAGCTGGCTCTGGAGCACCGCGAGCGCGGCATCAAGATCTGGTCCAAGGCCGGCGGCTCGCCGGTGACCAGCGCCGACCTCGCCGTCGACAAGCTGCTGAACGAGCGTCTCATGGGCGCCCGGCCGGACTACGGCTGGCTGTCGGAGGAGACCACCGACGATCCGGACCGGCTGGCGAAGTCGCGCCTGTTCGTGGTCGATCCGATCGACGGCACCGCCGCCTTCATGAAGAACAAGCCGTGGTGGACCGTGGCTCTGGCGGTGGTGGAGAACGGCGTGCCCGTCGCCGCCGTGGTCCACGCCCCGGTGCTGAACGAGACCTACGAGGCGTCGCTGGGCGGCGGCGCGCGGCTGAACGGCGCCGCCATCCAGGCGTCCGACGCCGACAGCCTGGACGACCTGGCCATGCTGGCCGACGCCCAGCTGTTCGAGCAGGGGATCTGGAAGGACAATCCCTGGCCGGTGATGCGGGTCGATCGTCGCAACTCCATCGCCTACCGGATGGCGGCGGTGGCCTCGGGCGCCTTCGACGCGGCCCTGGCGCTGTCGCCCAAGTGGGACTGGGACGTGGTGGCGGGCTCGCTGCTGGTGCAGGAGGCGGGCGGGCGTACCACCGACCACCTGGGCCGCGACTACCTGTTCAACCAGCCGACCCCGCGCCAGGCCAGCCTGGTCTGCGCCGCGCCGGCCGTGCACCCGTTGATCCTGGCGCGGTGCGCGCCTATCAGCCTGCCGATCTGAACGAGCGCGAGTCATGGCCGAAAAACAGCTTCTGCACATCGTCATCGGCGGCGAACTGAAGGACGTGCGCGGGACCGAGTTCCGCGACCCGTCGAAGATCGACTTCGTCGGCGCCTTCCCCAGCTACGCCGAGGCCAAGAAGGCCTGGCGGGCAAAGGCGCAGGCTACGGTGGATAACGCCTTGATGCGCTATTTCGTGATCCACGCGCACCGGCTGCTGGACCCGTCGACCGACGGCGAGTAGGCGCGCCCGCTCGACACAGACGGGAATCGGGCGCACGATTCGCCTGCGTTACAGCGGGGGCGTCCATGGACGGCGAGATGCTGCCGAGGCTGATCGGGCTGCTGCTGGCGCTCGCCCTGGCCGTGGGCGGGCTGGCGAGCCACCTGCGGAGCCGCGCCGACGAGCGACGTGAACAGGATCGGGAGGATCGCGCGTGACCTCGACCATTCTCATCGTCATGGGCCTGCTGCTGGCCGTGCTCCTTATCGTCGTGGCGCTGGCAGGTTCGGCCAAGGGCCGCGCGGAGAAGCGGAGGAGCGCCGACGGCGGCTCCGACGCCGCGATCGTCGGCGGCGCCTCGGGCGGATCGCACAAGTCGCAGAACGACTGGGACGGCGGCTCCGACGGAGGCGGCGGCGGCGGGGACTGACCCGCCCTTATTCTTCCGACCAGACCGCCAGCACGTTGCCGGACGGGTCCTTGAAGTGGAACCGCCGCCCGCCGGGGAAGGAGAAGATCGGTTCCACCACCTGCCCGCCGGCGGCCTCGACCTTGGCCTGCATGGCCTCCAGATCGGCGGCGTAGAGGACCACCAGCGGCGCTTTCAGCTGCTTGTTTTCGATGTCGAAGCCGCCGTCCACGCCCGCGCCCTCGAAGGCGGCGTAGGTCGGACCGTAGTCCACGAAGCGCCAGCCGAACGCCTCGCGGTAGAACCTCTGGACGCCGGCCATGTCGCGGCCCGGAAACTCCACGTAGTCGATCGCCCCGTCCTGGCGCATGCGGCCTCTCCGTTCCTGAATTGTTCGCTGGCCATCTAGGCCACGGACCCGCGTTCGGTCAATCGGGGAAGGTCCACACCCCGGTACGTTTGACCTCCTGGTCCTCCAGCTCGCGCGTGGTCTGGACCTGGTACTCGGCCAGCCGGACCAGCCCCTGCTTAGGGAAGTAGCTGCGGCCCGGATCGCCGATCAGCACCCGGGTTCCGCGCCGGTGCGCCTCGGCCAGCCAGGCCAGCACCGCCTCGGTCATCGGCTTCTCGTAGCAGACGTCGCCGGCGGTGATCAGGTCGGCGTCCGGCGGCGCCCGCTCCAGCGGGTTCCCGGCCCGGAAGCCCACGAGCACCCCGTTGGCTTCGCCGTTCAGGGCCACGGCCGCCTCGCACCAGGGATCGACGTCGGCGGCCTCGACCTCGATCGCGCCGCACTTGGCCGCCGCGATCGCCACCAGGCCCGAGCCGGTGGCGAGGTCGAACACCCGCTTCCCGCGCGCCTCCTCGGGCGTGTCCAGCAGCCGGCGCGCCACCGCCTGTCCGCCCGCCCATGCGAAGGCCCAGAACGGCGGCGGCAGGCCCATGGCGCCCATCTCCTCCTCGGTCAGCCGCCAGATCGGCGTGACCTCGTCGGCCAGCCACAGCTGAAGCTCCGGCGCGTGCGGCGGCCGCTGCAGGCGGGTGTGCGCGCGGATGAAGGCGGTGCGCTCGTCGAGGGTCACGCGGCCCTTCTGGCGCCTCGCCGGTCAGGGCTCCAGCGCGAACTGCACCGACAGACCGACGCCCAGCGCCACCTCGCCCGGCAGCACCGGGCTGGGCGGCGGAGGCGGCGGGGCGCCGACACGAGCGCCGGTCACGACGATCTCCTGCGCCACCGGATAGTAGCCGCCGCTCTCGCTGATGGAAACGATCCGCGCCACCCGCAGCCCCGCGGCCCGGGCGTAGAGCTCCGCCCGCTGTCGCGCGACGCGCATGGCCTCGGTCCGGGCCTCGTCGGTTGCGGCTTCAGGCTCGTCCAGGGTGAAGCTCGGCCCGTCGATCTGGTTGGCCCCGGCTTCGGCCAGGGTGTCGATGATGCGGCCCATCTGGTCCAGCTTGCGCACCCGCACCGTGACCTGGTTGCGCGCCTCGTAGCCGATGATGCGCGGCGCCTGCGGCTCGGTCTCGGGCGGGGTGGTCCCGGTTTCCCGCGCCCGCCGCTCGATCAGCATCCGCTCCCGTTCGGGGTTGTAGTACTGCGGCTGCAGCGACAGGGCCGAGGTCTGGATGTCCCGGTCGGCGATCCCGGCGCGGCGCAGGGCGGCGATCACCTGCTCCATGCGCTTGGCGTTGGCGGCCATGGCCTCCCCGGCGTTCTTGCCGTGGGTGACCACGCCCGCGGAAAACACCGCCAGGTCGGGGCGGCGGCGCGACTGGCCGTTGGCCGTGACGTTCAACAGGGTCTGGTTCGGCGCCATCACCGGAACCGGGGTGGTCGCAACGGTCTGGGCGGAAACCCCTCCGGCGACCAGCAGGGCGGCCGCGCCGGTCATAGCAAGAACGAGCGTTTTCATGATCTTGTCCCTTCTCCTGCCGGTGCAACGCCGCACAAGCGCGGCGGTTGCCAAGGGTCCGGCTCCGGGCTCTACTCGGATCGTCGGGGAGTGACGGTCATGAGCGAACGGGACGAGGGCGCGGCCGCGTACGTCGGCTGGACGCGGCTGGGGATCGGCCTGGGCTGGGGGCTGACGCTCTGGGCGCTGCACCAGGCGACCGAAGCCAAGGTCTGGCCTGCGACTGAGCCCGCTCTGTTCACGCCCCTGCTGCTGGTTGCGGCCTACACCCCGTTCGTCGTGCTCGCGGGCCTGGGCGAGCTGAAGCTCCGGACCCTGCTGCTCTGGTCGGGGGTCGTCGCCGCCGTGCTGGCGGGGCTGGCGATCCACGACATCTGCCGCGACGCCGCCGCCGGGACCGGCGGCGGGGAAGCCCTGCCGAGGGTCTTCCCCTCGCCCCAGCTGGCGGTGTTCGGCGCGGGCGCCCTGTTCATCGCTCACCACCTGTTCGCCCCGGCCGTGCGCGAGCGGCGGCCGGTGGCCGCCTATCCGTCCTACTTCGACACCGCCTGGAAGCACGGGGTGCAGCTGGCGCTGTCGGGCATGTTCACCGGCGCCTTCTGGATCCTGCTGTTCCTGGGCGCGGCCTTGTTCAAGCTGATCGGCCTGAATTTCCTGGAGCAGCTGATCCGCCAGGACTGGTTCCACGTCCCGGCCAGCACGGTGATGTTCGCCGCCGCCGTCCACCTGACCGACGTCAACGTGCGGCTGATCCGCGGCGTGCGCTCCGTCGCCCTGACCCTGCTGTCGTGGCTGCTGCCGGTGATGGCGGTGATCGGGGTCGGCTTCCTGCTGGCCCTGCCGTTCACCGGCCTGGAGCCGCTGTGGGAGACCAAGGCCGCCTCGGGCATCCTGCTGGCTTCGGCCGCGGCCCTGATCGTGCTGATCAACGCCGCCTATCAGGCAGGCGACGAGGACGGCCGCACGCCCGTGGCGCTGAAGTGGGCGGCGCGGATCACCTCGCTGGCGCTGGTCCCGTTAGTCGCGGTCGCCGGCTACGCCCTGGCGCTGCGCATCGGCCAGCACGGCCTGACGCCCGACCGGATCATTGGCGCGGCCCTGGTGGTCCTCGCTGCCGGACAGGCGGTCGGCTACGCCCTGGCGGCGGTCCTGCCGGGGCCCTGGATGAAGCGGCTGGAGCCGACCAACGTGGCCTGCGCCTGGGGCGCGGTCGCGGTGTTCCTGGCCCTGTTCACGCCCTTGGCTGACCCCGCGCGCCTGTCGGTCGCCGATCAGGTCCGGCGGCTAGAGAGCGGGAAGGTCGCGCCCGCGCGATTCGACTACGCCTTCCTGCGTTTCGACGGCGCCGACTACGGCCGCGACGCGCTGAAGCGGCTGGCTGCGCACAAGAACCCCGAGATCGCCCGACGAGCCGCCGAGGCGATGAAGGCGGAGAACCGCTGGGAGGCGACGCGCCCGAAGGTGGAGCCCCGGCGCATGCGCGAGGCGAAGCTGACCGCCTGGCCGCAGGGCGCGCGCCTGCCCGACAGCTTCCTGGACCAGTCCTGGGGCGCGGACGACACCCCGCCGCCCTGCCTGACCGAAGGGCGGTGCGACGTGTTTCAGTTGAACCTGAACGCCGATCCGGCGCCCGAACTGGTGCTGCACGACGGCGGCTCGGTCGCCGTCTACGCCGCCGAGGGGCAGGTCTGGAAACGGCTGGGCTGGGCCCCGCTCTACGGCTGCCCCGAGGTGCTGGAGGGATTGAAGACGGGCCGCGCGCGGGCGGCCGAACCGCAGCTGCGCGACCTCGACGTGGGCGGAAACCGCGTGCGCCTTCAGGCCTTCGACCAGGGCTACGGGTGCGAGCGTTCAGGCGGGTCGGAACCGGTCGGGAAGCGCTAGCGGCTCGACCGCTTGCGCACGAACATCGCCGCGTCCGCCTCGGCCAGCCAGGCTTCTGCGTCCGGCTGGCCGGCGAAGGCGCGCACGCCGAAGGAGCCGCCGAGCCGCACCCGCGCGCCCTCCCACTCGAACAGGTCGGCTTCCAGCAGCGCCGCCAGCGCGCCCGCCTTGGACCGCGCCGCCTCCAGGTCGGCCCGCTGCAGCAGCACGCCGAACTCGTCGCCGCCGAGCCGGCCGACCACGTCCTCCTCGCGCACGTTTTCGACCAGCAGTTCGGCCACGCGCTTCAGCGCCAGGTCGCCGGCCGCGTGGCCGAAGCCGTCGTTGACCCCCTTGAAGCCGTCCAGGTCGAGGTAGAGCAGCGCCGCGGGCGTGCCGTAGCGGCGCGCCGACGCCATCACCCGGGACAGCTCGCGCACGAACGCCCGCCGGTTCAGCACCGGCGTAAGGGTGTCGTGGTCGGCCAGCGCCTTCAGCCGCTCCACCTCGGCCTTGAGCGCCGCGATCTCCGCGCGCAGCCGCTCGGCCTCGTCAGGCTCCAGGCGGGGGCGGGCGCTCTCGGGCATCGGAACTCCTGCGCGATTCGCCTACCGGGCCGCGCTCGCGCCGATGCTAGCCGTCCGGGCGCGGCTTTGGAATCGGGAGGAGGGAGGCCCCGCGTCCCGCCGTCACGAGCCCGTCGCCGAACCGTGGTTGCCCGACCGGCCGCGGCGCCTATACTCCGCGCCTTTTCCGGGGCGGGAAAACCCAGGATGACCACCACCCAGACGCCTCCCGTGGCCATCGTCATGGGCAGCCGCTCCGACTGGCCGACGCTGAAGCACGCCGCCGAGGTGCTCGACGCCCTGGGCGTGGGCTACGAGGCCCGGGTCGTCTCCGCCCACCGCACGCCCGAGCGCATGTTCGACTTCGCCAAGGGCGCGAAGGCCGCGGGCTTTCGGGTCGTCATCGCCGGCGCGGGGGGCGCGGCCCACCTGCCGGGCATGTGCGCCTCCATGACCGAGCTGCCGGTGCTGGGCGTGCCGGTCCGCAGCTCCAGCCTGAGCGGTCTCGATTCCCTGCTGTCGATCGTCCAGATGCCCGGCGGAGTGCCGGTCGGGACCCTGGCGGTGGGCGAGGCCGGGGCGAAGAACGCGGGGCTGCTGGCGGCCCAGATCCTGGCCCTGTCCGACGAGGGCCTGGCCGCGCGGGTGGCCGACTGGCGGGCGCGCCAGACCGACGCCGTCCCCGAAACCGTCGAGGATTAGCCTTGGCGACCTTCCCGCTCCCGCCGGGCTCGACCATCGGAATCCTGGGCGGCGGCCAGCTCGGCCGCATGCTGGCGCTGGCCGCCGCGCGGCTGGGCTTCGACACGGCGGTGCTCGATCCCGAGCCGGACTCGCCCGCGGGCCGGGTCGCGGCCCTGCAGGTCACGGCCGGATACGACGACGAGGACGGCTTGCGCCGCCTGGCCGAGCGCTGCGAGGCGATCACCTTCGAGTTCGAGAACGTGCCCGCCGCCGCGCTGGAACGGCTGGTCGCCCTGGGCGCGGAGGTCGCGCCCGGTCCCCGCGCCCTGGCCTTCACCCAGGACCGGGTGGCCGAGAAGCGATTCGTGCGCGAGGTCGGGGCGGAGACGGTGGAGTTCCAGCCTGTCGACGGCCTGGAGGACCTGATCTCGGGGCTGGCGCGGCTGGGGACCCCGGCCCTGCTGAAGACCCGGCGCGAGGGTTACGACGGCAAGGGCCAGGCCTGGGTCCGCGATCGGGCCGACGCGGCGGCGGCCTGGGACTCGATCGGCGGCAGGCCCGCGGTGCTGGAAGCGCGCGCCGACTTCGTGCGGGAGCTGTCGGTGATCGCCGCCCGCGGGCGCGACGGGGCGGTGGCCTGCTATCCGGCAGGCGAGAACCGCCATGCCGGCGGGGTGCTGCGCACCACCCTCGCCCCCGCCCCGGACGCCGGCGCCGTCCAGCCCGCGGCCGAGGCGGTGGCCCGGCGCGTGCTCGAAGGGCTGGAGTACGTCGGCGTGCTGGGGCTGGAGCTGTTCGAGCTCGCCGACGGGCGGCTGCTGGTCAACGAGATCGCGCCGCGGGTGCACAACACCGGCCACTGGACCCAGGACGGCTGCGCCTGCGACCAGTTCGAGCAGCACGTCCGCGCCGTCGCCGGCTGGCCGCTCGGCCCGACCCGGGCGCTCGTGCCGGTCGAGATGGAGAACCTGCTCGGCCCCGAGGTCGAGCGCTGGCCCGGGATCGCCGCCGACCCCTCCGCACGCCTGCACCTCTACGGCAAGGGCGAGCCGCGCCCGGGCCGCAAGATGGGCCACGTCAACCGGCTGCGCCCACCCGCCTGAGCGCCCTTGCGCACGCGGTCGTTCTTCCTATGTTCTTGAGGGCGCAAATCGTTCCGGCGAGACTCTCTGCACCATACGGACTCCCGTCCACGAGTCCTGTCGGGAGTAGGGCGCAAGCCCTGACAGTACGGTCTGTACTGTACGGACTGGGTGTCGGGAGTCCTGTCGATCCGCGACCGACCGTATGAACTGTACGGACGCCGCCGTCAGGGGTTCGGCGTTCCGCCGTCGAAACGGGCCTCGCCCAGCGCCCGGGCGATCTCGTGGGCGGCGCGGGACGGCTTGATCCCGGCCTTCCACTTCTCGAACTGCATGACGTTCTCGATCCGGGCCGCCACGAACCCTTCCGCCGCCAGCCGCCCCTGGGTGAGGCGGATCGACAGGGCCGGGATCAGGATGCCCGACAGGATCGCGCGCTTGGAGTAGTGGTTCTCGTCGGTCGCCGTGTCCCCGGCCCAGCGCCAGATGGCGTCGGCGCTCTCCCAGGCCAGCTTCAGCGCCAGCGGCGCGTTCTGCGGCAGGGCCAGGAACCCGGCCCAGCGCCGGGCGGCGTCCTGCTGGGCGGCCGCGGCCTCCAGTCGCGCCTGAACGCCGCGGGCGATGCGCTCGCGGATCTTCAGCCCGGCCGGATCGGGCAGGGCGTCCAGCGCCTGCCGATCGTGCCGGCGCGACAACAGCGCCGCCAAGTCGCGCGGCCCGTGCGGGAACAGCAGCTCCGCGTCGCCCTTGGACAGGCCTTGGTCCGCCGAGGCCCGCTCGACCAGCCGCGGGCTCCAGCCCAGCGACGGCGCGAGCCGGATCGCGGCGTCGAGCACGGCCTGTTCGGTGCGGTCGGCCCAGTCTGTCCGGTCGGTCATGAAATCAGCATAAAGCCCGCCCGCGCCTCCGGCCACAGCCTAGACTCCTGAAAGGCTTTGATGTATCTCCCGCGCCCAAGCCCGGAAGGAACCCTTTCCGGGCGCCCGTATTTTTCGCCCGCTACCCATGAGAGCGCAGGCGGGTGACCGAAGGAGAGAGGACCCTGGTTCAGATTTTCGTTCGCGACAACAATGTCGACCAAGCCCTGAAGGCGCTGAAGAAGAAGATGCAGCGCGAGGGCTCCTTCCGCGA
>Ga0196964_10001016_pt1 | contig 14883 bp, 12 predicted proteins | sample S1_10metaG_FD_148615 | JGI IMG/M metagenome (GOLD analysis project Ga0196964, IMG submission 148615) | Soil microbial communities from Anza Borrego desert, Southern California, United States - S1_10 | ecosystem: Environmental > Terrestrial > Soil > Desert | place: USA: California | collected...
TGTCTCTAATCTCCCCTCCACTTTGATAACGTTCGTCGCGCGCGGTGCCGTCCGCGAAATGGCCGCAGCGTTGCTATCCCTCCGGTCGGCGCCACGGTGGCGCTTGTATAAGGGACCGAGAAGGCCCGTATCCGAGTGGAGGAAGTCCTATGAAAGTTCTCAGCATGGCGGCGCTCTCGCTGCTGCTGACCGGCGCGGTCATGGCCGCTCCGATGTTGGACAGCAACGATGCGTCTATCGAAACGGCTGGCGCAGGCAACCGCAACAGCTCGTCGACGTTCGTCCAGAAGCCGGTCGACTGCGACCCCAACCCGCCCGCGGTGCCGGAACCGGCGACGCTGGCGCTCCTGGGGCTGGGTATCGGCGCGATGGCGCTGCGCCGCAAGAAGTAAGCAGCCAGTTTACACCTGGCGTCACACCTCGACGAACCACCTCTGGCGGTCTGCCCTCCTGGGCCGCCAGAGGTTATTTCGTTTGGCTCTTGGCTCTTGGCTCTTGGCTCTTGGCTCTTGGCTCTTGGCTCTTGGCTCTTGGCTCTTGGCTCTCTCGATTGTTGTCAAAGGGTCTTTGCTGCTCGGATTCTCTAGAAAGATTTCCGAACCAAATTGCCAAGAGCCAAGAGCTAGGAGCCAAGAGCTATCTGACGTTGAAGTAACATCCCATCGTCGCGACCTTGCCTTTGTGCTGTGTATAGAAGGTGGTGAGGTACGCGGCGGGCGCGCCGACGGGAAGTTTGACGATGCCGCCGTATGCGCAGTCCCCCCAACTCGTCACACTGCCGCTCAGCGTGAGCGAGTGCGCGAACGAGCGTCCGCCGTCGAGACTGATCGCCAGGCCGGTCGTTCCTACTTTCAGATTCCGGTAGTTCACCAGCAGCCAGTCGCCATCGACGAGCAGGCCTGGCGCGTGGCCGACGGGCGACTTCTCGGGCGCCTGCCACGTTTTCCCGTTGTCCTTTGAAATCGCGAGCGCGCCGCCGGGCTGGCCTTCGGCGCGGATGAGCGCCACGATTGAGCGGTCTTTCAGCCGCGCGAACTCGGCTTCGTTGAACGGAGCATCCATCCCAGCCGCCGGACATTTCGCGATCGTGACGTAGTTCTTCCATGTCCGACCGCCGTCGCTGGAAGAGATCACACCCGACTCTTCATTTGTCTCGCCTTTGCGGCAGAGATACAGCGGCATGTGCAGCGTCTTCTCGTCGGCTTCGAAGATTTTGCCCGAGGTCGCGTTCCAGAGGGAGCCTTCGACATCGACCTGTGCGGGATTGCTCCAGGTTTTTCCGCCGTCTGTGCTCGCGACGACCTGGGAGCGGCATGCGTCCGGAGTCTTGCCTTTGTAGATGAAGTAGCTTAACAGCAGCGTACCGTTGCGCAGCACGGTCAGGTGAGGATCGCGGGGGTGCGAGCCGTTCTCGGGCACGCGCAACGCGGAGGGCTTGCTCCAGGTCTTGCCGTGATCGGAGGAAAGCCGGGTGTGAATCTCGGCGCTGTCGTCGACGTGGCTTTTCCCGGCGTAATAGACCACGGCGAGGCGGCCGTCCTTGAGTGCCGCGATATCAGTGAACGAGCAGTACGGCGCCTCATCGGCGATGACGAAGGGCGTTCCAACGAGTTCCAGTTGCACGGTCGCGGTCTCCGCAGCCATGAGCAGGCCTCCAGGAATGAGCAGGATAGAGCGGAAGAGTAGAGTGAGCGAGGGCACAGTGAAACTCCGTTATGTCAGACATATAATCATGGCGGTGCCGCTTTGTCAAACCTGAGCATAAAAAGTGGCAACGTCACGTGACGATGGCAATTGCGCGCGTTGACATCACCCGCGACTCGCGGAAAAATGCGTTCACATTCAAACAACACGGAGGGGGCGTCTGAAATGAGGCTGCGGGTGTGTCTTATCGCAATTGCGCTGTTCTGCGCGGGCTGTTCGAGCGGCAGCAAAAGCGGGCGGCGCGTGGATTATTCGAGCACGCAGCGCGACCGCGTGATTGCCTCGAGCGACTCGGCGAAGCTGAACGGCACCTGTCCGCCGGGAATGGTGCTGATCCCGGCAGGACAGATGCTCTACGGGCCCAACGAAGAGCGCGACGTGAAGCCCACCGCGAAGGACGTAGCGCAACGGATCAGCGTCAAAGCCTTCTGCATCGACAAGTATGAGTATCCCAACGAGCCCGGTGAAGCGCCGATGCGATCAGTGAGTTGGATCGAAGCGGGAAAGCTCTGCGGCGACCGAGGCAAGAGGCTCTGCAGCGAGTACGAGTTCGAGAAAGCGTGTCGCGGACCCGCCGGAACGGTCTACACGTATGGCGACGGTTACGCGGAGAAGGTCTGCCCGAAGGCGGCGGAGAACTACGGACTCGGCCAGTTCAGCAACTGCGTCTCGGGGTTCGACGTGTACGACATGGGCGGCGGCGTGTTCGAATGGACGTCATCAAGCGTTGGCGACAATCCCAAAGCAGATCTGCGCATCCTGCGCGGCGGCATGAACGAAGACGGCGGGGAGCAGAATTCGAAGTGTACGTACCGGACGCGCTTCGCCGCGGCGCAGCAAACGCGGGATGTGGGCTTCCGCTGCTGCGCAGCGCCGACGAAGGAGGAGATCGGGAAGTAGCGCGTCCCAGGCGCCTCATGGGAGGAATGGGAATAATGGGAAGAATGCTGGTGCTGGTTGCTTCCCGTGGTGACAACAGATTAAAGGCCACAGACTTCCGCCCGCCCCACCACCCGTCACGCGTTAACCCCTGACCCCTGCCGTTCGCGCACACGTGCGATAATTTTTGAATAACCGGGCCACCTTTTTGCGTCACAATATTGCAACACCGCTCGTGTCGCGGTTTAGTAAGAACAGGCAGTGGCCGCCATCGTGATGTCGGAGGATCGGCATGACGCATAAGCAAGAGATCACTCAGTTCAGCTTCTGGAAGCCTGAACCCGTGCCTCCAAAGGACGCCACCATTCTGCCGGTGGAACTGCTCTCGCTCGGACGCCTCGAGCAAGTGGCCGAACATCTGATGGAAGTGCCGCACATGGCTCCCGTCCCGGAAGTTCCCTGGGACGGCCCACAAGCCCAGCCGGGACTGACGCTGAAATGGGAAGTCGAGCAGGGCGTAATCCTTCACGTCCGCGCCGAGCAAGGTCCGCCGAAACCGGGCGAAGTGATCACGATCAACGCGAAGAGCTCGGCGCCGCAGAAGACGTTCTTTAAGCTGTATGTGCAGATCTTTGAGCAGTTTGGTGCAACGCTGCTGGATGAGAGCTCACACCAGTTCTTCACGCCGAAGGAATTCCGCGAGAAGCTCGCCGGGTAAACCGCAGAACGACCCGCCAAGGCGCCAAGACGCCAAGGCCGCCAAGAAAGAATTTAACTCTTCTTTACGTCCTCGAACTTCCAACCCTGCTTTGCGCACACGACTTTGACGTGCGCGTCCCACGTGGGTTCGTCTTTCGGGCGTCCGTTCGTGAAGCAATCCACCGCGACGTAGCGCAGCGGTTGTTTGCCTTCGCAGTGGATGCGGTGAAGCGTGCACGGGGGGATGCGGACGATGTTGCCGGGTTTCACCGCGTACGGAATTCTGTCCGAGCCGATCTCGAGGCGGCCTTCACCGCTGACAATATAGAAAATCTGCTCGGTGTCGTCGTGCTGATGCATCGGCGGCGCCTCGCCCGGTTCGAGCACCACGATGAAGACTTCGGACGTCGTCGCGTCCGCGCGATCCATGACGAGGTTGTTGACGTGCGTCGGAAAGCGGTAGTGCGTGGTCTTGTTCGTGTCGAAAACGTAGTTCATGCTGGCTCCCGCGGACCCCTCCCCCCACCCCCTCCCTCAAGGGGAGGGGAAACAACTGCGCTTCGCCGATCCTCACCACCCGAACGCTGAGTACGACGGATTCCATTCGCGCGCCGCGCCGCAAGCGAGACGCCCGAGCGCCAGCGCGCCGTATGAAGTGCTGCGCAGGGAAATGTAGTCGCCCGGGGCCGAGCCCTTTCTGTAGTTCTCAGCCATGTCTTCGCCCAGGAACGCGCCAGAGACCAGCGGTCGCGAGTCGCGGAGGATCTGCAGGTCGAAGAAGGCCGCCGCGTGCTGGTGCAGCCAGCGGTTGTACTTCGCGTCGCCGGTCGCGCGGGCGAGATCCGCCATAATCATCACCAGGACCGAACGCGTGGTGAAGTTCGCCGGCATCTTGTCGCCGCGCTTGATCCACCACTCGCCGTTCGCGACGGCCGCGTCGAGATACTTCTTGCGCTGCGTATGCTTCCAAAGGGCGATCAGCGCGAGCACCAGCCCATCGTCGTTGTCGAGCTCGCCATTGAGGCTGGACGTGTGGTGGCCGGAGTTTTTCGCGCGCAGCGAGCCGTCCGCATGGCAGATGTGCTCAAGGATATAGCCGCCGAACTGTTCGGAGACTTCAGTATAGCGGGGATTGTTCGTCACGACCGCGGCCTGAAGCAGGACGAGTGGCGCGGCGAACTCGCACCAGTGGCTGATCACGGAGCGTTCCGGGCCGGTGCCTTGCAGGAACTGCATCGGCTTCAGGCGCGGCACGAGGTTGTAGCTCTGCTTGTTCCACTCCGCGCTGCTGACCTTGTTGCAGTACACGTCGAGGAATGCTTTTGTTCGGATGAGCGAGACCGGATCGCGCGTGATGAGGTGGTGCGCCATCAGCGCCTGCGCGCATTCGATGCTGTCGCGGAAGCCGCTGTGATCGGAGAGCGGCGTCTCGCCGAGGAACAGTCCGTTCGTCTCCGGCGCTTCGGGGCCGAAGAACTGGATTGACTTCACGTACTCGAGTCCGCACTCGGCCGCGTAGAGGTACTCGGGTTCGCGGAAGACCAGCCACGCAGAGAGCAGCCCCTGCACCATTCTGGCGGTGTTCCAGCTTGTCGATCGGAATGTGTCGTCGGTCTTCAGATGGACGTGGTAGGGAAAGCGGCCCGTGTCGGCGCTCCAGCGCGGCCAGCGGTGGCGCCCCTGGTTGCGCGACGCCCAGTCGGCAACTGCGCGAAGCCCGGTGCGTGCGCGTTCGCGCAGGCTTTCATCGAGATTCAACCCCTTGCTATCCGACCATTCCATGCTGTCTTCCTCCACTCGGCGGGTAATGTCCAAGCCTACCTTATTGCATACTGGAGGTCTTTAGCGCGATCCGGCACCATTTGCACTTTTCACGTATTCCGCTATCGTGGCGTGATCATGAACGTTCGACTCCCGCCAGGAATTCCGACCTGCTCCGGAGGCTGCGACCTGTACGCATGGGCGCGGCCGAACAGCGTTCGCATGCTCTTCTCCGACTTCGATCTCTTCATGATCATGAAAGGGCGCATGGGGATCGTGTGGCCGGACGGAACACGCTCAACACTGAGTCCCGGTGGATTTGCACTTATTCCGCCACACGCGCTGGTCCAGGTCCAGAAGATCGGTCCAGTGCTCGAATACTGGTTCTGCCACTTCAACTTTCGGCTGATCCACAGCGCGACACCGAACCGGCTGCAGAGCGACTACGCGGGGCCTGCGCAGCAGGTGCTGGTGCCGGCCGTGTTCTCGCGCACACAAGCGCCAGGCGTCGAACGCGCGTTTCGCGCGATCACGAAGCTGAAGATCAAGCCGTACGATGTTCCGTGGAGGTTCGAGGCCGCGCTGCTGCGCCTGGTCGGCGAACTGAAGCACTTTGGCTGGCGCTCGAGCTTAAGAAGTTCGCGGCGCGAAACCGTTGCACCGCAGAGCCACGACGCGCGGCTGTCCTCGGTGCTCTCCCGGATCAACGCCGAACCGCAACGCGACTGGGCCGTGCCGGAACTCGCTGCCAGTGTCGGACTCTCGGCGGATCGGCTCAATACGATCTCGCAGCGCATCACGCGCCGCAGCATCAAGCAGCACGTCATCGACGCGCGCTTCCAGCTCGCATTTGAACTGCTGCGGCCGGGCGGCGCCGAGCGTGCTTCAATCAAAGAGGTCAGCGCGCGCTGCGGTTTTGCATCGCAGCACTTTTTCTGCCGGCAGTTCAAGCGCTATTTCAAGCTGACGCCGACGGAGTTTAGAGACGGTACGGTCATCACCTGACAAGGCGCTTGTCGAATTGAAAACGTGTGAATAAATTTCACGTAAGTCGTTGGCTTTTCACTTTTTAAAAGCATCACAGTTGCCTCCCGAATTTGACTCTGTTATTGTTCCGTCGCAACGACGAGCTGTCCAAATGGATGCAACTTCCATCTCTGATCTCGGTTCGCCTCTTCTCTCCGCAGCCGCAATACCGGACGTATTGCGATCAACTCCGCATGCGCACACTATCGAAACACTTGAAGACGGCCGGATACTGGACGTTAATAATTTCTTCTGCGACCTGTCAGGTTACTCGCGCGATGAACTCATCGGCCGTAGCACGGTTGAGCTTCAATTCTGGTCCAGCGCCGAGATGCGCGGCGACTTGATCAGCCGAATCGCCGAGCACGGCATCGGCCGCGTTCCATTCAAATTGCGGCAGAAGAACGGCAAGCATCGCGGCACGCTGCTCTCCATGGAAGTCATGCCGGTCCAGGGACGGATGTGCGCGGTCACGACTATTGTGGACGCTGCCGAGCAGCCGCAAAGTGGATCGGCCTTGACGGAGTCGATCCGGCAGAGCGAAGAGCGCCGGCTGCTGTCGCAGGCGAGCGATGCTCTGGCGCGATCCCTGGATTACGATGAGACGTTGAAAGCGATCGCGAACCTGGCGATCTGCGCGATGGCGGATTGGTGTTCCGTCCATGTGGTGGAGGATAACACCGTCCGCCGCGTGGCGGTGGCGCACAAGGATCCGGCGAAACGTGAGCTGGCCGACGAGTACAACCAAAAATACCCGCTCGACCTGAATGCAGCCCGCGGCGCCGCCAACGTGCTGCGCACGGGAAAGTCCGAGTTGTACTCTTACATTTCCGACGAGCTTCTGGTGCAGAGCGCGCGCGACTCCGAACACTTGCGCCTGCTGCGCGAAGTCGGCATGACATCCGTCATGATCGTGCCGCTCTCGTCGCGCGGAAGGACATTCGGGGTCTTGAGCCTGGTCTCAGCCGAATCCGGGCGGCGCTACGATGACCGCGACCTGAGGCTGGCTGAAGAACTCGGGCACCGGGCTGCGATCGCAGTTGAGAACGCGTGGCTGTATCGCGCGGCGCGCCGTGAAATCGAAGACCGCAAGCGTTCCGAAGAGGCGCAGCGCTTCCTTGCGCGCGCCGGCGAGATCCTGGCCTCGACGCTCGACTATGGCGTATCGCTGCAGAAGATCGCCGAGCTCTCAACGCCGTTCCTTGCGGACTATTGCGTCATTGATGTGATCGAAGAGGGAGACGTGATCCGGCGCGTCGGCATGTCGCACGCGAATCCTGAGCGCATGGAGCTGGTGCGCGTGCTCTCGCGCTATGCGCCGCGCGATGCCGCGGATCTGCAGCATCACCTGGCTCATGCGTTGAACACGGGAACGCCCTTCGTCCATCCCAATATTACGGATGCGCAGCTTCAGGCGCACGCCAGCAAACACAATTCGCCCGAGTTGCTGCGCGTCTTAAGGGGACTCGAGCCGCACGCGTATCTCGTGGTGCCCATCGTTCTGCACGGCCGTGTGCATGGAACGATCGGATTCATTTCCGCCGAATCGAAGCGCGACTACGGTGAGCGCGAACAGGCGATCGGGATGGACCTCGCCCGCCGCGCAGCGCTCGCGATTGAAAACGCCAAGCTGTACCACCGCGTCGTGGAAGAAGACCGCCGCAAGAGCGACTTTATCGCCACGCTGGCGCATGAGCTGCGCAATCCGTTGGCGCCGATCCGCAACGGAGTGCATCTGCTGCAGCGGATCGGACCAAAGGAGCCGGAATTGCAACGCATCCGCGAGATGATCGAGCGGCAGGCTGCGCACATGTCGCGGCTGGTCGATGACCTGCTCGACATCTCGCGCGTCACACGCGACAAGATCGCCCTCGACAAGGAGTGCGTTGATTTCGCGCAACTCGCGCGCCACGTCCTCCACGATTACGAGCACGATGCCGTAAAGGCCGGCATCCGGTGCAGCATTGATGGCGCGCAGCAGCCCGTCTGGGTCGAAGGCGACCGCACGCGCCTTTCTCAAGTCGTCGGAAACCTGCTGCACAACGCACTCAAGTTCACGCCGCGCGGCGGCGAAGTCTCTTTGTCCTTCGAATCGAGTGCGGATGTGGCCCTCCTCCGAATACGCGACACTGGCAGCGGCATCGATCCGGCGGTGCTGCCGCAACTGTTTGAGCCGTTCAAACAAGGTCGGCAGGGGTCAGACCGTGCCAAAGGCGGCCTTGGCCTCGGCCTCGCGCTGGTGAAGGGCCTGATCAAGCTTCACGGCGGCCGCGTCTGGGCCGAAAGCGCCGGCGTCAATGCGGGCGCGACATTCTTCGTGCAGTTGCCGCTCTCTCAGCCGCCACGCACATCCAGCCGGATGGCGGCCGCGATCAGGCCAGGCTCGCCACGCAAAGTTCTTCTCGTCGAAGACAACTTCGATGCGGCTGAGAGCATGTCGATGCTGCTGCAGATCGCTGGACATGAGGTGGTGACGGCGGGGAGTGGCGCAAAAGCGCTATCCGCGGTGCAAAGTTTCAAGCCCGACGTGGTGATCTGCGATATCGGGTTGCCGGACATGGACGGCTACACCGTCTGCCGCGAACTGCGCAAGCTCGACGCCACGCGCAGTTCGTTCTTCCTGGCGCTCACCGGCTACGGCCAGGAAGAGGACCAGCGCCGCGCGATGGAAGCTGGCTTCGATCGCCATCTCACCAAGCCGATCGAACCCGCCGCACTGGACCGCATCATCGCGGGGTATGAGTAGGTCTTTCGCTCCTGGCTCTTGGCTCTTGGCTCTTGGCTCTTGATAACCACTCCAAAGCCGTCGAGAACATCACTGAAATTCTCCGAGTCTCACTGGCAAACGGCGGGCGCCCCAGGTTCCCGGCTCCGGCTCGAAGTGGCCGGCGCAGGATGTCTTGCAGGCTTTGCAGCGGCCTTCCGCGTCGAGGTTCCACGCGGTAATTTCGTACCAGTCGCGGCCGATCAGCTTCGTTCCGCACTGATGGCAGAAGGTGCTGCCGCCTTCCTCGTCGTGAACGTTGCCGGTGTAGGCGTAACGGATGCCGTTCTTGCGCGCGATGTCGCGGGCGCGCGTGAGCGTCTCGGGCGGCGTGCGGTTCTTGTCGAGCATCCTGTAATCCGGATGGAAGGCGGTGAAATGATGCGGCACGTCCGGTCCGAGATGTTCGACGAGCCACTGCGTCATGGCCTCGAGCTCGGCCTCACTATCGTTCTCGCCGGGAATGAGCAGCGTGGTGATCTCGAACCAGACGCGCGTTTCCTTTTTCAGATATTCGAGCGTTTCTAACACCGGCTGCAGATGGCCACCGCAAACCTGGTAATAGAAACGCTCCGTGAACCCTTTCAGGTCCACGTTGGCTGCATCCATGTGCGAGTAGAACTCGGCGCGCGGCGCGGCGCAGACTTCGCCCGCAGTGACGGCGACGGCTTTCACACCCGCGGCGCGGCAGGCGTCCGCGACGTCGATGGCGTACTCATGGAAGATGACAGGATCATTGTAAGTGAACGCGACGCTGCGGCAGTTCAGCTCTTTCGCGGCGCGCGCGATCGTTTCTGGCGTGGCCTGATCGGCGAGCGTGTCCATCTCGCGCGACTTGGAGATATCCCAGTTCTGGCAGAATTTGCAGGCGAGATTGCAGCCGGCGGTGCCGAAGGAAAGGATCGGCGTGCCGGGCAGAAAATGGTTCAGCGGCTTTTTCTCGATCGGATCGATGCAGAAGCCGCTCGAACGTCCATATGTCGTGAGCACGATCTGGCTGTCTTCGTTGGCGCGCACGAAACAGAGCCCCCGCTGCCCTTCATGCAGCTTGCAGAAGCGAGGGCATAAATCGCACTGAATGCGGCCGTCTTCGAGCTTATGCCAGTATTTTGTCGGAACGTGGGTCGTCGTCATGGGAAGTCGCTGCCAATATAGGAACTCTAATCTATAACGCCCTGGCGATGGAATAAATTCCGCATGAACTGAGCAAAGGACGGAATGCGGTTCATTCTCGAAAAGATGTTCGGCTGGGTGCCTGAGCTCCCGCCCGTGCGCTGGATCCTCGCGCTGCCGTGGGAACGCCTGAACGCGCTCAGCATAGGCGAGAAGCTCGCGCTTGTCGCGCTCGCGCTCTGCGCCACCGCGGCCGGACTGGTCGCGATCAATCGCTTCCTGGCGATGGAGTTTTCTGATCCGCTGCCGCGCAAGCAGGTGCGCACGCCGCGCCGAAAGAAAGGCTTCGGGCTGCGCTACCTCGTGGTGCTCGCTGCCGCCGTCCTTCCCGGCGGGCTGATCGCGGCGTTCACCGTGCCGCTGTTGATGGGCAAGGAAGGCTGGCGACAGGATGCGCTCAAGATTTTTCTGCTGTCTTTGATTCCAATCGCATTTCTCGCGCTGCTGCGGCTGACGGAGCACGCGTGGCTTCCCGCGCCGGCGGATTTCTGGATCAGCGCGATATTCGGGCTCACATTTTCGATGCTGCAGGCGTGGCTCACGATCAAGCTACTTCGCGAAGGCCTGGGTGAGCCTGAGGAATGCGTCCCGTGGTGGCCGCCGCTGGCGTGGCTCGGACAGGTGCTCGGCCTGCTGCTGGGATTGCGCCTGGCGTTTTATGGCTGGCCCGCCTGACATGTTCTCGCCTCGGCCGCTCCAATTCTCGCTCGGGACCGCGTTCCTGCTGATGATCCTGGCATCGCTGGTGGTCTTCTTCCACGTGTATGGCTGGTGGCGCGTGGTGGCGATCGTCGACCCGATCCTGCTCGGTCCATGCGCACTATACGCCGGCATCCGCCTGCTCTCTGTGGAGACGGAGAGCACGATTCTGGCGCTGCTCCTGGCGATCGTCGCGATGATTCTGTTCCTGGTCGGGACGCTCGGCACGCTGGTGCTCGTACTGAATGTCCTGGGAATGCTGCTCGATCTGCTCTTCGTGATTTCTGGCGGATAGGCTGTCGTTACCGCCGCGCGCTGGCGAGCACCGCCGCCGGATTCTTCGCGTCTTTGAGCGCCGCGTAATCGGCAGCGTTGATCTTCAGCGCGTGCTGTTTCCCCGAATGCAATGTCAGCCGGATCTCGAGCGTCTCGAGCGATCGCACTGAGCCGTAAAGATGCGTCGCCACGAGCCACGCTTCTTCGAAGCCGGCCTCGAAGCTCAGTTCCTGCTGCGCCTCCGGCCCTTTAAAGCTGACGATCCTGTCTTCCTGCGCCGCAAGCGTGAGCGCGATGCGTTTTTCACTCGCCTGCACGGCGCTGATGCGTCGCGAACGGCCGTCGGCGGATGGAAAGACCTCGGTCAGTGCTAGCGCCAGTTTGCGCCCGACCTCGTCGCAGTCGGCGTAATTGCTGTCGAGCCACTGGAGCAGCATCGCGTCGCATTCATCGGCGAGCCGGTGCGCGGCGTTAGCGCCCGCTTCCCGCGACCGCAGGCGCTTGATGTAACGCTGGGCCTCGAGCGGTTGATTCGCTTCGAGGAGCGCGCGGACTTCATCTTTGACCGACGCGAGTTCCTGCTGCTGTTGCGCGTCCTCGGCGGCGGTGCGCAGAGCGTTGATGTGCCAGAATGAAAGCACGGACAGAATGAGCCCGGCGAAGACCAGTCCGAGGCGCTGTACGCTGGCCATGTCGAAGAGGAGTGCCCCGCCGGCGATCAGCGCAATGCCGATCAGCGCGGCAACGAAGAGCGTCGGCATCGGCACGATGAAGTACGCCGCGATCATCAGCGCGAGGACGCTCAGCGCAATGCCGAGGCGTCGCGTTCGCGCCCGAGACACGGCACTCAAACACGTGCCGCATGTGATCCTGCCTGAGGCTTCCTGCGCCCGGCCAGCCGAGAGATCTTCTTCAGTGACCGCGGAACGGCACAGCCCGCAGAGCAGCGCCTGCTTTCTACGCACGGAGATCGTGGCGGTCGGCAGGATTGCGGTGACGTTCGCGCGCTGCGTCACGGAGGACTGCGGCCTTTTTGGGACGGGCGCAGGCGCGAGGCCGATGCTCATGCTTGCAGGTTCAGGCCGCAAGCGCCCCGAGGCGCTCGCTGGCGCGGGCGCGGCATCATCAGCGACGCGCGTCAACTTTGGTTTACGTGGCACAACGCCGGGCGGCAGCTTCGCCGGCGCGGGACTGCGCGCGCTCGAGCGTGACGAGGTTGAGGAAGCGGGGGTGATCAGCACTCGCGTCGAGCCGCCCGCAGCCGGGCGGCGCGCGCTGGTGCTACCCGTCTTTGTCATCTGCGTGGAGCGGCAGCAACTGGCGCACAGGACCTCGCCGCCGTTGCGCAGCGCGCGGCCGTCATCCAGGTGCTCCGGCGGAACCACGCAGGAGCATACTTTGCAGACCAGAATCTCCATCGCTCCCTGTACCATATCTCGAGTTGCGCTCCCGCAAGATGCATAAAGCGCGTCATCATTTTTGACGCGTGCTTCACCACATAGCCACGCAACGTATCAGTTGGAATTCGCGTTAAAGTCCATCACGCGCCGGACGACGACCCGCAGCTTCGTCTGCGCCGCCGAATCATAATATGCAGACTCCTGCCCCGCAGGCACACCCCGGAAGTCAAACCATTCGAGCGCGGCGCTGGTATCAGTGCCGGGGATCAGCACTCCGCCGGCATCGTTCCGGCCGGGCGGCTTGATCGCGACGGCTGGATTGCCGAGGCCCTTGTCCATGAAGTCCCGATCAGTCAGGCGCTTTCGCGGCATGCCTTCCTTATAGTAAGCAAGGCCGCTCGTCGTCCACGCGCTCGAGCCACTGGTCTCGTTCTTCACGTCCGGCGCGACCTCGACGATGTATCCCATGTAGCGGTTGAAGAGAATATTCGGCGTCGTCAGGCCCGTGCTTGTATCCACAATCTGTGCGCCGATCACAACGACGTACGTCGTGGTGCTCGTCGTCAACTCTGTGCTGAACCAGTCGGGACCAAAGATGAGCTGCCGTTCCGGAACGTCGCTGCGCGCTTCCCACGGCCCGAGCTCCGAGCCCGCGGCACCGACGCCGGGCGCGCCGGCTTTGGCGATGTCGCGGCCCATTTCGTAAGAAATCGTCTTGGGGAAGCCTTTCGTTCGCGGCGTCGTGACACCGATTGGGATCGAGCCCGGACCTTCGCGCTCGGGGAACGTGAAGAGCGCTTCGCTCTGCTCATCGCGCGCCAGCCGCATTTCATAGAGCTGCTTCAGCGGATAGCGAATCTGATCGTCGGTCTCGGCCGGAAAGAGCGTCGCGCTGCCGGGGATGATATTGTCGAAGACCGCGCATGCGGTGCGGCGATCCATTTTCCCCGCCGCGATTTCGAAGTTGCCGCGGTCATCCACTCCGACGAAGCCTTCGATGTCGATCTTCGTGTTCGGCTGCGGGTTGCTCGGATCGTAGACGGGATTGCGCGGCATGACCGTCATCGCGGTGAGATCGAGCTTGCAGTTGCGGCGGAAATCATCGAGCCCGTACGGGAAGCGCGCTTTCTGCATATCGAATGTCTTGCAGTAGAATTTTACTTCTCCGTCGCCCGTGTTCGCGGCGCCCAGGGAACTTGCGTAACGGTCCTTGTAGTTCGCATCCGCCCGCACGTAGCCCACAGGCGTGTAGAAATCGCGCGCGCGGTACCAGGCCGAGAAGTAGCGGACGAGCGTCTCCTGATACTGAATCGCAAGCTGGCCGCGCAGAGTCTCCACCGCGGCACGCGCCTGCTTGATCTCGTCGGCGGACCACGTGTTCAACGGCGCGCCCGCCGGTTCCGTGGCAGAGAGCGGAGTCTCGTACAACTGTGAGGCGAGGATCGGATACTTCGTCGGATTGGCGCCTCTGGTGACGTAGCACTTCCCGATCCGGACGATGCGGCGGAGCGCCTCGAGATTGAAGACGCCGCGCATCACCCGGTCGAACCATATGCGGTCGGAGTAGTACACGAGATCGCAGACCTTGCGGTCGTCCCACCACAGCCCGGACGGAAATCCGGTGTTCACGTTCACCGGCGAGCGGCCCGTATCCGGATCGGTGTAGCAGGTGTGGTAGTAGGCGTAGCGCCCGTTGGGATACGTGTAGTAGCCGAGGAACGCGTCTTCGTTCAGCCAATGCTGCGTTGAAGAGGAGTTCAGGATGCGGTCGATCGTCGTCGATCCGGCGCCGCCTTCGGCGCACAGGTCGGTGAAGTACGGATCGTTCAGGGCGCTCCACGGGCCCACAAAGCCGTTCGAGTGGCTGAACGCCATCGTGTGCGTGCCCATGCGGAAGCCGTCGAGATAGCGCAGCGGCTTGCGTGGGTACTGATGATACGGGCAGCGCTTGAGCGGCTGCGCGGCGAGGTAACCCGGATGGCCGCCGTCGCAGTTGTAGTTCTGCGGCGGCGTCCAGTTCGGATATTTGTTCTGGTGCAGCACGGAGCCATTGTTGAATGGCGCCGTGTTAGAGTAATGCGTCAGCTTCTTGGCGCGCTCGCGTTCGGCGTAAGTATCATCGCAGGCATCCTGGAGCATGTGCGCCATCTGCGCCTGCGTCGGATTGGCGTCCTCCATCCAGTCGTTGATGTTGATGCAGCCGTTGGTGTCGCTGACCTGGACGCGCACGCGCGCACGGGCAAAGCCGTCGCTGAAGTAATTCGCCGGGAGGTAAAACCATTCCGCACCGTCGTTGCCATGCCCCATCGAGCGGCTGCCGACGTCGGCCGACGGCTTGTACCACGAGCGGTGCAGCGGGTCGCTCTTGTCGCGGGTGTGAGCGACAGGCTTCGACGGGTCCATCTGGGTGCCGGTGAAGGTATCATTGACGATGCGCGCGAGCGTAAAATCGAGAGCGGACTGAACAAGGTTATTACAGTCGGTGCGGTTACGCAGGCCCGC
>Ga0196964_10001017_pt1 | contig 14862 bp, 18 predicted proteins | sample S1_10metaG_FD_148615 | JGI IMG/M metagenome (GOLD analysis project Ga0196964, IMG submission 148615) | Soil microbial communities from Anza Borrego desert, Southern California, United States - S1_10 | ecosystem: Environmental > Terrestrial > Soil > Desert | place: USA: California | collected...
TGCCGCCGGCGAAGATCACGTCCTGCTTGCCCATCATGATCTGCTCGGCGGCGGCGCCGATGCAGTGGGTCGAGGTCGCGCAGGCCGAGCTGATCGAGTAGTTCAGCCCCTTGATCTTGAACCAGGTTGCCAGCGTCGCCGACGGGCCGGAGCTCATCGCCTTAGGCACCGCGAAGGGTCCGACGCGCTTGGGACCCTTCTCGAGGGTGGTCTGCACCGCCTGGACGATGGCGCGGGTCGAGGGGCCGCCGGAGCCGACCAGCAGGCCGGTGCGCTCGTCGCTGATCTCGGTCTCGGAAAGCCCCGAGTCGGCGATCGCCTGCTCCATGGCGATGTGGCCGTAGGCGGTGCCTTCGCTCAGGAAGCGGGCGGCGCGCCTGTCGACCAGCGCCTCCCATTCGATGGCCGGGCGGGCGTGGACCTGGCAGCGGAAGCCGCGCTCGGCGTACTCGGGGGCGAAGCTCACGCCCGAGCGGGCCTCGCGCAGGGAGGCGGTCACCTCGTCCGCATTGTTGCCGATCGAGGAGACGATGCCGATGCCGGTGACGACGACGCGACGCATGCTGTGACGATCCCCTTCAGCCCAGTTCCTGCGCGGAGAACAGCCCCACGCGCAAATCCTCGGCGGTGTAGATGGCCTTGCCGTCGGCCAGCATCACCCCGTCGGCGATGCCCATCACCAGGCGGCGGTTGATCACCCGCTTCAGGTCGATCTGGTAGACCACCCGCTTCACGTCGGGCGTCACCTGGCCGGTGAACTTCACCTCGCCCACGCCCAGCGCGCGACCGCGGCCCGGCGCGCCGCTCCAGCCCAGGAAGAAGCCGACCAGCTGCCACATGGCGTCCAGGCCCAGGCAGCCCGGCATCACCGGGTCGTTGAGGAAGTGGCAGGCGAAGAACCACTGGTCCGGCCGGATGTCGAGCTCGGCCTCGACATAGCCCTTGCCGTGCTTGCCGCCTTCCTTGCTGATGCGGGTGATCCGGTCGAACATCAGCATCGGCGGGGCGGGCAATTGCGCGTTGCCCGGCCCGAACAGTTCGCCGCGGCCGCTGGCCAGCAGCTGTTCGTAGTCCAGGGCGAGATCGGGCGCGTGGGGTTCGACGCTCATGGCGGGCGCTCCGTCGGGCGCGCGAGCCGCGCGCCTCAGGTTCGAGAACAGGTCGCCGGGGTTACACGACGCGGGCGGACGGCTCAACCGGGCTGCGGACGGGCGTGTGACGGTCAGACGCTCAGGGTTTCCCGGTTTCGACGTAACGCTCCAGCCGTTGCAGTTGGTTGGTCAGCACCCCGTCGACCGGCTTCTCCCACTTCTTCAACCCGCCCGCGGCGAAGCCGCCGACGGTGTAGGTTAGGGTCAGGGTCGTGCCCTGGTCGGAAGGCTTCAGGTCGAACAGCAGCCCGCCTCCGGCGCCTTGCAGGTGCAAGGGTCCGAGTTGGCCGGTCATGTGCAGCCCCTGGTTCACCGACACGTAATTGACGGTCATGTGCTGCACGCCGCCGCCGTTCGGCATCTTCTCGCAGAAGCAGCCGCCCGGCTTCGCCCGGATCGACAGGTTCTTCGCATCGCCCGACCAGGTGTGCGCCGGGTCCCACCAGCGGCTCACGTCCCGGGTCAGGGCGCGCCAGACCGCGTCCGGCTTCGCCGCGATCTCGACGGTGCTTTTCACCTGAAAGCCGTGAGGCTGGCTTTCGACCACCTCGGCGCGGGCGGCGCCCGCCGCGGCGATCACCGCCGCAGAAGCGGCGGCCAGGACGATGCGCATGAACGGCTCCCTCGAAACCTCGACCACCCTGCTTCCTCCCAGCCGCAGCTGAGGTCAAGCTGGGGCCGCTCAGCGTTCGGCCTGCGCCTTCACCGCTTCGGCGATCTTCACCGAGGCTTCCTTCAGGGCGCGGCGGCGGCGCTTGGCCTCCCCCTCGCCGATCACGCCGTAGAAGATCTCGCCGACCGCGAACACGCAGCTGCCCGGCTGCAGCTCCTCGATTTCGAAGTAGCGCACCGAGCGGGCCAGCACCGGCAAGGTCTGCATGGCCCACACCAGCTGCTGGCGCGGCACCCAGTCCACGATCGTGGGCGAGATCTGGCGCGGCGCCTGGCCGGGGATCGCCTCGGTCAAGATCAGGTTGGCGCCGATGGCGAGCGTCCCGGCCGCCTGGGTGTAGACCGGGTTCCAGGTCGCCCACCCGGGCAGGTCGGCCAGCAGGTCCCAGATGCGTTCGGCGTCGGCCCTGATCCCCAGCCGGTGTTCGATGCGAAAAGCCATGGCCGCTCTCTAGCGCCTGATCCGCTTCGACGCGAGAGCCCGCCGGAGGGGCCCTCAGGCGCGGCGCATCCGCTCGATCCAGGCGGCGTAGAGCGGCGCCGCCTCCTCGGCCAGCACCCCGGTCGCGACCTCCAGGCCCGCCGCCCGCAGCCGCTCGGTCCCCTGTCCCGAGGCGAAGGGCGAGGGGTCCTCGCAGGCGATCACCACCCGCGCCACGCCCGCCGCGATCAGCCGGTCGGCACAGGCGACGCCCCCGGCCGAACGCGCTCCGCAGGGCTCGAGCGTGACGTAGGCGGTCGCGCCCCGCGCCCCCTCTCCTACTGCGTCCAGCGCCTGCTCCTCGGCGTGCGGCCGCCCGCCCTCGGCCGTGGCCGCTTCGGCCAGCACCGCGCCGTCCCTGACCAGCACGCAGCCCACCACCGGGTTCGGCTCGGTCCGGCCGAAGTTCGCCCGCGCGACCCCGATCGCCCGGCGCATCAGGGCGGGGTCGTCGCTCACGCGACCTGCGGCAGCGTCTCGGCCCGGGCCTCGTCGAGGTAGCGGGCCGACACCGGCTTCAGCGCCTCGTCCAACTCGATCGCCAGCGGGTTGCCGGTTGGGATCTCCAGGCCGGTGATCTCCGCGTCCGACACGTCGAACAGGTGCTTGGCGATGGCGCGCAGCGAGTTGCCGTGGGCGGCGACCAGCACCGTCTCACCGGCCTTCAGCTTCGGCGCGATCTCCTGCTCCCAGTAGGGCAGCACCCGGTCCAGGGTGGTCTTCAGGCTCTCGGTCGAGGGCACGGTCGCGCCGCGATAGCGCGGGTCGGCGGCGAAGTCGTGCTCGCCCCCCGGCGCCAGCTCCGGCGGCGGCACGTCGTAGGAGCGCCGCCACACCTTCACCTGCTCCTCCCCGTGGCGCACGGCGGTCTCGGCCTTGTCCAGCCCGGTCAAGGCCCCGTAGTGCCGCTCGTTCAGCCGCCAGTCCTTGGTCACCGGCACGTAAGCCTGCCCCGCCGCCTCCAGCGCCAGGTGGCAGGTGCGGATCGCCCGGGTCAGCACCGACGTGTAGGCCCGGTCGAAACGCACGCCCGCGGCCTTCAGCAGCTCGCCCCCGCGCCGCGCCTGCGCCTCGCCTTCCACGGTCAGATCCACGTCCACCCAGCCGGTGAACCGGTTCTCCAGGTTCCAGCGGCTCTGGCCGTGGCGCAGAAGGACGAGCGTGGGCATGGGGCGGCGACCTCTCGTTGCGGGATAGAGGCTCGCCGCCTAAGCGCCCGCCGAGGACCGGTCAACCCCGGCCAGGGCGAGCGTGCGGCGCGCCTCTTCCAGGTGCAGGCGCTCGGCCATACGACCCTCGACGCGGATCACCCCCGCCCCGGCGTTCTCGGGCGCCTCGAAAGCGGCGACCACCGCCCGGGCCCAGGCGATCTCCGCCTCGTCCGGCGAGAAGGCCCGGTTGGCGGCCTCGATCTGGCGCGGATGGATCAGGCACTTGCCGTCGAAGCCGAAGTCACGGCCCTGGCGGCACTCCGCGTCCAGCCCCGCCTCGTCCTCCAGATCGTTGTGAACCCCGTCCAGCGCGACCAGGCCGTGGGCGCGGGCGGCGGCCACGGTCAGGCCCAGCGCCGCCTGCAGCGGCTCGCGGCCGGGGGTGCGTCGCGCCCGCATCTCCTTGGACAGGTCGTTCACGCCCACCGCCAGCGCCGACAGGCGGGTGGAGGCGGCTGCGGCCGTGATCGCGCCCAGGTTCAGCACGGACGCGCAGGTCTCGACCATCGCCCACAGGCGGGTGCGCGAGGGCGCGCTTCCCAGCCGCTCGTCGTAGGCGCGCACGTCCTCGCGGTGGCGCACCTTGGGGACCAGGACCGCGTCCGGGGCGGCCCGGGCGGCGGCGGCCAGGTCGTCCTCGCCCCATGCGGTGTCCAGGCCGTTCACCCGCACCACCACCTCGCGGTCGCCGAATCCGCCGGCGCGCAACGTCTCGATCATCGCCGCGCGGGCGTCGGCCTTGTGCTCGGGGCCGACCGCGTCCTCCAGGTCCAGCACCACCACGTCGCAGGGCAAGCTCCTGGCCTTTTCCACCGCGCGCCCGTTGGAAGCCGGCAGGAACAGGACGGAGCGGCGGGGACGGATCATCAGTTCAGCGGATACTCGCGTTCGAGCTCGTAATGCGAGCCCTCCGGCGACAGCCGGCTGGAGTACAGCCCGAACCAGGTGACCCGGAACGGCGGCGAGCGCAGCAGGTTGTGGTCTGCGATCCAGGCGGCGACCTTGGCCGGGTCGGGGCGCTTCAGATAGGCCAGCGTCACGTGCGGCTTGTAGCGGCGGGTCTCGGGCTTCAGACCGGCCCGGCGCGCCGCCGCCTCGCAGCGCGACGCCAGCAGCTTCAGCGCCTCGTTCTCCTCCACCCCGGCCCAGACGGCGCGCACGTCGTCGCCCTCGCCGAACGATCCGGCGCCCGACAGGACGATCTCCAGCGGGCCGCCGCCGATCCCGTTCAGCTCCTCGTCCAGGTCCCGGGCGACGTTTTCCGGCGTCTCGCCGAAGAAGCGCAAGGTGATGTGCAGCGCCTCCAACGGTCGCCAGCGGGCGTCCGGAATGCCGTGCTGGCGGTGCTGCAGATCGCGCCCGATCTCGGGCGGCACTTCGACGGCGGCGAACAGGCGGATCATGACGGCGACCTTAGACCGCCGAAACCGCCCGCGTCAGCCTCCCAGCGCGGCCGCTTGAGCGGGAGAAAGCATACCTTCGGTCCACCGCGCCCGAGCGGGCCTTCACCCGCCCTTGCGGCTCCGGCGCGGCGGGTCTAATCCCGCGCCAGTTCCTCCCCCGCCTTCCAGAAGGAGACGCCCGCATGGCGCGCGCCAAAATCGCTTTGATCGGTTCCGGCATGATCGGGGGCACGCTCGCCCACGTGGTCGCGCGCGAGGAGCTGGGCGACGCGATCCTGTTCGACATTGCCGAGGGCACGCCGCAGGGCAAGGCGCTGGACATCGACGAAGCGACCCCGGTGTTCGGCCGCGACAGCCGGCTGAAGGGCGCAAACGACTACGCCGACATCGCCGGGGCCGAGGTGTGCATCGTCACCGCCGGCGTGCCGCGCAAGCCCGGCATGAGCCGCGACGACCTGCTGGGCATCAACCTGAAGGTGATGAAGGCCGTCGGCGAAGGCATCAGGCGGCACGCCCCGAACAGCTTCGTGATCTGCATCACCAACCCGCTGGACGCCATGGTCTGGGCGCTGCGCGAGTTCTCGGGCCTGCCCCACAACATGGTGGTGGGCATGGCCGGGGTGCTCGACTCCGCCCGCTTCCGCTGGTTCCTGGCCGAGCGCTTCGGCGTGTCGGTGGAGGACGTGCACGCCTGGACCCTGGGCGGCCACGGCGACGACATGGCGCCGATGGTGCGCCACTCCACCGTCGGCGGCCTGCCGCTGCCGGAACTGGTGCGCCAGGGCCTGGCCACCCAGGAGGAAATCGACGCCATCGTCGAGCGCACCCGCAAGGGCGGCGGCGAGATCGTCGGCCTGCTGAAGACCGGCTCGGCCTATTACGCCCCGGCCGAGAGCGCGATCGTGATGGCCAAGAGCTATCTGAAGGACAAGAAGCGCGTGCTGCCGTGCGCCGCCTGGCTGACCGGCCAGTACGGCGTCGACGGCCTGTACGTGGGCGTCCCGGTGGTGATCGGCGCCGGGGGTGTGGAGCGGGTGGTCGAGTTCCCGATGGACGAGTCGGAGAAGGCGATGTTCGCCAAGTCGGTGGAGTCGGTGCGCGGCCTGGTCGACGCCTGCAAGCAGATCGATCCGTCGCTGGCCTGATCTTGATGCAAGCCCCCGGCCCGACCCTCGAAACCGAACGGCTGATCCTGCGCCCGCCTGCGGCGGAGGACCTGGACGGCTGGGCGGCGTTCATGGCCGACGAGGAGGCGGCGCGGTTCGTGGGCGGGGTGCAGCCGCGCGCGTCCGCCTGGCGCGGCATGGCGACCATGGCCGGGTCCTGGTCGCTGAAGGGTTTCGGCATGTTCTCGGTGATCGAGAAGGACACCGGCCGCTGGGTCGGACGGCTCGGGCCCTGGGTTCCCGAAGGGTGGCCCGGCACCGAGGTCGGGTGGGGCCTGGCGCGCGAGAGCTGGGGACGCGGCTACGGCGTGGAAGGCGCCGCCGCCGCGATCGACTGGGCGTTCGACACCCTCGGCTGGACCGAGGTGATCCACTGCATCGACCCGGACAACCTGCCTTCGGCCCGGCTGGCGGAGCGCCTGGGCTCGCGCAAGATCGGCCCCGGACGGCTGCCGCCCCCGTTCGAGCACGCCCCGATCGAAATCTGGGGCCAGTCGCGCGAGCAGTGGCGGGCCCGGCGGAAGGCTTGACCTCAAACGGTTCTCGCGCACTCTGGCGAGGACCCGGGGGACCGCCATGCTGAAACGCCTGCTCGCCGCGACCGCGCTCGCCTCGGCCCTCGTCGCGCCCGCCTCGGCCCAGGACGAGGCGCTGAAGGCCCGCATCGCTCGGTACGAAACCCTGGCGGGACAGACCGGCGACGTCGGCGTCCAATGGCTTCTGGCCGAGGCCTACGCCGAGGCCGGCGACAAGGCCAAGGCCGTCGAGACCCTGACCCGGTTGGCCGACATGCGCCTCGGCCTCGCGCCCGACAGTCTGTCCGGCGTCGGCGAGCTGGCGGGCGATCCGGCCTACGACGCTGTCGCCGCAAGGATGACCGCCGAGCAGCCGCGGGTCAGGCGCGCCCGCCTCGCCCACACCCTGAGCGTGCCCGGCATGGTGCCCGAGGGCTTGGCCTACGACGCGGCCACGGGGCGGCTGTACGTCGGCGACGGCCACGGCCGACGCATCCACACGGTCGATCGAAACGGGAAGACCCGCCTCTTCACCGAATTGGCCGAGGCGCCGCTGGGCATGACCGTGGACGCGAAACGCGGCCGCCTGTGGGTGGCGGTCACCAACGCCTTCTGGCGCACCGGCGAGCGCCGCTCCTCCCTGACGGCCGTCGATCTGAAGTCCGGCCGGGTGATCGCCGCCTACAGCCATCCGGAGTTGCAATCGCCGAACGACATGGCGGTGGCCCCGAACGGCGACGTCTACGTCAGCGACAGCCTGGGCGGGCGGGTCTGGCGCTGGCGCGCCGGGGCCGAGGCGCTCGAGCCGCTGACGCCCGCGGGCCAACTCGGCTATCCCAACGGGGTGGCGGTCACCGAGGACGGTGCGCACCTGTTCGTGGCCCAGGGGGTCAGTCTCAGGCGGGTGGACCTGGCGACCGGCGAGGTGGCCCGGATCGGCGCGCCGGCCGGGCTGACCACCCTGGGCGTGGACGGCCTCTACTGGCGCGACGGCGCCCTGATCGGGGTGCAGAACGGCCCCACGCTGGGGCGCGTGCTGCGTCTGGACCTTAATCCCGCACGCGACGCGATCACGGGATGGAAGCTGCTCGAGGCCGGCAATCCGGCGTTCGACGTGCCCACCACCGGCGCGATCGCCGGGGACCGCATGTTCGTCATCGCCAACGCCCAGCTGGGCCGGCTTAAGGAGGACGGAACCCTGGACCGGCCGGAGCTTCTCAAGCCGATCGTCGTCCTCGAGTTGCCGCTCTAGTACCAGCCGTGCTCGCGCAGCACCCGCGCGTGGGTGCGGCTGACCGGGACCTCCAGGCCGTTCTTCAGGGTGAACACCGCCCGGCCGTCGCCGCGCTCCACCCCGGCGACCGCCGCCTTGGCGACCCACCAGGAGCGGTGGGTGCGGGCGCCCTCGATCCCCTCCAGCTCGGTCACGGCGTCGGACAGGCGCAGCAGGATCAGGTCCGACCCCCGGTCGGTGTGCACGCGCAGGTAATGGTCCTCCGCCTCCACCGCGTAGATCTCGGCACCCTTCAGCTTGAACGGCAGGCGCTCCAGAAACCGGGGCGGCGCGGCCCCTTCGGGCGCGGCGTGGGTCTCGCGCAAGCCCGGGTCGGCGAGCAGGTGGACCGCGGTCATCGCCGCCGACACCACCGTGACCGACATCAGATACCAGGGCAGCTCCGCCAGAGAGATCGGACGTCCGAAGAACAGGCCGGTGAAGACCCAGACGGCCACGCTCAGCGGCCCTGCGATCAGGACCGTGATGATCACGCCTTGCGCGAACAGCCGCCCGTCAAACCAGCCTCGGCGGAAGACGAAGTCCCCCACCAGGGCGCCCCATTGGCCGCCGGCGACCATCATCGACACCCAGTAGATCAGGCGACGGAGGAACGGCGTGTCGCTCGACCCGAAGGCGCCCGCCAAGGCCAGGAACAGGCCTGCGCCGAGGGCGATCGCGAGTCCCCGCAGCCTGTCCGCCCAGCTCGTCTCTCCGAGGCGACGGCGCGTGGGCGGGGGCGCGGTTTCGAACACGTGGCGGCTTCCTGCTAGGGAGTCTCCGACGTGTGAACCACGAAAGCGCCCGGGGATGAAGCCCGCGCGCCTAAGCCTCGTCAGCCGCCCGCGTGGCCGTAGAGGAACAGGGCGCTGAGATCGACGGCGGGAAGGGGCGACGGGCGTCCGGCGGCGGGCTTGGTCTTGGTCTGGGCTTTGCGCCCTTTCTTGACAGGCATGAGAGCCTCCTTCGAGAGACTCTGCCGCAATGATCAAATGACGCGTCGGGTTCTACCCGGCTCGGCCCGGCTCGATCACGATCCGATGATCAGGCGATCTCGGTGTCGCCGCCGAACGGCAGGATGCGGCGGTAGGCCTCCGCCGGCCACAGCACGGCCGCTCCGCGGCGGCGGCGGAACTCGTCCTCCACCACCATCGCCTGCTGCTCTATGTTCAGGCTGGACCAGTCGGGCCCGGAGCCCAGGTCGTAGAGATAGCTTTCCGCCCGGTCGCCGGCCTTGAGCTTGGCCAGCAACAGGTTCAATCCCCGCTGCGCCTGCCAGACGTGGGTCAGCTCGTGCACGAACAGGGCCGCGCGGGCGATGGGCGCGGTCGGCGCGCCGAAGTCTAGCAGAGCCGAGCGCTTGGGCATGACGATCCAGGACCGGCCGAAGCCGTGGCCGGCGACGAAGGCGCGGTTCACCAGCGGTATCGGGCAGGACCAGACGCGCACCGGGTCGCAATCCAGCGACCGGCCGAACATCTCCGCGGCGAGGGCGCGCTCCGCCGGGGTCAGCCGCCGCACGGCGCCGGGCCTCATGAACAGATGGTTGGGCCGCTTCATCGTGTGCCCGGAACGGTCGGTGCGGAAACACGGTTGCGGAACGACGTTCTCCATGCGGAGATCGACGGCCGGCCGCGTGCGCCGGCCATGCAGGAGATCCGGCGCCATGGCCCGACCGACCCCCGCCCTGTCCGCCCTCGCCGCCCTGGCGCTTTGCGCCTGCGGCGTAGACGTGAAAATGGACGCCGCCCAGGACGTGCACGCCTTCTTCAAGGCCGTCCAGGCCGACGACCGGGCCGGGTTCCAGCGCCACGTCGACCGGGCGGCCCTCCGATCGAACCTGAAAAGCCAGCTCGGCGGCGCGGTCGCCGGAGAGCAGGGGGCGATGCTCGGAGCGATCCTGTCGGGATCGGCCGGAGATCGGATGGTCGATCAGATGATCACGCCCGAGACCTTCCGCATCGCCTGGCGCCAGTCCGGCGTTTCCCCCGACAAGGTCCCGAGCGCCGCGGAACTGGCCGTGGTGCTGAAGAAGCTCGGCGACACCCGCACCTGCCTGCCCCAGGGCCGGGGCGGCGACTGCGTGATGACGTTCGAGAAGCAGGGGGAGGTCTGGCGGCTGGTCGAGATCAGGGCGACCGGGCTGCAGACTAAGTGAAATGGCGCACCCGACACGATTCGAACGTGTGACCTTTGCCTTCGGAGGGCTGTGGATCGCCGTTCTCCAGAATTTCCCGTCGTGTCCGCCAGTGACTGAAACACAACAAGATCAACTGGTTCACTTGCCTCTAGCTTCCCGATGATACACCGTCTGTCCGTCACGGTGGTGACTAGGTGGTGACTAGCCGCCGCGAGTCACCACCGATCGGAGGGCGGCATGGACGAGAACCGGCGCACGGAACGGCTCGGCAAACGGGCGGTCGACGCGGCCAAGCCGGCAGCGGTCGCCTACCGGGTCTGGGACACCGACCTGAAGGGCTTCGGGCTGAAGGTCTCGCCGCGCGGCTTGAAGACCTACTTCGTCTGGTACCGGGCCGGCGAAGGGCGCAGCGGAGCCCGACGCGAGTACACGATCGCCCGGCACGGCGAGATGACGCCCGAAGAGGCCCGCGCCGCCGCCGCCGACGTGCTCAGCCGAGTTCGGCTCGGCGACGATCCGCAAGCGAAGCGCCAGCGCGCTCGCGCCGAGATGGACGTGGCGGCCCTCTGCGAGTGTTACCTCAAGGACGGCGTGGCGACGAAGAAGGAGAGCACGCTCGTGGCCGACCGCGCCCGCATAAGGGCGCATATCAAGCCGCTGCTAGGAAAGCGTCCGGTCTCCGCCGTCACCACCGCCGATGTCGCGCGGTTCCTTAAGGATGTCGCGGTCGGAAAGACCGCCGCCAAGCCCAAGCCCACCGCCGCTTCGCTGAAAGCTCAGGGCCTGAAAGGCCGGGCGCTCGCCCAGGCCGACCGCCGCCGGCGCACCGACGGTTCATCCAGAGGCGGCAAGGGGACGGCGACCCGCACCGTCGGCCTGCTCGGCGCAATTTTCGCATTCGCCGTGCGAGAAGGGCTGCGCGCCGACAACCCCGTACGCGGAGTCGAAAGATTCAAGGATCGCCAGTCTCAGCGGTTCCTCAGCGGCGACGAACTGGCCCGCCTGACCCGCGCCCTCGCAGAAGCTGAAGCGAACGGCGTCAACGTGCGCGCCCTGAACGTCATCCGCCTCCTCACCCTCACCGGTGCGCGCAAGAGCGAGATCGAGGGCTTGAGATGGTCGGAGGTCGATTTCGCCAGGTCAACACTGAACCTCGCGGATTCCAAGACCGGTGCCCGCAGTGTGCCGCTCGGCGCGGCGGCGCTCGCCTGCCTCCAGGCGATCCCGCGCACGAAGGGCTCGGACTTCGTCTTCGCGTCAGAAGCGGACCCCAAACTCCACTACGTCGGCACGCCCAAGGTCTGGCACCGGGTCCGCACCGCCGCCGGTCTGGCCGACGTCCGCCTGCACGACCTGCGGCACACCTTCGCCAGCTTCGGCGTAGCCGGTGGTCTGTCCTTGCCCATGCTCGCCGCGATCCTCGGCCACCGCGACGTAAAGACCACGCAGCAATACGCGCATCTGGCGGACGACCCGATCCGCCACGCCGCCGACCGCACCGCCGGAGCGATCGCAGGAGCTATGCAGGGCGTGGCCGCAGACGTGTCGCCTCTTAGGAAGGCGCCCACCTGACCCGGCCGACCACGACCCGGCGCGTTCACAACGGAGTCGATTCGTTGCAGGTTGGCGTTCATGACGGATGCTTCCGCCCAGGACGCCGCTGAGGAAGATCGGTTGCGAGATGAAGGGCGGGAGGCTCTTCATGCAGGTCGATACCCAGAGGCCTTCAGTAAGTTTCACGCGAGCGTTCTCAGCCGCGCGATCCGGTATTTCCGGGAAGAGGGCGTCACCTTTCACCGGCCGCCCGTCGAGCTGAGCCCGACAGAACTCGTCGTCGGGCTAGCGATGGCGGCGGAAGACGAGTACCTCGCCAGAGGCGACGGGGCCTCGAACAAGATCGCCGTTGCGACCTGGCTCTTCCAAGCGGCCGCAGATTTGAGGCTCGCTTTGGATGAAGCGATCGCGGCCGAGGACGAGCCGCGGGTTCATGGGAAAGTGGCCGAACTGATTTTGCGCGGCGTGGTGCTCGGTCAGGTCGACGGCATCATGTGCGTCACCGAGCTCGGGTGGATAGACAAGCTCGCGGAGCATGAGATCAATCGAGCTAAAAAGAAGCTCGGAGCGGAACGTACGAATGCACAGAAGCGGGACGTCCGATCCCGCGCGCATAGTGAGGCGGTGAGGATCGCCAATCGAAACCCGACGCTCAGCCACGAGGAGCTCGCGCTCAAGGTTCGGGACGCCGCCGAGCTGAACACCACGATCAAAACTCTGACGGATTGGATCAGAGGCTGGCGACGGGAAGGCAGCGTGCCGCCCATCAAGAGCTCCGCACGCTAGCGTCACGGGCGTTGGCGCTACCGACTGGAGCGGGACGGTAGCGCAACGAACGTCGCCGTTGTTGGCATGGCGTTCCCGGCAGGTATCTGGGGTGTCGCCCACGCGCCGGGATCAGGCGCGCCAGCCGAAAGGCACGACACCATGACCTCACTTCGCCGCGTGAACGTAGCGGACGCTTCCACCTACACCGGACTTTCGATCAGCACCCTCAACAAGCTTCGCGTTTCAGGAGGCGGACCTCAGTTTTTGAAGCTGGGCCGCCGAGTGGCTTATGACCTAGCCGACCTGGACGCATGGCTTTCGAGCAAGCGTCGGCGCTCCACCTCCGACGCAGGATGCGCCCGATGAGTCGGCGGATAAATCCCGCGCGAGCCAAGGTGCACTTCAGCTATTCGATCGCCGAGCTCGCCCGCCTGTTCAGCGTCCATAGGAATACCGTGCGAGGTTGGATCCGCTCCGGTCTGCCGACATTCCGCGTGGGGCGACAGGTCCTCCTGTTGGGCGCGGATGTCAGGGAATTCCTTACGCAACGACGCCGGAGCCGAAGGACCGCCTGCCCGAAAGGCACCATGTATTGCCTGCGATGCCGCGCGCCACGGAGGCCCGCCGGCGGCCACGTTGAGTTCCTTCGACAATCAGGAGCGACAGGAAACCTGCGCGGGATCTGCGATGCGTGCGGAGGCCTCATGCACCGCGGCAGCTCCCCGGCTTCCCTGGCGAGGAGCGGGTTTGGACGCTCTCAGTTCGAGGGCGAGGACTCGCACCTATACTGTAGCCCCTGTTCCCCCGTGCACTGTTCATCGGGGCAGGAGGTGGCGGCGTGAGGCGGCACCATCCCGAAAACGAGTTGGCGAAGCGCAATTATCTAGATTGGCTCGCACACGCGCACGGGCGCGATGCGGCGACTTTGGATCAAGTCGCCGCCGCCCTGCATCGCTTCGAGGCGTTCACCGGGTTCGCTTCGTTTAAAAGCTTCCGCCGCGAGCAGGCCGTGAGCTTCAAACGGCATCTGTCCGATGAGCGGAGCGCTTCAACCGGCAAGCCGCTGAGCAAGGCTTCCCTGTTCTCGATCTGCCGGGCGTTGAGAATGTTCTTCGAATGGCTTTCGCGGGAGCCTGGATATCGGAGGCACGTGCTGATCGGCGACGCCGCCTATTTCAATGTGACCGAGAACGACGCCCGGATCGCCACAGCGTCTCGGGAACGACCGGCGCCCGCACTGGAGCAGGTACAGCGGGTTATCACGTCGATGCCGGATCGCGATCTGGCGGACCGGAGAGATCGAGCCGTGGTGGCGCTCATTCTGCTCACCGGCGCCCGCGACGCCGCCGTGGCGTCCCTCCGCATCAAGCACGTGGATCTAGCCAGGGGCATGCTGGTCCAGGACTCACGCGAAGTCCGAACGAAGCGGGCCAAGGATATTCGCACGACCTTTTTCCCGGTCGGCGACGATGTCGAGCAGATCGTGCGAGACTGGGTGCGGGAACTCACCTGCGAGCAGGATTTCGGGCCGGACGATCCGCTCTTCCCAGCGTCGAGGCCGACGTTGTCGAGGGAGGCCGGCAGGTCTGGCCTGTCGCGCAAGGGCTGGACGTCCGCCGCGCCGATACGGGCCATATTCAAGCGCGCCTTTGAGGCGGCGGGCCTGCCGTATTACCCGCCGCATTCTCTGCGGAAGACCCTCGTTCGGCGCGCCTACGACCTGGACCTGGGGGTTCGCGAGATGAAGGCTTGGAGCCAGAACCTCGGGCATTCATCCATGCTCACGAGTCTGAACAGCTACGGCGCCGTTCCTGCGCACGAACAAGAGGATCTCATCCGGACCGCCGCTCACCGCATGGATGACGCCTTCATGCGAGAGATCGCCGCGGTGGTGAAACGGCGAGGCTACTGATTGTCAGCAGTTTGCCCGCAATACCGCTTCACAGTGGCTTCCGAGATGCTGAAGTGCCGCGCCGTTTCGCGGATGCTGGCGTTTCGCGCTTTCCGCCATGCGACCACTTGATCGGCCGCGTGCGCTCGGGGCCTCCCTAAGCCGGTCTTTCCACGATGAGTGCGGCCGGTCGCCGCCAAAGCGGCCCGCGCAGCGGCGCGGCCGGAATCGGTGCGCTCTCGGATGCGCTGGCGCTCCATGTCAGCGACCTGGGCTAGGACTGCGAGTATAAGCTCGCCGACGCCGCGGCCGATGGCGCCCAAGCCCTGGACCTGAAGCGTCACGCCTCGGTTCAACAGGGTTCGGACGGTGGCCTGAACATCGAGCGCGTCTCTACCCAAACGATCGACGGCATAGACATGGACGACATCGCCGTTGCGAACAGTGTCGAGAAGGCGCGCGAAAGCCGGGCGATCAGCGGCCATGACGCCGCCGCTGACGCCTTCGTCGGCAAACTCCCTGTCGAAGCCGCCGCCCATGGCGGTTCGTTGCGCTTCGACGCTTTGATCTCCGGTGCTCACTCTGTAGTAGGCGATGCGCATTTACGTGGCTCGAAAGTTAGGGGTCTCGTCGACGT
>Ga0196964_10001018_pt1 | contig 14841 bp, 17 predicted proteins | sample S1_10metaG_FD_148615 | JGI IMG/M metagenome (GOLD analysis project Ga0196964, IMG submission 148615) | Soil microbial communities from Anza Borrego desert, Southern California, United States - S1_10 | ecosystem: Environmental > Terrestrial > Soil > Desert | place: USA: California | collected...
AATCGACTCCCCCTCCAAGCGGTTCGGGGACGAAATCGGTAAGCCGATCATCGACGGGCTATGGTCCGGGGCCAAGGAGGTATGGGAGGACACCCTCGACTGGTTCAAGAAGTTGCCGGGCGAATCGCTGGAAGCCATCGGTGACGTTGCCCAATTTCTGTTCGGTAAGGGTGCGGATCTGTTGCGCGGCCTGTGGAACGGGGCCACCGATCTGTGGGATGGCGCATCGGGCGTCGCCTCCTGGCTCAAGGGGCGCGGGGCAGCGGCGGCCAACATCGCCGGGGCCGGGGTCGAGGAAGCGCTGTCCGGCCTGGCCGGGGTGGGCAAGGCGGTGGTCGGCGGCATCCAGCGCGGCGCAGAAATCGCCTGGGACGGGCTCGGCGGGTTCGCCGGTTGGATCAAGGGCAAGGCGAAGGCGCTACCGGGCGAGATCTTGCAGGAACTGCGCGCCAACTCGCCCTCACCGCTGTTTATTCCGATTGGCGAATCGATGGTCGAAGGGATCGCGCTGGGGGCCGAGCAGGCCGCGCCCCTGTTGGCCGACGCGATGATGGATGCGGTGTCTGCCGGGTACGACGCCGCCGACCGGCGGGCCGGCGAGATCTCGCCTTCGACCGCGCGCCGTAACGGGCCGCGCCGGTTGGAAGGGCGCACGGACGGGGCGACCGACAGCGAGAGCAGCATGGGCGGGGCACGGCGGGCGCAGAGCGCCGCCGCCGTGGGCACGATGATGACCATTGCCCAGCTCACCCAGCAGGCCGCGAACGCAGCGGATGAGCAGCGCCGGCGGCAGCAGCGGCTGGACGAGATGCTCGAGGAAGAGGCGGCGGCGAACGCATGGATGGCGAAGGCCTTCCAGAACGGCGTGTTCAACCCCAACGGGGTGACGGGCGGCGGAGCACTGACGGCCAACGGCGGCAACATTCTGGTGCCGACCGCTGACAACAAGTTCCCGTACACCAACCCGCACGACCCTAACGTCCACATCGGCTCGATCTTCGACTTCATCGGCTTTGGGCCGGGGCTGTCCGCGATCATGCAGTCCATCGGCTACGGGTCCGTCACCCCCGGCGCGGACATGCGCAGCTACATGTTCTGGGCGGCCAACAACGGCAAGATGCAGGGCCACACGCCCAGCCGCACCGAGGCCGAGCAGCTCGCGTTCCAGGCCGCCAGTTACGCCGAGGCGATCAAGAACGGGCTGGTGCACAGCGGCCACGCCGGCCAGAGCGTGCAGGTGGTGGTGCTGCTCGACGGTGAGGAGATCTCCGCGAAGGTGCTCAAGAAGACCCGCCGCCAGGTCAACGACGACGTGGAGATCGCCAACAGCGGGCCGGTCAAGTACTAGGACTTCTACGACGAGGGCGAGGGCAGGCGCATGACCTACGCGTTCGACACGCTCAATCTGATGGCGGACCCGTACTTCATCCGCACCGACACCCGCACCAACCTCGGCGGCGCGCCGGTGGTGGAGGCAGGCGACGACTACGGCATCCGGCCCGGTGGCCGCTACACGATTGCCACCCACGGCCGCCGCTCCTGCACGCTGCCGATCGACGTGTACGGCACGTCCGCCGAGTCGCTGGAAAACAACGTCAACACGCTCAAGGCGGTGCTCTACCGCCGCTACAAGCGGCTGGTGGCGACGCACATCACGGGCGATGACCGCTTCATCATCGCCTCGCTGCAGAACCTGCCCGAACCCCAGCTCGAAGGGCCGGAACTGGCCCACTTCACCGCCACGTTCACGGCCGAGACGCCCTACTTCTACGCGGCCCGGCCCAGCTCGGACGTGCGCACCCCCACCATCGCCACGCTGTACGCCGGCGACAGCTCCACCCGCGGCCAGGAGTTTTCCCTGACGCCGTCCGGGTCCACGGAAACGCCGCTGCGGATGGTGATCACGGTGCAGGCCGGCTCCGTCACCCCGACGCTGCTGGCACTCACCAACCGCCAGCGGCAGCTCTCCTGGTTCTCCTCGCACAGTGTGGCGGCGGGCTCGTGCCTGGTGATCGACAGCCAGCGCTCCGGGGTGATCAGCGCGTCACTGTCTGACGTGATGGGCTGGTGGCCGCTCGAGGGCGCGACCTCGGCCGAGGCGGTGCAGGACTTCTCGTCCAACTCGCGCGATCTGACTGTGGCGGGCAACCCGACCGAGGCACAGGACGGAATGATCGGCGCGTGCGTCGATCTGGATGGCGTCGATGACTGCTACACCCAAAGCAACGCCGCCTTTGCGCTGACCTCGGCCTGGACGCTGGCGATCTGGTGCAACCCGGACGTGGTGAACGCCAACATGGGGCTCATGTCGCGGGTGAACACGGCGGCGGGCTACTCGATGCGGCTGAACTCGTCGGCGTTGTTTCAGGTGTTCCAGCGGCCCGACGCCAACAACATTCGCACCGCCTCCGCCACCCTGCCCGCCATCGCCGGTCAGTGGTACTTCGTGGTGGGCACCTGGGACGGGACCACGCTGAAGCTGTACGTCAACGCCGAGCTCGAGGCCCAGGTGACGGCGACCACGGCGGACACGGTGACAGCAACCAATGGTCTCGTGGTCGGGGCGGCAGACACGATTGATGCCAACACCCGCCAGTTCTGGAACGGGCGCATCGATGAGCCGTGTGTGCTCGACGTGGCGCTCACCCAAGATCAGATCCGGGCGATGATGGACGATTGCGTGCCCGCCTACGCCATCACCAGCGAGACGTCACACCCGCGCTGGCGGGGGGCGTTGCCCGTGCTCGACCCCGGCATGGCGGGCCACACGACCAACCTGCTGCAGCTGCGCGCCGACCATGATTCCTCGAATCCGTCGCTGCGGGTGGCGTCGGCATGGAGGCCCCGGTGGCTCTAATCTCGCGCACGCCCACCGTCGAAATCTACGATCCCACCGGCGACCGGCTGATCGCGACGCCGGACGATTGGCTGTGGGGAGCGGCGGCAGGTCCGGCCTTCACCTATGACGCGGCGGGGCCGTCCACGATCACGCTGCGGGCGCTGCGCGTGCCGGGGCGGGCGGACCGGCCGGGGGATTGGAACAGTCGCGGCAGCATCACCGAAGGCAACCGGGTGCTGATCCGGGTGAACGCGGTGCGCGATCACCGCACCTTCACCACCAGTGCGTCGATGCGGGCGGGGTTCGTGCAGGCGGGGGTGTCGGCGGCGGGCAACTTCCGGGGCGTGGGCCGCGTGATCTGGGGCGGCACCATCGAGAAAGTGCGGCACCGGGTGGGGCCGCCCGGCGTGGCGACGACGATGGAGCTGGGCTGTCTGTCCTTCTCCCGGATCGCCGATCAGTCACCGGTCGAAACCCGGTACGCAGGCAAGTTCGATCCGGTGCAGCTGGCGCGCACCCTGGTGCGCACCTGGGCGCCAGGATTGGTGTGGGACTCCCGCAACCCGCTCAGCGCCGGGTTCTACTGCGAGCTTGACCTGCGGCCGGGGCCGCTGTCGTCGCTGCTGAGTACGATCCGCGACTGCGCAGGTCCCCGCTGGAACGCCTACGTCACCCCGGCCGGAACAGTGCGGGTGTTTGAGTCCGACCCGCGCACGGCGGACCACACGCTCACGGCCGGGGTGCACTGCGACGCCCCCGATTTCGAGAACGACAACCTCGCGCGCCGCGACCGGATCGTGGCCGTGCACGAGCGGTCGGACAACACGCTCACCACCAGCAGCCTATCGGCGGCGGCCCGCTATACCGCCACCGACCCCCGCGCCGAGATCATCCAGGCGTCGTCCATCGTGGACGATTCGGGCCAGGGGGCGGTGCGGGAGTACATGCGCAACATCTTGTTGGCGACCGCGTACCCGACCAAGCGCGGCACCCTCACCGTGTTTGCCGAGTCGGACAGTGAGCACCGCGAAGGCCGCCCCCAGGGGTATGACATTGACCGGATCGGCTTGGGCGACGTGGTGACGGTGCTGTACGAGGAGGACATTGACGTCTTCAGCTCGATGCGGGCCGGGTTCGTGCGGGCGGGGGTGTCGCGGGCAGGCACCGCCGGGCACGGGTCCGGCCTGATCGTGCAACAGATCACCTACGAATTCGGCTCCGTCGTGCTGCGCTTCGGCGATGTGGTGCTCAACGCCGGCCAGCACATCAACATCGTGCGGCGCGAGCTGCACCGCGGCTATGTGCGAGAGGCTACGTCATGACCTTACTCCCCGCCACCGTCGCCCTGCGTCAGCAGTTCAGCTTGGCCGAACAGAATAGCTGGCCGAAGCTGCTGGCGGCGATCGGCATGATCTCGGACAACGGCGGCCAGGTGGCGGCGGCCCGCTCCTTGGGGCTGCCGGTCTCGATTGCCGGGCGGGACACGCTGCTGCAAGCGGTCTGCCGTCAGGGCACGACCGGCTACACGGTGGCGGCGAACACGCTGCTGTGCGTGCGCTACATCGAAAACGGCACCAACCCGGCCACGGTCAACAATGGCACCGCCACCTTCAATATTGCGCCCTCAGGGGTGACGGTGGGGCGGGAAACGTGCCTGTGGCTGGACGCCGGCGACGTGCTCACGCTCGGGTCGGCCACCAGCTCGTGGATCGGGCATGAGCAGTCGCATCTGATCCAGGCCGACGCCACCCGCGTGTGCACGACCGCGACCGCCACCGCGCCCTACGTCGTGCCCAACAACACCATCGTCTACATCACGACCATGTTCTACAACACGAACGTCGAGTCTCCGATCCTGGTGGACGGTGCGATTGGGCCGATCATCGGCTCGCTGGCCGCCGCGTCCACCATGTCGATTCTGGGAATGCCGCAGCCGTTTATCGAAGGCCAGGTGATCGCGCCGTCCGCCGCCGCCAACACGCTGGTGGTGAGCGGATTGTCGTTCAGCCGCACCGTGATCTAGCGCAGGCCGAGGCCGAGGCCGAGAAGTCAGGAGTCACCCCGCATGGCCCATGAAGTGTTTTTGACCACCAGCTTTACCAGTGGCCAGGAGATCGATCTTGACCAGCAGGAGGCGCTGGTGCGGGCACTGGCCGCCCTGGGGGTGTACGACGACAACAACGGCGAGGCGATCCTGGGCCGGGGGGTGTGGACACCGCTGGCCTGGCTATCGATGGAACCGACGCTCAAGTTCGGCTCGCTGTCCGCGACCGCGACCGTGATCGTGCCCACCAGCATGTTCTTTGTCGTCACCCATCTGGGGGTGACGGGGGCGTCCGCCGCCGCCGCCGCGACGATCACGCCCTCCGGCGGCGCGGCGATCACGATCTACCCGTCTGCCACAGCGGCAGGCATCTCCAACATGCGCCCGGTGCTGATTCTGGGGGAAGGCGATGCCCTGCACGTGTCGAGCAACATGGCGGCGGCCGGCTACTTCTGCGAAGCCTCGGCCGGGACCGGGACGCGGATTCTGCGCACGGTCAACAACGCGGGCGGCGCCAGCACCTACACGGTCGGCGGTGGCAACATCTTCCTGCTGACCACGGTGCTGTCGGTGACGACGGCGGCCACCGCCCGGATCGTGATCGACGGCAACACCGGCCCGCTGATCGCGCACATGGTCTCGACCGCCGCCGTGGGCGCGCTCTTCCCTGGCCCGGTGATCCCGTTCAAAGCAGGGCAGACCATCGCCGGGTCCGCCGCCGCTCCCGATCTGCTGATCAACGGGTTGGAGATGGTGGCCTAGCGTAAGACCGCAAGCGTGAGTCCGCAGTTGAGCAGAGGAGCACCGCATGGGTGGCGAAGCATTGCCGCTGGGCACGGTCGATGGGGTGGTGTGGACCCCGGAGCAATGGCGGGCACTCACCCGCGCCCTGGGCGGGCTGACGGTGCCCAACCCGGACGACAACGGCGGCGACCCGGTGTGGATCAAGTCCTTGGGACTGCCGTTCAAGGTGTCCGGTGATGATCCAAATCTGCGCACCATCTGCGTGTCGCCCGGTGCGACCTACGAAGGCGACGATGACGTTTGGTTCGTGACGACGCTGTGGTCGAATACCACCGCCGGGAACCAGCTGAGTGTGACGCCCAACGGCGGCAGCGCCTGGTCGCTGCCGCTCACCTCCGTGGCGAACGTGAGCGGGCGGGTGGTGGCGATCATCGCGGGCGGCGACAAGATCACGGCGGCGGCCTCGGCACCGGGCGGCATTCTCGGCTTCTTGATGACCGCGCCGTCCGACTGCGCGCGCGTGCTGGAAGTGTGCACGAACACCAACCCGTACACGGTCGAACGCGGCTATGCCGCGATTCTGACGGCGGCCCAGGCGAATCCGTCGGCGCTGATCACCGGGCGCGGCGGCGGCGGCAGCTCCGGGCCGATCATCACCACGCTGGGCGGCTCGGTGGCGGCGAATCTGGCCCACCACTACTTCAACCCGGTGTATCTGCGTGGGGGCGATGCCTTTGCCCCTGGCACGGCGTCCACCGACGTGCTGGTCTCCGGGATCACCTTCCCCGTGACCGAGTAGCCGCCAAGCAAGGAGTCTCACTGTGGCCGATCATATCTGGCTGGGTCCGCATCTGGCCGCTCCGCCCCAGCTCACGTTCCGCGTCGTGTTCTGGTTCCCGGTGCCCGCGTTTCTGCAGGCGGACCGGCGCAACCCCGATGCCCGCTCCAACATCCCCGACCTGTCCGCCGCCGACCTGGCCGCGCTCCGCGCTGGCGAGTACGTGGAAGTGATCGAAGACCTGGCGGTGCCGGGCACGTTCCCCACCGTGGCCGCGCTGGTGCAGGCGGCGCGCGCCGCCGCCGAAGCCCGCTACGCGGAACTGGCCCCCAACCACCAGCCCGCCCGGTTGTGGCCCGGCCAGGGCGACAGCTGGCACCCCACGAACGGCTGGCGCACGCCCGACGCCCGCCCCCGCCCCACGCCTGCGCCGCCGGCGCTGTCGTTGCCGGAAGCGAACCGCCGCTTCGATGCCGCCTTCGATGCCGCCTTTGCCGCCCCTGCCTTTACGGACGCGGCACTCACGCTCGACGCGGAGCCGGAACCCGATTGGGATCGCTGGGCACCGCCCGATGGCACGCCCCTGGCCATCTGGCTCGGCGGCGACGAACGCGAGAGTGACGGATCAAGCTGAGCGGGCGGCGGCGGCGATGGCACACTGGACGGGTCGGAGGCTAGAAGGGACACCCCGCCCATGCGCCCGTTCTCCTATCTCACCGGCGCGGTCGCGTCGTGCCGGTGAGCATCCCCACACCGACCCCTGATGCCACCACCCTCGCGGCGGCGGGCGGCCTGTTCACGACCATCGTGGGCGGGGTGGCCGCGTTTCTTTCCGGCCGCCGCACCGCCCGTGCCACCGAGCTGCAGACGTTGCTGGACGGCAACGCCAGCCTGCGCGATGAGCTGCGCCAGGAAGTGCAGCGCATGGACGGGCGGGTGGAGAAGTTGGAAGAGACGATCAAGCGCAAGGATGCGCAGATCGAGATCCAGCAAACCGAGATCGAAGACCTCAAGCGCGAGCGGCGACGCGATAAGGCCCGGATCGAAGAGCTGGAAGAGGAGAACGCCGCGCTGCGCACGCGCGTGCGCAAGCAAGGGGAAGAGATCGCGCTGTTGCGCGAAGAGATGGATCAGTTCCGCAAGGATCGTGAAAGGGGCACCCCGTGACGTGTTTCCTGTGCCGGTTCGAGTGCGAGCAGGACGACATCGCCAACAAAGGCGTGCGTGGAGCCGTTATCTGTCTGCGCTGCTGGTCACTGCGAACCGAGGGGGTCTCGGTGAAGCCGATGCCGAAGGAGCTGCGCCGCGAAGTTGCCGCCTTCGTGAACAGTCTGCCCGAGGCGGCATAAGCGGTAGCTGAGCCCGAACTCACGTACAGAAAGTTGGTTCACCCCGCATGTCGAACCATACCGCGCCCGCGCGTCCCTTCGATCTGTCCCGTGACTTCATCTCCGGGGTACTGCCCTCGCCCCCCGACCGGCGCGACCGCTTCGCCGTGTCCTTCATGCCGGAATCGACCGAAGGCGCGGTGGTGGCCGCCCCCTTTGGCGCACCGCTGCCCGCCCGCCATCAGCTGCGGATTGTCGAGCCGGTCAGTCAGGAGCGCGGCGATTGCGCGGTGTGGAGCGCGTTCCGGGTCGCCACCGAAGCCAGCCGCCTGCATCTGAACGCCCCGTTCGATCCGAGCGAAGAGCTGGGGTACGCCGAAGTGCAGCGGCAGATGGGCGACCGCCGCCCGCCGCAGCAGTGCCTGGATCGGGGCTCCTATCCGCGCATGGTGTGGGACATGATGCACCGCCAGGGGATCGCGCTCGAGCAGCAGATCCCCTACCGGTCGCGCGATCTGTGCTGGCTGCCCGGGCCGAGCGAGTACGCGATGGCGGCCGAGCGCAAGATCGCCGGCTACGGCCGCGTCATGCAGACCGATGGCCTGCTGCTGATCGATGAAATCAAGCGCATCCTCTGGGGCAAAAACGGCAAGGGCCACCGTGTGCAGGTGTGTTTCACCCTGTTCGAGACGCTCAACCGCATGGGCGGCGACGGGGTGATGCCCGTGCCCGAAGGCGAGCAAGTCGGCCATCACGCGATGGACCTGGACGGGTGGGACGACAATCCCAGCTTCTGGCACGAAGGCGGGTTCTGGGATCAGAACCAGTGGTGGACGACCTGGGGGCGGGGTGGCCGCATGTTCATCCCCTACTCGGTGCTGCTGCGCCACCCGGACCGGGGCGGCGTGTGGCGTGAGGATCTGTGGACCGGCTGGTGGAACCCGGTGATCCAGCCCGATCCCGATCCCCAGCCGGAGCCGGGGCCGACGCCTGCACCGGATCGGTACGACGCGCCCACCTGGGATGAGGCGCGGCGGGTGATCCAGGGCACGCACGATGCGTTCCGGCAGCAGGCGGGCGGGCGCAAGTCGATGAACGCCTGGAAGTACGCGGACGGCATCGGGTCGGCGCTGCGGTATCTGGATGAGCGGCGGGCCGAGCTCGAGGCGGGCGGCGGCATGTAACGCGGACGCGGACGATTCCCACAATGCCGCTCACGCGCGCTGAGCGGGCCGAGAAGGGCGGTTGGCATGACGATCCGGCGTGTATTCCCACCGATCAACTTTGACGACTACGGCGGCTTCTACGAGACCGTGTACGGGCGGTACCCGCGCAGCATCGTTGACCTGGTGATCAATCAGGCGCTGCTCAACGACCGCGACCCGGCGTGCGACCTGGCGGTGGTGATCCAGGAGTCGGCGGGCACGCTCAACCCGTACATCGAAGTCGAGACCGACGACGGGGATATCCCTGGCGCCCAGGCCGAGCATTCGGTGAGCGCGCTGCAGATCAACGTCAAGATTCGGGAGCGGCTGCCGAAAGAGCAGTGGATGGGCTACGACGGGATGGTGCGGGCGTACGAGCGCATCATCAACCCGGCGTGGAACCGCGCCTTCCGCAACCTCGGCGGTTGGTCGGCCTGGGCGGAAAACCCGGTGAGCTTCACCGATGCGTTCGGCCCCGCGGCGCAGATCAGCATTGAGTGGAAGGACGACACCATCCCCGGCCACCGCGACAACTCCGTGGCCGGGTTCCGCTACGCCCAGGCGCTGGTGCTGATCGACGTGCGCTGGAAGGTGCTGCTCGGTGAGGCCAAGGACGCGATCGAGCGGCTGCTGGCGCAACAGCCCGAGCCGCACGTGTGCCCGCCGCTGTCGCCGGGCTGGCTGATGCGGGTGGGGTTGATCGGGATTCTAGCGGACGGCACCGAAACCGCAGAAGACGCCTTCGCCGACGTGAAGACCGTGATCGATCAGGCGGGGGCGGGGAGAGCCTAGGAATCGAGGAGCGTGGAGTGGTGGTTGAGATTGCACCGGGCCTGGTGGCCGTGATCGTGGCAGCGGTCGAAATCGTGAAGGGACTGATCCCGCCACGGGTGGCGGAGCGGTTCCTGACCGGCTCCCGCAAGGCGTTGCTCACGCTGGTGGTCGGTACGGGCGTGACGATGGGCGGGTGGGCCTTGGGCTTCCTGCCCGACGTTGCCACCTGGCGGGACGCGCTCCACACCGGGCTGGCGGCGGCCGCCACCGCAGCCGGCGTGTACAGCATGGGCAAAACCACCGTCACCGGCGCGCGGCGGCGGTTCAGTGCGCGCGGTACGTAGTAGCAGAGGAGTTTCGTGATGGCAGAACAGAAGCACATCGGCATCACCGGCGGCGCGGGGCTGTCCTCGGCGTCCACGCACACGCCGGTCTCGATTGAAGGACTGGCGGCGGCGCGGGCGGCGGTGGCCCCCGCGATCCGGGTCGAGGAGATCCGGGTCAAGGTGGTGATGGAGGCGGACGGCGCGGTCGCCGCCCAGCTGGTCGGCATCGCCCGCTACGGCGAGCGCACCGCGTCCGTCAGTATTCCGGTGGCCGCGCCGCCGTCGCTCACGCGCGCACTGCTCGAACTGCTGGCCGCGGGCCAGGACGAGCTGCTGCAGACCGCGATGGTGGGGGCGGCAGACGGCGTGCTGGCGGCGGTGCGGCTGGGCGAACAGCCCTTCGCCCCGCAGGCTGAGCAGCCGAACATCGTCGTCCCCAACGAGCATTCCGACCCGATCGAGTAAGTGCAGAGTGCGGCGGGGTGTTGGAGGCCACCCGCGCCCAAGGAAGGACACCCCGCAATGGTCATGCTGTTGGATCGGGAGACGAATCTCCCGCACCGGTTGACGGACCGGCCCGCCACCCCCATCGCCATCTATACCCGCCACGCCGCCATGCCGCCCGCCGTGCAGGCGATCGTGCGTGAGGCAGCGGCGCTCCCGTATCAGTCCGCCGCTGGCCGGCTGGGCGAGATCGTGCGGGCGCTGATGGCGGTCGTGCCCCATGAGCACGCCGACATGCTCGGCGAGGCGCTGCTGCTGTTGCAGCGCTGCTGGGTGCTGGAATCGCAGCTGGCGCTGTGCGTGTTCCGCGCCGATGGCTCCATCGAGGACTACGGCATCGTCGGGCGGCACGTGGTCACGACCGCTGGCGTCAACTTCATCGTGGACGCCTTTCAAAACAGCGTTGAAGTCGAGAACCTCAAGTTTCACGGCATCGGCACGGGGAGCACCGCCGAGGCGACCGGGGATACGGCGTTGGTCACGGAGCTGACCACCGAATACAACCCGGACAACACCCGTGCCACCGGCACCACCACCGAAGGTGCGTCCGCCAACATCTACCGGACCGTGGGCACCAACACGCTCGACGGCACACCGGGCGCGGCGCTGCGCGAGCACGGGATTTTCTCGCAGGCCGCCACCGGCGGCGGCACGCTGCTGGACCGCACCGTCTACGCAGCGATCACGCTCAGTTCCGGCGACGGACTGCAGAGCACCTACGACCTCACCTGCTCGGCCGGCTCCTAACCGGGAGCCGCGCCGGGCGCGGCGCGGGCGTGCAGGGTGCAGGCGGGAGCGGGAGAGGAACGACCCGATGGATGGACACGTGCGCTGGCGGCTGCGCTATGGCACCTACGACCTGGACGAGCCGCCCGGCGACGTGTCCATCCGCGACGTTCCCCGTGGCGCAGTGGCGCTGCAAGCCGTCACCACGGCGGCACCGTCGCTGCTGCCCTGGCGGCGGCGCACCCGCGCCGGAGGGGAGCGGGTGCTGCGCGAGATCGTGCTGCCGCCCGGCGCGCATCCGGTGTGGCTGGTGTGTACCGGGTTCGCCGGGACACCGGACGCGGGGCGGGCGGTGTGCGTGATCTTCGGCTGGGGCCGGCCCGAAGACGACGGCATCCAGACGCATGTGGAGGCGATCTACCGGGGCCGCCATCAGCCCGATCCGCCGCCGGCCTATCTCGATGCGGGGGCGCTGCACGGCATCTTTGCGCAGACCGCGTTCCCGAAAGGGGGAGACCCGTGGACCTTGCCTATGAGCTACACGAGCTCGACCCGGCAACTGGTGATTCCCACCGCCTGGTGGGAACGTTTGCGTCCCTTCGATCTGCAGGGGACGCCGCCCTGATCGATGCGGTGGCGCGCGGGGTGGAGCTGCCCCGCGACGCCCACGGGCGGGTGCACTGGACCATCCCCAACGATCCGCTGTTGGGGGCGTGGTGGACCGGCGACCGGGGCGTGACCTGGACCGAGCGGATGCTGATCGACGGGGCGCTAGTGGACGTGCCCGCCGCCGCCGCCTACCTGATCCGGCCCGTGGGGGCGCAGGTAGACGCGGCCTGGGCGCAGTACTGGAAAGACAACCCGGAGCACGACCGGGCGCGGCTGGCTGCCGATTGGCAGACGGCGGGATGGCGCGCGGTGGGCGGACCGCCGCCCGACAACCTCACCGAACCAGAGCCCGTGCGGAGCGCACGGGAGAAAGCAGACGAGGACGACTAGATGGCACGGCGCGCAATTTTGCTCGAGGATCTCTCCCCGGAAGACCCCGGTACGGGCAACTACATGGTCGCGTTCTGGCTGGAGCCGGTGGTCTCACAACGCAGCTTTTACGCGCGATTGCAGGGCGGGGCGGACGCCACATCGCAAGTCCCGGACGTGTCGGCGGGTGAGCTGGCGCAACTCCGCGCCGGTGAGCTGTACGAGCTGGTGATGCCGATCACGATCCCGTCCGCCAACCCGAACCGCGCCACGGTCGAAAACGAGATCGCCGCCCGCTACAACGAGCTGCAGGCGGCACTGGTGAGCTCCAAGGGCGTGACCCGGTTTCGGTGGACGCTGACCCACTATGACCCGGCGCTCAGCGTCGGCCAGCGGTGGGTGCGCACGACCAACAACTAGCCGCCCGGCACCACGGCCGGCACACAGAGAGCGAGGCGGCGGCATGGCCGATTTCAAGATCAAGTACGGGACGGCGGATCAGGCACTGACGATCACGCTCGCCTCGCTCGGCAACTCGGCCACAGCGGGACGGGAAAGCACCGTCGTTTCCAACACCAGCAATCTGTATGTGGACGCCGGACTGTACGCCAAGGTGCTACCGCAAGCGGGCACGCCCGCCAACGACCTCACCACCTACGTCTATGCGTACGGCACCACCGGCGGCACCAAGTACCCGGATAACGTCACGGGCGCGGACGCCGCGCTCACCCCCACCAGCGAGCAGAACCTGGGCAACCCCTTCACCATCCGCCACACCACATCGGCCACCACCGCCGCCAAGTTCTTCGGCGGCATCGCCAGTCTGTTCGGTGGGTCAATGCCGGAGAAGTGGGGCGTGTTCCTGCGCACCTTCCAGGGGTTCGCGCTCAACGCCACCGGGTCCAACCACGAAGTCGTGTATCAGGGCTACCACGGCCAGAGTGTGTAAGGAGCCATCATGCCTGCCAGCATCTGGCTTCCGCGCCGTGGCGTTGAGCGGGTGGGCGGTGCCGCCGCCATCTCCAAGACCGGCATCACCACCAATAACACCATCTCGTTTGGCGACCACGTTGGTGTCAAGCGCATCGCCGGGGCGACGACCTTCACCATCGAGGGGCTGGTCTATCTCAACGCGGTCACGGGCTGGCAGTCGTGGTTCGGTAAGGCGAATACCACCGTCTCCCAGGGGTGGTTCTTCGAGTACGAGCGCGGCGGCGTCCAGGCGCGGTTTGTCGTCAATCAGGGCGCGGCCGGGGAACTGAACTTTGACCTCGGCTTCGGCACGGCGACACCCACGGCGGGCTGGTGGTATGTGGCGGTGGTCAAGACTCCGACCCAGTATCTCGCCTATCGCTCGCGCAGCGCCAACAGCTTGACGGTGTACAACTCGGCCACGCTCGCCAACACCACCACGATCACTCAGGGCACCGCGAACATGCTGCTCGGCGGCTCGGAGCGCTGGGCCGAATATCTCGATGGCCGCATCGCCTACGTGCGCGTCTGGGACCGCAACCTGACAGAGAGCGAGATCGTGGATCGCGCCGGGATTCACCTGGCCGCGCGTCCCTGGGGTGGCTACTCCGGTCTCGTGTTTCATTGGGACGCCATCTATGACGGCGCGCCCGAGGCGGCGCGGGAGCTGGTGTACCACGTCAAGGGCACCAAAACTGGCACGATCACCCGCAACGCCCGCGATCTGCCGCTGGGCTTCGATACGGTCGAGCCGCGCTTCCTGATTCTGATGCCCACCGCCGGCGGCAGCACCCAGACGCTGAGCGCGGCGGGCACGCTCGGCCTGGCCGGCAGTCTGGTGCACCACGTCAACAAAAACCTGGCCGCCAGCCTGCCGCTGGCGGGGGCGCTGCGGGTGCGCGTGGACAAGAACCTGGCCGGCACGCTTCCGCCCAGCGGGGCGCTCGTCCGCCAGGTGAACACACCGGTGGGCGGCACGCTCACCCCGAGCGGGGCCGGGGCCTACCAGAAAGTGGCGGTGCTGTCCGCCGCGGGCACGCTCCCCTTGGCGGGCGCACTGATCCGGCTGGTGCACAAGACCACCGGACTGAGCGGCACCCTTGGTCTGGCCGCCGCGCTCGTGCGCCAGGTGCACAAACTGTTCGCGGGCAGCCTCACCCCGACCGGGGCGGGCGCGTTCCAGAAGGTGGCCGTCCTTGCGGTGGCCGGGACGCTGCCGCTGGCGGGGACGCTCGTGCGCCAGGCGCAGAAGGTGGCGGGGGGTACGCTCGGCCTGGCCGGGGCGCTCGTGCGCCAGGTCAACCACCGGCTCGCCGGCACCCAGGGGTTGGCGGGCGCACTCATTCGCCAGGTGCACAAGCTGCTCGGCGGCACGCTCGGCACGTCCGGGGCGCTCACCAACGACGAGACCGGCGAGTCGATCAGCGTGGGCGGCACGCTGCCGCTGGCCGGGACCGTCACCTACCGGGCCAGCAAGCACGTCGCCGGCAGCCTGCCGCTGGCGGGGGCAGTCACGTGGTTGGTGTCGCACCGGCTCACCGGCACGCTGCCCACGTCCGGGGCGCTGGGGGTGATCCGGGCGACGGTGCGCACCTTCACCGGCATGCTCCTCTTGGCCGGGGC
>Ga0196964_10001019_pt1 | contig 14839 bp, 13 predicted proteins | sample S1_10metaG_FD_148615 | JGI IMG/M metagenome (GOLD analysis project Ga0196964, IMG submission 148615) | Soil microbial communities from Anza Borrego desert, Southern California, United States - S1_10 | ecosystem: Environmental > Terrestrial > Soil > Desert | place: USA: California | collected...
CCGGGCGCTGCGCAGCAGCGGGCCGGCGCCGGTGCCGGGCCGCGCGGCGCAGCCCGCCGGCCGGCTGATCGTCCCCGGTGCGCCGCTGCCGGTGGCGGTGCAGGCCGTGCATCCGCGCCCGCCGATCTCGGGCGCCTCGGAGCCCGACTGGCGGGCGACGCTGCGCGACCTCGCCGGGCCGGGGCCCGGCGTCCTGCGCATCCTGGCCGGCGACTTCAACGCGACGCTGGACCACCGCGAGCTGCGCGCGGTGCTGGACCGCGGCTACGTCGATGCCGCCGACGCGACCGGCGACGGCCTGCGCCCGACCTGGCCGGTGGGGCGGCGCCGGCCGCCGATCACGATCGACCACTTGCTCGTCGACGCGCGCGTGGCGGTGCGCGAGGTGCAGCTGCACGAGTTGCGCGGCAGCGACCACCGCGTGCTCGTCGCGCGCCTCCAGCTGCCGGCTGGGTGATGCACCGCGCCCGGTTCTCTGGCACCATCCGAACCTGTATGCATGTACAGGTTCGGCAGGCGCTGGTGAAGCGGACGACGACGGCGGTCCTGGTGGGCTCGCTGGCCGCGCTCGGTGCGCCCGCCACCGGGGCGGCGGCCGCCCCGGACCCTGCGACCGGCGCCGACGCGCGCTACGCGCTGCAGGGCGGCTGCTACGTCCTGCGCGCCGGCGGCCGCGACGCCTCGGGCCCGCTGCGCTTCCAAGCCACGGACCTCGGCAGCTACCTGCTCTACACGAAGGACCGCCGCTTCCTGACCGCCGGCGGCGACGGCACGGTCGTCGCGGCGGCCGAGCCGGGCCCGAGCGGCGACTGGCGGGTGCGCGTCGAGGACGGCGCCTTCCGGCTCTCGACGCTCGGCGGCGCGGGCAAGAGCCTCGTCGCGCGCGGCGACCGCCTCGCGGTGGCCGGCGCCCCCGGGGCCTTCACCGTCGCCGAGGCCGACGGCTGCCCGGCGTACCCGGAGGTCGAGACGAACATCAGCGGCGAGGCGCCGAAGGGCGCCAGCCCGTTCGCGGAGGTGACCGGCATGTTCGACGGCCACCTCCACATGATGGCCTACGAGTTCCTCGGCGGCCGGGTGCACTGCGGCGCCCCGTGGCACCGGTACGGCGCGCCGTACGCGCTGCCCGACTGCGGCGCCGACCCGGTCGCCGGCGCCGGGACCAGCGTGACGGACGCCGCGTACGCCAACGAGGTCGGCACGGACCTGCGCGGGTGGCCGACGTTCCAGGGCTGGCCCAACCACCAGAGCGTGACCTACGAGCAGACGTACTGGAAGTGGGTCGAGCGCGCCTGGAGAGGCGGCCTGCGCCTGTTCGTGAACCTCCTGGTCGACAACGAGGCGCTCTGCAACGTCTACCCGCTCAAGCGCAACCCCTGCAACGACATGAACAGCGTGCGCCTGCAGCACCGGCGCATCCACCAGCTGCAGGACTACATCGACGCGCAGCACGGCGGCCCGGGCAAGGGGTTCTTCCGCATCGTCACCAGCCCGTTCGAGGCGCGCCGCGTCATCAACGACGGCAAGCTCGCGGTCGTGCTCGGCATCGAGGTCTCGCGGCTCTTCGAGTGCGGCGTGATCAACGACGCGCCCCAGTGCACGGCCGAGGAGGTCGACCGGCGCCTCGACGAGGTCCACCGCATGGGCGTGCGCGGCATGGAGCTCGTCAACAAGTTCGACAACGCGTTCTCCGGCGTGGCCGGCGACGCGGGGATGACCGGCGTGCTCGTCAACGCGGCGAACTTCGCGACCACGGGCAGCTTCTGGAACATGCAGACGTGCCAGGGCGACGGGCACGACCACGACCGCGAGCAGACGACGCCGGCCGGCAAGGACCGCGACAGCATCTTCAACGGCCTCGCGTCGCTGCTGCCGCTGCGCGTGCCGCCGCTGTACCCCGCCGGTCCGCACTGCAACGCGCGCGGCCTCACGCAGCTGGGCGAGCACCTCGTCGAGCGCATGATCGACAAGGGGATGATGATCGACCCCGACCACATGAGCGTCCGGGCGCGTGCCGAGCTGCTGACGATCCTGGAGAAGCGCGGCTACCCCGGGACGATCTCCAGCCACAGCTGGAGCGACGTGTCGAGCATCCCCCGCATCCTGCGCCTCGGCGGCGTGGTGAGCCCCATGGCCGGCTCGTCCGAGCGCTTCGCGAAGTCCTGGCGCGAGACGCGGGCGGCGCGTGACACCCGCCGGCCGTTCGGCATCGGCTTCGGCGCCGACATGAACGGCTTCGCGTCCCAGGGGGCGCCGCGCTCGGACGCCGCGCAGCGGCCGCTGACCTACCCGTTCAAGACGATCCACGGCCTCACCGCCGACAAGCAGCGCAGCGGGCAGCGCACCTTCGACTTCAACCGCGACGGCGTCGCCCACTACGGGATGTTCGTCGACTGGGCGCAGGACCTCCGCGTCATCGAGGGCGACGACGTCGTGCGCGACCTGGCCAAGGGCGCCGAGGCGTACCTGCAGACGTGGGAGCGCGCCTTCGGCGTCCCGGCGCAGTCGTGCCGCAGCGCGCGCATGCGCCTGACCGGCCGCGGGCTGGCCTCCGTGCGCCTGGGCACGGGCGTCGAGCCGCTGCTGCGCCGGGCCGGGCAGCCGGGTGTGCGCACCGGGCGCGTCATGCGCTGGTGCGCGGTCAAGGGTGACGCGCCGGCGCGCGGGCGCGTGACGGCGCTCTTCGGCGCCGGCGAGCGGGTCTCGCTGGTGGCCAGCACGGCGCCGGGGCACGAGGCGCTCGGCGTGGGCACGGGCGACCGGGCCTCCGCGCTGCGCGCGACGCGGCCGCTGAGCACCGGGCTGCGGGTCCGCGACGCCGGTGCGGGCAAGCGCTTCGTCTTCGGCGTGCGCGGCGGGCGGGTGCGGTTCGTCGCCGTCGCCGACAGGGCGACGGGCCGGTCGGCGGCGACCCTGCGCCGGGCCCTGCGCGCGGCCGGCCTGCGGTAGGCGCGGTGGTCGCCCGGGTAGGCGACCACCATGTCCCGCAGCATCTCTGTGAAGGCGATCCTCGGCGGCGCCGCCGCGCTGGCGGCCGCGGCCGCCGGGGCGGCGCGCGCCATGCGCAGGCGGCAGGCCGCCGGCGGCTCGGCGGCCTCCGGTGCGCCGGCGCCGTCCGCGGCGACCGGGGCCGACCCGGTCCGCGCGACCCCGCCGCCGGAGACGCCCGGGCCGTCCGTCACCCCGCCGCGGGAGCCCATGTCGGACGTCGAGCGCGCCGAGCGCGCGGACGCGGCGATCCCGGAGCACCTCCCCGGCGAGCCGGTGACCGACGACCAGCTCGTCGAGGACGAGGCGGCCGCGGCTGCCGCCGAGGCCGCGCAGATCGGTGGCCCGCTGCCCAACGAGCCCGAGGCGGCCGGCGACCCGGCGATGCGGCCGGTGTACGAGGCCGGCGGCGGCGAGCAGGAGGGCTTCGAGGCCGCCGAGGCGGACCTCATCGAGAACGCCACCCACGGCGACGGCGGCGGTGATCCGCTGCGCGACGCGTTCCGGCCGGAGGTCGAGGCCGACCGCTCGACGGCGGCGTTCGGCGAGCCCGACGAGATCGGGCCCCACGAGCAGCGCGACACCGAGGCCTGAGCGCCGTCCGGTCCTCGGTCTGACACGCCGTCAACCGCTTGCGCGGGCGAGCTAGGATCGCCCGCATGCGTCGCGCTGACATCGTCGTGGTCGGAGCCGGATCGGCCGGTTGCGTCCTGGCCAACCGCCTGAGCGAGGACCCCGGCACCCGGGTGCTGCTCCTCGAGGCCGGCAAGGGCAAGGGCCGGCACATGAACGTGCAGATCCCGGCCGCGTTCGCCAACCAGTTCCACACGAAGATGGACTGGGACCTGGTCACCGAGCCCGAGCCCGGCTGCGACGGCCGCCGCCTGTACAGCCCCCGGGGCAAGGGCCTGGGCGGCTCGAGCTCCATGAACGCGATGCTCTACGTCCGCGGCCGGCCGCTGGACTACGACCTGTGGGAGGCCGAGGGCGCCGCCGGCTGGGGCTGGGAGAACGTGCGCCCGTACTTCCTGCGCTCGGAGGACAACGCGCGCGGCACGTCCGAGCACCACGCGACCGGGGGCCCGCTGCGCGTCGAGGACACGCGCTCGCCGCGCGCGCTGACCAAGCAGTTCTTCGCCTCGGCCGAGGCGGCGGGGATCCCGTACGTCGACGACTACAACGTCCCCGAGCAGGACGGCTGCGCGCGCGTGCAGGTCACCCAGCGCGCCGGCAAGCGGTGGAGCACCGCGGAGGCGTTCCTGCGCCCGGCGATGAGCCGCCCGAACCTCGAGATCGTCACGGGCGCCACGGTCCTGGGCCTCGAGCTGTCGGGCACCCGCGTGACCGGGGTGCGCTACGCCGACGCGCGCGGTCGCCAGCAGGTGGCCCAGGCCGAGCGCGAGGTGGTGCTGAGCGCCGGCGCGTACGGCTCGCCGCAGATCCTGATGCTGTCGGGCATCGGCCCGGCGGACCAGCTGCGCTCGCACGGCGTCGACGTGGCGGTGGACCTCCCGGGCGTCGGCGAGAACCTGCAGGACCACCCCTTCGTCGTGGGCATCTGGGAGGCGACGCACGGCTCGCTGTACGGCGCCGACAAGCCGAAGAACCTGCTCGAGTGGGTGCTGCGCAAGACCGGCCCGCTGACCTCCAGCGTCGCCGAGGGCTTCGCGTTCCTGCGGACGCGCTCCGGACTCCCGGCACCGGACATCCAGTTCCACTTCGCGCCGGCCTACTTCAACGAGCACGGCGCCGACGAGTTCGACGGCCACGCGTTCACCGTGGGGCCGACGCTGCTGACGCCCAAGGCCCGCGGGTACGTCCGGCTGCAGTCGTCGGACCCGACGGCCAAGCCGCGGATCCTCACCAACTCCCTCACCGAGCCGGAGGACATCGCGTCCATGGTCGAGGGCATGAAGATCGCCCGCGAGGTGGCCGGCAAGCCGCCGCTGTCGCAGTCGGCCGTCCGCGAGATCTTCCCCGGCCCGGGGGTGGTCGACGACCACGACATCGAGGCCGACATCCGCCGGCGCGTCGAGCTGCTCTACCACCCGGTGGGCACCTGCAAGATCGGCACGGGCGAGGACGCGGTGGTGGACCCCGAGCTCAAGGTGCGCGGCGTCGAGGGCCTGCGGGTGGCCGACGCGTCGGTCTTCCCGATCATCCCGGGCGGCAACACGAACGCGCCGACGATCATGGTGGCCGAGCGCGCGGCGGACCTGGTGCGGGGCAAGGTCCGCGCGCCGGAGCCGGTCGCGGCGGCCTGAGGAGGAGCGCGGGGCGCGGCGGTCCGCCCGGGAGGCGGGCCGCCGCGACGGCGCTAGTTGTTCTGCGGGGCGGCGCTGAGGTCGGCCAGCGCGGAGCCCTCGTCGCGCTCCATGGCGAGGTCGCCGATCGAGACGATGCCGGCGGGGCGGCCGTCCTGCACGACCGGGATCCGCCGCACGTTGTGCTCGCGCACGAACCGGATGGCGTCGTCGACGGACTGGTCGACGGTGAGGGCGACCGGATCGGTCGTGCAGACCTCGCTCACCTTGGTGGTCGTCGGGTCCTGCCCGTCGGCCGCGGCGCGGACCGCGATGTCACGGTCGGTGACGATGCCCTTCAGGGAGCCGCCGTCGACCACCAGCACCGCGCCGGTGTCGTCGTCGCGCATGAAGCGGGCCGCCTCGGCGAGCGTCGCGTCGGGCGCGACGGTGCGGGGGTCGGCCGTCATGACCTCTCGGATGCTCTGTGCCATGACGTCGGGGTGCCCGGTCCCGGGACGGCGATGCATCAGCTGGGCTGATGGGTGCCGTCAGTGGTCCGCGTGGCTGCGCGAGGCGTCGCGTGGCAGCCTTGGGGCCCTGGCCGCGACCCACCCCAGCGACGGCGCGACGCGCCGCGAGTCGTTGCGCGCCGGCGTGCGCGCGGGCGTCCCGTTCGCGCTGGCCGGCGTGCTGGTGTCGCTGTCCTTCGGCGTCCTCGCGCGCGAGGCGGGCTTTCCCGTCGTGGCGGCCATCGTCATGTCGGCGATCGTGTTCGCCGGGTCGGCGCAGTTCGCGGCCGTGGCGATCCTCGCGTCGGGCGGCACGGCGGGCGCCGCCGTCGCCGCCGCGGCGCTGATGAACTCTCGGTTCCTGCCCATGGGCGTCGCCCTGGCGCCCTCCCTGCCCGGCGGGCCGCTGGCCCGGGCGCTGCAGGGCCAGACGGTGGTCGACGCGTCGTGGGCGATGGCCGCCCGCCGCGACGGGACCTTCGACCGCTGGCTGCTGTTCGGCGCGACGGCGCCGCAGTACCTGACGTGGCTGGCGGGCACGGCGATCGGCGCGTTCGCGGGCGACGCGCTGGGCGACCCGCGCGACCTGGGGCTCGACGCGATCTACCCCGCGTTCTTCCTGGCGCTGCTGCTCACCGAGCTGCGCGACGGCCGGGCCCGGGCGGTCGCCGCGGCCGGCGCGGCGCTGGCGCTGGCGCTGGTCCCCGTCGCGCCGGCGGGCGTGCCGGTCCTGGCGGCGAGCCTCGCGGCGTTCTGGGGCCTGCGGGGGCGCGCGTGAGCACGGCGACCGTCTGGCTGGTGATCGCCGGGTGCGCGGTGGTGACGTTCGCCATCAAGGCGGCGGGGCCGGTGGCGCTCGGCGGCCGCCGCCTGCCGGATCGCTTCACCGGCGTCGTGGCGCTGCTGGCGCCCGCGCTCCTCGCGGCGCTGGTGGTCACCAGCGCGCTGGCCGACGGCGAGGACCTGCACGTGGGAGCCGACACCGCCGGGGTCGCCGTCGCCGGGGTGGCGCTGTGGCGCGGCGCCTCGGTCCTGGCGGGCGTGGCCCTCGCCGCGGGCGTCACCGCCGGCCTGCGCGCGCTCTCCTAGGACGGATGGCGAGGGCCCCGGGCGGGTAGCCGGGGCGCCATGGCTGAGCAGAACCCGCAAAGCACGGACCCCGAGCAGGCCCAGGAGGGCGCCGAGAACTCGCTGCTGGGCAACCCCGACGAGGCAACCGGCGGCCCGGAGGAGCGCGCCAGCGACATGCTCGAGCGCGAGTCCGACGAGGAGCAGGGCAGCTGAGCGCCCTGGCCGGCCGCCCGGCGCCGGCCGGGACGATCCACGCCGCGGTGCAGGGCTTCGTGCGCGACGTCGTCGCGCCGGAGGTCGCCGGCTGGGACGCGGAGGACCTGCTGCCCGAGGCGGCGCTGCAGCACCTCGTCGGCCTCGGGCTGACGGGCGCGCTGGTGCCGCGCGAGTTCGGCGGGCCCGGCCTGTCGATCTCGGAGCTCGTCCCCATCTGGCGCACCCTGTCGCAGGGATGGATCTCACTGACCGGCGCGGTCAACCCCACGTGCCTGGCCACGACGCTGCTGGTGCGCCACGGCACCGACGAGCAGCAGCGGCGCTGGCTGCCCGGCATCGCGTCGGGCCGCGTCCTGGCCTCCTTCTCGATCACCGAGCCGCAGGCCGGCAGCGACCTCGCGAAGCTCGAGACGTCCGCCCGCCGGCTCGACGGCGGCGGGCTCGAGCTCGACGGGCGCAAGCGCTGGATCGCCGGCGGGCGCTCCTCGGACGTCGTCTTCCTGCTGGCCCGCGTCGAGGGCGGCGACAAGCCGTCCTGCGTGGTGCTGCCGTGCGACGGCCGCGGCGGCGAGACCTGGCACGTCGAGGACCTCGACAAGATCGGCTACCGCGGCGTCGAGTCCGCGGCCTACCGGTTCGAGCGCCACGCGTCGCCGGGCGCCGAGGTGCTCGGCGGCGAGGACGGTGTCGGCCGCGGCGCGCGCCAGATGCTCGACGTGCTCGACGTGGGCCGCGTCAACGTCGCCTGCCGCGCGCTGGGCATCGTCGACCGGGCGCTGGCCTGCGCGGTCCAGGAGGCCGTCGGCCGGGAGATCGGCGACGGCGTCCTGGGCGACCACACGCACGCGCAGCTGCGCATCGGCGAGCTCGACGCCCGCCGCGCGGCCGTCGAGGCGGTCGTCGAGCGCGCGGCGCTGACGGTGGACGCCCGCCGCCCCGACGCCCGCCGCCTGTCGACGGCGGCCAAGGTCACCGCCTCGGACACCGCGGTCTGGGCGGTCGACCGCGCGGCGCGCCTGGCGGCGTCGCGCTCCTACCGCGCCGACGACGAGCTGGCCCGCCTGCGCCGCGACGCCCCGCAGACCCAGATCGGCGAGGGCGCCAACGACGCGCTCCTGCTCGCCCTGGCCAAGCCCCTGCTCGACGAGGCGATCCCCTCGGCCCCCTAGTCGGCGGCGCGCAGGTGACGCAGGGGCGCGCCATCGCGCAGCTCCTGCGCCACGAGCTCCACGAGCGACGCGCCGCCGACACGGCGGCCGTCGGTGACCGCGCCGATGACGTCCCGCTTGGCCTCCAGCAGGCGGGCCATCCGCTCGTCGACGCTCTCGGCGGCGAGCAGGTACCAGGCGGTGACGGCGTCGCGCTGGCCGATGCGGTGGCAGCGGTCCTCGGCCTGGTCGTGCAGCGCCGGCGTCCACTCCAGCTCGAGGAAGCAGACGTTGGACGCGCGGGTGAGCGTGATTCCCTGTCCCGCCACGCGCGTGGCCGCGACGAGCAGCTGCGGGCCGTCGTCCTGCTGGAACGCGCGCACGGTGGCCTCGCGCTCGGGCAGCGCGTCGGTCCCGAGGAGGTGCCCGGCATGGGGGAAGCGCGTCAGCAGCGCCTCCTGGACCTCGCGGTGGCGGGCGAAGACGACGAGGGGCTCGCCGCTGGCCAGGAAGTCGTCGACCCAGGACAGCGCGGCCGCGAGCTTGCCGCGGGCCGCGAGGCGCTGCAGCGCGGTCAGCTGTGCCAGGCGCTTGGCGCGCAGGGTCGCCGCGATCCGCGCGTCGAGCTCGGCGAGGTCCAGCGGCAGCGAGCGCAGCCACGCCACGACGTCCTGCTCGGCGAGCTTGTACTCCTTCGCGTTGGCGAGGGCCACCGGCACGACGACGCGGCGCTTGGGCGGCAGCTGCGTGAGCACCTCGTCCTTGCGCCGGCGCACGAAGCACGAGCGCCGCAGGTGCCAGTGCAGCCGCTCCTCGCTCAGCGCGCCGCCGAAGCGCTTGGCGAAGCGCGCCCCGGATCCGAAGTCCTCCAGCCGGCCGATGACCCGCAGCTGGCTGACGAGCTCCTCGGCGTGGTTGAGCACCGGCGTGCCCGTGAGCGCCAGGCGCAGCCCGTCCGGCGCCACCGCCGCCGCCAGCCGCCGGACCGCCTGCGTGCGCTTGGCCCGCGGGTTCTTGACCAGGTGCGACTCGTCGATCACGAGCGCCCGCAACCGGCGCCGGGTCAGCGCCTCGCGGTGGTGCTCGACCAGCTCGAAGTTGAGGACCACGAGGTCGGCGGAGGGCGGGACGGCCGAGCGGCCGTGCACGACAGCGACGCTGCGGTGCGGCAGCCACCGCGCGGCCTCCCGCTCCCAGTTGAGCTTGAGCGAGGCCGGGCAGACGACGACCGCCGGGAACCCGTCGTCGGCCTCCAGGGCGGCCAGGGCCTGCACCGTCTTGCCCAGGCCCTGCTCGTCGGCGAGGAACGCCCGCCGCGCGTCCAGCACGTAGCGCACGCCGCCCCACTGGAACGGCTCCAGCGTGCCGCCGAGGCGGGCCGCGACCTCCTCGAGCGGCGGCGCCTCCCGGGCGCGTGAGCGCCGCACGTGCGCCTGCGCGTCGTCGTGCTCGGCGCGCAGCGCGGCCAGCGCGGGCGCGGCGAGGGGGTCGACGCCCACGCCGTGCTGGGCCAGGAACGCGTCCAGCGGCTCCACGACCCACGGGTCGACCGGCAGGCGCCGCCCGCCCTCCGCGCCGGGCAGCCGGTCGAACGCGTCGCCGGCGTCGGGGTCCCAGAGGACCTCGAGGTGCAGGTGCTCGCCCTCGACGGTCCGGGCGAGCACCAGGCGGGCCGGGGGCGGGACCCGGCCCAGGTCGAGCTCGGCGATGCAGCGCTGCGCCGCGGCGTCGGGCCGTGCGCCGCGCTGCTCGGCGAGCTCGGCGGCGACGGCCTGCGTGAGCGCCACGAGCACCGTGCCGTCCTCACGGGCCACCGCCCCGGCACGCAATCCCTCGGGCAGCTCGCCGGCGCGCGTGCGCAGCACGAACCACCCGCGGCCGTCGTAGCGCGTCGTCGTGACCCGCCCGGTCCAGCGGTGGCGCAGCTCCTTGAGCCACTGCTCGACCTCGGGGGTCGGGACGAGCTCCGGGAAGCGCGCTAGGACGTCGGCGACGTGCACGCCGGCCCACTCGTCGGCGGGGGCCCACCACTCGCGGGTGTCCCAGTCGAAGCGCCGCTGCGGGATCCCCCGCACGGCGGCCACCACGTCGGGGTCGTACGGGAACGCGAGCACCACCAGGGTCCCGCGGTGGGGGTCCCGGCGCAGCTCCACGTTCGGGCGGCCGGGAACGAGCTCCATCGTCGGCAGACGGTACCTGCGGTGTGACCTCGACATCGATCCGTGGTACATAGCTGCGATGAGCACGGAGCTGGCCCGCCAGAGCGACGTCCAGGGAGAGCTTCCGGCAGTCGCCCGCCTCGCGGGCACCGCCGGGGCGGCCCTGGTCGACCGCGTCCAGGAGCTGCACGAGGCGGTGGCCGGGCGGTCGTTTGCCGGCCCGGCTGCGGCCGGGTCGCCGGCCCGCGTGGTGCACGACGGCCTGGCCCGCACGGCGTACGGGGGGGTCCGCAATGCCGTGCGCGGCGCGGCGGGCGTCCTGGGCGCCGTGGCCGAGCAGCACCCGGTCGCCCGCACGGCCCGCCCGCTGTCGGGCACACCGCGCGGCGCCTTCGTGCTCGGCGCGCTCAACGGCTGGCTCGGCGACCGGCTCGACGCCGAGGGGAGCCCGCTGGCGGTCCGCATGGCCGTGCGCGTCGGGGGCCAGGACGTCGTCTGCTCGCCCGAGGCGCTGCGCGAGGCCTTCCCCGCCGCGACGCCCCGCGTCGCGATCTTCCTGCACGGCCTCATGGAGACCGAGGACGCCTGGCGGCTGGGCGCCGACCGCGGCCCCACGTACGGCCAGACCCTGCGCGAGCACGGCTGGACGCCGGTCTTCCTGCGCGTCAACACGGGCCTGCACATCTCCGACAACGGCCGGCGCCTGGCCGCGCTGCTGGAGGACCTCGTCGACGGCTGGCCCGTCCACGTCGAGCGCCTCGCGCTCGTCGGCCATTCGATGGGCGGGCTGATCGCACGCAGCGCCTGCCACCAGGCGACCGCCGACGGCCGCGCGTGGCCGCGGCGCGTGCGCCACCTGGTCCTGCTCGGCACGCCGCACCACGGCGCGCCGCTGGAGCGCCTCACCGCCCGCGGCGTCTCGCTGCTGGCGCGGCTGCCGGAGGGCGAGCCGCTGGCGGCGCTGCTGCGCTCGCGCAGCGCCGGGATCAAGGACCTGCGCCACGGCGCCCTGCTCGAGGACGACTGGCGCGACCTGGATCCCGACCTCGACCTCGACGACCGCCGCGGCGACGTCCCGCTGCCCGAGAACGTCCGCCATCACGTGGTGGCGGCCACGCTACACGCCGATCCCCAGCACCCGCTCTCCCGCGTCCTGGGGGACCTCCTCGTCCTGGACGCCTCGGCGCACGGTCGCCACGAGACGCGCCACATCGCCTTCGAGCCCGACGACCTGCGCCACCTCGGCGGGCTCACGCACTTCGCGCTGCTCAACAACCCGGCCGTGCACGAGCTGCTGGTCGAGTGGCTCTGCGAGCGGCGCGCCCTGCCGGCCTGAGCCGGTGAGAGGGGAGATGATCCCGCGAGGCGGGATCATCTCCGGGCTCACCGGCGCAAGGGACCCTGTTGGCGCACCGCCAACAAGCTCGCTATGGTGCCGCGCGGTGCCCGCCGCCGACACCACCCCCAGGCGCCTCGCCCCGGACGAGCGCCGCGAGCAGCTGCTCGAAGCCGCCCGCCGGCTGCTGGACGACCAGCCGCTGAGCGAGCTGTCGACCGCCGCGATCGCGCGGGAGGCCGGCGTCGCGCGCGGGCTCATCCACCACTACTTCGGCGGCAAGCAGGGGCTCTTCGTCGAGCTCGTGCGCAGCATGGTCCGCATGCCGCCGCCCGCGGCGGTGCCGGGCGATCCGCGCCCGGTCGAAGAAGTCGTCGAGGACGCCATGGACCGCTGGCTGACGATGGTCGAACGCCACAAGGGGACGTGGCTGCTGTCGGTCGGCGGCCACGATGCGGAGGTCGAGGCCGTGCTCGACGATGCCCGTGAGCTGGCGGGCGAGCGCTTCCTCAGCCTCGCCGGCCTCACGCCGACGCCCGAGCGCCGCGCCTGGATGCGCGCGTACTCGGCCTTCTGCGAGGAGGCGACGCTCGAATGGCTGCAGCGCGCACGGATGGACCGCGAGGCGGTGCACCGCCTGCTCACCACCACCCTCATCGACCTGGTCAGGAGATACGCATGAAGACCTACGTCATCGGCGTCGGCATGACGAAGTTCGACAAGCCGGGCACCAAGCCGGGCGACTACCCCGACTGGGTCCAGGAAGCGGGCGCCAAGGCGCTGGCGGACGCGGGGATCGCCTACGAGCTCGTCGAGCAGGCCTACGCGGGCTACTGCTACGGCGACTCGACCTACGGCCAGCGCGCCGTCTACGGCCTCGGGCTGACCGGCATCCCGGTCGTCAACGTCAACAACAACTGCTCGACCGGCTCGAGCGCGCTGTGGCTCGCGCGCCAGGCGGTCAAGGGCGGGCTCGTGGACTGCGCGCTGGCCGTCGGCTTCGAGAAGATGGAGCGCGGCTCGCTGGGCATGAAGTACACCGACCGCACGCCGGCGATGGACAAGCACCTCGAGCGGATGTGCCAGCTGCGCGCGCCCGAGGAGTCGCCGTTCGCGCCGCAGATGTTCGGCAACGCGGGCCGCGACCACATGGAGAAGTACGGCTCGACGCCCGAGCACTTCGCCTGGATCGGCTGGAAGAACCACAAGCACTCGGTCAACAACCCGTACGCCCAGTTCCAGGACGAGTACAGCCTGCAGGACGTCAAGGACGCGCGCATGATCCACGCGCCGCTGACCAAGCTGCAGTGCTCGCCGACGTCCGACGGCGCCGCCGCCGTGGTGGTGGCCTCCGAGCGCTTCGTCGAGGAGCACGGACTGGGCGATCAGGCGATCGAGATCGCCGGCCAGGCGATGGTCACCGACCTCTCCAGCACGTTCGACGAGTCGGCCGACTGCATCAAGATCGTCGGCTACGACATGTCCAGGGAGGCAGCCCGCCGCGCCTACGAGGAGGCGCAGGTCGATCCCGCCGACGTCGACGTCTGCGAGCTGCACGACTGCTTCAGCGCCAACGAGCTGATCACCTACGAGGCGCTCGGCTTCGCGCCGGAGGGCGAGGGCCACAAGCTGGTCGACGCGCAGGCGACGACCTACGGCGGCGACGGCCCGGTCGTCAATCCGTCCGGGGGGCTGATCTCCAAGGGCCACCCGCTGGGCGCGACGGGCCTGGCGCAGTGCAGCGAGCTCACGTGGCAGCTGCGCGGGCAGGCCGACAAGCGGCAGGTGGACGGCGTGCAACTCGCCGTCCAGCACAACATCGGGCTCGGCGGCGCCGCCGTCGTGTCCGTCTACCGGAAGGCGAGTTGATGGCGGCCACGGCCGATCCTCTGATGACCGACGAGCGCAAGGCGTTCGTCGAGGCGGTGCGCGACTTCGCGCAGCGCAGGTGCGGCACGCGCGAGCAGCGCGACGCGCTGACCGGCGGCGGGGAGCACCCGCACAACATGGAGATCTACAAGGAGATCGCCGACCTGGGCTGGCTCGGCGTCTCCATCGACGAGGCCTACGGCGGGTCCGGCGGCGGCCTGGTCGACATGTGCCTGTTCCTCGAGGAGATGGTCCGCGGCCAGATCCCGATCGGCGGCTTCGGCGTCACGATGATCGTGGCCGGCGCGTACGAGCGCTTCGGCTCGCCCGAGCAGAAGGAGCGGATGCTCGGCGGCATCGTCGCCGGCAACGTCGAGGCCATCGCGATGAGCGAGCCCGGCGCCGGGTCGGACGTCGGCGCGCTGCGCTGCAAGGTCCAGCGCAGCAATGGCTCCTACGTCATCAACGGCCACAAGACCTGGATCTCCGAGGCGCACTTCGCCGAGCACATCCTGCTCGTCGGCCGCACCGACGCCTCGGGCGCCAAGCACGAGGGCATCACCATGCTCGAGGTCCCGCGCGACGCGCCCGGCATCGAGATCCGCCCGATCGAGACGATGGGCGGTCACGTCGTCAACGACGTGTTCTTCACCGACGTCGAGGTGCCCGCCGAGAACCTCATCGGCCACGAGGGCAACGGCTGGATGCAGCTCATGGCCGGCCTGAACGTCGAGCGGCTCATCATCGCCGCCATGGCCCTCGGGCAGGCCCAGCGCTCGTTCGACGACACGCTGTCCTACATCAAGGAGCGCGAGCAGTTCGGCCGCCCGATCGGCTCGTTCCAGGCGCTGCGCCACCGCGTGGCCGACCTGGCGACCGAGCTCGAGTGCGCGCGCCTGCTGACCTACGACGTCGCGCAGAAGGTCGACGCCAACCCCGGCGCGATGTTCCCCCGCGAGGCGTCGATGGCCAAGCTGAAGTGCACGGAGCTGGCCAAGCAGATCTCGCTCGAGGGCCTGCAGATGATGGGCGGCTACGGCTACGCCACCGAGTACGACATGGAGCGCCACGTGCGCATGTCGCTGGTCGGGACGATCTACGGCGGCACCTCCGAGGTGCAGCGGGAGATCATCGGCAAGACGTACGGCCTCTAGGCCACGTCGCCGTGCACGGGGAAGCCTGGCTTCCCCGTGCACGGCGCTCGTTACGGCTTGAGGATCTTCGAGTCGCGCAGCTGGCGGTAGACCTCGTACCAGGCCGGGCGCCGGGAGCGGTCGCGGCGCACCAGGCCGGCGTC
>Ga0196964_10001020_pt1 | contig 14833 bp, 11 predicted proteins | sample S1_10metaG_FD_148615 | JGI IMG/M metagenome (GOLD analysis project Ga0196964, IMG submission 148615) | Soil microbial communities from Anza Borrego desert, Southern California, United States - S1_10 | ecosystem: Environmental > Terrestrial > Soil > Desert | place: USA: California | collected...
TAATAATTAGTAATTAATAATTAATAATTAATAATCTCATTCCAGTTTATCCATGATCAGAATTTCCATTTCAACGCAAGCTTGCCTGGCGTCCCTGAATGCATCCAAACTTCTTCTCAATCTTTCCAGTCTCAGCGTGAGCGCAGCGCCCATTTCCTGCCGAAATCCAATTGCCTCATCACCTTTAAGGATATCATGATGTGCCGCCAGCTTTTGCATCCGGGCCGGGTTGGAATTGTTACTGCTATCGAGATTGAGTTGGCAAGCGAGGTCATAAACTTTATACAGGATCGGTATAAAAAGCTCAGTGTAATATTTCCTTTCAAAATCCTGGTTACGGTACTGGGCAAAATTGTTGATGCGCTCGTAATCGAACATTTTTTTCAGAAACTCAATATTTCCTACATAGCGTAGTGCACCCGAGGCTTTCATCTGGTCATAGGTTTCTTTGCGCACGAGGTAATTGCGGATCCAAACCGGACCCATTTTTCTTGCGAATGCCGCCCTGTCTATAGTAGTGCTGTCCGCCAACAACCAGCTCACCAGCTCCTCGTAGTTATCAACGATCATTTTATCCTGCGCCACCAGCGAATCCAGATTTTTTACATTGGTCCGCACGTCCAGCAACATGCTGTTTAAAAACTTCTTTGCCCGGTCTTTTTCAATCTTATGTTCCAGCTGATATTCTGCCAGGAAACCTGCGAACACAGCGAGAAACAGCATCAGGAATTCCCAGAAATAGTGTCTCCATTTTTTTCTCGATGTATGACTATGATGATGAACTTCCATTGCAAAAGTTGAGAGTTTGCACCCGATAACTATCGGGATGAGCGTTTAGAATTTCTTTTATCTGCAGGTTGCTGACTCTTCGACAAACTCAGAGCGGACTGACAGGTTGATTTGGTGGTAGACTTTCATTTTTGTTAATTATTATTTGTTCCTGACCGATTACGTCGATCTGCGAAGAATTATAGATCATGAATTTATTGTTTATTCACGGTTCAATAATAAATAATTATTGATCTGTATAATGGTCCTCATTTCAGGTGATATTCTTTTTTCAAAAGTAATAATAGCTCACGCCCCAGGTTTTTAATACTGCCCTGGAGTTGCAAATTGGTCGTTACGACATAACGATATGTGACAATACTATTTAAGTATTCACTAAGATATTCTTCATTAAACGGGATAGATTTGGTACCATTTGGATCAGTCAAATCAGGGGATGCGGTCTCCATAAAGGATTTCGTGACGGCCATGCCATCCATTAATTTATAAGATAGTCGTATGGTGTATCGCATTTCTTCGGCTTCGAAATTATCACGCAATAACATCCGTTTTATTTGCTGGTCATAGATCTGGATAGAATCAACAACCTTTCTTTTTCTGATCAGACGAAGTCCACCGGCATTTTTTAACTGGTCCAATGTTCCACTATTCTGATAAAATGATAGATGCCCCTTGATGTTTTCCATGAGTTGATAAACATGAGCTGGCAGAGTTGTCTTGTAGCCGCTGGAAAGGAATCTTTGTAGCGAATCCATTTTCTTTAATCGATCCAGGCGGAAGCCTTTTATCCGGGTAAGCTGAGCTGTATCCGCTTCAATATCTTTAATTAGTGCTTTAATAAATTGTTTTTCGCGGTTATGTTCGATTTTATGTTCCAGGTAATACTCGGCCAGGAAACCGGAGAACACTGCCAGGAACAGCATCAGGAATTCCCAGAAATAGTGTCGCCATTTTTTTCTCGATGTATGACTATGATGATGGATTTCCATTACAAAAGTTGAGCGTTTACTCCCGATAACTATCGGGGATGAGTGTTTGGAATTCTTTCGACTGCAGGGTGCTGACTGCTGGCTGACAGGCTGGATTGGTGGCGGGTTCCATTTTGGTTTATTATGAATTACTTCTGCCCGCCTACAATAATTTTAAATAGTTGTGGGCAGGCGGGGATTATTGACTATTGAATAATTTATTCAGATTTTTAGAATTAATAATTGGTAATAAATAATCAATAATTAGGTTCAATTCACGATTTCTTTTCCAATAATTCAATCGGTTTCCTGTTTTGCCGCCTGAAGTAATAGTAAAACGGCAGGCCACTCAATATCAGCGCGATGCCAATTAGATTTTTCACGGGGTCCTCGATCAACACACTTACCAGGAAAGCGCCGATGAATAATGTAAAGACAACGGGCGCCACTGGATACCCGGGAATTTTTTCTTTCAATGCACCTTTTCTTTTCATTTTTATCAAGCCGATGGCCAGCAGGGTATAAAATGCAAAAGCGCCAAAAACGACCATATCCGTAAGCAGGTCAAATGTGCCAGAAAACACCAATATGCAACTCCAGACCATGGAATAGGTCAATGCTACGTGAGGAGTGCGATAAACGGAATGTACTTTGGCAGCATTCTTAAAAAAGAGATTTTCCTGGGCCATGCGATAGTAATACCTGGCGAAAAGCATCAGGGCCGCATTGATATAACCGAAAGTACTCAACAGGATGAGCGAAGAGATCAAAGCCGTCCCAGTGGCCCCCAAGATTTTCTCAGCCACTACGATGGCCGCTACCTTGTTTTCACCAATTACGGCTAACTGGTGCAGGGGCATTGTCTTCATGTAGGCATAATTGGCAAGAACATACAATACCAATACAATTCCAACGCCCGAGATAATGGCAATGGGAATATTTTTCCGGGGGTTGATGATCTCACCACTGATAGCTCCCAGGTTGACAAAACCATCGTAAGCCCAGAATGCACTTAGCATAATCCCAAAAAACAAGCTGAGAAGTCCCAGGCCCTGTTCCTGCACGATTGGTTGTGTCAGGCTATCGATCGTGGTAGGGGAAGTGCTGAAGAAAAGCCCCAGCACAATTAGGAAAACGATGCCCAGGATCTTTGCACTCGTTACCGCATTATTCAATCCAGCAGCATTTTTGATACCCCGGTAATTCAGCCAGCTAAGCAGCGCGATAATGAGGATCGCCAGGATCTTTATTCCTGAATCACCAAAAGGATGTATTGAACCAATAGCCAGATCTTTCCATTTTTGAAGAGGGTCCGGCAAAATGACCAATGAATTTACTGATTGTGAAAAAATGTATGCAACAGCTGCGATAGAACCACTTCCCAGGATGGTAAAATAACCCCAGCCGAAGAGAAAGGCGATAAGATCTCCGAAGCACAGTCTTAAATATTCGAATGCTCCACCCGTTACCGAGGTTAGTTTAGCGAGACCGGCCACGCTAAACGCGCCACACATGGTTATGATACCCGCAACTATCCAGGCCCCGAGTATAAACACCTCATTTAGTCCGCTCTGCGCCATCGGGACTATCTTCTTGAAAACCCCAGTACCAATGATATTACCGGCCACCAGCAGAATAGCTGCGGTAAGGCCGATCACTCTTTTTAGTTCGGTTTTATCTGCGCCTGTGTTTTGCATATTCGTTCGGTTATTGAATATGATGGTTGCAATACGGATCTTGAATTATTCATCTTAAAAAAAACCAACGCACGATTCACTCCCGATAGTCCAGAGCAAAGCGGAGGATCGGGATCACGATTGGTATAGGAAGTCTACTTTTTTATGAATTCATAAGGAGTGAACTCAACAAAATCAGCCACTCTAACCGTAACGGATCTTACTTTTTTATTTTCAACTGTAAAGGGCCATACTTTTATTCCAAACAGGGGGTCATTGAAGGTAGCTAAAAACCGGTTACCTCCAAGAGGTTCCAGGATGGCTTCCCGACCTTTGTGATGTTCAAACCTGGCCACCAGTTTTAGTTTTTCAAATGCAATTTTCATTTTACCATAAATGCTGTGTTCATAATTCCCGGTATAGGCGATCAATGGAAGTTCAGTGGCGATCTTCATATTAATGGTGTCTTTTTTCGCCTGCAACATTTTTATTCTTTCCTGTTCATGCCGTTCATATTCGTCAAAAAATATCTTATTATAATTCCGGTAGGGCAGTCTGAGGTAAGCATCCAATAACTCACGCTTCAACGCTTCGTAAAAATTGTTCGTATCTGTGTTCGTAAATACGATGATCCCTAATTTTTCTTCCGGCACCAGGGTGACCGCGGTAACAAATCCATTCACTCCCCCTGTATGACTCACGATCTTCCGCCCTTCGTATTCTTCGAGGAACCATCCCAATCCATATAATGAAAAATGACCGCGGTTGAACATGCTTCCTCCATTTCCCAGGATGGAATGAGGCAGCCAGGTTTGACCAATAGCCAAATTTGGAATTACCTGTTTGCCCTTATATTTTCCATTGTCGAGCAGTGCCAGCAACCAATGACTAAGATCATTTACGGAAGAAGAAATACTCCCGGCAGGTGACATATTTCCAAGACGGCCGTATGCGATCTTTCTTATTTCTTTATTGACTACGGTATGGGCAATGGCTTTGTTGCGGGCAGTAGCGATCTCTTCCGAAAGAGCGAGTGAATTTTTCATTTCAAGGGGTGCGAACAGGCTGTCTCGAATAAATTCCGCCCAGCTTCTTTTTGTAGCGCTGCGGATCACTTCCCCGGCGATCATGAATGCGGCATTCGTATAACCCCATTTTCCCCGGAAACTATGCAAGGGTTTTATCATGCCGAATTTTTCCCTTACCTGTTTTAAACTAAGATCAGAATCAAAAAACATAAAATCTCCCTGGAATGTTTCAAAGCCAAGCCGATGACAAAGAAGATCTCTCAAATTCGCTTCCCGGGTAACCCAGGGATCATATAGTTTAAAATCAGGCAGCCATTTTTTCACTTTATCGTCCAGTGAAAGGGTTTTATTGGAATGCAGCATCGCGAGTGCAGTTCCCGTAAATGCCTTGGTATTGCTCCCGATCATGAACAAGGTATTCTCATCAACAGTCTCAGCTGTTCCATGTTCTTTCAGACCATAACCCTTCATCACAACCACTTTTCCATCTTTCACAACGCAAACAGCTGCCCCGGGGATTTGCCATCCACGCAGCCCCCGGTTCACATACTCATCCAGACTGTCTTTTATGAATGCAGGAATTCTTTCTTCCTGGGCGAAAAGGGGAGAGGAAAGAAAGTAAAACCATACTAGTAAGGTGAAAAATTTATACATGCAGTTAGTTTTGAATCATAAGTAAGCTAATGAAATTCTTAATAGAACCGATAATCATTAGCCCCAGTTTTAAACTGGAGGCTAAGAAGATTCTATTCTTCTTCCGAAAGAATAGCTACAGGAGGCAATCCTTTTCGAAATCTTGCGAATGAATCTTTAATATATTTCTGAAACTCATACTCCCCGGCCGTTTGTGTAAAAAAGAAAGAGGGACGATATAAAACCATAAAACTATCGAGTGCAGATCCTTCAAGCAGCGTAAGCCTGCGCACCAGTATTTTATTGAACCGGTGATCCACAAATTTTTCCTGCTCCTGTATTAATAATCGTTGTTGAAATGCGAGCATGCTGCGGTTTCGACGGAATCGAAACATATTCACCAGCTCATTCAGGTCAAAACCCACTCCAAAGCCGGTGACTTGAGGCCGCAGTTTCGGTTTTTCAAAATTGAAGACCTTGGCATAGTCCTGCCTGTTTTGTATGGAATCCTGCCGGTAATACCTGGGCCTGATCTTCACCTCTTTCATTACAGGCACAAGGACATGCAGCGAAATGTCAAAGGCCATGGGGTCTGTGATCTTCAATACCGGGAATTTTACGGTTGGCTTGCCCAAATAGCTGAACCAGATCGAATCTTTTTCACTGACTTCTATTTCATAAAATCCTTCCGAATTGGTTTGAGTCGCACGACCACCTGTTGACTGAACCGTTACCGCTTCCATCGGGTAGCTCCGCGAACTATCATATACTGTTCCCCTGAGTTTGAATTGTGCGCTGGCAATAAATGAACAGAACAAAAAAATTGGGATTATATAAATGACCCGCTTCGACATTATTATTGCGGGCAAGTAACGAAAGAATTTGGGAAGAAAAAGTTAATCAGTTCGCAGTTTGGCAGTTCGCAGTCTTTCAGTCTTGTAGGTCACCCTTCGAGAGCCTCAGGGTGACATATCATACTTGTCATGCTGAGGCACTCGAAGCATGACTTATTTAAATAACCTTCGACTCAGCTCTTCAACTACTCTCGGATAATTTTCGTGTTCCAAAAGATGTATTCGTTGAGCTAAGGTCACGGGAGTATCAGTTTCAAGCACCGGACATTTTACCTGTAAAATAATATCACCGTGATCATAATAAGCATCAACATAATGAATCGTGATCCCGCTTTCTTTGTCCTTGTTGTCAATGACAGCCCGGTGAACTCGTTCACCATACATCCCTTTACCTCCGTATTTCGGAAGAAGTGCCGGATGAATATTAATAATTCTCCGGGGGTAATTGTCAATCAGATCCGGGGGAAGCTTCCATAAAAAGCCGGCAAGAACAATGAACTGAATATTAAACTTTCGGAGCTCTTGTAAATAGCCGTCCTGGAAAAATTTCCCTTTTTCAATCAATAAGGTGGGAATTTTATATCGCTCTGCGATCTTTAAGACACCAGCACCCGGTTTATTGCAAACGATCAGTGCGATCCCCACGTTTTTACCCGGCGTGGAAAAGTGACGGATAATATTTTCCGCATTAGATCCCGCACCAGATGCGAAAATAGCTACGTTTATCACCGTTCAAAGATATAAGCTACAAACTGATTAAATTACTGTGATGAAACCAATTACGCTTCTGCTGTTTCTCTTCCTTTTAAGTGTACCTGCCGTGACTTTTGGACAAGTTGAGTCCTGTGTCCCGGTACCAACGCCGCGTCTGTCTGAAGAAACACAAAAAGATTTCGAAAACAAACTGGCCATTGCAAAAGCTGAATATCTGAAAGACACTTCAAATGCAGACAATATAATATGGTATGGCAGGAGAACAGCATACCTGGGTAACTATGAAGAGGCCATACGAATTTTTACAAAAGGGATCGCAATGCACCCATCCGATGCAAGACTTTACCGTCATCGCGGGCACCGGTATATCACTGTGCGATGTTTTGACAAAGCCATTATAGATTTTAAAACAGCGGCCAGACTGGTAAAAGGAAGACCGGATGAAATTGAACCTGACGGTTTACCCAATGCCAGGAATATACCAACAAGCACGCTTCAATCCAATATCTGGTATCATCTGGGGCTAACCTATTATTTGCTTGCTGATTATAAACAAGCTGCGAAAGCTTATCGGAAAGGCCTTGAGCTTTCAAAAAGCCCTGATATGTACGTTGCTACAGCTAATTGGCTTTACATTACGCTACGCAAAATCGACCAAAGGAAAAAAGCAGCAATATTGCTTGCGACAATAAAACCTGATATTGAGTTGATCGAGAACAAAGATTACCTGGCCATCCTCATGCTTCATAAAAGCGCACCCGATTTTTCAGATCCTGTCAAATATCTGCAGGAGAATAAACAGGGACTTGGTCTTGCTTCGTTTGGATACGGCTTGGGAAACTACCTGTTACTGGAAGGTGACAAGGAAAACGCGAAAAAAATGTTTACCCTGATTACCAGCTCAAACCAGTGGGCTGCATTCGGTTATATAGCAGCTGAAGCAGCATTGAAAAAGCTAGATCGTTAATTGTTTAATTAATTTTTGTCTGAATATCTTCCAGGTTCCTTGGTTTTCTTATTTACTCCTCCAAATCCAATTCTTCGTCCCAGGTGGCTAATGTATTTCAGAAAAAACCTGAATTGTCCAAAAGGAATACTGATCAGCAGAACCGCGATAGGCCAGATTATAGTGACAAGTATAATATAAATGAATACCCAGAGCCAGTCCCGGACGTGCAGGTAATTCATTATTTTTTTCCCTGCATATCCAGTTAGACTACCTCCTATAGCAAATGTGAACAGGATAAGAACTAACTGCAGGGCGCCAACTTTCCATTTCTTTTGCAGCTTTTCAAACATGCGCTGCAAAACTGCAGAAAAAACGATCAAAACCTTCTCCTCTTTTTAATGGGGAATGCCTGATGCCTGTTACTTGACCTTGATAAATTGTGCGAGAAAATCAATCCGCAGATTCCGCTGAGATGCAGGCTGGTAGCGGGTTAAAAAAAATTTTTTTTCGTTAGCGATTTGTTAAGTTCCTGACTTATTTTTGCTGCCGATCAATGGAACTTATCCACAATTTTCAGATCAATCGCTGCTATGATTCCTTGTAAACCAATGCTTCAAAAGACGATTCTTCTATCTTTCTCTTTTTTCATTTTTTCGATTATCAAAATTCAGGCGCAGGACGGGAAATCATTGTTCATCAGCAAATGTCAATCCTGTCACCAGGTATTTAAAGAAGGTACCGGACCGGCATTGATGAACCTGGAACAGCGGCATAAATGGGCGGATCATAATGAACTTTTGAAATGGATACAGAATCCGGCGGCTTACATGGCGAAAGATCCGTATACACAGGGATTAAAGGCCAGATATGGTTCGATGATGCAGGCGTTCCCGGATTTCACTGCGAAGGATGTGGAAGCAGTCGTTTCCTATATTAATTCCGAAGTAGCCAGCGCCGGTAAAAAACCTGAAGGCCCAGCCGGTGAAGCTGAAACCGCAAAAACCGGTAGTAATGCAATCATCTTCGGTGTTATCTCCTTGATCCTCGCCATTATCGCGCTCATCCTGATGCAGATCAACAGCAACCTGAAGAAGATGAGCGATGATGTAGAAGGCGTTTATCAGCCTGAACCGGTTCCATTTTATCGAAACAAAACATATATCTCTTTACTTTCTATCATTTTATTTGTGGTCGGCGGCTATTATGTCGCCAAGGGTGCGATCGGACTGGGTAGACAAAAAGGGTATCAACCAATACAGCCTATTTATTATTCACATAAAGTACATGCTGGCATCAACCAAATTAGTTGTCTTTATTGCCATGGAGCGGCCTGGGAGAGCCGGCATGCAGCTATACCCTCTGTGAATGTTTGTATGAATTGTCATAAGAACATTACAGAGTATACCAAGGGACCTAAACTTTATGATGAGAACGGGGATGAAATAAATGGTACGGCCGAGATCGCCAAATTGCACAAATACGCGGGCTTTGATCCGCAGAATCCAACGAAATGGGATCCTTCAAAAGCAAAGCCAATTGAATGGATCAAGATCCACAATCTCCCAGACCATGTTTTCTTCAGTCATGCTCAGCATGTGAATGCAGGGAAAGTGCAATGTCAGACCTGTCACGGTGAGATTACGGCCATGGATGAAGTGAAACAAGTTTCCGAATTAAGCATGGGCTGGTGCGTGAACTGTCACCGCGAAACCAAGATCGATTTTAATTATACCAATAATAAAGGCAATAAATTTTACAGCATTTACGAGAAGTTTCACAACGATATCAAGTCCGGAAAAATGGACAGTGTGACTGTAAAAGATATTGGAGGACTTGAATGTCAAAAGTGCCACTATTGAAATGCCAGCAGCGCACAGCTTGCAGCTCGAAGCTTTTTAGGGCGCCCTATGAATTAAATTGATTTGGAAATCACGGTCAACTCAACAATATGAGTAAAAAGATTTGGCAAAGTTTCGGGGAGATCAATGATCCGGAAAAATTCAGAGAACTGGAGAAGGATGAATTTCGGGAAGAATTACCGTTTGAAGATTTTGATAAGCACGGTTTGGCCGATGCAAAAGCTCCGCGCCGTGATTTCTTGAAATACCTGGGTTTTAGCACGGCAGCAGCTACGTTGGCAGCCAGCTGTAAAATACCGGTAAGAAAAGCGATCCCTTATGCCAACAAGCCAGCCGATCTCATACCGGGGGAAGCTAAATATTATGCGACTACGTATGTACAGGATGGAGATGTGATACCGGTCATCGCAAAAGTAAGAGATGGGAGACCGATCAAGATCGAAGGAAATGATCTTTGTTCATTTACACTAGGAGGAACATCTGCAAGAGCGCAGGCATCTGTGCTGGACCTGTATGATATGTTCCGGATAAAATTTCCACAACAAAGAAGGGCCAGTGCTGATGGCAAGGAAGTGAAGTTTGAAGAGATCCCAAGTTTTGAACAGGCGGATAAATTGATTGGCGAGGCGCTGGCAGCCCTGAATGGCCAACCGGTGGTGTTGCTGACAAACTCGATCGTTTCTCCAACTACCAAACAGATCATTACTGAATTTCTTGCTAAATATCCCGGCAGTCGTCATGTACAATATGATGAAGTGTCTTACAGTGGTATGTTGCTGGCCAATGAAGCCAGTGGTTTTGGAAGAAAACTTCCGAATTACAAATTCGACGCGGCGAAAGTGATCGTAAGCCTTGGTGCTGATTTTCTCGGCACCTGGCTGAGTCCTGTAGAATATGCTAGAGGTTATTCAAAAGGAAGAAAGATCGATGAGCGCAATCCGCAAATGAGCAAACATTACCAGTTTGAAAGTTATTTGAGTACAACTGGCGCCTGCGCTGATGAGCGGTTTACACATCGTCCGTCTGAAACTATTGCTGTAGCAGCAGCATTATTAGCCGCAGTGGGAGGATCTGTTCCGGCAACATCGATCACAGACCCGCGACTCAGGAAAGGGATTGAAAAAGTAGCTGCAGACCTGAATGCACAAAAGGGTTCGGCACTGGTAGTTTGCGGAAGTAATGATGTGAACGTACAAACCATTGTAAATGCTATTAATAATGCGATCGGGGCTCATGGAGCAACCATTGACTGGGGAACATCTGTAAATTATCGACAGGGCATTGATAAAGACATGGTTGACCTGGTTGATCAAATGGATTCAGGTCAGATTGGTGCATTGCTGATTTATGAAGCCAATCCCGCATATAGTTTTTTCAATGCGGCAAAGTTCAGGTCTGGCATGTCGAAATTGAAGCTGAGTGTTTCATTCAGCAAGAAAATGACAGAGACAGCTGAATTATGTAATTATCTCATTCCAGATCATCATTACCTGGAAAGCTGGGGGGATGCAGAGCCAAAAACAGGCTATGTAAGCTTTATTCAACCTACGATCTATCCTTTATTCAAAACACGTTTATTCCAAACATCATTACTCAGGTGGAGCGGCAACAATACCGATTACGAAACTTATTTCCGCAATTACTGGATGGGTAAGGCCGGCGGTGAAGAAGCATTCAATAAATATTTGCAGGATGGTGTTTGGGAATCGGCTCCCGCGTCAATCAGTGGAGGTAGCTATAATGCGGGAAGTGTAGCAGCAGCAACCGCAACTTTACCTGCTGCAACATCCGGAAATGAATTGATCGTTTATCAAAAAGTTTCCCTGGGCTCCGGATCACAGGCAGGGAATCCCTGGTTGCAGGAATTGCCGGACCCTGTCACGAAGGCGACATGGGATAATTATGCAATGATCTCAGTAGCCAAAGCGAACGAACTTGGGATCAAATTGAATAACGATTACGAATATTTCCCACAGAAGCCAATGGTAAAACTTTCATTCGGGAAGACCGAAATTGAATTACCAGTACTTGTTATTCCGGGAATGCAAAAGGATACGATTGCCGTGGCACTTGGATATGGGAGAAGTGAAGCGATGGGTAAAACGGCCGGCAAGGTTGGCATTAACGCCTATCCTTTCGTGATTTACAATGGCGCTACGGTTATCAACTATGTGACCGGTGTAAAGATCGAGACCACTGGCGCTAAATACAAGCTTGCACAAACCCAGAAACATAATAATTATGAAGGAAGGCATGAAGTGGTGAGAGAAACCACGATGGCCAGCTTCAAAAGGAATCCTGATTTTATCAAATCATACCGCGATGAACTGACAAAAGATTACGCCAGGAAAACGGGAGATTATCGCAGTGAAGCAACGTTATATCCCCAGCATGAGCAACCAGGACCCAAATGGGGAATGGTGATCGATATGAACAGCTGTGTGGGTTGCAATGCCTGCGTGGTAGCCTGTCATGCTGAAAATAATGTGCCGGTCGTAGGTAAAAGAGAAGTGATGCGTTATCACGATATGCACTGGTTGCGTATTGATCGCTATTTTGTTTCGGATGAAAATAACCCGGACGACCTGAAAGCCGTGGTATTTCAACCGATGCTTTGCCAGCATTGCGATAACGCGCCTTGTGAGAACGTTTGTCCTGTCGCCGCGACCATGCACAGCGCGGAAGGTATCAATCAAATGGCCTACAATCGTTGCATTGGGACCAGGTATTGCGCGCAGAACTGCCCATATAAAGTCCGTCGCTTCAACTGGGCTGACTATAATGGTGCCGATAGTTTCCCTGATAACCAGGACCAGACCATCATTGGAAAATTTGATGATGTTGTTCATCAGATGAATGATGAACTGACAAGAATGGTATTAAATCCTGACGTGGTGGTCCGCAGCCGGGGCGTGATGGAAAAATGTTCCTTCTGCGTTCAAAAATTACAGGCTGCAAAGCTACAGGCCAAGAAAGAGGACAGGATGCTAAAGGATGGAGATGCCAGGACCGCCTGCCAATTAGCCTGTCCAACAGAAGCGATTGTTTTTGGAAACGCGCACGATAAGGACAGCAAGGTGACAAAAATGAGATTGGAAAATCCGAAGCGAGGGTTTTACGTGATCGAGCAGCTGCATACGTTGCCAAATATCACTTACCTCGCCAAGGTGAGAAATACAGATGAGATCATTGAACAAAAAGATCATCATGCTGAAAGCACGCATGGGGAGATGAATGTAAAGGATACGACTGTTCCGGGTGCACCGGAAACAGGACACTAATAAGATTGGGAAAAGTGGAATGGAGAGATTGGGAAATTGATATTTCAAAGCTTCGAGACTCGAGCCTTGAGCTTCGAGTTGTTTGAAAATAATGGGATGTTAGGATAACAATAAAAGAGCTCACAGCTCGAAGCTGGCGGCTCAAAGCTTAAGATATGGCTTTACTCAGGTACGAATCACAAGTAAGACCTCCGTTGGTAGAAGGAGATAAAGATTATCACCAGGTCACCGAAGATATTTGCCGGCCTGTTGAAGCCAGGCCGACACGTGCCTGGTGGATCGGATTTCTTTTTTCGGTGCTGGTACTTGCATTCGGTATTCTTTCTGTTACGATGGAAGTGATCTATGGAACAGGGCAATGGAATCTTCATAAAACGGTGGGTTGGGGTTGGGACATCACCAATTTCGTTTGGTGGATCGGTATTGGTCACGCGGGAACACTGATCTCTGCGATCTTATTGTTATTCCGCCAGGGCTGGAGGACAGGGGTGAACCGTGCCGCGGAAGCCATGACCATCTTCGCGGTGATCTGCGCTGGACAATTCCCTATCTGGCACATGGGCCGGGTGTGGGTGGCATTCTTTACGCTTCCTTACCCAAACACAAGAGGACCGCTTTGGGTGAATTTTAATTCACCGTTATTATGGGACGTATTCGCGATCTCAACTTACTTCACTGTATCGTTATTATTCTGGTATACCGGTCTACTGCCTGATCTGGCTACGTTAAGAGACCGGGCGAAAAAGAAATGGAGAAAATTATTTTACGGCGTTGCTGCTTTTGGATGGACGGGTTCAACGAAACACTGGCAGCGTCATGAAGCGCTTGCATTAGTTTTGGCGGGACTGAGCACGCCTCTGGTATTATCAGTACATACGATAGTATCCTTCGACTTCGCCACATCCGTAGTTCCTGGCTGGCATACAACGATCTTTCCTCCTTATTTCGTTGCGGGAGCGATCTTCTCTGGCTTTGCCATGGTACAAACGCTGTTGGTGGTGACGCGAAAGGTATTAGCCCTGGAAGAATATATTACCATTGAGCATATCGATGTGATGAATAAGATCATTGTGCTCACCGGATCCATAGTGGGTATTGCCTATCTCACGGAATTATTTATGGCCTGGTACAGTAATGTACCCTACGAGTGGTTTGCTTTCAAGGAGAATCGGGTGAACCTGTCGAGTCCGTACGGATGGAGCTACTGGATCATGATGGGCTGTAACGTATTATCGCCACAGATATTCTGGTTCCGTAAAATGCGGAGAAGCATTATCCTTACTTTCTTTATGTCAATTTTGATAAATATCGGTATGTGGTTCGAACGTTTTGTGATCATCGTTACATCAGTATACCGGGATTATCTTCCCAGCGCCTGGGCTACCTATTACGCGCCGACGATCTGGGAGGTTGGATTTTACATGGGCACCTTTGGCTTGTTCTTCACCTGCTATTTCCTGTTCGCAAAATTCTTCCCGGTAATTGCACTGGCGGAGATCAAGCATATTTTAAAAAAGAACGGGGAGAAATTTAAAGAAAAGATGACACCGATTGAGAAAGAAAAGCTTGATGAGTTTACGGAAAGGCATGGACATGATCATGGCGCTTAGAAGTAAAAATTAAAAAGTAAAAATTCAAAAAGCCGGTTTTTTGAATTTTGACTTTTCACTTTTGAATTAAAGGAGATGGCAATTAAAAAATTCATTGTAGGCAATTTTACTGATGAAGCGGTTTTATTTCCCGCTGTAAAAAAAGTACGGAGGGCCGGGTATAAGATACATGACGTTTTTACTCCCTTCCCGATACACGGGCTTGACAAAGCCATGGGTTTGCGGGATACCAGTCTGCATACAGCTGGGTTTATATATGGTATCACGGGAACAGCAACAGCAGTTGGTTTCATTTCATGGGCATTGACCATTGACTGGCCATTTAATATTGGAGGAAAACCTCATTTTTCCCTGCCTGCATGGATCCCTATCACTTTTGAGCTGACTGTTTTATTTGCTTCCATTGGCATGGTGCTTACATTCTGTTATCTCTGTCAAATGGCTCCTTTTGTGAAAAAGGACCATTTCAACC
>Ga0196964_10001021_pt1 | contig 14829 bp, 11 predicted proteins | sample S1_10metaG_FD_148615 | JGI IMG/M metagenome (GOLD analysis project Ga0196964, IMG submission 148615) | Soil microbial communities from Anza Borrego desert, Southern California, United States - S1_10 | ecosystem: Environmental > Terrestrial > Soil > Desert | place: USA: California | collected...
CGGTCGTTCAGCGCCCGGGCCGACTCGGCCAGGCTGTCCTGCGGGGCGCAGGTGAACACCTGGTCGCCCTTGTCCTTGAGAATCTGCGCGACGAGCACGATACGCCTCCTTCAGTCAAAGAGGGGCGGCGACGCCTTCCCGAGAAAACGAGGGTCGCTCACTCCGGCCCGCGAATCAACTCGGGAGGGTCGGTCTCCTCGTAGGCGGGGGGCCTGCGCCAGCGCTTGCCGAACAGCGCCGCCCACGGCCCGATCAGCAGCAGGCCTGCGGCGTAGCCGGCGATGTGCGCCTCCCAGGCGACCGGCGCGCCGCCGGAGCCCGGCGCGAATCCGGTCAGGCCGACCATCAGGTTCACCGCCACCCAGGCGATGGTCATGGCGATCACGGTGCGGCTGAAGAACGGGCCCAGCCGTCCGCGCCGCTCAAGCAGCCGCGCCGCCGCGCCCATCAGGCCCGACACCGCCCCCGACGCGCCGGCCAGCACCACCAACTCGCCCGGGTGCAACAGGGCGAAGGCCCAGCCGGCGGTGACCCCGCATACTATATAGAAGGCGAAGAACGCCGCCGCCCTCGGGAAGGACAGCCCCAGCAGCCGCGCCGCCGGCGCGCCGAAGGCCAGCGCCCCCACGGCGTTCAGCAGGGCGTGCGCCCAGTTGCCGTGCAGGAACTGCGAAGTGACCAGCCCGTGCCAGGCGCCGGCCTCCAGCGCCTGGGGAATCAGTCCGTAGGTGTAGAACAGCTCCTCCTGCCGCGCCTCGGGCACGCGCGTCTGCAACAGGTAGGTCAGCGGGATCACGACGGCGATCAGCAGCGCGGGCCAGGGCGCGTTGAACATCGGCTCGCGCGGTCGCGGCAATCGGCCCTCCAGCTCTGTCGTCGCCTAGTTAGCGCGCGAACCGCGCTCCGGTTCGTCCGCAGATGCGCCGTCCGCGGCGAATCGCAAGGCGTTCTTAACAACCGGCGCCCCATTCTGGCACGCGGGTCGCACGTTGCGTCCCCAATGCAACGCCCGTCGGGGAGGCGTCCTTGAACGACACGAAGAAGGTCCTGCTCGCCGGCGTCGCCTTCGCCGCCCTGGCCGGGAGCGCTGAGGCCCAGTCGCTGGAGACCAGCGCCTCGGCGTTCAATGCGCCCTACGGCCGCTACAACGGTCAGGAGAACCGGCCGATCAATCCCTCCACCCGCGACGCCAACGGCAACCGGGTGATCGTCGACGGGGTGATGCAGCTGGGCGCCGACCAGAGCGTCTATGCGCGGTCCGGGGCCTGGGGGGCGGCCGACGCCTACGCTGGGGCCGGCGCGGTCGGCGGGGCCACCGCCATCGGCAACAACCTGGTGGTGATCACCCAGGGTTCCTGGAACACGGTGATCGTCAACTCCACCCAGATCAACAACGGCGACGTGACCGCCGGGACCGTGCTGAACGGCCAGATCGACCTCGACGATGACGAAGACTAAGGCGCTCGCCGCCGCGCTCGCCGCGGCCCTGGCCGTTTCCGGCTGCGCCGTCTCGCCGGTGGCGGGACCGGGCGGGCTGTACGCGCGTCCGATCGGCTCGGCGCCGGTGACCGCCAACCCCACCCCCTATTCCGAGGCGCTGGTGTGCATGGGCGACTACGCCCGGCGCGGCCGCCTCCCCTCCCCGCGCATCGCGGTCGGCCGGATCTCCGACTACACCGGCAAGGAAGAGGCCGAGGGCGGGCGCAAGGTCACCCAGGGCGCCTCGCTGATGGCGATTTCCGCCCTGGCCAAGTCGGGCGCTCGGCTGGTGGAGCGGTTCGACACCTCGGTGTCGGAGCTGGAGCTCAAGTACGCCAACAACAAGCTGATCACCGACGAGCCGGTCGCCACGCCCGGCGAGCCGCAGCCGTACCGCAAGATCACCGCCGGCCAGGTGCCGGGCTCCGACTTCTACCTGGTCGGCGGCATCACCGAGCTGAACTACAACATCCGCTCTTCCGGCTTCGATGTCGCCGGGGGCGACAAGGACGCCAAGGACCCCAAGGGGTTCGTGCGCGGCCGGCTGTTCGTGATGAACGTCGGGCTCGACCTGCGGCTGGTCGAGACCCGCACGCTGGAGGTGGTCGACGTCGTCTCCTACCAGAAGCAGATCATCGGCCGCGAAGTCGGCCTGGGCGTATTCGACTTCTTCAACGGCAACGTCATCGACGTGTCGGCCGGCCAGGCGGGGCTGGAGCCGGTTCAGCTGGCGGTCCGCTCGGTGGTGGAGCGCGCGGTGCTGGAGATGATGGCCAACCTCTACGGCGTCTCCGGCCCAGACATCTGCCTCGGGGAAGGCCGCGACCCGCTGGGCCCGCGCACCGCCGGCGCCACTGGCGGCTACACCCCGGCCTACGACAACCTGGGAACCAACAATGCCGGCACGCGCCAAGACCCTTCTCGCTGGCACGCTTCTCGCGACGACGACGTTCGCCGGGGTCGCTACTAGCCAGGACGCCCCGCCGGCCAGCGAGGTGCTGAACGAGCAGATCCAGCTGGGCGACGTGTTCGCCGGCCAGACCCTGAACGTCGTCGACGCCGACGGGGCGACCACCGCGGTCACCACCGCCACCGGCAACGCGCTGTCCGGCGCGGTGGAGAGCGGCTCGCTGACCCTGACCTCGACGCAGACGCTGCAAGGGTCGGTGAACGCGACCACCGCCCTCACCGCCGCCGGCTCGGCCGGAAATCCGGCGACCATCCTGACCCAGGCCACGGGAAACACCGGCGACGCCGGCGCCTACGGAGCGAGTCTGGCCGCCTCGGTCGGCCAGACCGCGGGCGCGGGCACGGTGCGGGCGGCCACCACGATCGACGCGTCGAACGCGGCGATCTACGGCGGCGCGACCGTGGGCGCGACGGCGCTGTCGAACAGCCAGGCCTTCGCAGTCCAGGGCGGCGCTCTGCAGGCGAACGTGACCCAGTCGGGCGCCGGGATCACCGAGGCCGAAATCGGCGCCTCCGTGCGCTACATCCCCGGCCCCGCGACCTTCAGCGCCTCGGCGGTGGCGAACAACCTCTCCTCCGCCGGCGAGGACTCGGTGCAGACCCTGACGGTCGGTCAGTCCTCCACCGGCGCGCGCACCCAGGCCGCGGTATTCGTCGCCGCCGGCAACGCCTGGAACCTGACCGGGGCGGCGACCGCCACCGGCGCCAACGTCTCGGTTTCGAACGCCGGCGCTTCGCTCGACGCCGCGATCACCCAGTCGAACCAGTCCTACGTCCGCGCCCAGTCCGAGGTCAGCGCCTACGACTTCGGCCTGGGCTCGGCACAGGCGTTCGCGGTCGGCGCCTCGTCCATGGCCGGGAACGAAGGCGAGATGACCCTGATCGACAATCTCCAGACCACCAGCGGCGGGGTCGAGGCGGTGGCGGCCTTCACCGGCCACGACGGCTACGACGCCTACGCCTCGGCCACGGCGATCGGTAACGCGGCCACGGGCTACGCCTGCGCCGACTGCGGCGGCGCGATCGAGGCGAACAACAGCCAGACCAACGGCTCGGGCGTCTCGGCGACCGCCAGCGTGAACGTCACCGGCTCGAACCGCGCGACGGTCGGGACGGCCAACGCGGTCGGCAATTCCGCAACCTTCTACGTCACGCGCCCCGGGTCCTGACCGTCCCCCAGCCCCAGGGCTATCGCAACTGGGGTGCGCGAAACTTCTCCCTCCTCCATCGATGGGAGGAGGGCGGGGTGGAGGGTGAGGCCCGCCGTCGGTCGGGAGTTCCGCACTTGAGGCGGCGCCGAAACTCCTCCCCCGTAGCGAAGCGTACGGGGGAGGGGGACCGCCGAAGGCGGTGGAGGGGGCGTGCCGCCTCACACGCCTTCTGCCTCACCGTACCGCGCGCACCCCCATCCCCGCCCTTCCCCCATCGAGGGGGAAGGGAGTCAGTTGCGTCAGCGGCTTGTTTTCGCCTCCTCCCCCGGCCAGTGTCACGGATCGAGGAGACCGCACGTCCATGATTTCTCTTAAGCGCGCCCTTCTGGGCGCGGCCGCCGCCGTCGCGCTGTCCGCCTGCGCCGCCCTCCCCGGCTCGCCGATCGATCGCCCGGTCGCGTCGGCGTCCGCAAAGCCCGCTTGGGCGCATCAGGCCAGCGACCTGAAGCCCGACCCGGCGGTGCGCTACGGGGTGCTGCCCAACGGCATGCGCTACGCGATCATGAAGAACGCCACCCCGCCCGAGCAGGCCTCCTTGCGCCTGCGCATCGACGCGGGCTCGCTGATGGAGCGCGACGACCAGGTGGGCCTGGCCCACTTCCTCGAGCACATGGCCTTCAACGGCTCCAAGAACGTGCCCGAAGGCGAGATGATCAAGCGGCTGGAGCGCCACGGGCTGAAGTTCGGCCCCGACACCAACGCCTCCACCAGCTTCGACGAAACCGTCTACATGCTGGACCTGCCGCGCACCGACGAGGAGACGCTGGACGTCGGCCTGATGCTGATGCGCGAGACGGCCGGCAACCTGCTGCTGGAAACCCAGGCCATCGACCGCGAGCGCGGCATCATCCTGTCGGAGGAGCGCTCACGCGACACGCCTTCGCTGCGGATGTACCGGCGCCTGTACGATTTCTTCTACAAGGGCCAGCGCGCCCCCACCCGCTTCCCGATCGGCGACACCTCGGTCATCAAGGCCGCCCCGCGGGACCGTTTCGTGGAGTTCTACCGCGAGTATTACCGGCCCGAACGGGCGTCCCTGGTGGTGGTCGGCGACTTCGATCCCGACGCGGTCGAAGCCAAGATCCGCGCCCTGTTCTCCGACTGGCGCGGCGAAGGAAAGCCCGGGACCGATCCGGACCTGGGTCCGGTGCTGAAGCGCGGAAGCGAGGTCGAGCTGTTCGTCGATCCAGGCGTGGCCGCCGGCGTCCAGATCGCCTGGCTGTCGCCCCCGGACCTGGACCGCGACACCGACGCCGAGCGGCGGGCGCACACCGTCCGCAGCCTGGGCTTCGCCGTGCTGAACCGCCGCTACGAGCGGCTGGCCCGCAGCGCCGGGGCGCCCTTCCTGGGCGCGGGCGCCTATCGCTACACCAACCTGGACGCCGCCGACGTGGTGGCGGTCAACGCCAGCGCCGAACCCTCCAAGCTGCTGGACGCGCTGCGCGCCGCCGAACAGGAGCAACGCCGCCTGGTCCAGTACGGGATCACTCAAGCCGAGCTGGACCGGGAGATCACCGAGTACCGCGCCTCCCTGAAGGCCGCCGCCGCCGCCCAGGAGACCCGCCGCACCCCGGCCCTGGCGCAAGGCCTGGTCGACGCGATCAACGACGAGGAGGTGTTCACCGATCCAGCGACCAACCTCGAGGTGTTCGAGCGGGCCGTGGCCGGGCTGAAGGCGGAGACCGTGAACGCCGTGCTGCGCGAGCAGTTCAAGGGCGAAGGGCCGCTGGTGTTCGTCACCGCCCCGACCGCTCCGGCCGGCGGCGAGGCGGCGATCGCCCAGGCCTTCGCGGAATCCCGCGCCGCCGCCGTCTCCGCACCCGTCCTCGCCGAGGCCAAGCCCTGGCCCTACGTCTCGTTCGGCGAGCCAGGCGCGGTGGTCGAGCGTCAGGAGATCGCCGATCTCGGAACCACTTTCGTCCGCTTCGCGAACGGCACGCGCCTGACGGTCAAGCCGACCAAGTTCCGCAAGGATCAGGTGCTGGTCTCGGCGCGGGTCGGCGAAGGGCGGCTCGACCTGCCGCCGACCGGCTCCAGCGTCGGCGCCTGGGCCGCGGCCAGCGTGCTCACCGAGGGCGGTCTCAAGGCGCTGACCGCCGAGGAGATGGAGCAGGTGCTGTCCGGCGAGATCTACGGCGCGGGCCTGTCGGTCGGCGACGACGCCTTCTCTTTGTCGGGCGGCACCGTACCCCAGGATTTGGACACCCAGATGCAGGTGCTGGCCGCCTATCTGACGGAGCCCGGGTGGCGGACCGAACCGGTGGAGCGGGTGCGCGCCTACGCCGACACCCTGCACGACCAGATGCAGTCCACGCCGTCGGGCGTGCTCGGGCGCGACCTCGGCCGGCTGCTGCGCTCGGGCGACGCGCGCTGGGCCACGCCCTCCCGCGAGCAGATTCGCGGCCTCACGGTCGGGGAGGTTCAGGCGGCACTGCGGCCGATGGCCGACGGCCCGGTCGAGGTGGTGATCGTCGGCGACGTGACCGTCGAGGAGGCGATCCGCCAGACCGCGGCCACCTTCGGCGCCATTCGCCGGCCGCCGCAGGCGGCGAACCCCGCCCCGGCGACGGTCCGCTTTCCCGCCCCCACCGCCCAGCCGGTCAGGCTGACCCACAAGGGGCGGGCTGACCAGGCGATCGTCATGATCGGCTGGGCCACCGCCGACCTGAAGAGCGACACCAAGCGCGCGCGCGCGCTGCGGGTGCTGGAGCAGGTGCTGCAGCTGCGGCTGAACGACGAGATGCGCGAAAGCCAGGGGGTCACCTACTCGCCCTTCACCGGCTTCGACGTGTCCTGGGAGCACCCGGGCTACGGCTACATCACCGCCGGCATGGAGGCGCCGCCGGAGAAGCTGGAGGGCTTCTTCGCCGACGTGTCGAAGATCGCCAAGGCGCTGCGCGACGAGCCGATCACCGCCGACGAGCTGGAGCGCGCGCGCAAGCCCCGCGCCGAAGCCATCGAGAAGGCGCGGTCCACCAACGAGTACTGGCTGGCGGCCCTGTCCGGCGCCCAGACGGACCCCGCCAAGCTGACCCTGGCGCGCACGGTGATCGAGGAGTTCAAGGCGGTCACCGCCGCCGACGTCCAGCGCGCCGCCCGCGAGTACCTGCGCGACGACCGGTCCTGGAAACTGCTGGTAGTGCCGGAAGGCAAGTAAGGAGACGCGAAAAAGCCCCGGCGCCGAGGGGGCTGAAAGGCGCCGGGGCAGTTATCGCACTCAGGACATGTCGAACGGTCTCGACACGCTCGTCACTATAAGGAGCGAACCTGAACCCGTTGTGAAAACGGCGTTTTCTTCCGTTCAGAGCGGTGGCTGAAATACGGTTTTTCCTTCTCCCCTTGCGGGAGAAGGTGGGCGCCGGAGGCGCTCGGATGAGGGGTGCCGGCGCCGAGTTCGGACGAGCAGAGACTGCGACGCGCAACTCCCGACCGTCGCGCTCGCACCCCTCATCCGACCTGCTCCGCAGGCCGCCTTCTCCCGCAAGGGGAGAAGGCTCCTAGAGCCTCAGTAAACGATCCCGCCCACCCCGCCGTCGAGCACGATCCCCGACGCCTTGGCGCTGGCCGATGCGGAGACCACCGTCTCCTCGCGGTAGTCGGTGTATGTCTCGGTGCGGGTCATGGTCAGCACCTTCAGCCCCGCCCCATAGCGGCGCAGCAGCGAGCGTTCGTTGCACTCGCGCGCCGGGCGCTGGGACCGACAGGCCACCTGGCCGCCCGGGGCGTGATACAGCGCCTCGCCCTTGGCGCAGGCGATCGTCTCGCCCTTGCTGAAGTCGCCGCCCTGCTCGTAGTCGGCCCAGGTGACCTGCAGCCGCGTGCCGGCGATGCAGCGCCACAGCTCCCCGTCGTAATCCTCGAACACGTCGCGATCCGGGCGCACCTGCGAGGCCGGGTGCGGCACGTTGCGGTCGTCGACGCACGCCGCCTGCAGCACCATGCGTCGGCGCACCTGGCGGGTGGCGGTGTAGGCGACCAGCTTCACCTCGGTCTCGGCCTCGGCCTCGACGTTCAGCAGCGGGATCAGGCTGGGCTGCGGCGGACCGGCCGACCACGAGCCCGTTCCGCCGACGAACACCATGCCGCCGGCGCTGCCGCCCGCCCCGGCCCGCGCCGAAGCGCCCGCCACGGCGACGGCGGTGGAGTGCACCGACACGTTCACGCCGGGCGTGTTCACCGTGTGCCCGCCGCAGCAGGGCGGGCTCGGCGGAGGCGGCGGAGGCGGAGGCTGGCAACAGGGCGGCGGCGGCGCGCAGCACTGGGCCGCGGCCGCGCCCGCTCCGGCCAGCAGGGCCAGGCCGGCCAGGACCGGCATCAGAATCTTCACGCGTGCGAGCATGGGACGCTCCCCGGGACAGTCCCGTGGGCATGAGCAAAACACGTGCCTTCCCAATTCGTCGTTAACGCCGCGCCGGGTCGGCAACCGCTTCTCCGGGCGCGACGTTGCGGGGGGAAAGACGTCCGGCGGCCTGTTTCCTGCGACGGCCGGGCGGGAGGTGGTCCAGGTGTTCCATTCCAGCACACAGCGGCTCGTAGATTACTGGCGCTCGATCCGCTCGGGCGACGAGGCCCCCGCGCGCGCCGCGTTCGACCCGGCCCGTCTGGCCGACGTCCTGCCCCAGCTGTTCGTGGTCGGCAAAGACGGCGACCGCCTGCCCTTCCGCCTGGCCGGCGGCCTGCCGACCGACCTGCACGGGCGGGGCCTGCGCGGCGAGGACTTCGCGGCCCTGTGGTCGGCCCAGGGGCGCGGCGCGGTGGCCGGGGCGGTGTTCGCCGCGATCCGCGACCGCGAGCCGGTGGTGCTGCGCGCCGAGGGCGTCACCGCCGACGGCCAGCCGCTGGGGCTGGAGATCGTGCTGGCGCCGCTGACCGGCCCGTCCGGCGAGATCGACCGCCTGGTCGGCCTGTACCAGCCCACCACCACGGTCGCCCGCCTGCGCGGCCGCCCGATCGTCGAGCTGCACCCGCGCCTGACCGTCTACGCCGCCCCGCAGGCCGAGCCGCACCTGAAACTGGCCGCCGTCGACGGCCGCCGCATCGCCTAGGCCGGGCGCCGCAGCTCCGCCGCGTACCGCTTCCAGTTCTGCACGTAGTGGTCGGCCGAGGCCTTCAGGAAGGCGATCTCGTGCGGGGCCAGCTCGCGCACCACCTTGGCCGGACTGCCCAGGATCAGCACCCCGTCGGGGTAATCCTTGCCTTCCGGGATCAGCGAGCGGGCGCCGACGATGCAGTTCCGCCCGATGCGCGAGCGGCCCAGCACCACCGCCCCGATGCCGATCAGGCTGTTGTCGCCGACCTCGCAGCTGTGCAGCATCGCCATGTGCCCGATGGTGACGTCGTCGCCGATCGTCAGCGGCAGGCCGGGGTCGGAATGCAACACCGAGCCGTCCTGAACGTTGCTGTTACGACCGACCGTGATCGGGTCGTTGTCGCCGCGGACCACCGCGCGGAACCAGACGCTCGCGTTCTGCTTGAGAATCACGTCTCCTATCACGACTGCGCCGGGCGCTATCCAGTATTGGCCTTCCTCGGGAAGGTGCGGCCTCTTGTCGCCCAAGTCGTAGATATTCATCAGAACACCCCGTAACTGAAACTTTTCTTCGGTTTAACCGTTTGGAAACCACGCTAGGATCATCCTAGCAGTGCGATTCGGGACGGTCTCTCGAGGCCGCCCCGGTTTGAGTAGCCGGGGCTTTCCGCTCCGGCACAGATGCGGAGTGTCGGTTGTCGCGTCAGGCGTTCACGCCCTTCAGCGCACCCCCGGGCCGGGATCCCCGCCCGGAGCCGCCGCCGGGAACGGCGCGCACCCGTCTCCGCCATGTTCCACCCGCTGTCGAGGGCGCGCCGAATCCGGCCCGCCCTTTTTTCATGCCCCCACGGAGGCTCCCATGACCAAACGTGCCCTGAAGCGCATGGCTCGTGAAGGCGAGTTCAACGCCCATGATTTCGACGAGAAGGTTCGCCGCCTGCCCGTCGATCGCGGGGGTTGGTCGCCAATGGGAGGGCACGCCGAACAGCGGGATCAGTCCTACGTCAAGAACATCACCGCCAAGTCGGAAGGCCAGGCCCGCCTGATCAAGGCCATCGACTCCAAGAGCCTGGTGATGGCCTTAGGCCCGGCCGGCACCGGCAAGACCTACCTGGCCATCGCCAAGGCGGTCGAGGCGCTGGAGGCCGGCAAGGTCGGCCGCATCGTCCTGTCCCGCCCCGCGGTCGAGGCCGGCGAATCGATCGGCTTCCTGCCCGGCGACATGGAGGACAAGCTGGCCCCCTATCTGCGGCCGCTCTACGACGCCCTGTCCGACCGGCTCAGCATGAAGCGGGTCCGCGCGCTCATGGCCGAGGGCCTGATCGAGATCGCCCCGGTCGGCTACATGCGCGGCCGCACCCTCAACAACGCCTTCGTCGTCATCGACGAGGCCCAGAACTGCACCTACGTGCAGCTCAAGATGCTGCTGACGCGCCTGGGCTGGCACTCCACCATGGTGGTCACCGGCGACCCCGGCCAGTCGGACCTCTTGACCGGCATGAGCGGCCTGGCCGACATCGCCGAAAAGCTCGAACAGGTCGGCGACATCTCCGTCGTCCGCCTCGCCGAACCCGACATCGTGCGCCACCCGCTGGTGGCCAGCATGATCGGCGTGATCTGACCCGAACCGGAAACGGCGCCGCTCTCGCCAGCGGGAGCGGCGCCGAAGTTCGCCATTTCCGAACGCCGTCCGCTATGATTTCCGGCGAGTCGGGAGGGTGCGCGTGACGCCGCAGGAGTTCGTCAGGAAGTGGAGCGACGCCACGCTGCGCGAGCGGCAGGGCTCGCAGTCGCACTTCATCGACCTGTGCCGTCTGCTGGACGTCCCCAACCCCACCGACGACGATCCGACCGGCGAGCGCTACTGCTTCGAACGCGGCGCCGAAAAGGCCGGCGGTGGGGACGGCTGGGCGGACGTGTGGAAGCGCGGCTGCTTCGGCTGGGAGTACAAGGGCAAGCACGCCAACCTCGAAGCGGCCCTGCGGCAGCTGACCATCTACGCCGCCGCGCTGGAGAGCCCGCCGCTGCTGGTCGTTTGCGACATGGAGCGCATCCGGGTCCACACCAACTTCACCAACACCGTGTCGGAGGTCCACGAGTTCACGCTCGACGACCTGCTGGACCCCGCCCGGCGCGACCTGCTCCGGCGCGTTTGGACCGAGCCTCAGCGCTTCCGCCCCGGCGTCAACCGTCAGGACCTGACCCGCAAGGCGGTCGAACGCTTCGGCGAACTCGGCCGCAGGCTTCAGGACCGCAAGCACGAACCGCGCGCGGTCGCACACTTCCTGAACCAGCTGGTCTTCTGCATGTTCGCCGAGGACGCGGGCCTGCTGCCGGAGGCCCTTTTCACCCGCACGCTCAAGGCGACCCAGACCAGGCCCGCCGCCGCCCGCGCCCAGTTGGCGGATCTGTTTCGCAAGATGGCTGCTCCCGAGGAGGAACAGCGTTTCTTCGGTCCCGACCTGGTGCGCTGGTTCAACGGGGGCCTGTTCGACGGGGCCGAACCGCTGCCGCTAGAGTCCCACGATCTCGCCCTGATCGTGAAGACCGCCGAGGAGCACGACTGGTCCGAGATAGACCCGTCGATCTTCGGCACCCTGTTCGAGCAAGCGCTTAAGGCCACCCGCGAACGTCCCGCGCTCGGCGCCCACTACACCGACCGCGAGAAGATCCTGAAGATCGTCGAGCCGGTGATCACCCGGCCGCTCGCCGCCGAATGGGAGAGCGTCCACACCCGCATCCGCGAGCGGGCGGCCGAGGCCGAGGCCGCCTCGGCGCGTCGTCGCGGCTTGCGTGAGGAAGCCGGCCGGCTGATGGCCGAGAACCCGGCAGCCGCGCGCGAGGGTGAAAAGAAGCGCCGAGCGGAGGACACGCGTCTCGCCCGGCAGGAAACGGCGGCCAAGGAGGCCGCCAAGGCTGACCTGGAAAGCTGGTTGCAGCGACTGGCCGCCTTCCGCGTGCTCGACCCGGCCTGCGGCAGCGGTAACTTCCTCTACGTCGCCTTGCACGCCCTGCATGACCTGGAGGCGCGCGCCATCCAGGATTTCGAGCGCGCCACCGGCCTGCCGGGCCCCGTACCCCGAGTCACGACCGATTGCGTGCGCGGGATCGAAATCGACCGCTACGCCGCCGAACTGGCCCGCGTGACCCTGTGGATCGGCGACCTGCAATGGATGCTTAAGAGCGGCTACCGCGCCTTCCGCGAGCCGATCCTGTCCGACCTGACCCAGATCGAAAACCGCGACGCCCTGCTGAACCCCGACGGCACGGAAGCTGAATGGCCCGCCGCAGACGTGATCATCGGCAATCCGCCTTTCGTCGGTGGCAAGAAGCTGCGCGAGAACTTGGGTGGCGATGCGGTGGAGCGCCTGTTCGCCGCCTATCGCGGCCGCGTTCCGGCCGACGCCGACCTGGTCGCCTACTGGGTGGAGAAAGCTTGGCGGCGAATGGTCGGTCCGACGGACATCGGCCCCGCAGGTTCAAATCCTGCTCCCGCACCCAAAACGGTTCGTGCGGGCCTGGTGACCACCAACTCCATCCGCGGCGGAGCCAGCCGCCGCGTGCTGGATCCTATCGCCGACGCGGACGCCCTGTGGGAGGCCTGGGCGGACGAGCCCTGGACCCAGGAAGGCGCGGCAGTGCGCGTGTCCATGTTCAGTTTCGGCGAGGGCTTCGTCGAACGGCGGCTGAACGCAGCAAATGTCAATCGGATTAACGCTGACCTTACGGCCGCCGGAGTCGATCTCACCAAGGCAGTACGCCTACTTGAGAATGAGGGGACCGCCTTCAACGGCATACAAAAGACTGGACCTTTCGAGGTTACCGGTGAGCAAGCTCGCGTTTGGCTTAAAGCCCCCGTCAACATCAACAACCGTCCAAACGCCGATGTGCTTAGACCCTACTGGAACGGGATCGACGTGGTTCGACGGCCGAGGGATCACTGGGTCATCGACTTCACAGGACTTTCCGAGGCTGAAGCCGCTAGCTACGAACTTGTTTTTCAATACGCCTTGTTGACGATCGAACCGGTGCGCCGAGCCAGCCCTGTACGAAACACGGTGGCGCGTGAAATCTTGACCAGTCAGTGGTGGCTGTTCTGGCGCGCCCGGCCTGAATTGATGCAAGCCCGTCAACCTTTAACCCGAACTATTGTAACCCCCGAGGTATCAAAACATCGGGTGTTCGTGTGGGCGCCCGGCAGCGTAGGAATTGACAAAAATCTGATCGCTGTCGCTAGACACGACGATGCCTGCTTCGGCGTCCTTCACTCGCGGCACCATGAACTTTGGGCTCTTCGGCTTGGAACGAGCCTTGAGGACCGCCCCCGCTACACGCCTTCGACGACTTTTGAGACCTTCCCCTTCCCCGAAGGCCTGACCCCGAACGTCCAGTCCGCCGACTACGCCGACGACCCACGGGCCCAGGCCATCGCCGAGGCCGCGCGCGAGCTGAACGACAAGCGCGAGGCGTGGCTGAACCCGCCGGACCTGGTGCGGATCGAGCCGGAAGTCGTGCCGGGCTACCCCGACCGGGTGCTGCCGGTCAGCGCCGAGGCGGCGGCGATCCTGAAGAAGCGTACCCTGACCAACCTCTACAACGAGCGTCCCGCCTGGCTCGACATGGCCCACCGCAAGCTCGACCAAGCGGTCGCCGCCGCCTACGGCTGGCCCGCCGACCTGACCGACGACGAAATCCTCGAACGCCTGTTCGCCCTCAACCAAGAACGCGCGGCGGCAGGACGATAAAAGAAGACGCCATGCCCATCATTACTGAAGTGCCCAGCTACGACGCGTATCTCCTGCCCATCGTTGAGCGCCTGAAAGTGCATGGCGGGTCGATGACGATTGAGGAGATGGTCGACGACGTTGCCCAGGCGATGGGCCTCACAGACGACCAACGCGCGATCGAACATGGCGAGACCGGGCGCTCAGAAGTCGATTACCGCATGGCCTGGGCACGCACCTATCTCAAGAAGGCAGGCGCTCTGGAGAACAGCGCTAGAGGCGTGTGGCGGCTGACTGCCAAAGGGGCCGCCATGACCCCGGACGAAATCGGAGCGATCCGACAACAGGTCCATCAAGCGTATGCGGCGCAACGCGCGGCTAAGAAGGCCTCTGCTCAGTCGAACCCGCCGGAAGTGACTCAAGAGCTCACCTGGGTGGAACAGTTGCTCAAGCAATTGAGCGACATGCCCCCGGAAGCCTTCGAACGGCTTTGTCAGCGCATTCTGCGCGAATCCGGCTTCACTAAGGTCGAAGTCACTGGGCGATCCGGCGACGGCGGTATCGACGGAACCGGAGTTCTTCGGGTCAACCTTCTGTCCTTTCACGTCCTCTTTCAGTCCAAGCGGTGGAAAGGCTCCGTAGGAGCCAGCGTGGTTCGCGACTTTCGCGGAGCCATGGTGGGGCGAGCCGACAAAGGCCTGATCATTACGACCGGCACGTTCACGCCGGACGCGAGGCGAGAAGCGACACGGGACGGCGCGCCGGCAATCGACCTGGTGGACGGAGAAGGCCTTTGCGAACTCCTGAAAGACCTCCGGGTGGGCGTGAACGTTAGAATGGTCGAGGAGATCACGATCGACGAAGGAGCTTTCGCGGCGTTCTGAAGCTGCTCCTTCAACGCCTTTTCTTCACCCAGTTCCGTCCTGCAGCAGGTCCGCGTTCTCCCGCCGCCAGTCCTCCGCCCAGGTCCGCAGGCGGCCGGTCAGGCGTGACGGGTCGGTCAGGGCGCCCATGACCATGTCCTCGGCCATGCCCACCAGCTTCATCCAGGCTTCGGTGCTGCGTTCTTCCATCTGTTCCAGGGTGATCGGGCGCAGGCGCGCGGCGGTCTCGGCCAGTTCGGCCAGAGCCTGGCCTATGCGCACGGCGCTCTCGGCCTGGGCCTGGCGGCCGGCCGCCAGGTGGCGGGCGGCGGCGACCAGGGCGGCGTCCAGCGCCTCGTGCGGCTCCAGCACCTCGCCCGGGGCGACGAAGACCGGCGCCGCGTCGGCGGCCTCGCACGGCTCCGGCGGCGGGGCCGGCTCGCCCGCGGCGCGGGCGCGCGCCAGCGGGACCTCGCTGGCGGCGGCCAGGGCGCGCCGGCTCCAGCCGCCCCGCCGCGCCCGCTGGCGGATCGCGCCCACGGTCACGTCGAAGC
>Ga0196964_10001022_pt1 | contig 14809 bp, 12 predicted proteins | sample S1_10metaG_FD_148615 | JGI IMG/M metagenome (GOLD analysis project Ga0196964, IMG submission 148615) | Soil microbial communities from Anza Borrego desert, Southern California, United States - S1_10 | ecosystem: Environmental > Terrestrial > Soil > Desert | place: USA: California | collected...
GGAAGGATCCGGGGCGCACGCCGCGGCGGGTGTGCCAGCGGCGGTCCGAGAGCCGGGCGGAGACCCACATCGCCGACCGGCACGCACTGCCCGCGGTGTCGGCCGACCCGAACTGCACGACGCGCGCGGTCACCCCCAGCGCCGACCACCGCAGGACGCAGCTGGAGCCGTCGGACGACCGCTTCATGCTCGACGGCGCGCCCAGCGCCGCCCGCAGCCCCGGCACGTCGTTGCCGTCGGTGCTGCGCTGGCGGAAGTGCCCGAAGCCGCTGGCCCGCACGCCGACCGGGACGAGGAACGCCTCGTCGGCCGCCCGCTGCAGCCGCCGCGCCGCGGTCCGCGCCGCCGCTCGGCGCTCAGTGCTCATCGGGGCGGGGGCGGCCGCCCGCGCCGCCGCGCCCGCGGCGTACGGCCGCAGCGCGGGCTCGGCCGGGACCCGCTGGGACGTCAGCAGCGTCAGCCCGAGCACCGCGCCCGCGTCCACCAGCGACGTGAAGCCCGTCACCCGGTGCACGCTGCGCATGGTGGTGGTCCGGCAGATGCTGCGCGGCACGCGGTCGGGGACCGCCGGGCCGTCGTGGTCGAGGGCGTCGAGCGCGAGGTGGTGGGCCACGTTGTCGTACAACCCGATCGCCAGGTGCTCGTTGAGGTCGGCCGGGCAGACCTCCTGGAGCGCGACGTTCGTGACGTCTGCGGTGCCGCCCCGCAGCGACGAGGAGCCGGTCGCCGCGTCGGCGTTGGGGATCACGACCTGGTCGGTGCGCGTGTAGATGACGGTGTAGTCGACCGGCGCGTACGTCTCGGCCTCGCTGTTGAGCGCCCGCATGAAGGCCGAGTCGCTGCGCTGCTGCCAGATCGAGGGCGCGCAGCCGCCGAGCGCGCAGAGGAACTGGGCGGCGTCCGTGCCGTGGTTGGACGGGGCCATGCCGATGAGGTCGTCGACCAGCTGCCGCGTGTCCGGCCAGAAGCGCAGCGCCCAGCGCGCCACCATGCCGCCCTGCGAGTGCCCGACGACGTCGACCTTGCGCCCCGACATCGCGCGGATCGCGCGCAGGTGGCGGACGACGTGCTCCCCGGAGTCCTGGATGTCGGCCATGCCCTTCGCCGGCGGGTCGTACGTGCAGTACGGGCGGCCCTGGGCGCGCAGCGCGGGCTCCCACGTCCACGAGAAGTCCTCGCGCGTGTCGACGGTCGTGCCGGGGATGAGCAGGACCGGGTCCCGGTCGGCGCCGCGGACGTCGTCGGAGCAGGTCAGCGTCCGCGCCATCGCGCGCTCGTCGGGCCGCAGCGGCGGGCCATCCTGCGCCCGCGCGGCGACCGGCGCCGCCGCCGGCAGCACCGCGGCTGCCAGCACCCCAAGGACCCGAGCCCGCCTCATGGGCGGCCAGTCAATCAGGCGGCGTGCCCGGCGGGTGCCGCTTCGCGCACCGGGACGACCTCGACCGGGATCCCGTTGAGCACCGCGGTGCCGGTGAGCGGCTCGAGGTCGAGCTCGTCGGTCAGGACGTTGGTGTTCGCGCCCGGGCGCTCGGCCGCGACGCGCAGCTGCGCGCCCGCGACGTCGTGGCCCCAGCCGTGCGGCGCGCTGACGACGCCGGGTCGCATCTCGTCCGTGACCTCGACGGGCAGCTCGATCTCGCCGACGCGCGAGCGGATGCAGGCCGCCGCGCCGTCGACCAGGCCGAGGCGGTTCGCGTCGTCGGGGTGCACGAGCAGCGTGCAGCGCTCCGGCCCACGGGCCAGCACGGGGAGGTTGTGCATCCACGAGTTGTTCGAGCGCAGGTGCCGGCGGCCGATGAGGAGCATCCCGTCGCCGTCGCGCGCCGACTCGACGAGCTCGTGCAGCGCGCCGGCCGCCGCGATGAGCGGCTCGGGTGCGAGGTCGATCAGGCCGTCGGGCGTGCGCAGGACCTCCGGCAGGCGCGCGCGCAGCGGACCGGCGTCGATGCCGTGTGGTGCCGCCTCGAGCGCGGCCAGCGACACGTCGCCGGGGCCGGGCGCGCACAGCTCGGGGAACCCGGCGCCCTCGGGGCCGCAGCGCAGCATCAGGTCCAGCAGCCGCTCGGGGCCGACGCGCGGCGCCAGCACCTCCAGGACCGCCTCCGGGTCCAGCTCGTGCGCCGGCGAGGTCGGCGAGGCGACCTCGCGGCCCACCATGCCGGCCGCGACGAAGCGGTCGATCGCCGCCACGTCGGCTGCCGGTCCCTGCCCCGTGACGATGCCGGTGAGGCGCAGCAGGATCTCCCACTCGTCCGGCGCGGCCGGGTCGCGGGGGAGCAGCGGCGGCGAGTAGTTGGCGACGTCGCGGACCGCGAAGCCGTAGAGCGCCACGTCGTAGTGCGACTTCTCCAGCGGCGGCGGGGCGGGGAGGACCACGTGCGCGTGGCGCGTCGTCTCGTTGCGGTAGATGTCGACGCTCACCATCGCGTCCAGCGAGGCGAACGCGGCGTCCAGCCGCGCGGCGTTCGGGGTGCTCACGACCGGGTTGCCGGCTACGGTGATGAGCCCGCGGACCTGGCCCTGGCCCGGGGTCTCGATCTCGTCGGCCAGCGTGGCGACGGGCAGCTCCCCGAGGACCTCCGGCAGCCCGCGCACGCGCGAGCTCCAGCGACCGAGCTGCGTGCCCCGTCCGCGTCCCGGCCGGCCGCCGGTGTTGGGCGAGCCTGCCAGCGGCCGCGGGAACATCGCGCCGCCGGGCCGGTCGAGGTTGCCGGTCAGGACGTTGACGACGTCCACGAGCCAGGAGGTGACGGCGCCGAAGCGCTGCGTGGTGGTGCCGATGCGCCCGTACACCGCGGCGCTGTCGGCGGCCGCCAGGTCCCGGGCCAGCCCGCGGATGGCGCCGGCCTCGAGTCCCGTGGCCGCGGCCACCGCCTCGGGCGTGAACGGCGCGACGAGCTCGAGCAGCTCGTCCACGCGCGCGACCCACTGCTCCGCGGCGCCCAGCCGGATCAGCCCCTCCTCGTGCAGCACCTGCCCGAGCGCCGCCAGCAGCAGCGCGTCGGTCCCCGGGCGGATGGGCAGCCAGGCGTCGGCCTCCTGCGCGGTGCGGGTCCGCCGCGGGTCGACCACCACGACCCGCCCGCCGCGCGCGCGGATGGCCCGCAGGCGGCCGCGGACGTCGGGCGCCGTCATCAGCGAGCCGTTGGATGCCATCGGGTTGGCCCCCAGGACGAGCAGGAACGACGTGCGGTCGAGGTCGGGCACCGGCACCGTCGCGCCGCTGCCGAACATGAGGCCCGCGGCGGCCTGCTTGGGGTACTGGTCCACCGTCGAGGCGCTGAACAGGCTGCGCGACCCGAGCGCCTTGAGCAGGACCCGGCCGTAGAGCATCGCGCCGAGCGAGTGCGCGGACGGGTTGCCGAGGTAGACCGCCACCGCATCCCGGTCGCCGCCGGCCAGCACGCCGCCCAGCAGCCGGTCGGCCTCGGCGAACGCCTCGTCCCACGTCGCCTCCTCGCCGTGCACCAGCGGGTGGCGCAGGCGGTCCGGGTCCTCCTGCAGCTCCTTGAGCGAGACGCCCTTCGGGCACAGGAAGCCGTGCGAGAACACGTCGTCGGCGTCGCCGCGGATGCGCTCGACGCGCGACCCGTCCTCCGACACGTCGATCGCCAGGCCGCAGGTCGCCTCGCACAGCGGGCAGGTCCGGTACGCGGTGGGCATGAGCGGACGCTACCGCCCGCCGCCCCGGTGGACCATGACCTCGCAGGTCAGCCGAGGCGCTGCAGCAGGGCGTTGGCCTCGACGACCTCCTCGGCGAGCGTCTTGTAGCCCACGCGGTCGAAGACGACGGTGAGGATGCCGTCGTCGGTGGCCTGGACCGTGCCCTCGCCCCACTCGCCGTGCTCGACGCGCTCGCCGACCGACCAGGCCGACGGCGTCCCCTCGGGCTCGCCGCCGCCGGCGTCGCACACGTCGCAGGCGCCGCACGGCGGCGCGTACTCCTCCCCGAAGTAGGCCAGCAGGAACGCCCGGCGGCAGCCGTCGTGCTCGGCGTAGCCGCGCATCATCTCCACGCGCGACTTGTCGAAGGCGATCTGGTCCTCGGCCGCCTCCTGCGCGCGCTCGAGGCCCTCCTCGAGGTCGGCTCCGCGCACCGGGGCGACCGCGCCGTCCCCCTGCACCTCGACGACGCCCGCGTCCTCCAGGCGGTGCACGACGGTCGCGAGCTTGGAGCGCGACACCGACAGCTCCTCGCGCAGCTCGCTGGGGTCCACCGGCTCGCCGTGGGCGCGCAGCACCCGCGCCACCCGCTCCATCGCCGCCCGGTCCACCGAGCCCGAGGCGAAGAACCGCCGCCGCCCGAGGTCCTCGGAGCGGTAGAAGAGCTCCGCGCGCGCCGGCTCGCCGTCGCGCCCGGCCCGCCCGAGCTCCTGGAAGTAGGCGTCGACCGACTCGGAGATGTCGTGGTGCAGCACGAACCGCACGTCGGGCTTGTCCACGCCCATGCCGAACGCGATCGTCGCGACCATCACCCGGACGCCCTCGCTGCGCATGAACGCCTCCTGCGCCTCCTCGCGCCGGCCGGCCGCCATCCCGCCGTGGTAGGCCGCGGCCTCGACGCCCCGGGCGAGGAGCTCCTCCGCCACCGCCTCGGTGTCCTTCTGCGTGGCGACGTAGACGATCCCCGGGCCGTCGAGCTCCTCGACGCGGTCCAGCAGCGCCCGGCGCTTGTCCTCGGCGTCGTGGAAGCGCCGCACGCCGAGCCAGATGTTGGGCCGGTCGAACCCGCGGACGATGACCGCCGCGTCGCGCATCCCCAGCGCCTCGACGACGTCCGCGCGCACGGGGGGCGCGGCCGTCGCCGTGAGCCCCAGGACGACCGGGCGCCCCACCGCCTCGATGGCGGCGGGAAGCTCCAGGTAGTCGGGCCGGAAGTCGTGGCCCCACTGCGAGACGCAATGCGCCTCGTCGACGACGAACAGCGACGGCTTCGCCGCCGCCAGGCGCTCGCGGGTGTCCGCTCGCGCCAGCTGCTCGGGCGCCAGCAGCACGTGCTCGACGTCATGGGCCTGCACCGCCTCCAGGACGTCCTGGCGCTGGGCGTCGGTCAGCGTCGAGTTCAGCTCCACCGCCCCGCCGGTGTCGGCGTCCTCGGCCGCCTCCACCTGGTCGCGCTGCAGCGCGATCAGCGGGGAGACGACGATCGTCGGGCCGGGCAGCAGCGTGGCGGCGATCTGGTAGATCGCGCTCTTCCCCGACCCCGTGGCCATGATGGCCAGGGTGTCGCGGCCCTCGAGGACCGACCGGACGGCCTCCAGCTGGCCGGGCCGTAGCTCGCCGTAGCCGAACCGCTCGCGAGCCGACCGCCGGATGTCGTCATCAATCCCCATGCAGGCTCTCCGCGGTACCCGCCGTCGGGAGCCGTCCTACCCTGCACGTCGTCCCGTGGCCGACCTGCCGATCTCCGAGGGCCGACGCACCCGCCTGGCCGACCAGCGCAAGACCCTGCCCGACGGGCCGGGCGTCTACCTGTTCCGCGACGCCAAGGGCAAGGTCATCTACGTCGGCAAGGCGAAGTCGATCCGCAAGCGCGTCGCCGGCCACTTCTCCAACCCGGTCACGCGCGGGGCCACCGAGATGGTCGACTCCATCGAGACCGTCGAGTTCCTGCTGGTGGCCAGCGAGACCGAGGCGCTGATCGCCGAGCAGAGCTTCATCAAGCAGTACCAGCCGAAGTTCAACATCCGGCTGCGCGACGACAAGTCCTATCCGTACATCGCGATCTCGATGGACGAGGAGTTCCCCCGCGTGTACTTCACGCGCGAGCGCCACCGGCGCACCCGCGTCTACTTCGGGCCGTACTCGAGCGCCAAGCGCACGCGCAGCACGCTCGAGGTCCTGGGCAAGGTCTTCATGTACCGCTCGTGCCAGGGCACCGAGCCGGGGCGCCGCTCCGGGTCGCCGTGCCTGGACTACTTCATCAAGCGCTGCGGCGCGCCCTGCGTCGGCCACGTCGACCGCGCCGGCTACCGCGAGGCGATCGACGGCGTCATCGCGTTCCTCTCCGGCCGCTACCGGGACATCGAGCGCGACATCGAGCAGAAGATGCGCGATGCGTCGGCGCGCCAGGACTACGAGCAGGCGGCGCTCGAGCGCAACCGCCTCAACGCGGTGCGGTCGCTGCTGCAGAAGCAGCGGGTGGCCAACGAGGCGGTCGGCACGCTCGACGCCGTCGCCGTGGCGGTCGACGGCACCGACGCCAACGCGCAGGTCTTCCAGATCCGCGACGGCGTCCTGTCCGACCGCCAGTCCTTCTACCTCGACAACGTCTCGGAGGAGGACCTGGGGGAGGTGGCCCGCGAGTTCCTCCTGCAGTACTACGCCGGCGCGACGGTCGTGCCCGCCCAGGTCATCGTCCAGGTCGAGGTGCCCGAGCGCGACCTCCTCGCCGAGGCCCTGGCGGCCCGCCGCGGCTCCAAGGTGGAGGTCCGCGCCGCCGAGCGCGGCGACAAGCGCCGGATCCTCGACCTCGCCGAGCGCAACGCCCGGCTCGCGCTCGACCAGGAGAAGCTCAAGGCCGAGCGGCGGCGCCAGCAGCGCGTGGAGGCGCTCGACGGCCTGCAGGAGGCGCTCGGGCTCGACGCGCTGCCGCTGCGCATCGAGTGCTTCGACATCTCGAACCTCATGGGCACGCACACGGTCGCGTCCATGGTGGTCTTCGAGGGCGGGGCGCCGAAGAAGTCCGACTACCGCCGCTTCCGCATCCGCGGGCTCACCGAGGGCGTGCCGGACGACTTCGCCGCCATGAACGAGGTGCTCAGCCGCCGCTTCGCGCAGTGGGAGCGCCAGCAGGACTTCTCGCCCCACGACCCCGACCGCAACGAGTCGTTCGCGACGCTGCCCAACGTCGTGGTCATCGACGGCGGGCGCGGGCAGCTGGGGGAGGGCGTCAAGGCGCTGCAGGGGTTCCTGGACCGCGGCGTGGCGGTGGTCTCGCTGGCCAAGCGCATCGAGGAGGTCTTCGTCCCCGGCCGGGCCGCACCGATCGTGCTGGCCCACGACACGCCGGAGCTGCAGCTGCTGCAGCGCGTCCGCGACGAGGCGCACCGCTTCGCCATCACGCACCACCGGGTACGCCGCGACCGCGCCATGACGACCTCCGTCCTCGACGAGCTGCCCGGCATCGGGCCCGCCCGCAAGCGCGCCCTGCTCAACCACTTCGGCTCCCCGGAGGCGATCCTGACCGCCTCACGTGATGAACTGGAAGCCGTGCCGGGACTGCCGGGCAAGACCGCGAGGGAGCTGTGGGCATCGCTGCACAAGACGGGGGTGTGAAGCCGGCCACCGCGCTCGAGGACCTCGTGGTCATCACGGGGTTCTCCGGGGCGGGCAAGTCCACGGCGATGAACGTCTTCGAGGACGCCGGCTACTTCTGCGTCGACAACCTGCCGCCGGAGATGATCCGCTCGCTGGTCGAGCTGTTCCTGCACTCCGGCTCGAAGGTCGAGCGCGCGGCCGTGGTGTGCGACGTGCGCGGCGGCGACCTCTTCGAGGCGCTCGACGTGACGCTCGACGAGCTCGAGCAGCAGGGCGTGCGGCACGAGCTGCTGTTCCTGGACGCCAGCGAGGCCGCGCTGGTCGACCGCTTCAAGGAGACGCGCCGGCGCCACCCGCTGGCCAAGGAGTCCAGCGTGGCCACCGGGATCGCGGCCGAGGTCGAGCTCCTCGCGCCCCTGCGCGCGCGGGCGGACGTCGTCATCGACACGACGGGCCTGAAGACCGCGCACCTGCGCCGCCGCATCGCCGACGAGCTGCTGCCCCGGCGCCAGGCCGGCCCGCTCGTCGTGACCTTCCAGTCCTTCGGCTTCAAGCACGGCCCGCCCCGCGACGCCGACCTGGTCCTCGACGTGCGGTTCCTGCCCAATCCACACTACGTGCCCGACCTGCGGCCGCTCACCGGCCTGGATCCGCGGATCGTCGAGTACGTCGGGCGCGAGGGGACCCTGGCCGAGTTCTACGGGTACCTCGAGCCGCTGCTGGACTTCCTGCTCCCGCACTACGAGGAGGAGGGCAAGGCGCACCTCCTGGTGGCGATCGGGTGCACGGGCGGCCGGCACCGCAGCGTGACGATCGTGGAGCACCTCGCCGCGCGCTTCGACGGCCGCGCCGACCTCGTGGTCGAGATCGAGCACCGCGACGTGGACCGTCGCGTCGGCGCCGTCGGATAGCTTCGCGCCGGTGCTGGATCACGTGGGGGTGGAGGTCGCCGACCTCGGCCGTTCGGCGGCGTTCTACGACGCCGTGTTCGCGCGGCTGGGGATCCGCCGGGTCTTCGAGTCCGAGGCGGCGGTCGCGTACGGCTCGCACGAGCCGCGGTTCTGGATCGTGGCGCGCGGCCGCCCGCCCCAGCCCGGCTTCGGCCACGTGGCGATCGCCGCGGCGGGCCGCGCGGCCGTCGAGGCCGCCCATGCGGCGGGCCTCCAGCACGGCGGCACCGACGACGGGGCGCCCGGCCCGCGGCCGCAGTACGGGCCCCGCTACTACGCCGCCTACCTGCGCGACCCCGACGGCCTGCGCGTGGAGGTCGTCGCCGGGGGGCATTGACTAGGGTCTTCCACCAGCACGCGCGCGGCTCCTCGCGCGCGTCCACCGGACCAGAGAACGAAGGGACCCGAACCTCATGCCCGTACGGGTTGGCATCAACGGCTTCGGCCGCATCGGCCGCAACGTCATGCGCGCCGCGCTCGCCTCCAACGCCGACGTCGAGTGGGTCGCGGTCAACGACCTGACCGACGCGAAGACGCTCGCGCACCTGTTCAAGTACGACTCCATCCTCGGGCCGCTCCCGCACGACGTGCAGGTGACCGGCGACGGCATCAGCATCGGCGGCAAGGAGCTGAAGGTGCTGGCCGAGAAGGACCCGTCGAGCCTCGGCTGGGGCGACCTCGGCGTCGACGTCGTCATAGAGTCCACGGGCTTCTTCACCAGCCGCGACGACGCCGCCAAGCACCTCGACGCCGGCGCGAAGAAGGTCATCGTCTCCGCGCCGGCCAAGGGCGAGGACATCACGGTCGTCCTGGGCGTGAACTTCGACCAGTACGACAAGGACCAGCACCACGTCATCTCCAACGCGTCGTGCACGACGAACTGCCTGGCGCCGTTTGCCAAGGTCGTCAACGACGCGGTCGGCATCAAGCACGGCCTGATGACCACGATCCACGCCTACACGTCCGACCAGCGCCTGCACGACGCGCCGCACAAGGACCTGCGCCGCGCCCGCGCCGCCGCGACGAACCTCGTGCCGACGTCCACCGGCGCCGCGAAGGCGGTCGCCCTCGTGCTGCCCGAGCTCAAGGGCAAGCTCCACGGGTTCGCCGTCCGCGCCCCCGTCCCGACCGGCTCGGTCGTCGACCTCACCTTCGAGGCCGAGCGCGCGACGAGCGTCGAGGAGATCAACGAGGCGTTCCGCTCCAAGGCCGACCAGGGCGACCTCAAGGGCATCCTCAAGTACACCGAGGACCCGATCGTCTCCTCCGACATCGTCTCGGACCCGTTCAGCTCGATCGTCGACGGCCCGCTGACAGCGGTCCTCGACGGCACGCTCGTGAAGGTCGTCTCCTGGTACGACAACGAGTGGGGCTACTCGAACCGGCTCGTCGACCTGGTGCAGAAGGTCCTCTAGGACATTGAGGACCCTCGACGACCTCGGCGACCTCCACGGCAAGCGGGTCGTCGCCCGCGTCGACTTCAACGTCCCCCTGGTCAACGGGGAGGTCGGCGACGACACCCGCATCCGCGCCGCGCTGCCGACGCTGTTCCGGCTGCGCGAGCGGGGGGTCGCGAAGATCACGCTGCTGGCCCACCTCGGCCGGCCGAAGGGCAAGGACCCGGCGCTCTCGTTGGCGCCGGTCGCCGCCCGGCTCGGCGAGCTGCTCGGCGAGTCGGTGCGGCTGGTCGACGAGCCGGAGCCGGCCGACGGCTCGGTCGTCATGGTCGAGAACGTCCGCTTCTTCGCGGGCGAGACGAAGGACGACGAGGAGCTCGCGCGCCGCTACGCGCAGCTCGGCGACGTCTACGTCGACGACGCGTTCGGGGCCGCGCACCGCGCGCACAGCTCCAACCACGCGCTCGCCAAGCTCCTGCCCAGTGCCGCCGGCCTGCTCCTGCAGCAGGAGGTCGAGACGCTCACGAAGATCCTCGAGGCCCCCGAGCGGCCGCTCGTGGCCATCGTGGGCGGCGCGAAGGTGACCGACAAGCTGGGGGTGCTCGAGGCGTTCCTGGACCGGGCCGACACCGTCCTGGTCGGCGGCGCCATGTGCTTTCCGTTCTTCAAGGCGCAGGGCCACGAGGTCGGCGCATCGCTCTGCGAGGAGGAGGGTCTGGAGCCCGCCAAGCGCGTGCTGGAGGCCGCGGGCGACAAGCTGCGGCTGCCCGTCGACCTCGTGATCGGCCGCGCGTTCGACGCCGACACCGAGGTCCGGCAGGTCGACGGCGTCGACGTCCCGGACGGGTGGATGGGGCTCGACGTGGGACCGAGGACGGTCGCCGCCTACGGCGAGGCGGTCGCCGGCGCGGGCACGGTCTTCTGGAACGGGCCGATGGGCGCCTTCGAGCTCGCGCCGTTCGCCGCGGGCACCCGCGGCGTGGCCGAGGCGGTGGCTGCGGCTGCCGGCACCACCGTGGTCGGCGGCGGCGACAGCGCCGCGGCCCTGCAGCAGTTCGGCCTGGGCGACCAGGTGACGCACCTCTCCACCGGCGGTGGCGCGTCCCTGGAGCTCATCGAGGGCAAGACCCTGCCGGGAGTGGAGGTGCTGGGCCGATGAGCCGCAAGCCGCTGATGGCGGGCAACTGGAAGATGCACAAGACGGTGGCGGAGGCCGAGGCCTTCGTGCAGGGCCTGCTGCCGCGCATCTACGACTCCGCGCACTGCGACATCGCGCTGTGCGTGCCGTACACCGCGCTGCAGGCCGTGGTCGACTCCACGCGCGGGTCGCTGGTCGAGGTCTACGCGCAGAACATGCACCACGCGCCCAGCGGCGCGTTCACGGGCGAGGTCTCGGCGCCGATGCTCTCCGAGCTCGACGTCCACGGCGTGGTCCTCGGGCACTCCGAGCGCCGTCAGCTGTTCGGCGAGACCGACAAGGCGCTGCAGCTCAAGGTCCCCGCGGCGCTCGAGGCCGGCCTGAAGGTCATCCTCTGCGGCGGCGAGACCGAGGACGAGCGCGAGGCGGGCGACACCGAGCGGCGGCTGCGCCACCAGGTCGACGAGGGGCTCGAGAAGGTTCCGACCGAGCAGCTCGGCGACATCGTCATCGCCTACGAGCCCGTCTGGGCGATCGGCACCGGCAAGGTCGCGACGCCCGAGCAGGCGCAGGACGCCTGCGCGTTCGTGCGCGCGCTCGTCGGCCAGCGGTCCAAGGAGGAGGCCGACCGCACGCGCGTCCTGTACGGCGGCTCGGTCAAGCCCGACAACGCCGCGGAGCTCATGGCGCTGCCCGACGTCGACGGGGCCCTCGTGGGCGGCGCGTCCCTGGAGGTCGAGTCCTTCCAGGCGCTCATCGACGCCACGAAGTAGATGGGCCGGCCCGACGCGTTCCCGGCCGTCTGCCTCGTCGTGCTCGACGGCTTCGGGCTCGCGCCGCCGGGTCCCGGCAACGCGGTCGACCTGGCCCGCACGCCGGTCTTCGACGACCTCTGGGCGCGCCACCCCCGGACGCAGCTGACCGCCCACGGGCCGGCGGTGGGCCTGCCCGAGGGCCAGATGGGCAACAGCGAGGTCGGGCACCTGAACCTCGGCGCGGGGGCGGTCGTCAAGCAGGACCTGACGCGCATCGACGAAGCCGTCGCGGACGGGACGCTGGTCGAGAACCCGGTCCTGCGCGCCGCCATGGAGGGCTTCGAGCGCGTGCACCTCGTGGGCCTGGTCTCCGACGGCGGGGTGCACTCGGGGTGGCAGCACATCGAGGCGCTCATCGAGATGGGCGGGCGCCTCGGCGTCCCGGAGGTCGTCGTGCACGCGTTCACCGACGGGCGGGACACGTCGCCGAGCGGCGGCGAGGCCTACCTGGAGACCGTCGCGGGCTGGTGCGCCCAGGCCGGCAACGCGCGCATCGGCACGGTCATCGGCCGCTACTTCGCGATGGACCGCGACCAGCGCTGGGAGCGCACGCAGCGCGCGCTGGACCTGCTGCTGCGCGGCGCGGCGCCGTACCACGCGGCCACGGCCCCCGAGGCGGCGCGCGCGGCCTACGAGCGCGACCCGCGGGGCGACGAGTTCCTCGAGCCCACGACCATCGGCGACCGCGAGGCGCTCGTCCGCCCCCAGGACAGTGTCATCGCCTTCAACTTCCGCCCGGACCGCATGCGCCAGCTCACGGCGAAGCTGTCGCCCGAGGTCGCGTCGTACGTCACGCTCACCGAGTACGTGGAGGGCCAGCGCGAGCCCATCGCGTTCCCGCCCGCGCGCCCGGAGATCACGCTCTCGCAGGTGATCGCCCGCAGCGGCGCCAAGCAGCTGCACGTGGCCGAGACGGAGAAGTACCCGCACGTCACCTTCTTCTTCGGTGGTGGGGAGGAGGAGCCCGAGCCCGGCGAGCGCCGCGAGCTCGTGCCGTCGCCGCGCGACGTCCCGACCTACGACTTCAAGCCGGAGATGAGCGCCCGCGAGGCGGCTGCCGCGTTCGTCCGGGCCTGGCGGGAGGACGAGCCGCGCTTCGGCATCATCAACTTCGCCAACCCGGACATGGTGGGCCACACCGGCGTCATCGAGGCGGCGGTCGAGGCCTGCGAGACCGTCGACGAGTGCCTCGGCCAGGTCGTTGACACGGTCCTGGGCTCCGGTGGCGCGGTCATCGTCACGGCCGACCACGGCAACGCCGACGAGATGCTCGAGCCCGACGGCTCGCCGGACACCGCACACTCGCTCAACCCCGTCCCGCTCGTGGTGGTGGCGCCCGAGCCGCTGGAGGACCGCCTGCGCGACGGCGGTGTGCTGGCCGACGTGGCCCCGACCGTCCTGGAGCTGCTGGGCATGCCGCAGCCGGAGGCGATGACCGGCCGCTCGCTGCTGGCGCCGTGAGCGGGGCGCTCGACGAGGCGACGGTCGCCGCGCTCGAGCGCGATCTCGGACCCGACGGCGTGCGGGCCATCGCCCGCACGATGCTCGACGCCGCCCCGGCCGACGTCCGGACGCTGGCGGACGCGGCGGAGCAAGGCGACGCGGACGCCGCCGCGCGCGCCGCGCACCGCCTGCGCAGCGGGTGCCTGATGCTCGGCGCCCGGGCGCTGGCCGACGCCTGCGCGGCGCTCGAGGCCGCCGGCAAGGCTGGCGCGCCAGGCGAGGAGCTCGCGCAGGCCGCCGGCCGGGTCGCCGCGGCGTGGGAGCCGGCGCGGGCCGCGCTCGAGCAGTGCGCGGCCGGTTCGGCCTAACGGCGCGCGGCGACGCCCGGGCCCAGCGCGCGCAGCATCACCAGGAACGCGTCGCGCAGCGCGTTGCGCGGCACGCTGCCCGGGGCGGCCAGGCGGCGGACCGCCAGCCCGTCGGTGAGCCCCACGATGGCCGGAGCGAGGACCTCGATGTCTTCGCCCTCGAACCCGGCGCTGCGCAGCGCCAGGCGGGCGATCTCCTCGTAGGCGGCGAAGGAGCGGGCGGCGACCTCGTGCAGCGCCGGCACGCGGGCGGCCTCGAGGTAGATCTCGAACTGCGCGCGGCTCTGCACCCCGGCCAGGACCGCGACGAAGCTCTCCACCAGCTCCTGCGGCGCCAGTTCGCCGCCCTCCAGGCGGTCGGCGACCTCGCGCAGCCGGGCCACCTCGTCGTCGACGAAGGTCGTCAGGGCCTCGCGGAGCAGGTCCTCCTTCGAGGCGAAGTAGTAGCCGACGGACGCGAACGGGACGTCGGCCTCGTCGGCCACCGAGCGGTGCGTCACCGCGCCGATGCCGTCGCGGCCGATCACGCGCAGGGTGGCGTCGAGGATGCGTCGGCGGCGTTCGAGGCCGCGGGCCTGGCGCTTGGGAGCGTCCGTCACGCCCCAGATCGTGCCACGAACGCCTGCGCCTGCGGCAGGACGCGAGGATCGATCGTGTGGGGCATGGGCGTCTCGTGGTACTCGAGCGCGGCCCCACCCGCCTCCAGGAGGCCCTTGGCCTGACGGGCGAACTCCACCGAGATGACGGGGTCCCGGGTGCCGTGGGCGAGGAGGACGGGCAGGCCGGGGCGCGAGGCGAGGTCGGGCGTCCAGCCCTCCACGACCGGGACGAAGCCCGAGAACGCCACGATGCCCGCGGGGACCGGACGGCCGGCGCCGAGGCCGAGCGCGAACGCCATCACCGCGCCCTGGGAGAACCCGCCCACGAGCGTCGTGGACCAGTCGAGGTCGCCGAGCAGCTCGTCCAGCGCCGCCAGCGAGTGGTGGAACGTCGCGGCGTCCGGGAACCCGACGCGCGGCACGACGTACCAGTGCTTGCCGCCCGGGGGCAGGCGCAGCGGCGCCCCCACGGTGATCCCCCGCAGCGTGCGCTGCGGATCGAGCACGTCGAAGAGCCCGAAGAGGTCGTGCTCGTCGGTGCCCCGGCCGTGCAGGAGCACGAAGGTGCCCCGGGGGTCGGGCACGTCGCGCTCGCGCACGGTCAGGGGATGGGCCTCGATGGTGGGCATCTAGGCCGGCTGGGTGGGGCGGGGGTCGGGGAGGGGCGTCAGGCGCTGCTCGAGCAGCGGCCGCAGGTGCTCGTGCTGGGGCGACAGCACGAGAGAGCGGCCGAGGGTCTCGAGCGGCTCGTCCACGGTGAAGCCGCGGTCCCGGGTGGCCAGCTCGAAGAGCACGCCGCTGGGCTCGCGGAAGTAGACGGAGTGGAAGTACTGGCGGTC
>Ga0196964_10001023_pt1 | contig 14800 bp, 9 predicted proteins | sample S1_10metaG_FD_148615 | JGI IMG/M metagenome (GOLD analysis project Ga0196964, IMG submission 148615) | Soil microbial communities from Anza Borrego desert, Southern California, United States - S1_10 | ecosystem: Environmental > Terrestrial > Soil > Desert | place: USA: California | collected...
CGATGTCAAAGCCGGCCAGCCCATCCGCGGATCAGCCGTGCGCGGCGATTCGCTGGCCGTCTACCGCCCGCCAGTTTCCAACCGCGTGACGGAGACACCGCCCATTGTTGTGGCTCGTCGCGAAGCCCAGGCCGCGCGTGAACAGGCAGCCCGTGAAAAGGCCGAAGAACGCCGCGACATCCGCGACACCCGTCAGACCGAAGAGAAACGCGAAGCCGAATTGCGCCGCGCCGCCCAGCGCCAGAAGGAATTGGCCCAGGCCGCCGAGCGAGAAAGAGAACGGCTGGAACGCATCGCCGACCGTGAAAAGGACGAATCGCGACGTGCCGAACTGAAGGCGCAGGCCGCGGCGGCAAAGAAGCAGGCAGCGGAAAACGAAAAGGCTGAGCGCGAGACGCGCGAAGCTGAGAAGCGCGCCGCCGAGCTGGCTCGCAAGACGCAGCGAGAGCAGCAGGCACAGGCAACACCGGCCGCGACGCGCGAAGCGCAGCGCAAGCAGGATCTGCAGCTCCGGCGCCAGCAGGAAGAAGCGGCTGAAGCGGCACGCAAAGCCGAAATCGCCGAACGCCGTCAGAAGAATCAGGCTGAGAACGCAGCTGAAGCCGCCCGAAGGGAAGAAGCCCGCCGCCAGGCCGAAGCTGCTGAAGCGCAGCGCCGCGCGACAGCGGAAGCACGCAAAAAGCAGGACGCGAATAATGCTCCGGAAGTGAATCGTCGCGAACAGGCTCGCAAGGAAGCTGCCGAGCGTCAGGAAGCCGCGGAACTCGCGCGGAAGGCTGAAGCTGCCGCCGATGCAGCTCGCAAGGAGCAGGCTCGCAAGGAGGCCGCGGCACGCCAGGAGGCGCAGGAAGCCGGCCGCAAGGCCGAGGCTGCCGCGGAGGCAGCACGCCGCGAACAAGCACGCAGGGAAGCAGCCCAACGCCAGGACACGCTGGAGGCTCAACGCCGTGCCGCCGCCGAGGCACGCCGCCAGCAGGAACAGGCTGAAAATGCCGCCGAAGCCGCCCGCCGCGAGCAGGCTCGCAGGGAAAATGCAGCGCGACAGGAAGCCGCCGAAGCACAGCGCCGCGCTGAAGCCGAAGCGCGCCGCCAGCAGACTCAGCAGCGAAGTCAGCCGGCGCCGAGCGTCCGCTCACAGGATCCGCAGGCCCCGGGAGCATCAGTAGAGACGCGTCGCCCGGGCGCAGCCGATGGAGATCCGGGCGAACTCTCCCGCCGGGAGCAGGCCCGTCAGGCCGCCGCAGAAGCCGCCGCGCAGCGCCAGGCTCAAGCTGAAGCGCGCCGCCAGGCCGAAGCCGAAGCGGCAGCGCAGCGCAAGGCTGAACGGCAGGCCAAGCGGAACAAGGATTAAGCGGTAATCAAAAATCAGAAAGCCAAGTGAGCGGGCGCTACGGCGCCCGCTTTTTTTAGTGACTATGGCTCGGCAAGCACTGCTTCGATTTTGCTCTGCAGTTCGGTGTGCGCGGCGTCGCCTTTAATGTACTGCCCGCCCGGATGGACGTAGCGGATGACACCTTTGCGATCCAGCAGGATGCTGATGCTCGTCCAACCATCGCGATGTTCATCGAGCCACCACTTCTTCAAGGTCTGCCATTCGGGATCGATGGCTACAGGAAACTTAAAGCCGAAGCGCTCGACGAACTGTTTCACGTCTTTGACGTCGAGCGGGGTACTGGCTTTGTGGTGATAGATGCCGACGACCTGAAGTCCTTTGCTGCCGTAATGCTCGTGAAACTGGTTCAACGCGGGCGCTGTCGCTCGGCAATAGGGGCATCCTGGAGCCGTCCACCAGCGGATCAGGACGACTTTGCCGCGCAAGCCTTTGAGGTCCAGCGCGTCGCTGTTGATCCAGTTCGTGAGATTCCATTCCGGTGGCGTTTTGCCCAGCACATCCTGGCCGCTCGCCGAGTGGGCATCAATGGAAGCAAGACTGCAAAGCAAGATGGCCGGTACCAGCAGGCTTTTCATGCGTTGATTAAACGCCCGGAAAAGGGCAAAGACAATCAAAAAGCTGGAGCTGTTTTCTCGCTCAAAAAATATTTCCTGAAAAAACAAGAGAGGCCCTGCCGCTGCTTCTTGTCATCCCGTTGAGGGACTGTATCCTCTTAACGAGAGGCGTCGCTATGATCGTCGAAAAAGTGGTGCAGCAGTGCAAGATCTGCCGTCAGACGGTGCCGGGCTTCATCGTCAATGGCGCGTATTTCGCCTGTCCGATGTGTGTTCACCCCGTTGTGATCCAGCGCTGCAAGCGAGCCTGGGACAAGCAGTATCTCTACTATACCGAGATGGACTACCGCGAGCGCTGAGGCGCGTCTTTGACGTCGACGGCGTCACGCCCGATCTTTACTTTCCATCCTTCCACAGAACTGTTCTTCAGCGACAGATTATTGATCAGCCAGGCCAGCCGCTGCGTCGCCGGCAAATCTTTATAAATGAAGCGCTGCTGCAGATAGTACGGCGGCAAAGCCTGATAATAAAGGGTTGCGCTGATGCTCAGCGGTTCTGAAACATTTGCATTAAGAGGGATGTCGTAGGTGACGCAGTCGCTTCCTGCTCCGGCGGTGTAATCCAGATCGCCGCCGATTCCGCGCGGCTGGGTGAGCTCCGCATCGGGACCTTTGCCACTCCAGCCAATCGGCAGAAGACGGTTGTCTTTCACGACATTTTTCGCGCTCAGAAAACTCGTGGTGAAATCACCGTTGCTGTCGGTCGTCAGCTGCTCATAAATCTGGACCTGGTCTTCGCGCGTGATGGTCTCATGATGCTGCTGGTATGCGCGGTTCTTGAAGAATTCGCTTTCCAGCGGCTTGAACGTCTTTTCGTCGAACGTGCCCAGCACGCCCCACTCGTCGCTTGCGCCCGAATTCCAGAGCACGCGCTGGCCCGAGCGGACCTGAACGTGCAGGAAAGCGCGGCGGAAGTTCACGCCGGTCGGAAACTTGTGTCCGGTCAGATTCTTTACTTCGACGACGGCTTTCAGTCGTCCGCGATCATGCTGAGCAGAGAGGATCTTTACCGTCGCCGTCTCTTCCTGAGCCATCTTCAAAGCAGAATCGATGGCGATGTCGAATCCGGATCGCGCCTGCGGTGATGGGAAGAGGTAGTTGCGCGGCGGAACGCCCAGAACTGCAGGGTGCTGCTTGAACAGTTCCAGCGTAAACAGATTGATTCCGTGCAGTGCATGGCGCGAGTAACGGTCGCGCACCTGCATGAACAGCTCGCTGTCTTTGGCGCGGTGATCGACGATGGGGAATGTGTTGTCTTCGATGTTCGCTATGCGGAAGGCGAGCGGATCGCCCTTGTAGTCACGCGGCATGTGGCAGTTCTGGCAGCTCTGCTGCAGGGGATGCGGCGTTTTGGACTCCGTTGAGAAACTACTGTTCTTCCATTCGAGGTAGGTCGTCTGTTCATGGAACACATGCGGCGCTGCAGCGGACTCGGAAAGTTTTTTGAATTCGTCCGCAGTGTACTTGCGGTTTACATCCAGCACCGGCACGACGACTGTGTGGCAGGAAGCGCAGAGCTTCGAATCGGAGAGATGCTTGCCTTCGCGCGGCGTCAGACCGAGCGCGTTCTCCATCGGTAGCGTTGCCACTTTGTCGTATGGTCCGTAGACGTGCTGGCGCTTTTTCTCCGAGATAAACTTGCCCGAGTAAGTACGCGGCTCACCGAGGCCTTCCGGAGACATCTGGTGGCAGACAACGCAGGAGATTCCATCCCGCGCCAGCGCGCCGTAGTGCGCGTGCGCGCTTCCAGGTTCAGCCTGGGCGATGCGGTGCGTGAAGAGCGCGTCTTTGCCGTGATCGAGTTGCCATTGTCGTTGTCCCATCACGGCATGGCAGCTGAGGCATTTATTGTCGATCTCGTCCGCAAGCTCCGGATGCAGAGCGCGCTCGGTTTCTAGCTGCGCAAAGAAAACGGGATCGCGGCCAGAGAGGCCCATCAGGGAATGACGCCACTCGGAACTCGGCGAAAGATTGATCAGCTCACTGGCGCCGTCTTTCTGTTCATGTAGCGCCATGTTGGGCAGCGCAGAATAGAGCTGTACGGCATCGTGGCAGGCGGTGCAATTACTGGATGTGATAAACGCGCGGTGACCATCCGGCCGCGGACCCTGCGGGACGTGGTCGAGCACGCTTAAGGGCAGGCATTGCGGCACGCCGGATGTTGGCGGATCCCAATGGGGAGAGGGCACCGGTTCGGCGCGGCTCCTGAGATTGTTGCGCGTGTGGACGCTGCTGTTGTGGATGTCCGCAGGATTGAGCGGGCCTTTTTTCAATCCTTCGGCTGAGACCGACGTCAGATGCTGAATCGGGTCGCGGAACACATTGCGGACGCTGGAAAAAGTGCTCTCGCGATTGTCTGCCGACGCGTGGCAGTTCATGCAGGAGAGCGCGAAGCCCGCATTGGGATCGAAAAAACTCGCGGCGTGTTCGTGCGTGGGCTTCTGCAGCGGTCCGCCGTCGCTGTAGAACCAGCCGTCCCATGAGCCGCGGCTGTCTTTGACCATGATGCTGAATCCCGTCGGCTCGCTTGAGAACTCTGCCGGATTGTCCGGGCGTCGCGCGAAGAGGACTTTCACGATCATCTCGCCATCGGCGATCACGCCCTTCCGATCGCTCTGCATCCATTCCCAGACTTGCGGCGAGTAGTACACTTTTACAGCCGAAGGACCGTGAATGCCCTTGCTCTCGATCACGCCAGAGTCGTGCAGGAAGTACGGTCCGGTCGAGCGCGGCTTCAGATCCTGCTTCCAGCCGGCATAACCCTGCTGCAGCAGGAAACGGTTAAGCAGCACGCTGAAGGCTTCTGCGCCGATGTCGCTGGGATTGGGCAGCGGGAATGCGACACGCTCTTCCCCGCACCAGCCCACTGGCAGCAGCAACACAGCACTCAGAAGTATCGTCGCACGCGTCATTTGATCGCTGCCGTTAAAACGTGTTTCAATGCGAGTACGTATCGAGAAGCGCTCGAAAAGCCGCGCTGTCTTTCAGCGCAGCAAAATCGCTGTCGTGTTCAATTTCCTGCCGCGTCAGGTGCCGGTGATTGGGCGTCTTGAAGAATCGCTCAAGCATATCAATCGCCCCGGCCTTATCGCCGCACACACCCAGATATCCGGCCGCGTTGTAATACACGCAGCAATGCACCGGCCCGTCGCCGACCAGAGCAAAGGCACGCCGGAATTCCTCGCGCCCGGCGGCCGCCTCTCCCGCCCGCTGAAGCTGCGCTGCATAGAGAAGCCGCGCAATCGGATCCTGCGGGTTCATCTCTACGGCGGCTCGCGCATGCTCCGCGGCGCTCCGGTAATCTCCCTGCATACAATAAAGGTGACAGAGCGACCGGTGCGTGTCGCTGAGCGGCATGGCTGCGAGACTTTTCTGAAAAAAGCCGATAGCCGCATCGTTGTGGCTGGCTTTGCTTTCTATTTCCCCCAGACCCCGCCATGCGAAGGCGCTCGCGTGCGGCGTTCGATCAACGCAGCTTAAAGAGCGTTCGAAGGCATTCCGCGCGGCGGCCGGATCGTGGACATAAAAGCGGAGATGCTCCCCGAAAGCTGCCCACGCTTCACTCGATTCCGGGTCACCCTGCGTTGCCTTTAGATATAACGCATATGCAGTGTTGAGTTCACCGGCGGCTTCGGCAGCGGCAGCGCGTTCTAGCAGCACCGCGGTGGAAACTGCAGGATTGTCTGTGTCGGCGGCGCATGCCGCGGCCATAACCAGGACGAGGCTGCCAGATTGAAAAAGAAGGCTGGCAAACAAAGCGTTTCGCATTCCGATTCTCATTCCCGGTTACGGCTGGCTACCCTATCTACTTATCGCGCCGAGGTATCCGAAGCTGAGCGGTACGTTGAGAACTGCCGCTCATCGAGGATCTCCGAAAGACGCCGTTCGAACTGCGCGTTTGCGTCAAAGGCTTTCAGCTTTGCGTTGGCGTCCTGCAGCTTCCGCCACTCATTGTCGCAGCGTCCCTGGCAGGACTCATACTTCGCCATCGCGCGGGCGACCTCGCGGTTCAGCTGGTCGTGGCGTTCCTGAACTTTCTGCCTGGCGTTGAAGACCTGCTCCTGCTGCCGGCCGCTCAGTTCCAGGCGGTGGCTCAGGGCATCGAAGCGCCGCATGTCGAAATCGGGCGCGCGGTAGGACACAGACTGGGACTGGGACTTTGACTGCATGCGCACTTCCTGGCGCTCCTGGCGCGGCTGCTGCCGCACGACGGCCGGCTTGGATTCGCGCGAAACGGAATACCCGCCGCCGCCGCAGGCCGCCTGTGTTGATGCCGCGCTGATTACAATCAGTAAGCTGAGAATCCCTGAACAAAGCTTCATAAGTGTCTCTCTTTCACGTTGAAAACCCACGCGGCCCACTGGCCGAAACCAAACATGCGGTGAGGAATGGCAAAATAAGAGCCACATTCCCATGTCGCTTAGCACAAAGGCAATTTTGCACATTGTTACGCCTAACCTTGTTGCTTGCCGGGTGCCTGCGGCGTGAGTAAACTTCCGAGCACTAAAAGAGGATACAAATGAAGCGTATTGGCATTGGCGCCGTTATCGGCTGTATATGCGCGTGCGTTTGCGCCGGAGAGGTGCCGGAAAACTCGGACAAGCCGCAGCCAGGTATAGAAACAGGTTCGACGTGGATTGTCGAAAGCTGGGGCAATCCCGGCAGTATTGAACGGCTGCAGTCTGGCACCCGAAAGCTGCTGGGATTGAATTATCGCGGCGGTACGAAGGACAAGACAGCCTTTGAATACAAGCCGGGCATCACCGCCCCCGCAGATAAAATACTGCGCGTGTGGGTGTATAGCCCCGATGAGAATCCGCCGCCGATTGCGATGGCGATTTCCACAACAATCAAACACATCTGGCATGAGACGGATTTGATCAAGCTGCGCCAGGGCTGGAACGCCCTGTCGGTTCCGCTTACCGCGCCGCACTGGAAAACGGAGGCCTCCAAATGGCAGGTGAAGGTAGGCGTCGAACCACTCAATGACATCCGCGCCACGCTTCTTCTGGTTTACAACACCTCCAAGCAGAGTGGGCGGCTGTTCGTGGAAGGCTTCGCTCCAGTCGAGACAAAGCATGACGCCGCAATCGACAGCGAAGAGTACTGGAAAGCGGATCGCGAAAGGCTCTGCAGGCTGGGGGAGGGTTATCTGGTCTGGCAATCCAACCGCTCGGGCCGTTGGCGAATCTGGAAACGCAACCTGGATGGCAGCGGCGAGATGCAGCTCAGCGCCGAGGAGCCGGACCGCGATCACTTTGCTGCCCACATTTCACCAGACGGCGAGCATGTCGTGTACATCAGCCTGCCGAAGGACACTCCGCCAAACCGGCGCATCCAGCCGCCTCATGTTGTCTTTCCGATTAAAATCGTTAATCGTGACGGCACCGGCGACCGCGTCCTGATCAGTAGCGGCCGAACGTACTGGGGAGATCGCTGTGCCGTCTGGGCGGACAACGAGACTCTTATCTACATCGCCAGGGATTGTTCAACGCATCAGTTCAATCTGAAGACTGGCGAGGACACAACGCTGATCCCTGAAAGCGGCAACCGGCCCTGGCTGATCAATGCGTCCAAGACTTTTGCCGCGCAGGGCAATCCTCCGCAGTTCTCACGCTACGACGCGAAAACGCAGCGGCTGGAGACTCTCTTTCATGTGGAAGGCTGCCAGGCGTATTTCGGTCACAACACCCCGTGGGCCGTGTGGATGAACGGCTCGGGCGGCCCCATCGGCAAAGTGCGCCTCGACACGCTGGAGATGGGCTCGGTGCTGGAATACCACGATGCGCGCATGCCGGCGACGCGCAATTACATGTACTTCCCAATGATCTCGCGCTGCGGACGGCTATTCACCTTTGCAGCGTCCCCGAATCAGCACGATTACTGGACATCCGATTACGACATCTTCGTGGCCGAAGTCGATCCGCAGACGCTGGAAGTAAAAGGCCGGCCCGTGCGCTACACGTTTACGACCTCCACAGATACATTCCCCGACGTTTTCGCCAAGCTGCCCGAGATCGGCAGCCATTCCGGCGAGGCGCCGCTGACCGTCAGCTTCAAGCTGCCGCAGGCCGATCTTGAGAAGGGCGCGTGGGAATGGGATTTCGGCGACGGCTCACCTGCAGCTAAAGACGCGACTCACACCTTTAGCCAGGCTGGAGAATTCAAGATCGTCGCACGCTTGAATGGACAGGAACGCCGCGGTCTGGTGTCTGTCTCTCCCCGGAAAGCCCCCGTCGCGCTTCGCGCCGTTGCCACCGGAGACCGCGAACTGCGTGTAGATTTTGATGAGCCGGTCTCAATCGATGCGCTGACGGGCACACTGCAATCGGGCTTTGCCGTTGAAAAAGCGACAGTGGATGCGTCAGGCCGCAGCGTCACGCTTAAGCTACAAGATAAACTCTCCGCTGACGACGTTCTTCATCTGCGCGGCGCGATGGATCGCGCGCAGCAGCCGAATGCCATGCAGCCGCAGCAACTGTCAGTGTCGCCGCTGCAGTGGCCGTCGCAGCGCGACAAACTGGTGCTCGTTTGGGAAGCGGGAAATCAGAACGCGCGCAACCGGGTCCTGGATGACAAAGGAGAGATGCGGGCGCTCGTTTTTGCGAACACGGGAAAGGCTGTTTTCGACGGCCACTACCGCATGCAGCTCGCCGGCGGCGCCTTCACGTACGCTGAGACGGCTCCAGTTATTCAGGCAATAAAGGAGAGCGGCGAGTTCACGTTCGAACTATTGCTGAACTCTGAAAGCCTGGCTATGCCAGGCGAGCGCACGATCGCCGTGCTGGGAAATTCGTCTGAGCGGAACCTGGCGCTGATCCAGCAGGCCGGGCGGCTGCATGTTGTTTACCGGACCGATCAGAATAAGGGCAATGAGCTGTCGCGCGACTCACTCGGCGCGCTTCCGAGCGAAGGTCCGGTCCACGTTTTGATCCGTTTCCGCGCGGGCCGCTTCGATTGCCTCATCAACGGCAACAGAGTTGAAGCCGGCGCGCTCAGCAATGCCAAGCTCACAAACTGGAGCGTCGTTCCGCTATCCATCGGCGATGGCTCTGGAGCTCGCGCATGGCAGGGCCGGATCTGCCGCATTGCCTTGTACTCACGCTTTCTCAGCGACGATGAGGCGCGCGCTCAGTTTGTCTGCAGCAGCGCTATGGAGAAGTCGAGGCAGCCGGTTACGCGCCTGGAAGTCGAGGCCACGCTCGTCACACGTTCGAAGATTCCGACCCTTGCTGAAATTTCGCCTTATCGAAGCGCTCTCGTGGCGTGCGAGTATAAAGTTGAAAAAGTTCTGTCCGGCACGTACACAGGCCAGACGATTCGCGTCATCAATTGGGGGCTTCTGGATTCGCAGCCCACGTCCATGCAGAACCTTAAACCGGGCGAGCGCGTGAAAATGATTTTGGAGCCTCGATCGGCACAGCCGCAGATCAAAGCATTTTATTGTTCGGATGAGCTCGATCCGGCCGATCCCGGCACAGAGTACTTTGATGTCTCGCTATAGTTAAAGCGGCCTCGGGTGTTGAATGGTTTTCAGCTCTGCACTCTTCCTGTTCTATTTTCTGCCGCTGGTTCTGACGCTTTATTACGCCTGGAGCCATCCGCGCTGGCGCACCGGATTGCTGGCCGTGATGAGTTACTGTTTTTACGGCTGGGCCAATCCGCCGTGGGCGCTGATCATGTTTGCCAGCACGATGGTGGATTATTGCTGCGGCATTGCGCTGATCCGGCTCGCGAAACTGCAACGCGATTCTAACGGCCGCTGGCCGATCATCGCTGCCGATGTTCCCAGGACACGCCCGATGAAGCTGGTGCTCTGCCTGTCGCTGGTTTCGAATCTGGCACTGCTCGCGTTCTTCAAGTACTTCGATTTTGGAGCCGAGACGATCAACACGATCGCGCAGTCGCTCGGCAGCACGGCTGTCGTGCCGCTGCTGCATATCGCCCTTCCGGTCGGCATTTCGTTCTACACGTTTCAATCCATGAGCTACGCCATAGACGTCTATCGCGGCGAGGCGCGGCCGATGACCAACTTCATCGATTTCCACTGCTTCGAAGCGTTGTTTCCGCAGCTGGTCGCCGGACCGATCGTGCGCTACCAGGACATCTCTGAACAGCTGGTGCATCGCACGCACACCTTTGAGAAGTTTGCGCGCGGTATTGCGTTTCTCAGCTGCGGCCTGGCCAAGAAAATTCTGGTGGCTAATCCCATGGGGTACATCGCCGACGGCGCGTTTAACGCGCATGAGCTGGCCACGATCGATGCATGGTGCGGCGTGGTTGCGTACGCCTTTCAGATCTATTTCGATTTCTCGGGCTACTCGGACATGGCCGTCGGACTCGGGCTGATGTTCGGCTTTCTGTTCATCAAGAATTTCGATTCGCCCTACCGCGCCACAAGCATCACCGATTTCTGGCGGCGCTGGCATATCAGTTTGTCGACCTGGCTGCGCGACTATCTTTACATCCCGCTCGGCGGAAACCGGCACGGTCCCTTAAGGACGTACTTCAACCTTATGGCGGTGATGCTGCTCGGAGGGCTCTGGCATGGCGCGAGCTGGAATTATGTGATCTGGGGAGGCCTGCACGGCGGCATGCTGGCGTTCGAACGCGCCCAGGGGCGTGATGGAATTTACCGCCGGCTCCCTGATCCCCTAAGAATCGCAATCACGTTCGCCATCGTCTGCATCGGCTGGGTCTTCTTCCGAGCCCCAACACTGGGCGGCGCCCTGAGCTATTGCGGCGCTCTCTTTGGCGGCGGATCGGACAGCCTGCGTGCGGCGGTGGCGCGTGGAGCCATGTACACGCCGTATCACCTCTGCATGCTGGCGATTGCTGCACTGCTGGTATGGGGCGCACCGCAGACGTGGCTGTTCACACGCCGGCTCAGTCCGCCGCGCGTGGCGTTCTGCATGACTCTGTTCGTGCTGTCGCTGCTGTTCATGTGGACGCAGACGGCGAATCCATTTCTTTATTTCCAGTTCTAGCGGCGCGAGCGATGAATCAGGCGAATCAGACAATTTCACCGCCCGACGCCGACTGCCTGTCCAGCGGCACGATCGTCACTGAGATTTCGCCTGGTGTCGCGAAAGTTGTGTCGCTCGTGTTTGTCGTTGCGATCTTCAGCGTCGCCTCCAGCCAGTTCGTTTATGAGCTCTGGATGAAACAGCGCCCTGTCGTTTTCGATCTCTTCAGCCAGTTCCCAACGCGTCAGCATCTGCGCCACTATGAGGAACAGCTTGAGAATGCGTCGCTGCACCGCAAGCACTGCCGTCTGTTCCTGCAGCAGCAGCTGACGCAGAGGCTGCGCTTTGGCAACGTTCACTCCATCGTGGGGCAGGACAACTGGTTTTACTTCATGCCTGGTGTGAGTTCAGTCTCCGGGCCGGGGTTCCTCAGCCGCGAGCGTCAGCAGCTGCGCATCAAGCATGCCGCGGACGAAGGGCACGGGGAGCTATTCGCCGATCCTATGGCCGCGATTGTTCAATTTCACGAGCAGTGTGCGAACGCCGGCATCCGGCTCGTTTTGCTGCCCATTCCCGACAAGGCTTCGCTGCAGCCGCAATTCCTGTCCACTCGTGCGTTCCTGAAAGCTCCCTTTGCGCCCCCAGTGAATCCTGATTATGCGCGGCTGTTGCAAATGCTCCGCGAGAAAAAGATCGATGTCTTTTCGCCCTTGCCGGAAATGATTTCACCCGATGCGCAACTCCGCTTCCTCGAACAGGACACGCATTGGACGCCGGAGTGGATGGATCAGGTCGCCAAAGATCTTGCCGCACACATTCGCCCGCATCTGCCCGCGGTGCCGTCCGCTCCGGCACTAAAAATCGAAGAGAAACGCGTCAGCCGCCTGGGCGATCTGGTTGATATGCTGCGCCTGGCCGAGCCCACTCGAGTGTTCCAGCCGCAGAGCGTGACGATACAGCGCATCGTCAATGCCGAGACCGGAAAAGCGTGGGAGGCTACGCGTGAGGCCGACGTGCTGCTGCTCGGCGACAGCTTCAGCAATATTTTTTCCGCAGAGATCATGGGGTGGGGCGATGCCGCCGGTTTCGCGGAGCATCTCTCGCTTCATCTGCAGCGCCCCGTGGACGCGATTCTGCGCAATGATGCCGGCGCACACGCGACACGTCAGATTCTCAGCCGCGAACTGCAGAGCAAACCGGAACGTCTGGCCGGAAAGAAGATCATTGTCTGGCAGTTTGCTGCGCGCGAACTTTCAGTCGGCAACTGGATGCCCCTGGAGATGAAGATTCAGACCACGCGCTCGGTGACCGCTCAGCCCGAAGCAGGGCTGCCTGCTGGAAGCACGCGGGTGAGTGGAATCGTTGCCGAGATTTCCGAATTTCCGACGCCGGGCACCGTCACGTACAAGGATCACATTTTCTCGCTGGCGCTCAAGCCGGTGGAATCAGCCGATGCAAAACTGAACGGCAAGCCGCTGATGGTGTATCTCTGGAGCATGAGAAACAATGTTCAGACGCCGGCTGTGCGCCTGCGCCCAGGGCAAAGCGTCAGACTTTCCGTGCGCCCGTGGAGCCAGGTTGAAGCCACGCATGGGCGCGTCAACCGCAGCGAGCTCGACGATCCCATCGAGCCGCCGTACTGGGGTGAACTGGAGCCGCAGCCGTGAAACACGCAGCCGTCCTTTTTCTTCTGCTCGCGCTGAACGCAGTGAACGCCGGCGATGTCGACACGTTCCTGAAGCTCTGTGCCGATAAACACGCGGCCGCGTCAACGTCTTCGCAGATGGTCGTACCGGGCATGGAGGGCTGGCTCTTCTTCAGCGGCGAACTGCGCCACCTTAGCGCCGGAAAATTCTGGGGCGAGGACGCGCCAAAAGTCAGCCGCGCCAAACCCGAATTCGCCGACCCCCTTCCGGCTCTGCTGGATTTCAAAGAGCAGCTCGAGAAGGCGGGCGTTGAACTGCTCTTTGTCCCCGTTCCAGCCAAAGCCGCGGTTTATCCGGAGAAGCTCGATCCGGCGGCGCCTTCCGCTCGCATAGATATCCAGCACCAGGAATTCCTGAAGCTCCTCAAAGAGCGCGGAATTGCCGTGCTTGATTTGTCTGAGGCATTCCGCGCGGCACGCGCAGATGATGCCGCGAAGGGACCTGTCTACTGCCAGCAGGACACGCACTGGTCCGGGCGCGGCTGTGAGCTCGCGGCGCAGCGCATTGCCGAATACCTCCGGGCGCGGCCGTGGTTCAAAGATCTGAAAAAGCAAACCGTTGAAAGCCATTCCGAAAAGATCACACTCACCGGCGATCTCTGGCGCGGCGCGTACGAACCAGGTGCGAATGGAAAGCCGCAACTCGAGCCGCCTGCGACGAAGGAAACGTTGCCGCTGCGGATCGTCGGCGTTCGCACCGGCGGGGACCTCAAACCCGTCGAAGCCGACGAGCGCAGCCCCATCGCGCTGCTCGGTGACAGCCATTGCCTGGTCTTCAGCATTGGCGGCGACGACATGCACGCCGCTGGCGCAGGCCTGCCGGATCAACTGCTGCTCGAAACGGGCGTGAGTGTGGACCTTGTTGCCGTGCGCGGTTCGGGCGCGACGCCGTCGCGCCTCAACTTCGCCCGTAAGGCGCGCGCGGACGCCGCGTATCTGCCGTCCAAAAAAATCGTGATCTACTGCCTGACCGTGCGCGAATTCACCGAAGGCAGCGGCTGGCGCAAGATTCCGCTCTTGCCGCAGAAATGACTGGCTGCGGTGTAGTCCACAGCATGCGAAAACTACTCTGCGCTCTTTGCCTTGCCGCGGCGTGCACTGCTCCCGCTGCCGAGCCCGAATCCAGCCGCACGATTGATGCGAAGATGTACCATCTGGGCACCGAGGGCCTGCCCGAATGGCAGGAGTTCGAAGGCCGGACGCCTCGCGGTCGGCGGCTGGATATCACCTTTCAGGCGCAGGAGAATTCAGAAGCGTGCACGCTTTTTCTGCGGCAGAGCAACGTCAAAGTCGTGTGGACGGTGCAGCTCAACGCTAAAAAACTCGGCACACTCGAAGGCATGGATGGCGACGTGATCGGCGCGTTTGAAATCCCGCCAAAAGCGCTGCGCGCCGGCGAGAACACGCTCTCTATCGTTCCGCCCGCTGCAACCGACGATATTCTGATCGGCAATTTCCGGATCGATCTCCGCCCGCGCAAGACCGTGCTGAGCGAAGCCAAGTTGAATGTTCGCGTCACGGACAGCGGCACGAACGCAGGACTTCCCTGCCGCATCACGCTTGCGACAACCGACGGCGCGCTCATGCCGCTCTCAGTGCTGGACGACAGCTCCCGCCCCGCCGCGGCGCGCACCGGCGTTGTGTACACGCGCGACGGCACGGCGACGGTTGGCGTTCCGGCAGGAACGTACACGCTCTACGCCACGCGCGGCTTCGAATACAGCATGGCGACGCGGCAGATCACGATCGCCGCCGGCCAGGCTCAGGATGTGAATCTGCAGATCACCCGCGAAGTGCCAACGCCGGGTCTGATCGCCTGCGACACGCACATTCATACGCGAACGTTCAGCGGACATGGCGATGCAACAGATGATGAACGCATGCTCACCATTGCCGGCGAAGGCATCGAACTGGCCGTTTCGACCGAGCACAACTTGCACGCCGATTACGCCCCAGCTCAGGCGCGCACCGGATTAACGAATGCCTTCACCACCGTAGTCGGAAATGAGATCACGACCAAGGCCGGGCATTTCAACGCGTTCCCGATAAATTCAGGAAGTCCCGTGCCGGACTCAAAGCAGACGGACTGGCCCGTGCTGCTGAAGTCCATTCGTGGTACGCCT
>Ga0196964_10001024_pt1 | contig 14799 bp, 8 predicted proteins | sample S1_10metaG_FD_148615 | JGI IMG/M metagenome (GOLD analysis project Ga0196964, IMG submission 148615) | Soil microbial communities from Anza Borrego desert, Southern California, United States - S1_10 | ecosystem: Environmental > Terrestrial > Soil > Desert | place: USA: California | collected...
CGGAAATGGCAAAAGCGCGTCCGCGCGATTTCTCGCTCATTCGCTTCCATAACACCGGCCAGCACGCCAGCAATACCGCCGCGGGCGCGACGATAAAATTCTCTTTGCTGCCGTAGGCCAGAAGACACAGCAGCGCGGCTGTAACGATTTCAACGATTCTTCGCCGCTGCGTTGCCGCAGTACGCAGCGCGTCGGCAACCAGCGCCAGCGCGCTTAGTGAAAACAGTGCGCCAAGGCTGCCGTTGCGCGCCGAGACGTAGCAGACGGGCTCAGCGGCCCAGGGGTGAATCGCAAAGATCAGCGCCGCCAGCCCGGGCCAGAGATGCCACGGCGCGCGGCTTGGCGTGGATTGCGGAAAACTTTCGCTATAGAGCCGCAGGAGATTTCGCAGCGCAATAAAGAGCATTCCCACGCATGCCAGATGCAGCAGCAGATTGATCGTGTGCGCGTGCGTGGCCGAGTAGCTCTCTCCGAATAGCGCCCGTTCCAGGGCGAAGCTCAGGCGCCAGACGTAGCGGTCGGCGATTAACGGCTTGTCGTATCCGGGCAAATAGAGGTCCGGGCTGGCCTCTTTGGGAAGCGGAGGCGGCGGCTCGTGCCAGTGCAGCGGCGAAAACAGGCGCAGACTTTCAAGGCGCGGATCGTTGAGAACGTAATCGGCATCGTCGTAGAACCAGCGGTCGGTTACGGCGATTCCATAGACGGCTATGGCCGCGAGCAGCGCGAGAGCCAGCATCAGCCACGGCAGACTCCGGCGGAGCGCATTTGGGTGTGCAATAGAAGGTGCGGCCGGCGTCGCGTCATGTGTGGCGCGCGCCGGCTTATCCTTTGATTTGTTCGACATCTAAAATCCAGGCGCTGCGAGGCCTGCGACCAAAGCCTCTATATAGAAGAGCCGTTCAACTGCTTTTTTTATCGATGCGTCACGCTGCTTTGTCGAACGCGTTCAGCTCGTCTGGAATGGATTCGAGAGTCGTCGCGATGCGCTTGAGATGCCGGCAGGCGAGGACGACCTCCACGAAGATCTCGGCGTTGTTTCCGCCGCGCGCGATCGCTTCCATGATCTTGTTCTGGATCACGCTGATCTGCGAGCCGACCACGGAGGAATGCGCCGCGACCTGTGGTTTGATTTCCTCCGATGTGAAATGGCCGCGGTCGCGCAACCACGTGCGGCGGACGATTTCGTGAAGCTTCAGGATGTCGGCCATGACGCCGGTCATATCCTGCATCAGGTCCTGCACGGGCGTTCCGGTGAGCTTCTCGATGCGGCGGATGAGCGCCTGCGCCAGTTCATTGACGCGTTCGTAATCGTGTCCAACGCGCAGCGCGGCCATTGCGAACTTCAGGTCGCCAGCCATGGGGTGTTCGCGCGCCAGCAGCAACAGACAGCGTTCGCGAACTGTTCGCGCCAGTTCATCGACGCTGACAAACGGGGCGCCAGCCGACACTGCCTTGTCGCAAGTCAGCTTCAGCAGGACTGAGCGCAGGTTGTCATCGACGGCCGCGGCGAGCTTTTCGAGCGATTCGCGCAAGCTCTCCATGCGCACTTCAAGGAGGGGATTGGTCATGGTTCCGGAAATACCTCGCGGGAACATACTGAGCAGTTGTGCCATACGTCTGAGACCCGCCTTTCGCCACACTCTTATCGGCGATCTGCGCGGATTCATGCAGGCCAACTTCGAGCATGAGTGTATCACAGCAGCCGCGTGCAAATCAAGACTTTCAAAGATCATGCTTTGAACAAGCTCTCGTTAAGAATGTGTAATGGTTGTTGCAGTGTGCATTTTTCGCGTGTTAATGTCGCCGTGCCAGATTGGAAACGGAGAGTGCCATGGCGAAGAGCAAGATCCTGGTTATCGAAGACGACAATGACATCCGCGAGTTGATCCGGCACAACCTCACGCGCGAGGGCTACGATGTTTCGGGCACCGCTGAAGGCGAAAAAGGCCTCAAGCTCGTCGAAACGAATCATTACGATATGGTGATCCTCGACCTGATGCTTCCGGGCATGCACGGCCTCGAAGTCTGCCGCCGCATCCGCGCGAACGCCAACCTGCGCCGCACCGGCATTCTCATTGTTACGGCCAAGGACGAGGAAGCCGACATCGTCACCGGGCTGGAGCTGGGCGCCGACGATTACCTGGTGAAACCTTTCAGCATCCGCGTTCTGCTGGCGCGCGTGCGCGCCGTGGTCCGGCGCGTGTCGGACCTGGACGCCGAAGCAGATGAAAAACCCTTTGTGCTGGGCGCGCTCAAGATCGATGCCACCCGTCACGAGGTTACGGTCAAGGGCCAGCGCATCGATCTGACGCTCGCCGAATTCCGCATCCTGCAGAACCTCGCGCGGCAGATCGGCCGCGTGCTGACGCGCAACCAGCTCCTCGACCTGGCGCTCGGGCAGGATCATTTCGTGCTCAACCGTACCATCGATGTCCACGTCAGCTCCCTGCGCCGCAAGCTGGGTCCGTGCGGCGCGCTGGTGGAAACCGTCCGCGGCGTCGGGTATCGCTTGAAGGACGAATGAGCCGGAAATTCTGACCGCCCGTGGCGCCGCCTCGCTGCTATACTTGCTCTTGAGGCTCTCAACGATGCCCATGCGCTCTCCCTGTCCGATCCGAAATTCTGCCGCTGCCGGAGCCGTTCTCACCGCGGCGGCGGTGCTTGCGTATAGTCTTCTTGAGCCGCGCGGTCCGCTGCAGATTGCGGCGCTTGGCCTGTCGCTTGCCGGCCTCCTGGTGCTGCTTTCCATCGCTTTGAAACGCCAGCGGGAGCAGGCCGCTCAGCTCGATGAGATCCACGCCACGCTCGCAAAGCTGCACGGCCAGGCGCCGGATGAAAGCCAGTCCGTAACAGGCATCCTCGAAAAAAACGCGCGTGAGGCGCAGGAGCGGATCGCGCATCTGCAGGCGGAGAGCAGCGGGCTTAAAGCCATTCTCGCCGCGATGGAAGAAGGCATCCTCGTGATCGACTCCCAGAAGCGCGTCATCGTGGCCAACCCGGCAGCCCGCAAGATGCTGAATATCAGCGGCGACCCTGAGCCCGTGGGACGGCCGCTGGCGGAAGTCGCCGCGCTTCCGGATCTGGTCGGCAATATCTCGCAGGCCGTTGACGCCGCCCAGGCCTGCGGCTTTGAGATGCAGCTTCCGCTTGATGGCCAGACGGGCAGACGCTTCATCCTCGCGCGCTGCGCGCCGGTTCACGACGAAGCCCGGCTTTCCGGCGCCGTGGCCGTCTTCCACGACATGTCGGAGCTGCGCCGCCTGGAACGCATGCGCACTGAATTCGTCGCCAACGTTTCGCACGAGTTGCGCACGCCGCTGACTTCCCTGCTGGGCTATCTTGAAACGCTTGAATCCGGCGCGTGGGAGGACCGGGATCAGGCGCAGCAATTCCTGAAGATCTGTCACCGCCAGGCTGAAAACCTGAGCCGCATTGTGGGTGACCTGCTGCGCCTTTCGCGTCTTGAAAACCCGCAGCAGGAGATCGCCAGCACGCAGCTCGATCTGTGCGAAGCGGTGAACACAGCCGTTGAGCAATGCCAGGCGCTGGCGGGCACGCGCCGGGTGGCGCTCGAGGCCGACTTGCCGCAGCAGACGGTGCCCATTCGCGGTGAACGCGGCCTGCTGGTGCAGGCGATTTCGAATCTGATTGAAAACGCAATCAACTACAACCGCGAGAACGGAAAAGTGCAGGTGCGCCTGGCCAGGCTCAACCGCGAATCCGACAGCGATTCGCAGTGGGAGGTGAGCGTCGCCGACACGGGGATTGGAATTCCGCCCAACGCGCTGCCGCACGTCTTTGAACGATTCTACCGTGTGGACAAAGCCCGCTCGCGCGACCGCGGTGGCACGGGCCTGGGCCTTGCGATCGTCAAGCACATCGCTCTGGCTCATGGCGCGAGCATCCATGTGGAATCGGAAATGAATAAGGGCTCGACTTTTTTCATGCGCTTCAAGTCCCCCCTCCCGCAGCAGGAGCCGGTCGAACACTGAATAATGGGTGTATGACTGGATTTCAGTGTCTGCTTTCAATGCTCGTAATCCACTGGCGCGGGTCTTATGCCCATCGCGATTTCTCCTTTTTCATTCAGGCGCAGACGCGTGGCGGAAAAACGAACCAGTTCCAGATGTAGCAGCGAGTCGAGAACACGACGCGCGCGTTCCTTGCCGAGGCACTGAAATATCTTTTTCTCCATGGCGAAGTCCTCATTGGCGACAGCGTAGAGGATTGCCGATGCTGCAAAACGTTCATCCTGGTCCAGGCCACGCCAGAGCCAGGCTTTCCGGATGAGCTCGGCATACATCATGAGTAATGCGCCCGGAACGGCTGATGCAATAAACGTTCCGAGAACTGCCCGATCAATTTCCTCAGATTGCGGACTCTCCTCGTACCACCCCAGTTCGAGCGTCGTTCCCACCAAGGCCATGATCAGCAAGGTCAGTGCGATTTGAAGCGTCCAGAACAGGGAGGGATGGGAGATTGACATCGACGACGATGCCAGCAGAAACGAAACTACGACTGCGATGGCGATGCGTGCAAACGCCGCCGTGTTGAATCCCTTTTGCTTCGCCACGCTAATTTGACCCAGCAGAAAAACGAATGCCGCCAGGACTGAAAAAATCGGCAGCAGAAAAGGAAGAATCGCCGCTGGGGTAGGGGAATCATGAAGACACAAGAAAGCCCCTGCAATGAGCAGAGCGATCGCGATTAGAAATGCCAGGGGCGTTATCAACACAAGGGCAAGGCCATAATGAAGTGCCCTCCGGCGTTCGTTTTCAATTTTTCCGGCGATGACCAACGCCGTTATTTCCAGGTCCTCGCGCCTGACCTCGATTAGGTCGGTATACCGCATAGTAAAGCCGTCCCGTAACTCTGCCTTCACCGTACCGCAGTCAACGAGCCTCAGGCCATTACAATCAGATACAAAGATTGCAACGCGCGCACTGGTGCAGTGTGTGCACGGGCTGCGCGTGTGACACGGGCAGCTCGTGTGGCCATCGCTGTGTGGCATGGGCAACGCAGACGTAGGACAGCATCGCTTGCACCTTCATCGTTGGCAGTCCAGACCTTCAGCTATGCAGCACTGACCATGCAAGGCATGCGCATCCATGGGCAGTGCTGACGCGCTGCTCCTTTACGAACACGTGACCCCGCAGGGTGGCACGGCCCGACGGGCCGTGTCGCGTTAGCGACAAGAAGCCGCAGGACGGACGCTGTCCCACAGAAGTGCACACGCAAACCGGGACAGCGCTTGTTCCGTGGCTTCTTGTGCCTTCGGCACCCAGCCCGTTGGGCTGGGCCACTCGGAAGCGTTAGCGCGCAAGCAGTGCTGTCCGTTCAAAACCTCAGCAGGCTTCGGCCAGCACCGTCTGCTTGAGATCTGCAAAAAATTGCACGTGGCGTTGCTTGAGCTGCGCCCACACGACGTAGGCAAGGCGTTGGCTGACGCTCTTCTTCTTTGGCTTTGCGGGAGTAACAGTCGCGGCGGCGCTGCCTTGTTCGGCCTTCTCCGCGGCAGCGATCTCGGCCAGGACTTCTTCGATGGCTACCAGCTCAAGCTGCTGCGGGGCGAGCTGATAAAAGACGAGGCTGGCCCGGTAGAAGCGGGCGTAAGTAGGGAAACCCAGGGTCAGGGCCCACTGCCCGCGATGAAACTGCGGTCCGCGGCGCGCCTGGCGCAGGATTTTCAAGAGTGCCAGCGGGTCGCTGAGAACGGAGGTGTCTTCCGTGCCGGGCGGAGATGAAGCGGCCTCCTCTTTAATTGCAGCGATGAACATGCGAACGTGCTCTTTCATCTGGTCCTTGACCGCTTTGACGCGTACGACATCGACCAGTTCGTGCGCGGCCAGGCCGCAGGCTTCCTTGGAGAGGCGCGAGAGCTCGCAGTTGGCAATGCCCAGGCGCGCGCAGATCTTCGGCAGCGGATCCCAGTACGGAGTGTGATAGAGGTTCTTTGCCTCCGCATCCGCTTTCATCTCAAAGCGCAGCAGCTTCAGGACGATGCCCACCAGCTGCTCCACAGCTTGCTCGCGCTTTTCAGGCGACATGTTGCCTTCGCTGTCCGGGAAGAGTCCGGTCATGGACCGCCAGAGCGGAACGTTCTTCTCTTCGGCAAGCACCCGGGCCTGTCCGAGGCCGTCATCACCGAGGTCAACGGGCAGCTTCATGAACTGGACGACTTTGAACATCTTTTTGACGCCTTCCGAGAGCAGCGCGGCCGCGGGGTCGCGGGCGTCCTCTTCGGTGAGGCCATAAAGCTTGAGAACCTGTGCATCATAGCGCTTCATAACGGGCATCCTTTCTTCCGCGTGTGCGCACGGTTCGGGCTGCATGGTCCCGCCGCGCCGGAAATACGAGTTCAGGCGTGAGCGGGCCCGCCAGGAGGCGAAGCGTGCATGCAAAAAGTTGTCGCGGATGAAAAAGTATCGAGCGCCGCCTGGTTTCCCTCGCGCCACAGAACGCGGCGCCCGAGGTGTATATAATTCAAGCGGACTCTGCGGTAGACATTACCCTACGAACGGCCGAAAGTCAAAATAAATGTGCCAGAAATTTGTTAATGATCAGGCCATCACCAGAGCGAGGCGAAATCCAAAGCTGAAATTGCGGCTGTCGGGCTGGCTGTGGTAGCGGCAGGCGGCGCGGCAGTAACGCGCCGTGTAATTGAAGCCTCCGCCGCGCAGGACCCTCTCGTCAGAAGGCTCGGTATTCAGCGGATCCACGCAGGGCTGATTGTTGTAGAACTGTTCGCTGTACCAGTCTTCGCACCATTCCCACACGTTGCCGTGCATGTCGCTTAAGCCCCACGCGTTCGGCGGGAAGATGCCCACGGGAGAAGTCTGGCCGCGTTCGCGCAGGGTGCTTCCGGTATCGCTGCGATAGACCCACTTCCAGTCGTTGCCGCTGGTGGCGTCTTCCTTGCAGTTGAGCTTGTCCATCGAAATCGAAAGACCGAAATTGAACGCAGTCTCGGTTCCGGCGCGGCAGGCATTTTCCCACTCGGCTTCGCTGGGCAGGCGGAATTTCCAACCCGCCGTCGCCGACGATTGAATAACGGGCAGGAACTTCTGCTGAATGTCGAGCCACGAAATTTTTTCGACAGGACGCCTGGGGCTGTCGGGCAGATCTTTGAAGCGGCTGTTGTTAAAGCCGGCGACTGCCTGCCACTGTTCCTGCGTTACCGGCGTCGTGCCGATGTAGTAGGGCCGCGTCATGCGCGCGTAGTGATTGTATTCGTCGTTGGCGCGGAAGTCTTCGCTGGCCGGGCTGCCCATGAGGAATTCGCCAGGCGGAATCAGCTGCAGCTGAAGCGGTATGCCGCCGGGAAGATCCAGTTGCACGGACGCCGGCAGGCCCAGCCGTTCGGATATTTCTTTGCGCCGGCGCCGGGCTTCCTGGGCGTCGAATGGAAAGAGCATCGGAATTTTGTCTTTGTACGCTTCAAGCTTCGGCGGCGGCACGCCCGGAAGAGTGACCTGCACGGCGGCGGTCAGGGCGGTTTTGTCGGCGCCAGGCGGCGGTGCAGCTGGCTTGGGCGCAACTGGCGGTGCGGTATTCACAACGGTTGATTCGTCGATCAGTTTCGGCGGCAGCGCAGCCATGATCTTGGCGGCGGGCACGGGCGTCCCAGCCGTAGAAGGAATCGTTGGCGCGCCGAGCTGCTGGGTCTGGCGGCGCTTGCTCGTTTTCTTATAAAGAGAGGTGCCTTCGGATGTCTTCTTCGGCGGCTGGACGCCGCTTCCGGTCAGTTCCTGCCGGCATTTCTTGAGCGCTTCGAGCAGCGCTTCACCGTCTGCGTAGCGTCGAGCGGGATCCTTGGACAGGCAGCGGTCGATCACGCTGATCGTGCCCAGCGACACATCGGGACGCTTCTCGTCCACACGCAGGTGCGGATCCTTGAGAGTCTTCGAAAAAACGACGACCTGCGAAGTGCCGGGAAAGGGCGTCGTCGCCGTCAGCAGCGCGTGGAGCGTCGCGCCCATCGCAAACACATCGGCAGGCTTGCCCACGCGCGAAGCATCTTCGATCTGTTCGGGCGCCATGAAGCCGGGCGTGCCGATCGCCTGGTACGCGCCGGTCAGGCCGGCGTCCTGGTTTTCCGGACGAGCCAGCCCCAGGTCGGCGAGCTTGGACAGTTCCAGGTCGTAGGTCTCGCCGTTCTTGTTCAGCGGAATCATGATATTCGCCGGCTTCACATCGCGGTGAATGATGCTTTCGTCGTGGGCCGCGGCGAGGCCTCGCGTGGCGGCAATGACCACGTCGAGCGCGTCGCACTCATCGAGTCCGGGCTTGCCGCGCTTGAGCTCGCGCTTGAGGAATTCCACGCCGGAGAGGCCCCGCACGAATTCCATCGTGATGTAGAAGAGCCCGCATTCTTCGTCTACGTCCGAGACGTGCACCAGATGCCGCGAGCTGACGCGGGCGGCCGTCTGCGCTTCGCGGTAGAAGCGTTCGATCAGATCCGGATTCTGCTGCGCCAGGGAGGACTGCAGAACTTTCACTGCCACTTCGATTTTAAGCCGCGGGTGCACGCCATAATAGACGGCTCCCATGGCGCCTTTGCCCAGGCGCGAAAGCAGCGGAATTTTTCCGAGCAGCGGGACGGACTGGCCGTTGAAATCGACGCGAGGAAGATATTGAAGCAGCGAATCGGACGAGAGATCCTGCGGCGGCAGGGAAGGGAGTTCCGGTTTGCGCGGCGCTAACGCCATTCCGAGGTGCCTTTCGCGAGGCGACGCGGCCAGAAAGGAGATGGGCGCATCGATCTGGCTGCTAAAGGGTTTATAGGAGACCTTCACCCGATGCGCAACGGCCCTTTTGACGTAACGAGAATTGCCAATTCTCCGGGGGGTGGGGGACCTGTACGGCCACCTGGCAAATGGAGGTACGCACAAAGAGAACTTTTCTTCACCCTTTCGCCCAAAACGGTTCACCTATATAATGAGAGGCTCAACCGTGCAGGCGGTGCAGCAGGGGGCGATGGGCATGTCCGAGACGAGCGGCAGCGACGCAACCACGACAGGCGCGCCACTGCCTCCCAGCACGAGCCAGGCACCCGGCTCAAGCCACGCGCCCGGCACAAGTCAGGCGCCCGGCACAAGTCAGGCGCCCGGCACAAGTCAGGCGCCCGGCACAAGCCTGACCTCGGGCTCGGCCGTGCCTGAAACGATTCGCGCCAATCCAACGATTATCGCCGGCTTTGAAATCTTGAACAAAGTAGGGCAGGGCGGTATGGGCGCGGTGTTCCGCGCGCGGCAGATTTCGATGGACCGCATTGTCGCGCTGAAGATTCTGCCCAAGAAGATGGCGGCTGATCCGGCCTGCAAAGAACGCTTCCTGCGCGAAGCGCGCGTGAGCGCCAAGCTGAACCACGTCAATCTGATCAATGGCATCGAGTGTGGCGAGTCGGGCGGCTACACGTTCTTCGCCATGGAGTTTGTCGAAGGCCAGACGGCGCTGCAGCTTTTAAAAGCATCAGGCCGCATTCCCTTCGAACAGGCCATCAGCATCCTGCGGCAGATCTCCGAAGCGCTGGCCTATGCGCACTCGAAGCAGCTCATCCACCGCGACGTAAAACCCGAGAACATCATGGTCGCGCCGAGCGGCACGGCCAAGCTCTGCGACCTGGGCCTGGCGCGCTCGATGGAAAAAACCGAGGACGCCAGCATCACTCTCGCCGGACAGGCGGTGGGCACTCCTTATTACATTTCGCCCGAGCAGGCCCGCGGCGAGAAGAACCTGGACGCGCGCACGGATATCTACTCCCTGGGCGCGACGTTCTACCACATCTTCTCAGGCCGCCCGATGTTCGAAGCGCCGACGTCCGCGGCGGTGATGGTTAAACATCTGACTGACACGGCGCCGTCGTTGACCGATGTGTGCCCGGAGATCCCGGTCGAATATGCCATGATCCTCTCGAAGATGATGGCCAAGGCGCCGACCGACCGCTACAGCGATATCGCCCAGCTGCAGCGCGATCTCGATGCTGCAGCGAATGGAAAGCTGCCCGTGGCCGCCGAGTTCCGCGCGAAGTCCTCGTGCGCGCTGCCGCCGCGCGATCTGCTCAAGCTTGCCGGTACATCTTCTGATAACCCCGTCGTCACCCGTCGTGGCACAGGCGCCGCCACCGGGCTGCAGATGCGCACGACACGCGGCGCGCGTACTGGAACGCCGAAGAAGAACAATAATCTGCTCATCGCGGGCGCGGGTGTTGTGGTGCTCGGTATCGTCGCGTGGCTGGCGCTCGGAAAAGGCAAGCCCGCCCCGCAGCCGCAGCCTCCTGCTGTCACGGCCAAGCCCAATGATACAGCCAAACCCGCAGCGAAGCCCGCGGCTCCGGCCGGAACGGCTTCGCCTGCCGCCAAACCGGCGACTGTCGCCGCCAAGCCGACGACTCCCGTGGCCGCAAGCACGCCTGCAAGTACGGCTGAACCGAAAACAGCTGAGAAGGCGGCGGAGAAGACCAAGGATGACAACATCCTCGCGCTGATTTCGCCGGCGACAAAGACAAACAAGCCGCTCACGGAAGATGGCGAGGAAGCACCCGCCGCTGCCAAACCGCCGGAGTCTGCGCCGGCCCCGGCAGCCGCTCCTCAAGAGACGGCATCAAAGCCCGCAACGCCGGCAACTCCCGCGGTGCCCGCCAGGGATCCGCAGATCGATATCGCCTACGCCAGGTTCCTGCAGGAAGTGGCAAAGCGCGCTGCGAAAATGGATTTCAGCAAAGTCGAAAAGGAAGCGCGCGACCTGAGCGGGAAAGACGATTTCAAGCCCGCGCGCGAAGAACTCACGGCCGAGCTCGCTGACCTGGCGCAGGTCGTGAAATTCGAGCAGGAAGCGCTCTCGGTCATCGGCAAAAGCAAGAAGACCGTCGATCTGCCGAACGATCTGCCGATGCGCAAATTCGGCGACAAGGCGAAGATTGAAGCCTTCGACCCGCAGCGCGGCCTGATGGTGGACGTCGGCGGTGCGAAGATGCCGCTGACTGCCGCGGCGCTGCCTCTCAAGATGATCCTCGACGCGGCCGGCTCAAAGAGCGGCTACGCGGCGGCGCTGCTCTGCCTGCACCGCGGCGCACGCGACGAAGCCCAGAGACTGGCGGACACGCTGCCCGAAAAAGAAAAGACCGCCTTCGAACGCAAGCTGAACCTGATCAAAGCCGGCGACACAGAGCTGGCAGCACGCGCGGCGTACACCGAACTGACTGGCCTGATCAAGGCGAAGAAGTGGAAGGAATACATCGAGAAACTGATCGTTTTCGAAGTGCTGCATAAAGAGAGCATCGTTGCGCAGGAAAAAGCCGGCGAGCTCGGCGCGTTCCGGGAATTTGCCGAGGAAGTCACCAGCCCGCTGCCGAAAATTTTTGGCACGAAGTCGGCGAAGATGCTCTCTGACGGCTTCATCGAGCTGAGCTATGATTTTTCAAGCGAGCAGCAGCTGCAGTCGTTCACGTACGAACACGGCGCGCTCTCAATTCAGGACGGCGGCTTTGCTGTTCCGCAGCACAGCGAAGAATACACGATGGTTAGTTTCATCGCGCCGATCGCGGAGCTGCGGCGTCTGGAGGTGAACGTCCGCACGCTCGGCCGAACCCCGCGCATGGGCATCCTCATCGTTCCTCCGGGAAGCACGGATTATGATCTGGTCCCGAAAGCAATCATCCGACCGTATAACCGCAAGCTTCACCTGGAAATGTTCGAAGGCGCCGGCAGCGGACGCCTGGCGGCGAACGCACTTGGCAATACGGTGCTGGACTGGACGCAGAATGTCCCCTTCATCGTCGAGGCAAAGGGCCTGGCCTGGAAATGGACGGTCAATGGCGAGGAACTCGCGCCGGTCACGCTGCCGGCCAAGGCCGTGGGCGCGCAGTTGGCGTTCTTCGGCTCGACCGGAAACTACTGGATCGGCAGCATGAAGATTGTTTTCAAGGCCGATCCGGCCTGGCTTGCAGCAAAGGGCGTTAAAGCGAAATAGCCCGTTGAAATTGCCGGATTGTTCGCTACCTTTATCGGGAACGTTTTTGTTCAAAACAGGATCGTAAATAATGATCGCCTCCAGCCAGACATTCTCGAAAGGAATCACCGCCCTGCCGGCTCATCACGGCAGGGGCGTGATTTAAGCCCACGCGAAAACCCTCCCCGCGTGGCGCTCGGTCGTTTGCGCCTGAAATTAAAACGAAAACGCATAAGATGCTCCGCACGCTCCAATGCTGGTGCCGTGTGACGCCTCTAAAAGAAAGGCTGAGATGAAATCGGTTACGAAAACTTCCACTCCGAAGAAGGACAATGCGCGCCGCATCGAGATCTTCGATACGACGCTGCGCGACGGCACGCAAAGCGAGCACATCGCTTACTCGCTGGCCGACAAGATCCAGATCGCGCACGAACTGGATTCGTTCGGCGTGGATTACATTGAGGGCGGCTGGCCGGGCAGCAATCCCAAGGACATGGCCTTCTTCGACCAGGCGCGCAAAGAAAAGTGGGATCACGCGAAGATCACCGCTTTCGGTTCGACGCGCCACGCGAAGAATGACGTGAAGACCGATCCCAATCTGCAGGCGCTGGTCAACAGCAAGGCGCCGGTGCTGATCATCTTCGGCAAGAGCTGGGATTTTCAGGTCACCGAAGCGCTGCGCGTTTCACTGGACGACAACCTGCAGATGATCGCCAGCAGCGTCAAATACCTCGCCGCGCATTGCGAGGAGATGCTTTATGATGCCGAGCACTTCTTCGACGGCTACAAGAACAATCCTGCCTACGCGCTGAAGACGCTGCGCGCGGCAGCCGAAGGCGGCGCCAGATGCCTGATCCTGTGCGACACCAACGGCGGCACGCTGCCGGGTGAGATCAAGTCGATCGTCGAGACCGTGGCAAAAGAATTCAGCGGCGTGCGCATCGGCATCCATCCGCATAACGACAGCGGCGTGGCCGTCGCGAACGCGCTGGCGGCCGTTGAAGCCGGCGCCAGTCACGTGCAGGGAACGATCAACGGTTTCGGCGAGCGTTGCGGAAACGTCGATCTGCTTCCGGTGATCGCCAACCTGCAGCTGAAAATGGGCTGCACGTGTCTGCGCGGAAAAGAGAGCCTCGCGCGCCTGACGGAAGTCAGCCGCCAGGTGTACGAAGTCGGCAACCTTCCGCCGCGCGACAACCAGCCTTACGTCGGGCGCAGCGCGTTCGCGCACAAAGGCGGCATCCACGTCAGCGCCGTTTCGCGGGTGGCCGCGACCTACGAACACATTGCCCCCGAACTGGTCGGCAATTCGCGCCGCGTGCTGATCAGCGAACTGGCCGGCCGCAGCAATGTCGTGGCCACGATGGGCGACCGTTTCAACCTGAAGGAGCGCCCGGAGGATCTGAAGAAAGTCGTAGACCGCGTCGCCGACCTGGAGAACCAGGGCTACGTCTTCGAAGCGGCCGAGGCCTCGTTTGAGCTGCTCGTGCGCAAGGCGCTCAACCACCATCAGCCGTTTTTCGATCTGCATGGCTTCCGCGTGCTGACGCAGGTCAACGACGAAGGCCGCAGCATCACTGAAGCGACGGTGAAGATCGAAGTTGCCGGCAAGGTTGAACACACCGCCGCCGAAGGCAATGGCCCGGTGAACGCGCTCGACGGCGCCTTGCGCAAGGCGCTCGAAAAGTTCTTCCCCGAGCTCAAATATATCACGCTGGTGGACTACAAAGTCCGCGTCTGCAACCCGCGCGCGGCGACCGGCGCGAAGGTGCTGGTACTGATTACTTCCAGCGACCACAAGAGCCGCTGGACGACGGTTGGCGTCAGCGAAAACATCATCGACGCCAGCTGGCACGCGCTGGTGGACAGCGTCGAGTACATGCTCTACCGCTCCCGCGGCGAAACCCGCTCGCAGAAAATCGAGAAAGTGGAGAAGCCGGAAAAGAAAGAACGCAAGACCGCGGTGCGGGCGGGCTAAGGCAAAGTCCTGAAAGCAACGGAGAGCACTGGCTGCGGCCAGTGGCACGAAACTTCAGTGCAAGCTGATGCAGCGCTTTGAGTCAAAGCTTCAGCTTGCTGCCGAATCGCGGCTTGTATTCGTCCGCGTGCCACTGGCCGCAGCCAGTGCGAACGCGGAAACGGACGCTGTCGTCGTTGACTTTTCCTCGTCACTGACGCGGTGGTCGTTGAACCAGACGACGCGTTAACCCGCAGTCGCACTGGCTAGGCCGCTGAACAGCCGCGGCCGAGCCAGTCGCACCATGCGGCCGTTGCTCTGTATTTCCGGCCCCCCGCGGCCGGTCTTTTTTACGGCTCATGTGCCTCTCCAGCGGGGTATAAAAACTACCTGTCCGCCGGAGATTAATCACTATGAAACGCCCCCTGCTGCTTGCCCTTTCGCTGATGCTCTGCCTGAGCGCGCTGTGCTCGGAAGGAACGTGGGAGACGTGGGCGCCGCGCAAGGAGATCATGCCGCGATGTTACCGCGACACGATCCGCTTCCGCTCCGCGCCGGATTCGCTGGCGATCAGCGGCGACAGCAACGCGGCCGAGTACGGCGGGTGGATTCGCCAGTTCACAGACATTCAGCCCGGAAAGAATTACCAGTTCAGCGCCTGGTACTGCAGCGACGGGTTGACGTCTGAAAACCGGCAGGTCGTCGCGCGGATCGACTGGCGCAAAGCAGACGGCAAGCGCGCCGGCGAGCCGGACTATGTGTTTCAAGTCGAAGCCACCGAAGGCGACTGGAAGAAAATTGTGCTGAACGTTCCCGCTCCGCCCAATGCCGCAGCGGCGAAGCTCGAACTGCTGCTGGGCTGGGCGCCGCAAGGCGCCGTGTGGTGGGATGAT
>Ga0196964_10001025_pt1 | contig 14799 bp, 12 predicted proteins | sample S1_10metaG_FD_148615 | JGI IMG/M metagenome (GOLD analysis project Ga0196964, IMG submission 148615) | Soil microbial communities from Anza Borrego desert, Southern California, United States - S1_10 | ecosystem: Environmental > Terrestrial > Soil > Desert | place: USA: California | collected...
AGCTGGAGGGCACGATGCCCGACGCGTCGCCCGAGTGCACGCCTTCATCGAGCACATCGACACGCAGCGTGCCGCCCACCATGCCTCGCAGAGACGTCGTGAGCCAAAGCCGATCGTAGTCGCCACAGCCGCTATCGAGGCACACGACGAGCGACACCTTGCCGATGCGCTCGGCGAGCGCGTCCATATAGAACGGCAAATCGGGCGATCCGCTCTCCTCGCTCGCCTCGATCACCACGACCGCGCGCGCGTGCGGAATATTCTGCTCCTTCAGCGCCAGCAGCGCCGCGAGCGCGCCGAACATCGCGTAACCATCATCGGCGCCGCCGCGTCCGAACAGCTTGTCGCCTTCGAGCACAGGGATCCACGGCCCCTTCCCTTCGGCCCAGCCCGTCATCTCCGGCTGTTTGTCGAGGTGGCCGTAGAGCAGCACAGTGTCGCCGCTTTTGGCGCCCGGCACGTCGATGAAGATGAGCGGCGTGCGACCGGGCAAGCGCTCCACGCTCAGCGTTGCGTTCAGCGTCGGGAGCTTCTTCTCTGCCCATGCGACGAAGAGATCGACGGCTTTGTCCATATGCCCGAGCTTCTGCCAATCGGGCTCGAACGACGGCGACTTGTTCGGAATGCGGATGTACTCGGTCAGCGTGGGCACGATCTCCTCGTTCCAGATCGTGTCAGTGAACTTGCGCAGCGCGGCTTGGGCGATCTCGGCCATGAGTGGGCTCCTTGACGCCAACTTAGGACGGGCCCGCGCGGACTTCCATGGGGCCTGGAGCGGGCGGGGGGAATCGAACCCCCGACATTCAGCTTGGGAAGCTGACGTTCTACCTCTGAACTACGCCCGCGGCGCGCCACCGATACGCGCAACGCAGCGGCAAACGCAAGCGTCAGCGCGAGCGGCCGCGGGCGGCAACGGGCCAGATGCCGATGAGCGTTCCGCCGCGGACGACGTGATAGGCATCGTAGAGGTTAACGGTCGGATCGCAGTGCGGCGCGGTGAGCGTGACGAGATCGCCAACGTGGAAGGCGTGATCCGGCGCGATGAGGGCGCCGTGCTCGTCGCCCATGAACAGGAACATGGAGCTTGCGGGCGCGCCGTCGATGATTGTGGGCAGGCCGCCGTCGGTGGAGAGCGCTTTGAAGCCGGCGTCGATGGTGGCCATGCTGGCGTGATTGGCGCTGATGACGCGGGCATCGATGAAGAGCGACGTTTCGAATGGCGGGGCGCCATCGCCGCGTAGGTCGCAATCGTTGTACTGGCGATCCATGAAAACATAGGAGCCGACTTGCAGTTCGGTGAGCACGCCGAGGCTCGCGTCGATCTGGTGCGTGCCGGTGCCCCCGCCAGTGACGACTTCCGGCGGCAGTCCAGCGGCGCGCAATGCATCTATTACTGCTTGTAAATAAGCCGTGCGATCTTCGATCGCGGCACGGCGCTCGGCGTAAGCTTCGATGTGCTGCTGCACGCCGCAATAGAATTGCACGCCGGCGAAGCGAAGCGCGGGGTCCTTGGCGATTTGCCGGGCCAGTTCTACCGCCGCTTCCGGCGATGCGACGCCCGTGCGGCGGATGCCCGGATCGATATCGACGACGATGTTCAGCGGCCGCTCATTGTCCTCGATAAAAAAGGCCAGCGCGGCGACGTTCTCGGGATTGTCGGCGGCGACGGCGAGGTTTGGGATACGCGCGTGCAGCTTGGCCAGGCGCGACATGGCCTGGGGCGTGACCACTGGCGAGGTGATGAGGATGTCGCCGATGCCGCCATCGGCCAGCGCCTCGGCTTCGCCGAGCTTGGCGCAACAGACGCCGACGGCGCCCGCTTCTAGCTGCAGGCGCGCGATCTCCACACACTTATGCGTCTTTGCGTGCGGGCGGAGCGCTCGGCCGTGCTGGCGCGCGAAGGCGGCCATCGCGGCGATGTTGCGCTGGAGCGCATCGCGATCGATCACAAGCACGGGCGTATTGAGCTCCTTGCGCGAGCCCTGCTGGCCAATGAGATCGCGGTGCAGATCGATGTCGCTGGCCACTATGCCGCCTCCCGTGCGCGCTCGATATCAAACAGCGAGGCCAAATGCGCATTCGCGAACTTGCCCTCAGGGTCGTGCGCGTCGCGCACGGCGCCGAACCGCGAGGCATTTGGATAGAGCACATCGACATCCGACGCGGTCAGCGTATGTCGCTTGGCCCAGTGCGGGCGGCCGCTGTGCGCCTGGAAGATGCGCTCGCCCTCGGCGAAAAGATCGCGCCAAGGCATTCTTGCATATTGGTGCATGGAGATGGATGCGCCGGGGCCGGCGTGGAAGGGGCTGAGCCAGATGTCATCCCCGGCGACGAGGCGGAATTCGAAGGGGAATGTCACAGGAAGATTCTGCTTTCGGATCCATCCCATCGCTTCGCGCAGCGCAGGCCAGGCGTTCGCGCGCGGCAATTCGTATTCCATCTCTTCGAACCGCACATTCCGCTCCGACGGAAAGATGCGATAGGCAGGCCCGACGCGGCGCTGACGCACGCCGGGGCGCACGATCATCCGTTGCAGCGAGGGCGTGAGCGAGGGGATCGCCGCGCAGATGTTGCAGATCACGCCGAAGGCGCGGTCGTCCATGTCGTTCATGCGCTTGAGCGGCCCCTCTTCAGGCGCGAGGTTCAGCGTCTTCAGGATCACCTGATCGCCGTATGGGAACACCCAGAACTCGACGTGACGGTTGGCGCGGACGAGATCGTCCCAGCGTTCAGCGACGGCGTCGATGTGATGCGATTCCACGCGCTCCTCGAGGTGATAAGCTGGGATCACCTCGACCTCGATGCGCGTGGCGACGCCGAGCAGCCCGAGCGAAAGGCGCTGTGCTTCGAACAGCTCTGGGCGTTCGTTCTTGCTGCATGTGACGACGGACCCGTCCGCCAGCATCAGACGAAAAGCGCGCGCGGCGGTGGAGAGCGAACCGAGTTCGGCGCCAGTGCCGTGCGTGCCGGTGGCGATGGCGCCGGCGAGCGCTTGCGGGTTCACATCGCCCTGGTTGATCAGCGAAACACCCCGCGCCCAAAGGGCCGCTGTGAGCTTCGCAAGGCTCCATCCCGCGGGCGCCCAAGCGCGCGCCTTGTCGGCGCTAAGTTCGATCTCGCCTTCGAGATCGGCAAGCGAGATGAGCGCGCCGTCCGTTTCGCACAGGGGCATGAAGGAATGGCCGGCGCCGGCGACGCGCACCTTCGCCGAACGTGCGACAATCGCCGCGAGTTCGGCTTCCGTCGTTGGCCGCGCGAACTCACGCGGACGCGCAGTCACGCTGCGGGACCAGTTCTTCCAAACGTCAGCCATCGCCGCCGTCTCTAGCGGCGGAGTGCGCACGCGGCTAGCGGTCGCTACGGAGCGCTGGCGCCTTCCGGAACGGCAAGCGAGCCGACCGAGGCGAGAAGCTGGCGCTCCGCCACAACCAGATCGCGCTCGGCTTGTGCGAGGGCAAGGCGCGCATCGAGCAGGTTCTGCTCCTGCTCCAGCACTTCGAACGTGGCGCGCAGTCCCGTTTCCTGCTCAAGGCGGACACCTTCGTAAGCGAGCTCGGCCGCCTCCACCTGCTCACGCGCGGAGGCGACGGCGGCGTTGGCGCTCGCGAGCCCGGTCCAGGAATTGGTCACGTTCTCCTGCACAAGGCGTTGCGCGGCGGCGAGATCGAGGTTGGTCGCGGCGCGGAGCGCGCGTTGCTGGCGCGTACGCGAGCGGACGATGCCGCCTTGGAAGATCGGGATCGAGACGCGGACGCCGACCGTGTCTGTCATAGATTCCGTCGTGTCGTCGTCGAAATCGGCGCCGATGGATTGGCCCGCTTCCAAGGTAACACGGGGACGGCCCTGCGCTGCAGCGACATCGACATTGGCGTCGGCGAGTTCGGTATCGGCGACAGCGCTGCGGAGCACGGGGCTTTGACGCCCCGCTGTGTCGAGCGCCACATCAAGCTGCGGCGGCAACCCTGTCGCGCGCGCCGGCGGCTGCAGATCGCTGGGCGGGCGGCCGACGAGGCGGAGATAAGCCTGCACCGAAGCGGCAAGCTGACCTTGCGCCTGCACGAGCAGAGTTCGCGCCTGCGCCAAGCGAGCTTGCGACTGGGCGACATCGGTGCGCGTCACGACGCCGGCGTCGAACTGCGCGCGCGCGTATTCGAGCAAGCGCGTCAGGTTGGAAACGGTCTGTTCGCGGGCCGCGACGATCTGCTGCGACTGACGCACATCGGCGTAGGCGCGCGTCACGTCGAGCAGCAGCGTCTGCAGTGTCTGATCATAGTCGGCGACGGCGCCGCGAATTTGCGCGCGCGCCGCGCGGGTGGAAGCGAGCACGCGGCCAGAGCCGAACAGTAATTGCGAGGCGCCGACCGAAGCATCCCAGTCTTCGTTGCGGTCCGTGTCGAGGATCGGGTTGTCGTTGTCGGTGTCGCGCGCGGTGGCGCTGCCGGACACGGAAATCTGAGGCAGCGCGTCGGCCCAGGCTTGCGGCAGCGCTTCACGTGTGGCCCTGAGACGGGCGCGCTGCGCGGCCAAGGTCGGATTGGATTCCGCCGCCGACACCATCGCTTCGTCGAGCGTGTCGGCCGCGGCCGTCCCCGGCAGCATCGCCGCCAAAGCAACAAGGGACACGATTAAACCACGCATGAGAAATTCTTCCTCATTCCCGCCGCAGCGCCTCGATCGGATCGAGCTTCGCCGCGCGCCAAGCCGGATAGGCGCCGAATAGGACCCCCACCAGGCCCGAAAACACGATCGCTAGAATGGCGTTTGTCGGCGATATCACCAAGGGTAAGTTAAATAGAGATGTCATTAACCAGGCGCCAAGAACACCCAGCAGCAGACCGATAATTCCCCCCGCGACCGAAAGCGCCACGGCTTCCAAGCCAAACTGATGCAAAATGTCCGCCTGCCGCGCGCCGAGTGCTTTGCGCAAGCCGATTTCGCGTGTCCTTTCTGTGACAGACACCAGCATGATGTTCATGATGCCGATCCCGCCCACCAGCAGAGACACCGCCGATATTCCCCCCAACAGGTACGTGAAAACCTGCGTCGTCTGCTGCGCAGTCTTTGTTATGGAACTCAGGTTCTGCACCGTGAAGTCGTCTTCGCCGTCGCGCGTGCGGTGACGTTGTCGCAGCAGCGTGTTCACGTCCTCCTCGACCTGGGTCAGGACGCTTTCGCTAACCGCCTTCACCGATATCTGACTTACCGTGTCGGCGCGGCGATTGCGGCCTGAGATGCGGCGCTTCACGGTTGTCAGCGGCGCCAGCACGATGTCGTCCTGGTCTTGAAAGCCGGTCTGGCCTTTGGACGCCAGCACGCCGATCACCTCAAACGCGCCGCCATTGATGCGCAACGTTTCCCCGATCGGGTCAACGTTGGGAAAGAGCTGCTCGACGACGGTGGCGCCCAGCACGACCACGCGGCGAGCCTGGCGTTCTTCAGTTTCATCGAAGAAGCGGCCGCTTTCGATCTCCCAATCGCGCGCGGTCAGATACGCGGGTGTGACGCCCTGAATTTCCGGATTCCAGTTGAGGCCGTTGGCGATCACCTGCGCGCGGCTGCGCTGCGAGGGCGCGACAACCAGGACGCCGTCGACCTGCGTGGCGATGGCTTCGGCGTCCGCCATGGTGAGCGAATCCCAGCCGCCGCCACCGCCGGCCTGGCCCCGCACGCCGCCCTGCCCGCGCGGCGCGCCGGGCACGACGATGAGCAGGTTCGAGCCAAGGCTGGCGATCGAGCGCTCCACTTGCGCCTGCGCGCCTGCGCCGAGCGACACCATGGCGACGACCGAGGCAACGCCGATGATGACGCCGAGCGCCGTTAGCGCCGAGCGCATCGGATTGGAGCGGAGCGCTCGAGCGGCGCTGGCGACGAGGTCAGACGTTCGCATCATGGCGTGACCTCCGCTCGTTCATGTGATCGGCAACGATCCGCCCGTCGCGCATCTCGATGGTGCGCTTGGTGGCCGCGGCGACTTCGTGATCGTGGGTGACGATGACGATGGTCACGCCTTCGGCGTTGAGCTCATCGAACAGGGCCAGGATTTCCTTGCCGGTGTGCGTATCGAGCGCGCCGGTCGGCTCATCCGCAAGCAGGAGCGCGGGCTTGCCAGCAAGCGCGCGCGCGATGGCGACGCGCTGTTGCTGGCCGCCGGAGAGTTGCGTCGGCCGGTGCGTCAGGCGCTCGCCGAGGCCCACGCGCACGAGTTGCTCTTCTGCGCGCTGACGGCGTTCCTTAGGATCGACGCCGGCATAGATCATTGGCAACTCGACGTTCTCCACCGCCGTCATGCGCGGGAGCAGATTGAAGCTCTGAAAGACAAAGCCCAGCGTGCGGTTGCGGAACGCCGCCAGGCCCTCATCGTCGAGCTCGCTAATGTCGGCGCCGTCAATCACTAGGCGCCCTGCGGTCGGCGTGTCGAGACCGCCGAGAATATTCATCAGCGTGGATTTGCCCGAGCCAGACGGACCGACGATGGCGCAATAGCCGCCGCGCGCCACCGAGAAGCTAACGCCGTCGAGCGCGTGCACGGTCTCCTCACCCATCGTGTAAAGCTTCACGAGATGCATGGCTTCGATGAGGTTCATCATCCGCCCCGGATGCGGGGGCCGCGGCCGCCGCCGAACGGACTGCTCTGGCGACTATCTTCTTCTGCACGCGGGCCGCCGCCGATGATGACTTCATCACCGGCCTGCAAGCCGCTGTAGAGGATCGTGTTGGCGTTGTCGGCGACGCCAATTTCGACTTGCACGGGCTGAGGCTGGCGATTCCGGAGCACCCAGACGACGGCTTGCCGGCGCACTTCGCGCTGCGCGCCGCCCTCGCGCATTTGCGTCAGCAGCTGACGCTGGCGTTCTGTGAGCGTCGGTTCGATCGCGCGCAGCGCCGCGTCGCGCATGCCGCGCATGAAGGCGCGCCGATCGGATTGCGACGCGTCCTGACCGGGGCGCTGGGCCGACTGCATAGCGTGCTGATACGCCTGCTGCGCGGCCGCCTGTTGCGGTTCCGTGAGTTCGAGCTGCTCGGTGAGCTGCGCAATGCCGCGGCCACCGCGCCGGCCGCCCTCGCCGCGCGTTTGCGCTTGTGCTTCGCCGCCGCGCGCACGTCGACCGCCAGTGAGTTCGTCCGCACGCGCCGCGATCTGCGGATCGGCGGGGCGGAAGCGCAGCGCCGTGTTCGGCAGACGCAGCACGTCGTTGCGCTGTTCGATGACGATCTCGGCGTTCGCCGTCATGCCGGGAAGCAGCTGCCGCCCTGGATTGTCGGCTTCGACAACCACCGTGTAGCTGACGACGCCCTGATCGGCGACGCCTTGCTGGCGCACTTGACTGACGCGACCGTCGAACTCGCGGTCGGGGAACGCATCGACGGTGAACTTCACCGGCATGCCTTCGTCGACATCGCCGATATCGGCTTCATCCACCGTGATGTTGGCCTGCAGGCGCGACAGATCTTGCGCGATCACGAACAGCGTCGCGGCCTGCAGACTTGAAGCAACCGGCTGGCCAACATTCACTTGCCGATCGACCACCACGCCGTCGATCGGGGAGCGGATGATGCTGCGCTCAAGGTCGGTGCGCGCTGTCGCCACTTGCGCGGCCGCCTGCTGGACCGCGGCGCGTGCGGTGTCGCGCGCGGCGCGCTGCTGCGCCATCAATTGCTCAGACGCAAAGCCGCGCTGCTGGAGCAGCACATAACGCTGATAGTCCGAGTTCGCGACGGCAGCTTGCGCTTGCGCTTGCGCAAGTTGCGCTTGCGCTTGCACGATACGTTGCTGGAAAGGCGTTGGATCAAGGCGCGCCAATTCCTGGCCGGCGCGCACTTGGCTGTTGAAATCCACCGAAACGCTCTGCACGGGCCCGGATACGGTCGAGCCCACATTGGCGGAGACGAGCGGCTGCAGCGTGCCGGTCGCGCTCACCACGCGCGTGATGGCGCCGCGATCCACCTGCGCGGTGCGATAAGGTTCAGCATCGCTGTCGCCACTGAGGAACGACCAGCCGATCATCAGGACGATCAGCGCGCCGCCTGCGCTCAGATAGAGGCTGCGCCCGCGCAGAAGGCCCGGTCGCTTCGCCCAAAGATCCAATATTTTTTCTCGCAACGCGGCGAACATCTCACATCCTCACTGGCGGCTCGGCCGCCAACGGCAAACGCCTCTCTCCCAAAGCGTGCGGCCAAGCACGATCTTTCGCGCTTGGCCGCGCTGAATCGCCGCTTAACGGCGGTGACGCCCGTGACGGGCCTCCGCCTCTTCGCGCGTCACACGCCCGTCATCGTTCGCGTCCATGCGCTCAAAGCGCGAGGCGCCCATAGCGGCGAACTCGGCTTGCGAGATTTGCCCGTCATTGTTGGCGTCGCGCTGAGGACGGCGTTCGCCTTCGGTGCGCTCGCGGCGCTGCGGGCGCTCGCTGGCGCTGATGAGGCCGTCGTTGTTGGCGTCCATCCGCGCAAACATCTGCATCGGGCCGGCGAGGAATTCCTCGCGCGTGATGTTCCCGTCGTTGTTTGCGTCGGCGCGTTCCAAGCCGCCGTGCATGCCGCGTCCGCCGCGGCGATGATGGCCGCGAGCGCCGTGGTCGCCACGGTCGCGGCCGGTGCGCATTTCCTCGCGCGCGAGCTGACCGTCATCATTCGCATCGAGCGCGTCGAAGCGCGTCGCGCGGCCCGCGTCATATTCTGACCGCGTCACAGCGCCGTCATTATTGCTGTCGGCCTGGAACAAGCCGGCCGAGCGGTCTTGAGCCCCGCTTTGCTGGGCCATCGCCAAGCCGGCAGCGCCTGCAAGCGCCGCGAAACTGGCCGCAGCAATCAACACGTTCCGCATGTCATTTCTCCTTCCGCCGCCCAGGCGGGCGCAACCCTCGAGGCTCAGGTGGTACAGGCGCGGATTTTCCCGCGTTGGTCGCGGGTGCGACAAAGTTTGTCGGGAAGAGAAAGTAGCGGCCGGCGCTGGGGAGGGAGGGCAAGGCGCCGGCCGCTGATTGTCCGGACCGTGCGGGGGAGCCGCGGTCCGTCAGACGGGCGCCGTGCAGGGAGCCACGAGATCGCCCGTGAACTTGAACGGTATCGTGGAGGTTTGTCCGTCGTTTCTCAGATCAGAGGCGACTGGCGCCAAACGTTGTCACTGGTTGAGGATGCGCGGACGGCGCTGTTCTGGCGGCGGACGGGCCGTACCAACGAGGCGGGTCATTTCGCTGCGGGTCAGCATATCGTCGCCGTTCTCGTCGTATTGATCCACGCGGGCGCGAATTTCGGTGTCGAATTCCTGCTGCGTGATCGTGTTATCGACGTTGCGGTCGAAATCGAGCCGGTACGGGCCCATAGGGCCGCCGCCCAGCACATTATTGGCCCAGCTCTGGAACTCGATCGGCGAAAGACTGCCGTCGCCGTTGGCGTCGGCGCGCGCAAACTCACGGGCGAGGCCGGCATTGACCTCCTCAGTGGTGACATTGAGGTCGCCATTGGCGTCCCAGCTGACCAGCATCATCGCATCGCCTGACAGGAGAGCCCGGACTGGATCATTGGCCGCCGAACTGATCGGGCCGCCGCCGCAAGCCGCCGTCAGCGCCAAGCCAAAAATCAGCACCGTCCACGTTTTCAATCCCATCGAAGTCCCCTGTCGCGTTCCGGCATCTCTCCAGGCCGACCTTGGCGGCCATGTGGCGAGAGCGCCCTGCTTTTTGCCCAAGTTTGCCATGGACAGTCCAGCGCCACGCTTTGGCACACTTCCGCGACGCCCGCTCTGTAGATTTTTGTCAAATCCGGCAGCACATGATGACAATCGTGACGCTGGAAGACCCGCACATCCTGGTGGTGGACGACCACCGCGAAATCCGCGAATCCCTTGCGCAATTCCTGCGCAAGAACGGCCGGCGCGCGACGGCGGTCGAAAACGCCGAGGCCGCACGCAAAGCCATCAAGGAAAACCGCGTCGATCTCATCATCCTCGACATCATGATGCCAGGCGAGGATGGGCTTTCGCTGGCGCGGCACGTGCGCGAGACCAGTCAGATTCCCGTGATCCTGCTTTCCGCCAGGGCGGAAGAGCTGGACCGCATCATCGGCCTCGAAGTCGGGGCCGACGACTATGTGGTGAAACCGTTCAACCCGCGCGAACTGCTGGCGCGCATCGATGCGGTCCTGCGCCGCACCCATGCCCTCCCCCCGAATGTCGAAGCGCCTTCGGGCGAAGCGCTGCGGTTCGATCGCTGGCGGTTGAAGATCGCCGAGCGCGAGTTGGTGGATGATGACGGCAACACCCACGAGCTTTCGACTGGCGAGTATCGCCTCCTGCTCACCTTCCTGCAGCGCCCGAAAATCGTGCTGACACGCGACCAGCTGCTGGACCTTGCCTTCGAGCGGGGCACGGATGTGTTCGACCGCGCCGTCGATACGCAAGTCAGCCGTCTGCGGCGCAAGATCGAAGCGGATGCGCGCTCGCCGAAACTGATCAAGACCGTGTGGGGCGGCGGCTATGTGTTCACGGCCCCAGTAGAAAAAGTGTGAGCTGGAATCCGCTTAACACGCTGACGGGGCGATTGGTGGTGGTCACGGTCGTCGCCGTGATCCTCTCTTACGCCGCCGCGTTCTGGCTCTTCTCCAATGAGCGCGGCGCAGCGCTCCGGCGCGCGGCGGAAACCAGCGTCGCTGAAGGGGTCGTTTATACCGCGGAGCGTTTGCGGGAAGCGCCTGCGAACCGGCGCGAAGCGATCGCCGAGCAGATCCGCGATTTTCGCATTCGCTACCACGTGACGCGCGAGCCGGAGGTTACGGAAACCGCTCTCACTGGCGCCGCCGCGCGCATCGCTCGCGGAATTTCCGAGCGCTTGCCGAACACCGACGTGCGCGTGCACGCCCAAACGGTGGAGGAACCATCGAGGCGCTTCCGCCGTCGCGGGGATGACGATGGCGGCTTCGATGAAGGACGCTTCGACGACCGGTCGCCGCGCGACGCCGCGCCGCTGGTCAGCGTCACGCGCGCGACAATCTCGGTGCAACTTGCGGAGAGTTCCTGGCTCAACGCCCGCGCGCGTCTGCCTGGACCGCGGCCCGCGCCCTTTAGCCTTCTTGCAGGCGCCATCGTTTCGATCTTCGTCGTTGGCCTTGGCGCAGCTTTAGTGTCGCGCCAGATCGGGCGCCCTCTAGCCGACCTCGCGCAAGCAGCGACGGCGCTGGGATCGGGACAAGCGAACGTCACGACACCCGTGCGCGGTCCCGATGATGTGCGGCGCGCGTCGACGGCCTTCAACGCGATGGCCGAGCGACTGGGCCGCCAGCTCGATCGCCAGCGGCAGATGCTGTGGGCGCTAAGCCACGACCTGCGCACGCCAATCACCGCGCTGAAGCTCCGCGCGGAGCTGATTGAAGACGACGCGGTTCGTCAGCGTCTGCTGGCGCCAATTGAGGAGATGGAGCAACTGACCGAACAGGCGCTGTCGCTGGCGCGCGCGGGCGCGAGCGAAGAGCAGCGCACAACGGTCGATCTCGCGGAGATCGCGGTTACGCTGTGCGGCGAATTGCAGGATATCGGGCTTAATGTCCGCGCCGAGGCGGCACAGCCCGTGATCGCCCAATGCCGCCCGAGCGAAATCGCAAGGGCTTTGCGCAATCTCGCGGAAAACGCCGCAAAATACGGCGGCGGCGGCGTGATGCGGGTTTACCGGAACAGCAGCGGCGAGGCGGTCGCGGAGGTGCTGGACGAGGGTCCCGGCGTCGCCGCCGAGCAAGTCGCGAAGCTGGCGACGCCGTTCTTCCGCGTCGATGCGGCGCGCTCGCAAGCGAACGGAGCGGGCCTCGGCCTCGCCATTGCTCAGGCCATCGCCGATGGTCACGGCGGGCGCCTGGAGTTCGCGAACCGCGCGCCCCGTGGTCTTTCAGTCAAGCTCATCTTGCCAGCCTGAAGCCGCGCCAAAATACTTTTGGAACAGTGATTTTGCTAGCGCTGGCTTGAGGCCGCGGCATACTCACACTCGCGGGAGTAGGACGTGGCCGGGGTCAACGCGCTTGTTGGACTACAGCGTGCGCTGCCGCGCACGAACAGTCTTGGCGCTTATCTGACCGCCAGCGGCATCATCACCTTCGCGACCGTCATCAAATTTCCGCTGGACGCGTTGGCAGGCGAACTCTTGCCGCCGTACATCACCTATTATCCAGCGCTCGTCCTTGCCGCGCTTTGCGGAGGACCGCGCATAGGGTTCCTCACCGGCGCGGCGACCTTGCTGCTCGCTTGGTACATCTGGCTCCCTGAGCCATACAGTTTCGCGGTGAGCGGCACGCGCACGCCGCTGACGATCGGCATCTACGCTATAAGCGCCGCGCTGCTAGCTTGGGTGATTGGGCTAGCGCGCCTCGTGCTGGACCAGGTCGTCGCCAACGAGGCCGAACGCAGCTTGAGCGCACGGGAGTCGGTGCACAGGATCAAGAACCTGATCGCCGTCGTGCAGGCGCTTGCCGTGAAAATCGCACGCGAGGTATCCACGCCGGAGGAATACAGACAGGTGCTCGCCAAGCGGCTGGAGGCGTTGGGCGCCGCGCAGAATGTGCTTATCCGTGAGGACTGGAGCGACGCGGATCTGAGGCAGGTGATCGAGAGCGCCTTGGCGCCTTTCCTGCCGAACCCCAGCCTCGTGCTGAGGCCCGGTCCAGACATCGTGGCGCCCGCGCGCCACGTGAACGGTCTGTGTCTCGCGCTCTACGAACTCAGCACTAATGCGATGAAGTACGGCGCACTCTCGGACGGAGACGGATCGGTCGTGCTCTCATGGCGATACGAGGACGACGATTGCGTGTTGGAGTGGCGCGAGGCGCGCAAGGATGCAAAGCCCGCGGATCACTCCGGCTTCGGTTCCATGCTCATCAAGACCGCGCTCTCGAACGCCCCGGACACACACGTCGCCTACGAATTCACGCAGCGGGAAGTGACAGCGGTCTTTCGCTGGCCGGCGCCCAAGGCCTGATCATTCGCCGACGCGCTCGACCGGGTATCCGCGCGCGCGCATCTGCGCCACGAGCCCATCCTCGCCCAGAAGGTGGCCCGCGCCGACGGCGACGAAGTCCACGCCGGAGCCTTGCATCTCGCGCACAAGCACCTCCATCCAGGCATCGTTGCGCCGGACGAACAGCGCCTCGTACACGTCGGGGTATTCGCGGCGCGTATCCTCGACGACGACGCGCTCCAGCGTATCGAGGTCGCCGCGCTCCCAGGCGCGCGTCATGTCGCCGATCATGGCCGGCCCCTGTTCGGCTTCGTCGATCGCCTCGCGCAGGAATTCACGCTGGGTCTCTTCGTCGAGACCGGAGAAGAATCCCAGCTGCTGTTCGATCGTCTCGAACGTGCGCATGGTTTTGCCGTTGGCGTCGCCGTAGGCATCCACCGCGCGATCAACGCCGGACATCGGATCGTAGCCGGCGCGCATGATGGGCAACAGCGAAAGCGTGAGCCCGGCCATCCATGGCTGCATCGTTTCAAGGTAGGAGCGTGGAATGCCCAGACGCTCCGTCAGCGCGGTGAGGCGGGCGTTCTCGTCCTCTGTCAGCCAACTCGAGAGCGGGCGATCCGCGGGAGCTGCGCCCATCTGCAGCGCCAGCGCCTGCGCGCGCGCGTCGGCCGCCGGCGAAATCTCGATCTCCGTCCAGACCTCTTGCGCCGACGCGAGCGCGGCGCGCACGTCCTCATCGCCCCAATCGGTGCCGCGCGGACGCACATGCACGGTGCCGTATAGATACATCGTGGAGTCAGCGTCGCGCACGACATAGAGCGCGGGGTCGAACGTCTCTTGCGCACACGCGGAGGTCGCCAGCACCGCGGACGCGATGGCGGCGAGCACTGTCATTCTGATCATGCCGTCCCCTTAGGCCCAAGGAGAGAAATGCTTCGAGAGCTTCAGCCCCTGGCCCTGATAATTCGAACCGGCCTCACCATAGAGGCGCTCCACCGGCCCGCATAGCGGCTCGAACACCAGCTTGCCAACCGGTTGACCATCCGTGACGAAAAACGGCACGTCGCGCGAGCGCACTTCGAGCACGGCGCGCCCTTCATTCGGTGCAACGCCGAAACCGGGATCGAAGAAACCCGCATAGTGCGCGCGGAATTCGCCGAGCTCGGTGCGGATGGGCGCCATCTCGGCTGCTTCATCCGGCGGGATCAGCACATTTTCCTTCGAGGCGAAAATGTAGAACTCGCCGGGGTCGAGCACAACGCGCCCGCGGTTCGCTTCCAGCGGCTCCCAGAAATCGCGCGGATCGTACGCGCCGACGCGATCGACATCGATCACGCCGGAATGACGTTTCGCACGAAAGCCCACGGGACCTTTTAGCGAAAGATCCATGGTGAAATCCATCTCGTGTTTGGGATGCGGCGGTCCCCGGCGCAAGCGCACTTGGCTGAGCCGCGTGCCGGTGCGCACAAGAATAGAGAAGGTGCATGGACTGATCTCGGCCCAGAGTGTGCCGTGATAGCCGGCTGGCACATAATCGAACGATTGTGCGCCATCGATGATGACGCGCGTGAAGACATCGATGCGCCCGGTCGAGCTCTTCGGGTTTGCGGCGCCATGAATGTGCTGCGGCAGCGCAAGTTCTTCTTGCACCTGCACGAGATAGACACAGCCGGTTTCCAGCACGGCCCCGCTGCGCAAGTCGATCTGGTGCATGACCAGCTGATCATCGAGCCGATCCTGCACGCGCGCGCCGGCGCCGGGGAGGAAGCTTGCACGCAAGCGGTACGCGGTTTCGCCGAGCCGCAGGTCGAGGCTTGCGGGCTGCAGCTGATCGTCGAGAAACGCCGTGTCGGCGCTGATC
>Ga0196964_10001026_pt1 | contig 14787 bp, 20 predicted proteins | sample S1_10metaG_FD_148615 | JGI IMG/M metagenome (GOLD analysis project Ga0196964, IMG submission 148615) | Soil microbial communities from Anza Borrego desert, Southern California, United States - S1_10 | ecosystem: Environmental > Terrestrial > Soil > Desert | place: USA: California | collected...
CAGGTGCTGAAAGATTGCGGCTGGGATTCAGTGACGATTTGTCATTTCCGGCCCGTCCCCGCTGGCCGCTGGACGAGGAGGCCGCTCGTTTGCGCCCCAGCCATCAGCCGGGGCGCAAGGGAGCGAAGGCTTAGGCCACGATCCGCGCGGCCGTGAAAATCACAGGCGCCAGCGCGGTCGCGACCAGTGCAATCGCGACCACCACGGACAGAGCCCGGGCGGTGGCAGGCAGGTCATGAGCTGACATAAGAAAGTTCCTCACAAGGTTCGATGTTGCAGGCGCGAACATCGATGGCGAGGAAGTGGACCCCTTCGCCTCCGATTGGAAGGCAAAAAATTCCAGCTCAGCTATGCAAAAATGAGAGCGAAACGTTAATTACGACCCCATAAGTGCAAAGAACAGGCGCGAAGACCAGGGAAGCCTTCGCGCCTGCAAAATGGGACGGCGCACTGGGAGTTGCGCCGGCCGTCGGGCTTTAGGCCACCACCGAAGCGGCGACCTGAAGGATCGGGGAGAGCGCGGCCGTGAAGAGGACGGCGGCGGCGAGGACGAAAGCGGTCATCAGGAAGGAGGAAGGGCGGGTGTTGGTCATGCGAGGCTCCAGCGGGCTTGATCAGGACTCTGTGTACCTCATCGCTGGCACATAATCAATGAATAAAATAGTTTTCGTTCACACCATCAGCCATTTTGTGTAGCGACGGGTACAGGCGCGCCCCTTTTTGTCGCAGGCGCAGATTGGCTGGTGCGCGCATAGAGGCCGTTCAGCAGCAGCCCCATCACGCCTTCGAACTCGCGCTCGAGCTTCGGCAGGGTGAGTTGCGAGAAGAGCTGCGGCAGCGAGAACTTGATCGTGGAGGCTTGCAGCATCTCAGCGGCGAACTCCGGATCGTCCGTCTCGAAGAGCCCACTCTCCACGCCTTCGGCGATCAGCGCCGTGATGCCAACGCGCTCCTGCGCGATCAGCTCGTTCATGAAAAGCGGCCGGTCGCGCGCGAGAACCTCGGCAACTTCCAGGATTTTTGCGCTCTGCTCGAACATTTCGAAGTTCGAGCGCATGCGCTTGGCGAACATTTCCTTGATGCGCTTATCGACGGGCCAATCTTTCTTGCGCCCAATCGCGGCGAGGTCGGCCTGCATCTCGGCGTAGTGCTTGCGCGCCATCGCTTCGGCGATATCGATCTTGGCCTCGAAGAAGCGATAGATGTTGCCTGGCGACATGTCGCAATCGGCGGCGATCTCGGCCATGGTGGTCTTGGCGTAGCCATAGTGCTTGATCCGGGCCATGGCGGCCTGGAGGATGCGGTCGCGGGTGTTGGCTTTATCGTCCATCCCTACAGATTATCCGGTTTTGACTGAACGATCAATGAAAGATTCAGCGCTTTGAGCCCCTTCGAGTCGGTCGCCATTTTGGGGGCGGGGGCCTGGGGCACAGCGCTTTCCCAGGTCGCCGCCGCCGCCAAGCGGGCGGTCACGATCTGGGCCCGCGAGTCCGAGGTTGTCGAGGGCATCAACACCGCCCAGGAAAACCCGCTCTTCCTGCCCGGGATCCGGCTGAACCCGGTGATCCGCGCGACCGACGACTTGGCGGACGCAGCCGAGGCTGAACTCATCTTGGCGGTGCCGCCAGCACAGCACATGCGGAGCGTCTTGAGGGGTCTGAAGCCGCATGTGAAACCTGGCCAGCCCATCGTTCTCTGCGCCAAGGGCGTCGAGCGCGGCTCGCTGGCGCTGATGACGGACGTGCTAGCCGATGAAATTCCGGCAGCGACGCCGGCCGTGCTCTCCGGCCCCGGCTTTGCCAAGGACGTCGCCCGCGGCCTGCCGACGGCAACCACTGTCGCCAGCCCTGATGCGAACCTGGCGGCCCGCATCGTCGCCACTGTCGGCCTGCCGACCTTCCGCCCCTATGTCGCGGACGACCTCATCGGCGCGGAGATCGGCGGGGCGGTGAAGAACGTGATCGCAGTCGCTTGCGGCGTCGCCGAAGGGCGCAAGCTGGGCGACGGCGCCCGCGCGGCGCTGATCACGCGCGGTTTTGCCGAACTCACGCGGCTTGGTCTCGCGATGGGGGCCAAGGCCGAGACGCTCTCGGGTCTCTGCGGCTTGGGCGATCTCGTGCTCACCTGCTGCTCCATGACTTCGCGCAACACGTCACTCGGAGCGGCGCTAGGCGAGGGGCGCCCGTTGAAGGACGTGCTCGCCGAACGCCGCTCGGTGGCCGAAGGCGCGGAAAGCGCGCCGGCGGTGGTGGCGCTCGCACAGAAGTACGGCGTCGAGATGCCGATCTGCAGCGCGGTCGACGACATCATCGCCGGACGCGTCAGCATCGACGAAGCCATCTTCGCGCTGCTCTCGCGCCCGTTCCGCGCGGAGAATGCGTGACGGATTTCGTCGTTCCGCGCGGCGTCGCGTTGGCGCGCGGCGATGACGTCCCAGACTTTGGCGCGATGGTTGTTCACGCAGGCGAGGGGGATGCGCGCGTTTCGCTCATCCTCACGCGCCATGCTGGCGGCGTCTCTTGTTTCCGCAATCGCTGCGCGCACGCGAACTATCCGCTGCAACGCGCGGACGGCCGTGTCGTCGTGCAGGAAGCGCGCTACCTCGTCTGCGCCGCCCATGGCGCAAGCTACACGTTGAGCGATGGCGCGTGCGCGGGCGGGCCGTGCAATGGCGACGGCTTGGAGCGCGTCGCCATTGTCGTGCGCGAAGGCGTTGTGTTTACGGCTTAGGCGGCTTCCGCTTCGTCATCGCGCTTGCGTCGCATCATCACGAAACCCGCGATCGCCAGCACGATCACGCCCAGCGCAACCCACGGAAACCAGCCGGCCAAGCCGCCGAACGCGGTTTGCGGAGTGGTCGAAGCCGTTTCAGCCAACGCTTGCGGCTGTGCGTTCGGCACGCCAGTGACGAGGCCAGGCACCGAATACGTAGACACTGTGTCCGTCGCGGGCTGGAAGTCCGCGTGGCGCGCGCCTTCGTTAAACGTGAGCATGCCGCGCAGGCCGCCGGCGGCGGCGGCGATCTCATCCATCTGGTCGGCGCTGCCGATGGAAGTGAGGCACGCGACGCCATTGCGGCCCAACACTTTCTGTTCGTAGCGCAAATCCCTGCCGCCAGCGCCCGGTACAGCGGCGCGCTCGGCCCACACCAGGTTCGGCGCAGTGGCATCGAACGCAGGTTGCGCGATGAAGCCTTCGAACGTGCGGTTCTGCGTGGTGCGCGCATCGCGCACGCTGGCTTCAAAGTTCGCGTCGCTGAGGCCGGCCGCCGTTTCCGGCTGCACGTAGCCAATCGCATCATAGCTGATCACCGTCGCCCACGTTCCGTCCGCGCGAATGTCGTCGCCCGCGCGCGCGATCAGGCCGAACACGGCGCCGTCCGGCGCGCTGGCATTGTTGCGCAGCAAGAAGCGCTGCGCTTCTTCGGCGGAGTAGAAGCGATAGCCGTCCGGTACATTGAGCGTGAGGCCCGCGTCATTGAGCGGAATAATACCACTCTGGCCTTGCGGCGCGGCATTCGGATGGGTCGCCGGCTGCACCGGCGCGGCGCGCACGGGCGGCGCCGCGCGATCAGGTCCAGCATCACCGCGGCCATCCGCGAAAGCCGGCGTCGCGCTCAGCAGCGAAAGCGCCGCAAGCCAAGCACATGCGAGTTTCTTGCGCATCGTGATCTCCCTCGCGTCCGGCAAGCCGGCTGCGTCCCGGGCGATTCGTTAGCGGGGTTTGGCGCGTTTGTCCCGTTACACGGCGCAGGCGGCGCGGAGTTCCGCTGCGGCCGCGGCCATGGCGTCACCAATGGCGGCGCGCCAATCTTCAATTGTTTTCGCGGCTTGCGCCGCAGCGGGATAGGTGACGCCGCGCGACGAGTTCACAACGCCGCCTTCGCGCCCCTTCGCTTTTGTAACAAAGCCTGCGACGGCGTCTGCCGCGCTGGCGCCCTGCGCGCCATAGCCCGGCACGAGGAAGAGCGCGTCAGGCAGAATTTCACGCAATGCCCGGGCTTCTTCGGGATAGGTGGCGCCCGCGACCGCCATCAGCCCCGACCATCCGCTCGCGCCGCGCAGCCGGGCGCTTTCCGGCGCGATCATCTCCGCCGTCCGCCGCCACAACGGCGCGCCGCGCACGTCGAGATCCTGCAAGTCGCGAGCGCCGGGATTGGACGTGCGCACTAGAATGGCGACGCCTTTCGCTTCGCGCTCCGCCATCGCGAGGAACGGCTCGAGCGAGTCTTTTCCGAGATACGGGTTCACCGTCACGCAGTCTGCGTCATAGCCCGGCGCCCGCCCAAGCGACGCGCGCGCGTAGCCTTCGGCCGTCGTGCCGATATCGCCGCGCTTTGCGTCGAGGATCACGACCATGCCGGCCGCGCGCGCTTGCCGCGTCGCCTCTTGCGCGACGCGCACGCCCTCAGATCCGAAAGGCTCGAACAAGCCCACTTGCGGCTTGAACACGCCGGCATGCTGCGCGGCCGCGCCGACGATAGCTTCGCAAAAGCGTTCGATTGCAGCGATGTCTTCGCGCGCATCGCCGAAGATCGCGGGAATCTTGTCGGGAAACGGATCGAGTCCCACGCAGAGAGGCGTGTTCTTGCGGCGCACCGCATCGATCATGCGATCGGCGAACGGCGCGCTCATGATTGCTGCGGCGGCTGATCCGGCGCCACGCAGATTACTTGCGCCACAGCGAGATTGCGCCGCAGGTCGTCCGATTGCTGGCCGTAATCCTCCGGCGACATGCGAGGCGCCGGATTTCCCTCCGCATTCACGCGCTCCACCCGCAACAGCTGCATGATGGAAGAGGGCGAGGCCGTATAGATGCGTCCGCGACGCGACGATTCCGCGACCGTTATCCCGATCACTTGCCCATTGGACGCAAGCGCCGGTCCCCCGCTGATGCCCGCGAGCGAGCCGCGCATACCGGACGTGCGCCCGAGTTCGGCCCAAGCCAGCACCGGTTCTTCAAGATCGTAGCGCCCGCGCGCGACCAGCGTTTCGCGGCCAATCAGCCGCGAATAGGCTTCCCCTGGCCGTCCCTGCGGGAAGCCCACGTGGTACGCGCGCTGGCCGACCTGGAACTGGCGCTCGGATGTGTCGATCGCCAGAGCCACCGGCGCGCGATCGGTCTTGAGCAACGCGATGTCGGCAAATTCCGCCACGCGGACACGATCCACCGGCGTCGCCGCGCCGCGCGAGACGATGAGGCCCACGCGCTGGCACGAATCCACCACGTGGCGCGCCGTCAGCCACCAGCCGTCCGCGGATATGGCGAACGCGCTGCCGAGCCCGGAGGAGACCGGCCCGACTTCAACGAGCACTTCAGGATCGTAGACGGACGGGGGCGGCAGGAACGAGCCGATCTCAGGCGAGTCCGGCAACGCCTCAGGCGAGTCCGCGCGCTGCCCGTCATCGATCCGGAACAAGACGAACACCACCGCCGCGATGACGATGATGTAGAGCAGCCAATCCGGAATGAGGCGGATCACGTGTTGCTATCCCAGCAACGCCATATTGGGATCGGCAATGGCGCCCGCAATAATGACGCCCAGCGCGATCTTCATGCTCATGAGGAAAACCGCCGCCGCAACATCGCCTTCGGCAATTCTGCGCGGCAGTCCGCGCAGAAATATGTCCGTGAAGCGGAAACAAAGAATCTGCAGCAACAGCGTGACAACGCCCCAGATGATCACGTCGAGCAGCCCAAGCGCGTAAGTAAGGCACGCGCCGAGCGGAATGGCTAACCCGACAACAACACCGCCGAACGCCAGCGCCGCGGAGGGATTGCCTGCACGTATCAGCGCCAGCTCCTTGTGCGGCGTCAGGATTACGTAGACGAGTAGCGAGGCCACGAAGAGGCCGAGCGCGGCGCCAAGCTGGATGATGAAATTTGGAAAGCCCGCGACAAACGAAGAGATGGACGGCGCAAAATCCATGTCGGATACCCCGATAGCCCGCAGCGCGGCTGTTCTGCCTGCGCTAGCGGTTCCAGCGCGCGCGCGCAAGCTGAGCAGCGGAAGGGTAGCAGATGAGCGAACGCAAGGCCGCTTTGGTGACCGGCTCCACCAGCGGTATCGGTCTCGCAATGGCCACCGCCTTCGCTAAGGCGGGCATGGACGTCACGCTCAATGGGCTGGGGGATGCAGCCGAAATCGAGCGCGTGCGCGCTGAGCTTGAGCGCGATGCTGGCGTCACGGTGCATTTCGATGGCGCCGACCTCATGAAGCCGGAAGCGGCCGCTGAGCTGGTGGAGAGCGCCGTCGGCGCGTTCGGGCGTCTGGACGTGCTGGTGAACAATGCCGGCATCCAGTTCGTCTCACCGATCGAGGATTTTCCGGTCGAGAAGTACAACGCGATCGTCGCGCTCAACCTCTCGGCCGCGTTCCACACCATCCGCGCCGCCATGCGCTCGATGAAGGAGCGCAAATACGGCCGCATCATCAATATCGCGTCCGCGCACGGTCATGTGGCGTCGCCCTTCAAGAGCGCCTATGTCGCCGCCAAGCACGGCATCATCGGCTTGACCAAAACCGTTGCGCTCGAAGGCGCCCAGTTCAACGTGCGCTGCAACGCGATCTCGCCGGGCTATGTGCTGACCAGCCTCGTCGAGAACCAGATCCCCGACACGATGAAGGCGCGCAACATGACGCGTGAGCAGGTCATCAACGACGTGCTCCTGGCCGCTCAGCCCACGAAGCAATTCGTGAAGCCGGAAGACGTCGCAGGCCTCGCGCTCTTTCTGACGACGCCCGCCGCTGACCAAATTAATGGCGCGGCGCTCAGCGTCGATGGGGGTTGGACCGCGCAATGACGCCGTTCTGCTAACGCTTCATTCACTGCGTCGGGCGGATTTTGCGCCTATGCGCAGCGCTCTAGTCGCACTGCTTCTGCTGGCGGCCTCGGCCGGGCCTGCCGCCGCCGCGGGCGGCGGTGGCGGGAGTTCGGCTGCGACCGAACAAGCGCCGGCCAGCCGCCAGGAACGTCTCACCAGCGCCGAATCCTTTATCCCCGTGCCGACGCTTTCGGCCGCCGTGCTGCAGCGGAACGCTTCGCTCGGCACCGTCGTGGTGGATATGGGGCTCGACATTCCTGACGAAAACCTGCGCCGCCGCGCTCAGCTCAACGGTCCTCGCGTCCGTGACGCGCTGCGCACGGCGCTCGCGACCTACTCGTCGACATACTACCGGGACCGCACCGCGCCCGATCCGGCGACGCTTACGCGTCTGCTGCAGCAGCAAGTCGATCGTGTGCTCGGCGCGCAGGGCGCGCGCGTGCTCCTCGTGAACATCATCTATCAGCGCCGTCAGGGCTGAAGGGTGCCCCCTTGGCAGGCGATCGGCATGAAGATCGCCACAGGGCTCCAGCGCGTGGGCTGGCGATAGATTTCACGCGGCTGGTCACGGTGCACCACCGTGTCGCTGTCGCCCATGATCTGGCGCTCGATGATCGCGAACGTGCCGTCGTTGCAGCGGAAGCGATAGTGCATGCGCACGCGCGTGTAGCGGATCGTCCCCTCCGTGGTTTCGGTCTCGGTCTGGAGGAGCTGAGCCGCGCCGTGCGTTGTCTGCGTCCAGATATTCGCAACAGTGCCATCCACGCTACGCGTAACAGTCTGCCGGTTGTAGTGGACGGTCCCGTAGGGGCAGCGCTCTTTCGATTGTTCACCGACGACCGGGCAATCGCGCTGCCGCGCGACTTCGATCCAGTCCGGGCTCATGCGCGACATGGGCAGCACGACGCGCACCTGCGCTGAAGGATCAGTGGGCAACGGCGCGGCGGGCGCGGCTGGCGCTTGGGGCTCGCCACAAGCGGCGAGGGCGAGAACACAGGCGGCTGCGAAGAAGCGCTCGATCATGACGTTGATGTTGGACCAACCCACCTTTCCGGCAAGTCACATCGCTGAGATGCCGCCATCGACCTTGATTTCAGCGCCGGTGATGAAGCTGCTTTCGTCCGAAATGAGAAAGACGGCGACCTGACCGATCTCTTCGGGCTTGCCGATGCGTCCCATCGGCACTTGCCGCCCCAGTTTCGCCTCGGCTTCCTCCTTGCCGAACATGCCGCGGATCGGATCGAGGATCGGCGTGTCGATGAAGGTCGGATGCACCGAGTTGGACCGGATGTTGAGGCCCTTCTTGGCGCAATAGAGGCCGATGTTCTTAGACAACAGCCACACCGCCGCTTTCGACGCATTGTACCCGGGAGAAGTGTGGTTCGCGATCAGGCCCGCGATCGAACTGATGTTCACGATCGAGCCGGGCTGGCTCTTCGCCAGGTATTTGATGCCGTGCTTGGCGCCGAGAAAGACCGAATCGACATTGACGCTCATCAGCCGCCGGAAGCCTTCGAGCGATAATTCCTCGATGCCGCCTTCGCGGCTCGAAATGCCGGCATTGTTGATGAGCCCGGAAATGCCGCCCATCGCCTTGTTTGCCGCCTCGAGCGCGGCGATCCACTGGCCTTCATCGGTGACATCGAGTTCGTAAGCGAACGCCGTACCGGAACCGTGCGCGGCGTTGAGTTCGCCCGCCGCGTTCTCGGCGCCCGCGAAGTTGATATCCGCGAGCGCCACCTTCGCGCCTTCCGCGGTCAGCGCCCGCGCCATCGCGGCGCCCAGCCCTTGCGCGGCGCCAGTGATGAAGACCTTCTTGCCCTCAACGCGTCCGGCCATGTTCCATCTCCTGCGACGGGACTGTGTGTCGCAGCGCGGCAAAGCGCAAGCTTGGCGCGAGGCTCGCCAGCGCGTAGACGAGTCTCCATCGAGGGCTACGCCATGGAATGGGATGCGCTGCTGCTGTCGCGGCTGCAATTCGCCTTCACGATCGGCTTTCACATCATCTTCCCGGCCTTCACGATCGGGTTGGCGTCGTTTCTCGCCGTGCTCGAAGGGCTTTGGCTCTTCACCAAGAAGCCGCTCTTCAAGAACCTTTACCTGTTCTGGGTGAAGATCTTCGCGATCTCGTTCGGCATGGGCGTCGTATCGGGCATCGTCATGAGCTACCAGTTCGGCACGAACTGGAGCGTCTTCTCCGCCCATGTCGGCAGCGTGATCGGCCCGCTGTTGGGCTACGAAGTGCTGACGGCGTTTTTCCTTGAAGCGTCCTTCCTTGGCATCATGCTGTTCGGCTGGAAGCGGGTGGGGCCGGGGCTGCACTTTGCTTCCACCTGCATCGTCGCCGTCGGCACGCTGATCTCCGCGTTCTGGATCATCGCCGCCAATTCCTGGATGCAGACGCCGCAAGGCTACGCCTTCGCTGAAGACGGCACGATGATCGCGACGTCGTTCTTCGAGGTCATCTTCAATCCCTCGATGCCGGCGCGCTTCCTGCACATGGTGATCGCCGCGTATCTGACGACCGCGATGGTCGTCGCCGGCGCGTCCGCGTTTGCGCTCCTGCGCGGTCGCGCCTTGCCCGAAAGCCGCACGGCGATTCGCATGGCCGTCCTGATGATGGCGATCGTCGCGCCGCTGCAGGTGGTGGTGGGTCACGAAAGCGGCATGGTGGCGATCGAACACCAGCCCGCGAAGGTGGCGGCGATGGAAGGCTGGTGGGAGACGCGCGCGGACCAGCCGACAGTCCTGTTTGCGTGGCCGCACGAGCCGGAGGAGCGCAATCTGTTCGAACTCGCCGTGCCCGGCGGCGGTTCGGTCGTGTTCGGCAACACGGCCGAAGAGGAACTGCGCGGGCTTGACGATTTTCCGGCGTCGGAGCGTCCGCCGGTCGGCATCGTCTTCTGGGCTTTCCGCATCATGGTCGGCATGGGGCTGATCATGGTGACGCTTGGGGCGTGGGGCGCGATTGCTTGGCTGACGAAAAGGCTTGATGACGCTCGGCTCTATCAGCGCGCGCTGGTGTTGGCGGCGCCGTCAGGATTCATCGCTGTGCTGGCCGGCTGGGTCGCCGCCGAAGTCGGACGACAGCCCTACGTGGTCTATGGCGTGATGCGCACGGCTGACGCGGTTTCTCCGGTGACGGCCGGGTCAGTGGCAGCGTCGCTGCTCTTCTTCCTGGTCGCGTACGCGATCGTGTTCAGCGCCGGCGCGCTTTACATCCTCCGGCTCATCGCCAAAGGACCCGACACCGAAGAGCCGCCCCCGCAAGACACCAACGAACCGCCCGGCACGCCCATGGGCGCCGGCGTCAAGGAGGCGTGAGATGCTGGGCCTTGAGCTCTGGCTGATCTGGGCCGTCCTCATCGCGCTTGCCGTTTTTCTCTACGTGGCGCTCGACGGCTTCGACCTCGGCGTCGGTATTCTCTTCCCCTTTGCCCGCGACACGCGCGAGCGCGACCAGATGCAGGCCGCCATCGCGCCGGTATGGGACGGCAACGAGACGTGGCTCGTGCTCGGCGGCGGCGGTTTGTTCGCGGCGTTCCCGAAGGCCTACGCCGTGCTCATGCCCGCCTTATACATCCCGATCATCCTGATGCTGCTGGCGCTCATTTTCCGCGGCGTTGCGTTCGAGTTTCGCCACCACGGCCGCGGACGCGGCAAGAAGTTGTGGACGTTTGCGTTCTCCGCCGGTTCGGCCGCTGCGGCCATCGCGCAAGGGCTGATCCTCGGCGGCTTCATTCAAGGCGTCGCCGTCGAGAATGGCGCGTTCGTCGGCGGGCCGTTCGACTGGCTGACGCCGTTCTCGCTGCTCGTGGCCGCGTCGCTCGTCGCCGGTTACGCGTTGCTCGGCGCATGCTGGCTCGTTTTCAAGACGCGCGGCGAACTTTACGAGCGCGCGCGCCGCTGGACGACGCAGCTCGCGCTGCTCACGGCGCTCGCCATGGGCGCTGTCAGTCTTGGCACGCTCGGCGTCGATCCGCGCGTCACAGCGCGTTGGGGCCTCACCATGACCAGCATCGATTGGCCCGCCTTCATCAAGGTCGCGCCGTTGCCTGTCGCCGCTGGCGCGATTTGCTTCGGCTTATGGACGCGCTGGAAGGGCGAGCCGCTGATCACGCCATACCTGCTCGCCGTCGCGCTCTTCGCCATCGGCTATCTCGGTCTCGCCGTTTCGCTGTGGCCCTACATCGTGCCGTTCGCGATGACGCCGGAAGAGGGCGCGGCCGCGCCAAACGCCCAAGCACTGTTGCTTTACGGCGCGCTGCCGCTTCTGCCGTTGATCTTGGCCTACACCGGCTACGTCTACTGGCTCTTCCGCGCCAAGGTCGGCGAAGATGCCTCCTATCATTGAAGGCCCGCCCGAAGAGGGCGATCCCAAACGGCCTCTCGGCAAGCGCCTGCTATGGCTTGCCGGTTTGTGGACCGCGAGCCTGATCGCCGTAGCCGCTGTCGCCTACACGCTGCGCGCTCTCATACGTTGAGCGCCGCCTGATCCATGAAGTGCGCCAGCGCGACGTCCTTGTCCGTCACGCCGCCCGCGTCGTGCGTCGCCAGCGTGACATCGACACGGTTGTAGACGTTGAACCATTCCGGATGGTGGTCGGCCTTCTCCGCATAGAGCGCCACGCGGCTCATGAACCCGAACGCGGCGTTGAAGTCCTTGAAGCGGAATTCCTTCATGATCGCGTCGCGCCCATCCGCCAGGCGCCAGCCCTCGAGGCGCTCGATCGCGGCGCTTGCACCAATCTTCTCTACTTTCATGACGCAACCTCCGCGCCCAACATACATCGCGCGCCGCCGCGGCGCAGGCCGATCAGCGCGCGGCGGCGACGATCTGCGTCTCGTCCGCAAGGCGCGCGAGCACGGGCGCGGCCGCTACGCCAAAATACGCGAACACCGCAGCGACCAGGAGCGTAAGCCAGTGACGACGGAACATGGGGGAGGGTCCTTCCGGTGTCTTTCGAACCCCGTATCTGGCCCCGCCGTTCCGACCTCGATGCGACGGCGGTCACATGGGCGCGGTTCCAAGCAAAACGCCGCCGGCTATTGCCGGCGGCGCTGCAAGTTTCACCAAGAAGTGGGATCAGCCTCGCGAGTGATCCTCTTGCTGGCCCGTCGCGCCGAGATCGGGATCCGGCTCGTGCCCGGTCACCGCGATGCCCCGGCCCAGTTTCGAGTTCCAGATGCCGTAAAAGAAGTAGATCAGCACGCCCACGACCAGATACGGAATGAAAAAGTTTCGCGTCGTGTCCTCAGATAGGAGCGACATCAGCAGCACGAAGCACATCGCCGCGCCCAACGTGCCGACAATGATGATCAGCCAGGTCGGCATCTTGAATGGCCGCTTCAGCTCGGGCCGCGCGAACCGCAGATAGATCACGGTGATGCAGATCAGCATGAATGCGACCAGCGTGCCGACATTGGTCGTATCGCCAAGGAAGTCGAGCCCGGTGAAGCCGGCGAACCCGGCCGCGACGATGCCGACGATCAGCGTGTTGAGGACCGGCGTCTTGGTCTTTGGGTTCACGCGCGCAAATGCGCCCGGCAACAGTCCGTCGCGCGCCATCGTGTAGAAAATGCGCGTCTGCCCATAAAGCAGAACCAGCATCACTGACGACAGGCCGGCGAAGGCGCCAACCTTTACGAGGAAGGCGAACCACGGCAGGCCGATGGCGTTGACCGCCTTCGCGATCGGGGCGGGATCGTTGAGCTCAGTGTAAGGCACGATGCCGACGAGCACCGCGCAGGTCAGGATGTAGAGGATCGTGCAGACGATCAGCGATCCTAGAATGCCGATCGGCATGTCGCGCGCGGGGTTCTTGGATTCCGCGCCCGCGGTCGAGACCGCCTCGAAGCCGATATAGGCGAAGAAGATCACCGCCGCGGCGGAAATCAGGCCGCCAATGCCATATGCGGAGTCACGGCTATGTCCGGTGACGACGTTGACCAGCGCCGTCTGGATCTGGCCCCAGAGCGACATGTCCGAGCCTGGAGGCGGCGCCGGCACCTGGTCTGGAATTAGCGGTGTCCAGTTGTCCGGGTTCACATAGGCGAAGCCGATCACGATGAAGGCAACAACGACTGTCACCTTAATGGCGACGACGATGTTGTTGACGGTTGCGGACTCGCTCACGCCCAGCGTGAGCAGCAACGTCACCGCCACGATGCCGATCAGCGCCGGCAGGTTGACGATGCCCATGACGGTTGCGCCCGTCGCCGGATCGGTCACCTCGACGCCGGGCGCGGCCGTAAGCGCCGCGGGGATCGCAATGCCGAGATCGTGAAGCAGGCTCACTGTGTAGCCCGACCAGCCGACCGCGACTGTCGAGGCGGCGACACCGTACTCGAGCAGGAGCAGCACGCCCATGACCCAGGCGACGAACTCCCCCATGGAGGCGTAGCTGTAAGAATAGGCCGAACCGGAAACCGGGATGGCGGCGGCGAGCTCGGAATAGCAAAGCGCGACGAGCGCGCAGAGCGTGCCGGTGATCACGAACGAGATCATGATGCCGGGGCCGGCGAATTCCGCCGCTGCGCGGCCGGTCAGCACGAAGATGCCGGTGCCGATGATGCAGCCGATGCCCAGGAGGACGAGGTTGATGGCGCCGAGCGATTTCTTGAGTTCGCCGCCGGAATGCTCGGCGTGCATCTGCTCGACGCTCTTACGCATGAAGATGCGCCCGAGCGGGGGCGTGGGTTTCACGCCGCCCGTATTGGTTGTTGTTGTCACGTTGCCGATCCTCCCAAACCGAATTGGCCGGGAAGCTAACGGTCAGGTTAGGGGGCGGCAAGCGCCGAGGATCGCAATTAACCGCCCGAGAGCCGTTCAGGCACAGCCCACCCGCGTCTCGCACATGCGGCGAGCACAGTGTTGCGCAACAGGCACGCAATGGTCATCGGCCCGACCCCGCCAGGGGAGGGCGTCACGGCGCTCGCAACCTGAATGGCTTCCGCGAAATTCACGTCGCCGACGAGCTTGGTCTTGCCCTCACCCTTCTCAGGCGCAGGCACGCGGTTGGTGCCGACATCGATCACGATCGCCCCTGGCCGCACCCAGTCGCCGCGCACCATCTCCGGCCGGCCGACGGCCGCAACCAGAATATCGGCGCCGCGGCACACCATTCTGAGATCGCGCGTCTTCGAATGCGCGATGGTGACGGAGCAATTCTGTTCAAGGAAAAGCAGCGCCGCCGGCTTGCCGACGAGGATTGATCGCCCAATCACCACGACGTTGGCGCCAGCGAGATCGGGTCGCTCAGTCTTCGCGAGGATGACGCAGCCGACCGGCGTGCATGGGCGGAGCCCCGGCTTGCCGAGCACCAGTTTGCCGGCGCTGGCCTCGGTCAGCCCGTCTACATCCTTCAGCGGGTCGAGCGTGGCGAGCACATTGGCTTCGATGATGTGCTTGGGCAGCGGCAGCTGCACGAGGATGCCGTCGATCTCCGGATCGCGCGAAAGCGCATCGACGCGGGCGATGAGGTCGGCCTCGGTCGTCTCCTTCGGCAGCCTGATCTCGACCGAGCGCATGCCCGCCTCGATCGTCGCTTTGCCTTTGGACGCAACATAAACTTGGCTTGCCGGATCGTCCCCGACGAGCACGACGGCCAGCGCCGGCTGGCCGGGGAGCTGCTTTACCGCCGCGGCCACATCGGCGCGTACGCCCGCCGCGATGGCTTTGCCGTCGATGATGCGTCCGCTCATGCCGTCTCCGAATCTCTGCACGGAGCTCTAGCACACTCTCGGACCGCCGGCGCCCTCGCCGGCATACGGAGAGATCGGACAAACGCCGGTGCCTGTCGGTAGCAGCAGCGCCGGCGAGCCGCCGGCGGTCCAGACCTAATCCTGCTGATATCGCGCCACGAACGCCGCAAGCGCTGAAACACTTGCGCCCTCGATTTCCAGCGTCTTCAGCCGCGCCGTATGTCCGCGCGTGATGGTCACCTCAGATTTGGCCACGCC
>Ga0196964_10001027_pt1 | contig 14765 bp, 13 predicted proteins | sample S1_10metaG_FD_148615 | JGI IMG/M metagenome (GOLD analysis project Ga0196964, IMG submission 148615) | Soil microbial communities from Anza Borrego desert, Southern California, United States - S1_10 | ecosystem: Environmental > Terrestrial > Soil > Desert | place: USA: California | collected...
TCGGACGCCGCGGCGCTGCGTCTCACGGGCATGTACGAGGAGACCGAGTCCTATCGCGACTTCGTTTCGCTCGAGCGCTACGGCGTGAACCCCACATCGACGTTCACGCTCGGCGATAACACGACGCTACGTCTCGGCTACGAGCGTTTTAGCGACGATCGCACCGTCGATCGCGGAGTGCCGTCTCAGAACGGGCGGCCGTGGGAAGGCAGCCGGTCGGCCTTCTTCGGCAATCCGTTCGTGAGCTACGCAACAACCGAGGTCGATCTCGTCACCGCACGCGTCGAGCACGAGTTCAGCGACACGCTCACGCTGCGCAACACGACGGTGGTCGCAGACTATTCCAAGTTTTATCAAAACATCCACGCCAACTCGTCTGTGGACGGCCTGGGCAACGTCGCGCTGCAGGGCTACAATAGCGGAACGGATCGCACGAACATCTTCAACCAGACGGACCTCATCTGGCGCGCCCGCACCGGCGGCGTCAGCCACACCATCCTCGCCGGCTTTGAGTTCGGCCAACAGGACACCGACAACACGCGCACGGCGAACTTCACTGGACTGCCCACCGTGAACGTCAATGCGCCGACCACCACCGCCACCGGCGTGATCCCGGCCGTCCTGCAAACCGACAACCAAGTCGGTGTCGGGCTGGGCGCTATCTATCTGCAAGACCAAATGGTGCTGAGCGATCAATGGCAGATCATCGCTGGCGTGCGGCTCGACCGCTTCGATCTCGATTTCGACGATCAGCGCGCGATCAACGCCGACTTCAGCCGCGAGGACGACCTGGTCTCGCCGCGCCTCGGCGTCATCTATCGTCCGATCGAGCCGCTTTCGATCTATGCGAGCTACAGCGTCTCCTACCTGCCGCAGTCAGGCGACCAATTCTCATCGCTCGACGCCACGACTTCGGCGCTTGATCCCGAAGAGTTCGAAAACATCGAACTCGGCGCCAAGTGGGACGTGCTGCCGAGTCTGGCGCTCACCGCCGCGATCTATCAGCTTGAGCGCACCAATACGCGCGCGATCGATCCCAATCCGCCGAATCTCACGGTGCTGACCGGCGCACAGCGCAGCCGCGGCTTTGAGCTGGGTCTTGCGGGCTCGGTCAACGATCGCTGGGAAACCCTGGCCGGCTACGCATATCTCGACTCGGAGATCACCAGCACCACGACAGCCGCGCCCGCGGGCCGGCGCGTGCCGCTGACGCCGGAGCACACCTTCTCGCTCTGGAACATGGTGCAGCTCACGCCGCGCCTCTCCGTGGGCCTCGGCGCGACGCATCAGACCGAGTCGTTCGCCTCGATCAGCAACGCGGTCGAACTGCCGGCCTTCACGCGCGTCGATGCGGCGATCACCTACGCCATCACCGATAACGTCGAAGGCCAGCTCAACATCGAGAACCTGCTCGACGAAGAATACTGGGCCACCGCCCACAACGACAACAACATAACGCCCGGCTCGCCCACGGCGGCGAGATTCACGCTGCGCGCAAGGTTCTAATCGAAACGGCCCGCGCGTCTCACAACGCGCGGGCCGCCTTCAGCCTGCTTCGGTCGCGATGATCCAATCGAGGATCTTTTCCGAGAAGCCGTCGATACGGCGCCAATCGCCTTCGCCCACGCCGTGCTGGTACGACGCGACGTTGACCATGTAGCCCACGCCCTTCGGCGCATCGACGCGCTCGTGCGATTGTTCGTCGGTGAAGACGATCAGGCGCACGCCCTTCTGGTCGATCTCCTTGATCGCCCGGCCGAGATAGGTGCCCATGTGCGGCTGCGACCCCGTGATCGCATCGCGCAAAGCAAAACCACGGCGCGCCGGGACCTTCTTCACCGTCTCAGAGAAGGTGAAGATTTCCACGTCCTCGCTGATCTCGCGCGCCAGCACGGCCAGGCCGTTCGCCGCATCGAGACGGCGCATCTGCGACCGCGCCGAGAGCGCGCTGTCCATCGATCCGGACACGTCCACCAAAAGGCGCGTCTTGCCCTTCAGCTTCGCGTGTCCTTCGATCGACCGGAACATCGCGTGCTCCAGCTCCGGCTCGAGATCGGGCGCGTGCTGCGCGGCCGCGATGAAGCGGTACGGCAGCACACGATCCGCACGCATCTCGTCCAGCGCCCGGCCGATCATCTTTCGCGGCACGCCCGCCAGCTGCATGTTGCGCAGGTTGCGCAACAGCGCCAACGCGCCGAGCTTCTTTTCGGAGATCAGCCGCTCGAACGTTTCGCGCTTGTCCGCCCCACCCGAGAGCGAGACTTCCCAGGTATCCGGCGCTTCCAGCTTGCCTTCGACAAGCTGCTTCCACACCTTCTCCTGCGCTTCGTCCTTCGGCTTGGCGTGCGTGATGAAGAGCACGTCGCGCAGGCGCACGGGGCCGTCGCGGTCGTACTTCGCCAGCTGGTACGCATCGAACTTGGCGAATGCCCGCGCCAACCCCTTCTTGGCCTGAGCCGAGACAGCGCGCGCCTTGCGTTGCTGCATCGGCCCCAGCGAGCCTGCCCAGTAGATGGCGAGGAATTCGGTCAGTTCGTCGGGACGCTGGATGACGTTCTCGAGCGTGTCGGCCACGAGCCCACGGTGGGTTTCGTGACGCGCCATCTCGCGCACGATCAAAAGCGGCGCGTGACGCAGCTTCATATCGGTACGCGCCTCGATGGCCATCGCGGCCACGCGCTCGGCCTTCACCTTCGGCACGAGTGCAGCGATGCGCTCGGCGATGGTGACGCCGTCTTCGTAGAATTGATCTTCCCAGAGCATGCTGTTCATCAGCGACCGGCGCAGTTGCTGCTCCGGCCCGAACGCGCGGCCCTTCCCGCCCTCGTGCGTGCGTACCGCCTGGGTCTTGTTGATCGTCGCCATCTCACTTCACCTACACTTCCTATTCCTTACACGAGCGGAGGTCTGAAAACCCGCGCTCCTTTAAACGCCAACCCGGGGAACATCCGAGACCGTTCGTGCTCTACCAACTGAGCTACAGGTCCACGAGAAGACCTGGCGGGACTCGAACCCGCGACCACGCGATTAAAAGTCGAAGTAACGGATTCTCTTCACCACCGGATGACGTATGATCTGGCGGTCACCACCGCCAAATTTCGTCGCCCAACGCCAACCGGGGAACGAGTGATGTCCGCGCTCTTTTCCACGAAGTAGCGGACATCTTCACCACCGGTTGACCTCGCCACGCGGCGCACCGCGCCGCGAAACTTGGTGATGGCGGGGAACAGTCGAGATCGCTAACCCTCCTTGCGGAGGCGACGCGCTCTGCGCTTTCGCGCCAGCCTTCGTCGGTGCGAAGTAAGCGATCTCTTCACCACCGCCAAACTTGCTTGCCGAACCGGGGAACGGGCGAGTTCTGACTTGCTGCTTGCGCAGCTCCACGTGCTCTCCCACTGAGCTACGCGCTCGCTTTCGTGAGCACGGCGGGGATCGAACCCGCGACCGCGTGATTAACGAAGTAACAGATCTCTTCACCACCGGTGCGGACAAGGCATCCAGGAGAACATGCGACGCGGGCTTTGGTCGTTGGCAAACGAAGTATCCCGCGTCTTCACCACCTGGAATTCAAAACTCTCCTTTGTTTCCGCATGACAAGGGCTTCGGAGAGGCTGGAAACAAAAACCCCTCCGGAGCATGGCTCTCGGAGGGGCTCGAAAACTCGAACTTGGAACAGGCTCAGCCCATTCCACCTCCGCGAGAAAGCGCGCGCGCGCCGACGCCAGTCTGAGCGCATGGCTCAAATCCGTTCAGCGGCCAGCGAATGTGAAGCGCTATGCTTTTCATCTGCCTTCCCGGTTTCGCGCGGCGCCAATCACCCGCGAAGGGCGCGGTGTATTATCCTCGTTCGCGGCAGCGTCAAGGCAGATTCGAACAGGCATGCATTGAATTTTCTCAATCGTGATGTTACTTCTGGCGCGATGACGAACACGAAAGCACATGAATCGTATTGCGGCGACGCATAACGTCTCTCGTTAAACGAGAGGCGCGGCCTCTCTTGTGTTCATCCGAACCCTGGCAGGCCCCGCCTCCAGGGTTCTTTGTTGCGTGAAGGAAGAGTGATGACACGGCTGTTGAACACCAACGCTTCGACAAATGTGCGCGCGGAAACGCTGCGTGCGAGCGAAGCAGCATGGGCAGCAGAAACGTAACAGCTCCGGCCTTCGCCCGGAGCCGCACGACGGACTCCGGTTTGATCTCACTCGTCAACCCGCCGGTCCGCCGGCGGGTTTTTCGTTTTGGGCCGCGCGAAAGCGCGGTCCGCGCAGAATTGGCGCGCCAATGCCAATGGCCGCTGGGTTGAGCCTGATCACCTCAGCTCAGCGGCGCTTTCAGGAAGTAAGTGTGATGAAATGAGCAAAGTGCATGTGAACGTCGGCACCATCGGCCACGTCGATCACGGCAAGACGACCCTGACAGCTGCGATCACGCAGGTTCAGGCCAAGCGCCTTGGCGGCAAGGGCCTCGCATTCGATGAGATCGACCGCGCGCCCGAAGAAAGAGCCCGCGGGATCACCATCAACACGACGCACGTCGAGTACGAGTCCGATGCGCGCCACTACGCGCACATCGACTGCCCCGGCCATGCCGACTACGTGAAAAACATGATCACCGGCGCCTCGCAAATGGACGGCGCGATCCTGCTCATCGACGCCACTAAGGGCGCCGCGAAGCAGACGATCGAGCACATCCTGCTCGCGCGCCAGGTCGGCGTTCGCCACATGGTCGTGTTCGTCAACAAGATGGACGCACTGGCCGAGGATGAGCGCGACGACATGAAGGCGCTGATCAAGCTCGAAACCGACGCGCTGCTCCAAGCGCAAGGTTACGAGAAGGCGCCCTTCGTGTTCGGCAGCGCTCTGAAGGCGCTCGAAGCCGTGGCGCGGGGCGATCTCGCCGACCATGCGGTCGCGAGCATCGCTGAGCTCGTCAAGGCGCTCGACACCTCGATCCCCGATCCGGTGCGGGACTTCGACGCCCCGTTCCTGATGCCTATCGAAGGCGTGCACACGATCGAAGGCCGCGGCACCGTCGTGTCCGGCCGCGTCGAGCGTGGCGTGCTGAAGGTTGGCGACAAGGTCGAGATCGTCGGCCTCGACAACGAGGGCGCCGAAGTTGTCGTCACCGGCACACAGGCGTTCCACAAGGACATCCCGCAAGCGCGCGCGGGCATGAATGTCGGGCTCCTGCTTCGCGGCCTGAAGCGTGACGATGTCGAGCGCGGGCAAGTTCTGTCCGCGCCCGGCGCGATCAGGGCGCACACCAAGGGCAAGGCGCAGATCTTTGTCCTGACCAAGGAAGAAGGCGGCCGGCACACGCCGTTCGCCAGCGGCTACCAGCCGCAATTCTTCTTCGGCGTCACCGACGTCACCGGCGTGATCAACACGACCGGCGAAGGCGACGTCGTGTCGCCCGGCGACCAAGCGGAGATCAGCTTCGATCTCAAAAAGCCGGTCGGCATCGAGAAAGGCATGCGCTTCGCCATTCGCGAAGGCGGCAAGACTGTCGGCGCGGGTCTGGTGACTGAAGTGCTCGCCTGAAAGAGAAACCCCGCCGAGCAATCGGCGGGGTTTCAACTTTGTCGCGCGACCGGCGCATTAGCCGCCGGGGCGTTGCGGCTGTTGTTGCGGCGCTTGCGTCGCGCCTGTCACGCTATCGAGCTGCTGCATGTTCTCGCCGACTTGCTGGGCGACGGCTTCTGGATCGATCAGCTGGTAGCCGGCCGGCACGCCGAACAGTGATGCCTCCTGTTCGCCGCGCTCGAGCGAGGTCGCTTCCCAAAGAACGCGGTCGTTCTCGGTCACGCGCAGCACGATGCCGTCGTCGGTTATGCACGCCGTGCGTTCGACGCCGGCGGTTTCCTCGCGCGGGCGCCACAGGTGGCCATTCTCGCCGGCGACTTCGCACTTGCCTGCGCTGCGCGCATTCTCGCTGCCGAGCGCAGCCCACGCGGCCTCAAGCGGCTGGGGCGCATCGGCGTCATCGATGCGCACGGCGACGCCAAGCACTTGCGGCTGCGCCGGGCCGGCGGGCGCAGCGCCCGGCGTTGCGGCCGTCGGCGACGCCGCGCCTGCGGCCGTCTGTTGTTGTGGCGTTGGCGCTGGGGTCACGGGGGCGGTTGATGGTTGCGCCGCGCCAGCGGCTGTGGGTGCGGTTGTCGCCACGCCCTGCCCCGTCGGGTTCAGCACGTAGGCGGCGTTGGTGCTCTCGTCATACACGATGGTGGCTTGACCGTAGGTCGGCAACGTTGCCTCGACGCGCATGCGCGGGCCGTCGCGATAGATCACCGTTCGGGTGGCTGCTCCGCCATCAGCGGACGCGGTCATGCCTTCGATCTTGTAAGAGGTTTCGCCGAAGGTCGGATAGTCCGGCGCGCCGATGCCGCACCCCGCAAGCAAAACAGCGGCGGCGGCAGCCGCGAAAGTCGTCGTGCGCATGGGCAAATGTCCTTGTTGCGATGCCTCGCGAACGCGAGCGCGCCAAGCGCAGTTCCGGCGCGCTTGTTCCCGGGGGCCTGGCCCGGGTAAAAACAAAGCAACAATCGAGGTCGCCAATGACAAAGCCTGCGCTTTTGATCCATCCGCCGCTCGGCCTCTTCGAATCGCGCCTCGGCGACTTCGATGTCGTGCATTGGCCGACGGACAGGAAGGACATCCGCGCCGCCGTCACCATCGGGCATGTCGGGATATCCAACGCCATGATCGATGCGCTGCCGGAACTCGCGTGCGTCGTCTGCTTTGGTGTTGGCGTCGATGGCATCGACCTCGAGTACGCAAAGAAGCGCGGTGTCGCCATCACGCATGGCCGCGAGATCAATCACGAAGACGTCGCCGACGTCGCCATCGGCCTCATTATCACGCGGTTGCGCCTCTTCACCGAAGGCGAGCGCGTGCTGCGTGAGGGGACATGGACGCCGCCGCTCGCCGTGCCGCCGCAGAAGCGTCTGCGCGGCCGCAAGCTCGGCATCGTCGGCATGGGCGCCATCGGCTCAGCCATCGCGCACCGCGCGGAAGCCTTCGGCATGGACATAAAGTGGTGCGGTCCGCGGGCCAAGCCGGAAGTGAAGCACTTCTACGAGCCTGAGCTGCTCAAGCTCGCCGAATGGTGCGACATCCTCGCCATCGCCGCGCGTGGCGATAAAACGACGGAGAAAATCGTCAACACCGACGTGATCAAGGCCCTCGGCGGCGAGGGCATCATCGTCAACATCTCGCGCGGCAGCGTCATCGATGAAGACGCATTGATCGCCGCGCTCAAATCGGGCGCGCTCGGCGGCGCGGGACTCGACGTGTTCGTCGAAGAGCCCACGCCCGCCGCGCGCTGGAAAGACGTCCCCAACACGACGCTCACGCCGCACCTCGGCGGTGCTACGCGCGAAGCGCTGTGGGAGGGTTCGCAAAACGTGATGGAAAACCTCCGCCGCTTTTACGCCGGCGAGCCGCTGCTGACGCCGCTTCTCTGATGCGCCAATCGATCGCCCTCGTCTCGCTTATCGTGCGCGACTATGACGAAGCGCTCGCCTTCTTCGTCGGCAAGCTGGGCTTTGTGCTGATCGAGGACAGCTACGTTCCCGCGCAAGACAAGCGCTGGGTAGTTGTAGCGCCGCCCGGAGGCGGCGGCGCGCAGCTCCTGCTTGCGCGTGCGTCGAACGAGACTCAGCGCACGCGCATGGGATCGCAAACCGGCGGGCGCGTCTTCCTCTTCCTCTACACGGACGATCTCGCGCGCGACGTCGAGCGCTACAAGGCCGCTGGAATAATCTTTGTGCGCGAGCCGCGCGAACAGCCCTACGGAACGGTCGCAGTGTTCGAGGATCTCTACGGCAACCTCTGGGACCTGCTGCAGCCGGGCTCAGCAACCTAAGGAGCACCTGCTCGTTGGCATGTCAGGAGCGCTTGGCATGGATGCATCGAAACGGAAGCGGCTGCGTTTGTCTGGCGGAACGGAACTCGCGTTTATCACAGCGGGTGATCGGACGAAACCGGCGCTTTTGCTGTTGCACGGCTACGCGAATTCATCGCGCACGTTCCGCGATGTGATCGCTGCGCTTTCGCGCGTCTCTTATGTGGTTGCGCCCGATCTGCCGGGATACGGCGAGTCCGATCCGCTTCCCTCGCCTTCGTTTGGCGGATTGAGTGACGCGATTACGGAGCTGCTGCGGCATCTCGAGATCGAGCGCCGGTTTATCTATCTGACCGATTGGGGCGCGCCAGTTGGGCTAAACATCGCCATGCAAGCGCCGGAGCTCTTGGCTGGCCTTATCATCCAGAACGCCAACGCACATCATACCGGCTTTGCGCCGCAATGGGAGGCCACGTTCGCGTACTGGGCGTCGCCGACTGAAGTGAACAAAGCCAGGGCGACCAGTTTCCTCACCTTCGAAGACACGAAGGCTCAGTACACGCGCGATGTGCCCGCGGACGTCGTCGCCAGGATCAAAGGCGAGCCTTGGGTCGAGGACTGGCGCATCTTGAATCTGTCTGGACGCCTTGAGATGCAGCGTCTGCTTCTTGCCGACTACGGCAAGTATGTCGCGCGCTTCAATGAGATCAGCGCCTTCCTCTCACAGCGCCAGCCGCCCGCGCTCTTGGTGTGGGGACGGCACGATGCGTTCTTCGACATCGCCGAGACCGTGTCCTGGATGCAGGATCTGCCGCGCATGGAAGCGCACATCCTGGATGGCGGGCACTTCCTGCTGGAAACCCACGCGGAGCAGGCTGGTGCGCTGATGGCGGAGTTCATCGAGCGAACGTCGCGCTAGCTGAGCGCGAACGACCTAGCTCAGCGCATAAGGCGTAGAGCGGAAAATACCCAGCTCTTCCTCCGTCATGTCCGCCGGCACATCGGCGAACAGCGGCGTGGAGAGATACCGCTCGCCGGTATCCGGGAGCATCGCCAGAATGTTCGCGCCCTGCGGCGCCTCACGCGCGATCGCAAGCGCGCCAGCGAGCGTCGCGCCCGACGTGATGCCGACGAATATCCCCTCCTTCGCCGCCAAGTCCTGGCTTGCGCGCATCGCATCAGGCCCTGCAATCGGCAGCACTTTGTGCACGCGGCTCTTATCGACATCGCCCGTAAGCTTCGGGATGAAGTCCGGCGTCCAGCCTTGCATCGGGTGCGGCTTCCATGCCGGGTGCGTCGCGGCCGGCGTGCCATCACGGTTGCGCGCCTGCTCTTGGCCGCTCCCGATGAGCTGCGCATCCGTCGGTTCGCACACCACGATCTTCGTACGCGGCGATTCTTTCGCCAGCACGCGCGCGACGCCGTTCAGCGTCCCGCCCGTGCCATAGCCCGTGACCCAATAATCGAGCCCATCGGCGCCGAAATCCTCCATGATCTCCCGCGCCGTGGTGCGCTCGTGCATTTCCGGATTGGCTTCGTTCTCGAACTGGCGCGTCCAGAACCAGCCGTGCTTCTCGGCAAGCTCGATCGCCTTCTGCACCATGCCGGTCCCACGCAGCGGCGCTGGCGTCAGCACGACTTTGGCGCCCAAGAAGCGCATCAGCTTGCGCCGCTCGACACTGAAGCTTTCGGCCATCGTCACGACAAGGGGATAGCCTTTCGCTGCGCACACCATCGCCAACCCGATGCCGGTGTTGCCGCTGGTGGCTTCAATTACAGTCTGGCCCGGCTTCAGCGCGCCGGAGCGTTCCGCCGCTTCGATCACGCCGAGCGCCAGGCGATCCTTCACCGAGCCAAGCGGATTGAACGCCTCGATTTTGACCCAGAGGTTCACGTGCTCGGGCGCGAGCCGATTGATCTTCACGACCGGCGTTCGGCCAACTGTTCCAAGAATGTCGTTGTAACGCGCCACGCGGAGCCTCCTGTTTGGAGGCGGCGTTATAGCCAAGTTCCGCGCGCTCGGCGTGCCTTTGGTCACGCCCGGCGTCCGTCTTCCTTTGCCGTCAGTCCTTGGCCGCGTCCTCGAACTGCTTCTGCGTGTGCTGATAACGCTCCGGATGCTCGTACTGCTCGCGCGTCGCGGCTTCGGTCAGACGGTCCTTGCTGCGGTCGCGCCTCGTATTCCGAAATATGCCGTACCCAAGCGCCGCCAGCAGGATAATGGCGCCTATGAAATAGAAGATCTCGTATCCCATGCCAGATCAACCGATCGCGTTGCGCCTTGTTCCAGGTCCGGCGCGCACGGAACTGACGCCCCCTGGCCTTTGTTAAGCCGCTAGGGAAACGAGGAGAGATTTACATGGCTGAGAGAGAAAGCGGCGGCGGGTCCGGTTGGCTCGGATTCATTGCCGGCATCGCGTTGCTCGCGGTGATTGCCATCGGCGTGGTCGCCTACACGGGCGGCTTCAACCGCACGCAAGAAACCGCGCAACTCGAAATCGAAGCGCCGGACATCGACGTCGATACGCCTGACGTCGATTTGCCGAACCCGCCGCCGGCGCCGACGATGCCGCCGTCCGCAACGCCGGACACCGGCGCCGCGCCAGTCGAACCGGCGCCAGCGACGACGCCGTAGTATCGGCGCTTTGCGTAAAGGGCGGCGGAGCAATCCGCCGCCCTTTTGCATGCGTCAGCGCAATTCGAACGTGACGCTCACGTTCACGCGCGTCTCAATCTGTCCCGGCGCAATGGGCGTCGCGGCGCCGTCAGCGGCTTGCAGGCGCGCCTCCATCGGCATCGGAACCGGCGGGGCGTAGCCGCCGCCTTCTTGCACCGCCACCACGCGAACGACGCGCATGCTCAGCGCGCTCGCATAAAGCTCGGCGCGGCGGCGCGCTTCGGCGATGGCGTCGCGGCGCGCTGCGTCGAGCTCACGGTCCGGATCCTGATACGAGAAGTAGACGCCGTTGACGGTATTGCCGCCCGCGGCGACGGCGGCGTCAATCACGCGGCCGGTGTTATCAATATTGCGGACCTTCGCCGTCACTGTGTTGTTGGCCTGGTAGCCGGTGATCAGCGGCTGCTGGCCTTCGCGATATTGCTGTTGCGGATAAACCGAGACGTTTGACGTCTGGATGTCGCGCTCGGCGATCCCCGCACGCCGAAGCGCGGCCGTCAGCGCCGTCATGCGCCGCGCATTTTCCTGCAGCGCCGCCTGCGCCGTCTGCCCTTCCGTGGTGACGCCCAGATTGATGGTCGCCATGTCGGGGCGGCCTTCGCTCATCCCTTCGGCGCTTACCGTCAGCAGCGTGCCCTGCGTCGGCGCGACGACCTGCGCCGGCTGGGTCTGCGCCAGGGCCGCGCCCGGCACGGCGAACGCGGCGCACGCAAACACCGCGGCTTTAAACACACGCATGGTTCTCATCTCCATAAACCCTCGCCGCATCTGACGCGGTACGCGCGCGGCGAATTTACGGCAAGGGAGCGCCGCCCCAATGAGTTCGCGACTTCGTGACCGGCGAACCACAAGCGTGCGCCGGCGTTTCCCCTCATCACTCAAGGAGCCCACCATGAGACGTTTACTTGGAATGGCCGCGCTCGCAGGGGTCGGCGTTCTCGCCTATCGCGCGATGAAAAAGCGCCAAGCTGAGAGTCAGCAGCTTCAGCCGACAGCGCCCACCCGACCCGTGCGCGACGCAGGGCCGGACGCCATGCGCGACAAGCCGCGCCGCTGGAGCAGCACCGACGAACGCTCCGACGAGAGCTTCCCCGCCAGCGACCCGCCCAGCACCTACTAGGGTCGCGCTTGTAGCGAGGCGGACGGCGGACCATCTTTGGAGGATGGCTACGCCTCCGCCTCCCCTCGTCCGCGACGCCGGTCCCGAGGCGATGGAAAACCCGCCCAAGACGTGGGACGAAGTCGATGAAGCCATCGACGAAAGCTTCCCCGCCAGCGACCCGCCCGCCTACGCCAGCACGCAGTAGATCGTCGTTTGCGGAGATAAATGCACACACGGCCCCGCCAAAACGAGCGCGATCCGAAGCGGCGTTGAGGCGACTGTCTCGTGGGAGGTCGTCATCGCGACGACGCTCGTCCTGGTCGTAGTCACGATACTCCGGGAAGTGGGGCCTAATCGGCGAGCGGAACCTAAAAACCCAATTCAATCAGCCCCATCCGAATCGTTTCGGCGAATCGCTGTATAATACGCACTAACGCCCACTCCCTTCAGGCTCCGATGCGGTTTTCCGACACCTTGCTCCGACAGGTGCGCGACAGGGTCTCTATTGCCGATTACGCCGGCAAAAGGCTGACCTTCGACAAGCGCAAGTCCCGGCCCGCCGCCGGCGACTATTGGGCATGCTGTCCGTTTCACCAGGAAAAGTCGTCGTCGTTCCACGTCCTGGATCAGAAGGGCATCTTTAATTGCTTCGGGTGCGGGGAGAAGGGCGACGTTTTCACGCTCGCCATGAAGCTGGAAGGCCTCTCCTTCCCTGAAGCTGTGGAGAAGATCGCCGAAGTCGCCGGCGTGCCGCTGCCGAAAGGCGATTATCAGGATCGCGGCCAAGACGATCATCGCAAACGCCTGCTCGCCATTACCGCGCGCACCGCGAAACTCTACGCCGACGCGCTGCGCAGCTCCGGCGGCGCCGAAGCGCGCAAATACCTGAAGTCACGCGGCATAGACGCGGCCGTGTGCGATCAGTTCGGCATCGGCTTTGCGCCCGATGAATGGACCTGGACGATCGACAAGCTGAAGGCCGAAGGCTTCACGCTGGAAGAGATCGTCGCGTCCGGCGTTGCGCGCGATGGCGAGGACGGCAAACGCGCCATCGATACGTTCCGCAACCGCATCACGTTCGAAATCACCGACACACAAGGCAAAGTGATCGGTTTCGGCGGCCGCGCGCTCGCGAAGGATGCGAAGGCCAAGTACATCAACAGCCCCGAGACAGCGCTCTATTCCAAGGGCCGCGTGCTCTATCGCCTAAAGCAAGCGCGCGAACTGCTGGCGAAAACCAAGGCCAACGGTCTCGTCGTCGGCGAAGGCTATCTCGATGTCATCGCTTTCGAACGCGCCGGCATCGCCGCTGTCGCGCCGTGCGGCACCGCGCTCACCGAAGAGCAACTCCAACTCCTCTGGCGCTCCGGAGGCGAGCCCGTCTTCTGCTTCGACGGGGATGCCGCGGGCAAACGCGCCGCGGACAAAGCCATCGATCTCGCCATTCCGCATCTCGCGCCCGGCCGCACGCTCAAAGTCGCCTACGCGCCCGAAGGGCAGGATCCCGACGACATCTTTCGCGCCCGCGGCGCCGACGCACTCAACGCTCTGCTCGAAGCCGCCGCCCCCGCCTCCGTCGCCCTTTTCGATCGCGAGCACGCGCGCCACGGCCTCGCCACGCCCGAAGCTCGCGCCGCCTTCCAAGCCGCGCTGAAGGAAGCTGCGCAGAAGATCGCCGACCGCGACACGTCCCGCGCCTATTTCAGCGACCTCCTTAGCCGCTACAACGCGCTGGTCCGGTCGCAACGCCCTCCCTGGACCCCGCCCCAGCCCGGCCAGGGCGCAAACCGGTTCAACAAGGGCCCGGCTCCGCTCACCGCGGAACTGAAGGCCTTCGCTGCCGCAGCCCGCCCACGCCCGGCTGCGGAGCTCTTCCTCAAAGCCGCCGTCGACAACCCCTCTCTCCTCACCGCGTACCACGACTGGATCGACCGCCTGGCCATCTCGGACCCCGAGCTTGCGGCAATCCGCGCTGCGCTCCTCGAGCTCCACGATGCCCCCGATGCCGGTACGGGCATTGACCGGGAGGCCTTGAGCCTCCATTTGACCCGGTCGGGTCAGGAACGCGCTGCGGCGCGCGTTTCGCGTTGGAAAAACGAGGAGAAACCGCCGGGGCGTAAGGACCGGGAAGAACACGGCGCAGGAATGCCTGCGCCCCCCGATCCGGAGGAATGGCTGGCGCTTGTCACCCACCAAGTGGTGCTGCCGGCGATCAGAGAGGAACTAGCGGAGCTGAGGGCGGCTGCGGCCGAAGGCGATGACTTGGCCTTCGCCCGGTTCCAGGCTTTGGGCCGCGAGGCGGTGTCAATCGAGCGCCGCGCGAGAGAGGCCAAGCTGGACGACCCCGCAAGCGACGACGCCGACGACCTAGTCGCGTGACTGTGAATACCTATTTCGTCTGAAAGAGAACGAACACCGATGGCAAAGGCTGAAGAAACGGCGACGGAAGAAAAGGAAGCCCCGGATGGGCCGATCCTTGATCTCTCCGACGCCGCCGTAAAGAAGATGATCAAAGCCGCCAAGGCGCGCGGCTTTGTCACCCACGAGGAACTGAACAAGGTCCTTCCGTCGGAAGAGTTCACCTCCGAGCAGATCGAAGACGTGATGGCCGAGCTCAACGGCATGGGCATCAACGTCGTCGATAGCGAAGAAGAAGGCGAAGCCGCCGAGGAAAGCGACACCAAGGCCGTCGCCACGCGCGATGAAGCCAAGCCCCCCGTCACCAACACGCGCGAGGACGCCGACCGCACCGACGATCCGGTGCGCATGTACCTGCGCGAAATGGGCACCGTCGAGCTGCTCAGCCGCGAAGGCGAAATCGCCATCGCCAAACGCATCGAAGCCGGCCGCGACGCCATGATCCGGGGCCTCTGCGAAAGCCCGCTCACCTTCGAAGCCATCATGGTGTGGCGCGACGAGTTGCGCGAGCAGAAGATTCTGTTGCGCGACATCATCGATCTGGAAGCCACGTACGGCGCCGAAATGGGCATCGTGCCCCCGTCGGCGCCCGGCGTGAACGCTGACGGCCTGGTCGATCCCGAGCAAGCCAAGATCGAAATCGCCGAAATCGAACGCAAGAAAGCCGAAGCCGCCGCCGCCAAGCTCGCGCCCAAGCCCGCTCGCAGCGAGGATAACGAGGACGGC
>Ga0196964_10001028_pt1 | contig 14765 bp, 28 predicted proteins | sample S1_10metaG_FD_148615 | JGI IMG/M metagenome (GOLD analysis project Ga0196964, IMG submission 148615) | Soil microbial communities from Anza Borrego desert, Southern California, United States - S1_10 | ecosystem: Environmental > Terrestrial > Soil > Desert | place: USA: California | collected...
AACGACAGTCTGCGCAACCAGGCTGCCGACCTTCGGGGCACCTTCTCAGGCCCTGACTCGAAAGAGAACGGTTTCGAGTGGTGGAACCCCGGCTTGGCCGGCATCACGCGCACCGGCAACACCACCTTCACCGTTACCGGCGATCAGACGGCCATCTTCGTCGAGGGGCGCCGCTGCCGCTTTACCGACGCCTCGACCGTCTATGGCACGGTGATTTCCGCGGTCTTCGGCGCGGTGACGACGGTCACCATGTCCATGGATGGCGCAAGCGTCCTCTCGGCATCCCTGACCAAGGTTTATCTCTCGCCGCAGATGCCGACGAACCCGAGCGCGCCGGTGACCTTCGGGAAAGACCAGCACGTCACGACGACCGGCACGAGCACGGCCTATGTCGCGGCATATGCGCCGCGGCCGACCTCGCTCCGCGACGGCATGACGGTCGAGGTGACGCTGCACACCGCCTGCGGCGACGACCCGACCTTCACGCCTGACGCCACGCTGATCACGCCCAAGCTGATGCTCCTGCCGGGAGCGCTCCCGATCCGAACGGCCAATCTCCCGGCGCTCGCGACGCTGCGCATGACCTACCGCAGTGCTCAAGACCGCTGGTTGATCCACGGCGTCTCGGCCGTCGTCGACAACGCCGTTCTCGCGCGCATCCAAGCCAACGCCATCTTTTTCTAGGAGACGATCATGGCCGTCACGAACACGGGCGCATTCGGTCAGACGCCGAATATCGGGCAGGCGATCCTCACCGCTGCGAAAGCCGCGCCGCTCTCGGGCTCGTCCGACGTCGTGCTGCTGTTCACCGCCGGCGCGAACGGCGCGCTGGTCAACGGCATCGCCGCGATCCCGCGCAACACGCTGGCGAGCGCTGCGCATATCGCGATCTATTATTCGACCGACAGCGGCACCACGAACAACCTCATCGCGATCGGCCTCCTGTCGGCCTGGACCTTCGCCACGACGACGGCACCGACGCCGCTGAACCTGGCGAACCTGAACGGCCTGGTGATCTCGGCGACGAACCCGCTCTATGTGCCGGCCGGCATGAAGCTCTATGCGAGCACGTCGGTAGCGCTGGCCAACGGCATCCTCGTCACGGCCAATGGGATCGATCTCTGATGACGGCCCCGATCGGCGCCCTGCCGCGGCTTCCGGGTCTATCGGAGGCCCGCCCGGCTCTCGGCTCGTCCACCTTCGCGGTCAAGTCCGCCGCCTTCACCGTTCTAGCCGGCGACCGCATCCTTGCCGACATGACCGGTGGCGACTGGACGATGAAGCTGCCGGCAGCGGCGCGGCCCGGAGACAGCTTCGAGCTCCAGACCTACGGCTCGAGCACGCTGACGATCGACCGCAACGGGCATGCCATCGCCGGCACGTCCGATGACGGCGTGATCGTCGGAAACACCAACGTCTACACCCGAATGACCTACCTGAATTCGACCAAGGGCTGGGTCTATGGAGGCGCGCTGTGAGCTTCAACATGTTCCCTTCGCGCGGCCCGTGGATCGGCGATCCGCGGCGCCTGCCACGTGTCAACGCCGAGGCGGCCGACATTGTCCGCTCCTACAGCGCGGCGGTCGCCGACAGCTCAAGCTCCACTTTTTTCACTGGGGCCCTCGGCTCCATTGATCGCATTCCCGGGTCAGCTACCACGAATACAGCGTTTACGGCCGATACCTACAAAACCCTTCTGAGCTACACGGGGTCCGGGCTTCTCTGCAACATCGTCTCAGCGGCAGCGGCTGCGGCGGACACCTTCACGTTCCGCGTGACGCTCGATGGCGTCGCCTACACCTTCACTGCGGTTGGCGGAAGCAACACCGAGCGCATCGTCATTGGATGGGGGATGCCGCAGGATGCCTACCACGCGGGAACGATCTACGGGTTCCAGAACGCGGCAGCGTCCACGGACGGCTTCACCGCAAAAAACAACTCGTCGCACGACTTCGTCCTACTCGGCCCGCAAGACCCTCGCATTCCATTCTTGGTCGCCTTCGAGCGGTCCATTTTGGTGGAAGCAAAAATCCTCGGCGGTAGTTCCGCCAATGGCCTCACCGAAGGCCATCGCGCTGGCGTAGTAATGCTAGCGAACACTTAGGAGTCCATGATGGCCACATATCCGCGCAACGGCTGGACGCTGATGCAGGCGTCCCCCTACTACGATGAGGCCGCGAAGCGAGTCGTCTTCCCAGAGCCCGTCGACCCGCAGCCAGAAGTGTTCGATGACCGCGAGCCGCCCGACGGGCACAATGGCCTGCCGGTCAGGTCGCCGGACGGCAAGATGGTCCGGGAGTTTTCGCCCTCCGGCATCGCGGCGATGGTCCCGCTGGCCGAGGGGTAGCGTTATTGCGGCGAAATTCTCCGCGTAGACTTCTCTCGATGAAAGAGATCATTAATCAGCTGTCGGCCGCGACCGGAGCGGATCGTCGATGCGGCGAAGCATGTGCCGCACAATGAGTTGTTCACCGAGCGGAGCTTCACTAGGCACTGCGAGGACATTTGTCGAAATCTGGTCAGGCCACGGATCGGCAGACGCACCCTTAAAGTTATCTGCCACGAAGTAAGATGGCGTATGCCACCAAAGCTGATAATCCATCATACCTAGCGAGGGAAGAAGCCGCCTTGCGTTTGACTGATGGCACTCAAGGTAGAGGCGCGGGCGACATCGCTCGATCGTCTCGAGTGCGCCACCAATCACGCCGATCTCCATCCCCTCTACATCGGCCTTGATCATGGCGCATCGATCGAGGCCGAGATCATCGATCCGGCGTGTTTTTAAAGTCTCATGCGCGACACGTCGGCGGTCGAGTGCCGTGAACTCGACTAGGGTGGCCGGAAAGCCTCCAAAATTCTCCTCGCGGAAGTAATCGAACACGGGCACGTCGAGCTGCCGGTGTATCTCGTCCACTGGCTCCATGCGTGGCTCGGCGATGCCGGCCACATTGTTAATGGCGAGGTTGGCGCGCAGCAGGCGGAATAGGGCTCGCTGAGGTTCGAAGGCGAAGACCTTACCTCTTGGTCCAACCCTCTGCGCCAGTGGAACGGTAATAGCGCCGCAATGCGCGCCTGCTTCGATCACCACGCTGCCGTCGCCAAGTAGATTCAGAAGAAGCGACACCTCTTCCGGACTGAACTCCCCGAGTAATGCCAAGGCGCGGGCAACATAAGGGTCCGTAGCAAGGCCGAACATCGGCCCGTAACGGCTCTCCGTCATCAGGACGGGAAGATCGCTTCGTGCGTCAATCATGGTGCGCGTACCGCAACTTCTATCACCAACGTGAGGCTCCCACTGCGGTTAAACCGCAGTATCCGGGCGCAGCGCGCGGCGATAGCTCGCCACAACCAGATATCAAGGCGACCGGGACGCGACGCTGGAAACGAAACGCGCCCCGGCCGCGACCGCCCTTTCGGGCAGCCACCCTCACACATGGAGAAAGCCATGCGGAGAGCCGAGCGAACGCTATCACCAAGATGGCGCGAGGCAATGCTGCGCCTGATGCTGGCCCTGATCCTGCTGCTGGCGGCCATGTCCGGCGCCGGGGCGCAATGCCTGCCCGCCGAGCTCGCGGAAGCCCGTGTCCGCGCCGTGGTCCCGGCCGACGCCATCGAGATCGATCGGCACGAAGGCCGGGACGCCGCGGTGGTGCTGGCGCGCATCAACGCCGAGCCGCCGGAGACCGACTTCGCCGCCGACCTGGTGCTGATCATCCATTGGCGAGGCCAGCCGGGCGCGGTGATCCTGCTGGCGCTTGAGGGCTGCCTCGTCGCCGAGGTGATGCTCCCGGCCACGCTCGCGCGCCGTCTCAGCGGCCGTGGTGGTGCGTGATGGCGCTCCCCAAGATCACCTTCACCGGCGCCGTGACCGTCGGCGGCTGGATCCTCGCGGCCGGCATCGCCTGGGGCGCGCTGACCAGCACGACCTCATCGAGCGCGACCGAGCACAACCGGCGGCTCGCCGACCTCGAGCGCGACATGCGCGAGATGCGCGACGTCAACCGGCAGACGGCCGAGCGGCTGGCGACGATCGAGACCTACCTCGTGCTGATCCTCAAGGCACAGGGGATCTCACCGGGCCTGCGCCGGCAGAGCGAGGCGCCGACGGTGCCGGAGAACGGGTGACGATCTAAGAGCAGGAGAGAAGTCTGATGGCTATTCCGCGCGGCATCCGCAATCACAACCCCGGCAACCTCCGGCGCTCGTCCATCAAATGGAAGGGCAAGGTCAGCCCGTCACGCGATCCCGAGTTCGAAGAGTTCGTGTCGCCCGAGATGGGTATCCGTGCGATTGCACGAGACCTTCTGACCGGCGCGCGGCGCGGCGACGACACGGTACGCAAGATCATCGAGGCCTGGGCACCGCCGAACGAGAACGACACCAGGGCCTATATCAACGTCGTCGCCGACGCACTGCGGGTTCAGCCTGATGCCAAGCTCGACGTGGACGACTACCGGACCATGTCGATCCTCGTGAAGGCGATCATCCGACATGAGAACGGCGACCCCAAGAAGCATGGCCGCACGGACTGGTACACCGACGACCAGATCCGCGCTGCGCTCTTTGATGCCGGCGTGTCCGACGCGCCCGGCAAGGCGCCGGCGCAGACCCTTGAGGCGAAGGGCGCAAAGCTCGTCGCCTCCGGCGGCTCCGGCGTCACCGTGATCGAGCTGTCCTATGACGCGATCGACAAGATCGAGCCGGTGAAGGCGGTCCTGATCGACCTGGCGCCGACGGTGTCGATTGCCAAGTACGCGCTCCTGGCGATCACGCTCCTGGGCGCGGCCCTGGTCGCCTTCGGCCTGATCCAGAAATACCGGGCGCAGCTCGCGTGATCCCCGCTCTAATCCCGCTCGCGCTCAAGGCCGGCGGCTGGCTCCTGGGCCGCCCGTCGGTCCTGGTCGCAATCGGCGCCGGCGTCGCCCTGGCGGTCACTGTCGGGACCTATCAGGTCAAGCTCTGGTCGGTGCGCGGCGACCTTGCCCAGGCGGAGATCCGGCTCGGCGAGGCGATGCAGGCCGGCGCCCGTCTCGGGATGCAGCTGGGCGAGATGACCGGCAATCGCGACCGCCTCGCCGCAGCGATCGAGGTTCAGAACGCCGCCATCGAGAACATGCGCCACGCCGCTGATGCGGCTGGCAAGGCCGCAGCCCTGTCCGCTGTCCGCTCCCTTCAGCAGGCCGAAGCACGAAAGCGCGCCAGCGACGCGCTGACGGGCTCCGGGCCCCAGGTGATGAACCAATGGCTACGCGACACCTTCGGCCCGCGCTGATCATCTCGCGGCTCAAAATTGAGCCGTCAGTCATGATCATGATGATGATCATGCTGCTCACCGGATGCGGCGTGCTCGAGCGCAAGCCCGATCCCATCGTCATCCGGGAGCCGGTGCGTGTCGAGATCCCGGTCCCGGTGCGCGCGACGCCACCGGCCGAGCTGCTGGCGCCCTTGCAGATCACGCCGCCGGCCTTCGTCGCTCCGACCGATCCGCGCGCGAGCTCGGCGCTGACGCCCGAAGGCGAGAAGGCGCTGCGCATGATGCTGCTCGAGATGGGCGCGCGCCTGAGCGCGTGGCAGGCCTGGGCTGCGACGCCGTGACAGCCCCGATCGCTCCCGGTGTCCGCCTCGTTGCCGCCGATCGCAGCTTTGCCGGCCGGGTCGATACCGTCTGGTATGACGCGCTCGGGCGTGTGCGCTGCATCACCATCCTGGATGACCGCGGCGCCGGCTGGCGCAATGTCGCGCCCTCGGAAGTCGACTTCGAGACACACTGGCTGCATTGATTTGTGCCCGCCCGATAGACCGCCCAGCCCGAGCGGAGAATGACATTGGCAACGAAACCCGACGCAAAGCTCCTCACGATCAAGGAGCAGATCATCGAGGATCCGGTTTCGGGACTCACCTTCCAGTTTGCGGTGAGTGCGGCGGAGGACGCGCCATTCCGGCTTCGGATCTACGGGAACCTGCCCAATGGCAATCGCGAGATTCTATTTAACGCCGATGGCGAAGAGGCGGGGGCCGGAACCGCGCTGGTCGGGCGCTGTCAGGCGACATGGATAAGGGGAGTGGCGAATTAGCTGGTGCTCCGCGGCTGCGACTCGGAATTTGAGACCGAATGGTTGCATTGATGCCGGGGACTTAGCCGGTTAACCCACCTTCCTGGAACGCAAGGCTACAAAATGTGATGATTCGTTTACGGCCCCCTCTGCTACCGTTGGTTTCGCTCCAGGGAGCGGGTGGTTGTGGGGTGCCGAGGTCGACGGGGGGTTGACCATGGAAGTCATCACAGCGGCCACGGACCGTTCGTCCGTTGGCGACGATGCCGAGGCGTCGGGGTGGCGTGAATTCGGGTTCGTCCAGGTGGAAGGCCGAACCGTAGTCAGCAGCTGGTCGCCGCTGATCTTGCCTGAGCATGAACGCGAGCGCCGATACTCTGAGGCCAACAGGATCGGCTCCGGCTACGCGGTCGACCTTGTCGGACATATCAAACGCTACCCAGACCGCGCGGACCGCCTCGTTGAGGTGATGCGCGAGATGGTCGCGGCCGGCGATTGGGGCGGGGTCGAAATCGGCTTCTGCAGCGCCCTGGCGGGCTACATCGCCGAAGGCCGCGTTCAGCACAGCGCCGACTTTGTGATCATCGATCTGCGGAGGGCAGCATGACCCTCGCACTCGACCTTCCCCACATCAACGAGCCCTCGCACCAGACACTGGCGGCGCTTGCCGGCGGGCCGTTGCGGATATCGAGCGTCCCGAATACCGCCGTCAATCGCCTCTGCGCTCTGGCCTTCGCCGAAAGGGTGCGGTTACTCGGCGAGCACGATGACCGCCTGTCGATGTATCTGCAGATCACGGCGGACGGCGTCCGGCATCTGGCGACCATCGGCCCGCCGCGGCGCCTAGTGAAGCGTCGCCTTCTTTTTGCCCGGTAGAGCCTGGTCAACCGGCACGAAGATCCTGCCATGACGCGGATCGTTGATCGGATCGGTGTTGCAGAAGCACGGGACGCCATTGCCGCAGTCGCAGGCATCGGCGCGCTGGCTGAACAGGGCGAAGGGGCGGTCGGGATGCTCGCTGCACACCCAGCCTTTGTTGTCGCAGAACCTGCACGCTGCCATGGCCTTCTCCCGTGGCAGACACACCCCGCCCCGAGATGATGCTAGCAGACCGCGCCGATTGGGAAACCGCCCAAGCGCTGGTCGCCGAGCACGGCGACGACGCGGCGACCATTGCCGCCATGAACGCGGACGAGGCGAGCGACAGGCTCGACTTCCGGGGCGCCCGGCGCTGGTACCGGGTGATGCTCGCCGCGACTTGGCTGCTGCACCCGGGCGGTAGAGACCCGTTCCGCGTCGAGCACTGAGCGCGTCGTCGTTCGGGCACAATCCTGACACACGGCGCTTTCGGCCGCGTGGTCATGACGCTGATCTGGCGATGATTTCTGGAAAGCCGGGGCTTGCTCCCGAAGCAAGCGCTCTACCAGGCTGAGCTACGCCCCGACGCCGAGAATGCAGGGTTTTAGAGGGGTGGGCCGGAGGCCGCAAGGGAAAATCCGGGCCGTTTCGGGAAATCCGGCGACGTTTTACGGCACAATCTCGACACACTGAGTTGGCTCGCCGTTCTCATGCCCGTTCCGCCTTCTTGAGGCCCACCTTCTGGCCGCCCAGGCGCGCGCCGAGGGCTTCCATCGCGTCTCGCCGGGCCTCATCCTTGTGATGGGCGTACCGGAGCGTTGTCGATATGTCGGCGTGTCCCAGGACCTCTCGCACCACCTCGAGCGGCACGCCCTCCTGAACCTGCCAGGATGCCGAAGTGTGCCGGAGATCGTGCCAGCGGAGGTCGGCGATCGCCGCGCGTCGGCACGCCGCCTTGAAGGCTGTCCGAAGGCTCTGGATAGGCCGCGGCTTGTGCGGGGTTCCATCCTTCGCCTTACCCGGCCGCTGCCATTGCAGGACCGGTCCACGGTCCTTTGGGCCGAGGGCCGCGAGGTCGACCAACAGCGCTTCGCTGATCGGGAGCCGCAGCGGCTTGCCGCCCTGGGCCCGATCCTTGACCATGACCAGGATCACCCGCTCGCGCATCCTGATCTGCGACCAGTCGAGCTTGATCAGGTTCGACTTGCGAAGTCCGGTCAGGATGGCGATGCGGATGGCGACGCGAAGGTGCGGCGGGGAGGCGGCGAGCAGACTTTCGGCCTCGTCATCGGTCAGGTAGCGGGTGCGGCCCCTCGGCTCGATCAGGAGATGCTTCCGCCAGTCGATCGGCGCCGTCTCGACGCCCCAGCCGTCGCGCGCCAAGCGCAGGACGGCGCGCAGGCACACGAGCTCGCGGTTGACCGTCGCCGGGGAGACGAGCCGCTTGTCCTTGCCCCATCGCTTCTGGCCGCGCCGCTTGGCCACGTAGGCGTTGACGGCCGCGTTGTCGATCGCGTCGAGCGAGACCGCCGCGCCGAGCCCTGCGATCAGGTGGCGGCTGTGGTGGTCGATCGCCTGGGCCGATGGCAGGGCGGCGGCGTGCTCGAGCCAGTACCGGCCGAGCGCGGCGTCGAGGGTCATCCGAGGCTTCCGGCCGACAGCATGGCCAAGCAGGGCGTCCGAGCGGATCTTTGCGGCGATCAGCTCTGCCGTTTCGGGGGTCGCCGTGCCCGTGCTGCCTCGAAACCGACGACTACCGACGGTGAAGTCGTACCAGCGGTACGGCGAGCCTTTGCGCGCCCGGGTGAGGGTCCGCTTCCTTGGCATTCCGCGATCCTCTTCTCGACATAATCGGCGAGATCGGCGACGGCGAACTTGCGTGCGGAGCCGATCAGGAGAAAGCGTAGGCGGCCGGCGCGGATCTCAGCAAGCAAGGTCTTCGTCGAGACGTCGAGCATGGCCGCCGCCTCGCGCGCTCCGACGACCAAGCGGCGTTCTTCCGGCTGCGCAGTCATGGCGCCTCGACCAGATCGCGCATGGAGACGATGGCGCGGGCCGGAATCTGGATTGCGCCAATCATCTGCTCTTCATCGGTGCCCATGTCGCCGAGGTTCGGCGCGATGGCCTTGACGTCGGCGCCGTCATGGACGAGCCAGCCGACAGATCGGCAGACGGTATGCGCGAATTCCGGCTTGTCGCCGACGCGCGACCAGACATCGATCGGCCGGCGGCTGTCGTGCCACTCGACCATGACGAGGCGGCGCTGCCGGACTCTCGGCGCGGGCGTATGCTTCTTGATGAAGGCCTCGATGCGCTGCCGAGTCCTCCCGCGAGGATCGCGCCCTCTGCGAAGCTCGAACACGAGCTGGGGGTCGCCGAGCGCCTTCTTACCGAAGGTCGTTGGCTGCATTCCGGTGGTTGTCAGGAAGGCCTCGACGTCGACCAGCAGCGAGCAGGCGCCCGTCTCGTTCATGGTGCATCGCCCGGCGACCCGCGGCCTACAGGCCAGAGGGTAACCTGCAGTGGGCTTGCCGCGCTGGCACTCTTCTCTCGAAGGGCGCGCTCGGGTCGCCGGACGATGTCCCGGACGAGCCGCATCAGCTGTAGACGGGGCTCGGGTGCTTCACGTCGAGCGCGGCCGGCAGGCTGCCGCTGGCAGCCATGTAGCTGGTGACGACGCGCAGCATCGGCGGCCCCTTGCGGTGCTCGTCGTCAATCAGCCAGCGCGCCAGCGAGAGCATGGCGAGCGCTCCCTCCAGCGAACGCGGCTTCCGACGAGCAACGGCTGTGACCGCCTTCTCGAAATCGGTGTCCGCCTGGGAACTCGCCTCGACCGCGTCGCTGATGCCGAAGCGCCGGTCAGCGCGCTCCCATCGCGCCTTCTCCTTCAGGAACGCCCTGGCCGCGCGCGCGGCTCGCGCCGTCTTCGCCTTCTTGGCTTTCGGCCGAGCCTTGGAGATCGCAGCGCGGAGCTTCTTCAGGCTCTTGAGCGCGCCCTCGTCCTCGCGGCCCTCGATGACAGCCCGCATCGCCACCAGGACGCTGAGCCGCAGTTCCGGCTCCGAGACCTTCGAGTCCTTGCCCGCGTGCGCAATGCTGGGCTCGAAGAACGGGAGACCAGCGGTCAAGGCGGCGTCCTGAGCCTGGACCATCTTGGCGCGCGCGCTGATCGTGAGAGTGGCGAGGCCCATCGCCTCGGCGACCAGATCGATGACCGGATCATCAGCGACCGGCCGACGACGGACGATTGGCGCCGGCCGGGGTTCGAAATCAGACACTGAGGCGAGCGACATTAAGGGTTCCTCCCTGTGGTGGTGCTAGGCGGCGGCGGTTGAAAGCTGCGCGGCTTGGCGGCTATGCCTGCCGAAGACATCGGCCGCAGTCCAACCGGGGCCGCACTCGTGGCGCTCTGCCGTGGCGAAAAGATGATCGCGGACCAGCAGCCGCCGGCGCTCGCGCTCGACCGGATCGGCCGGGCGAAAGTCTCGCCACAGGGCGACGTCGTCGCCGCGCGCCGCTTCGTCGATCGTGACCCAATAGCCGAGCGGCTTGCCGTCGCTGGTCGGCACCGTGAACGAGATGCCGACGGCGTTGGCTCGGTCGACCCAGGCGGCGGCGTCGAAGGCGACGACGGGCCCGGCGGGGCGCGTGGCGAGGATGATCATGATGTGCTCCTCAGTCCGCGTCGGCCAACGCCGCCGCTGCGCCCGCGCAGAGGAGGCGGGAGGCGGCGGCGTTCAGCACCTCGGCCCATGCCTGCAGCTCCCCAGCGGTGTGGCGCAGCTGGTCGTGAAGCGCCGAAGCCAAGTCGCCGCCCTGGGCGGTTGGCGTGTTGGCGAGGCCGGCGACGGCCTTGATCAGCGCGGACTTGTCCTTACCCATGATCTCCGCGGCGGCATGAAGGTCGATGCGGGTCTGAGTTCCGGGCTGGTAGGTGTCCGCCAAGGTCTCGGCCATCTTCTGAACGATCTCTTCGGGCCACGGGTCGAACGGAACAGCCGCCGCTTCCTCAACGGTGGCTGTCTTCGGGCGACGGTTGCGCGCGCTGCCGCGCTTGGTCTGCGTGGTGGTGGCGAGGAACGTGTCTGGCATTTGCCTCCTCCCTCAGTCCGCTGCCGCCGACAGGGGCGCGGTGCTTTCGCGAAGACCGGCAGCAGCCGAGGCGACCAGCAGTCGAGCGCTGGCGCTGGAGAGGAGATTGCCGAGTTCCATGAAGAAGTCGGCGCTCTCGGAGAGCTTGCTGACCGTTTCCTCGGCGAGGCTGCTGCAGGTCGTGGGGTCGCTCGCCTGCTGGGTAAGAAGCTTGGCGGCGCAATCCGTGAGTTCCTGCTTACTCTTGCCCAGCAGCACACCGGCGACGCGGAGCGTGACGGCGTGGCGATGATCGCCGACGAGGACGTTCGTGGACGTCCGATTGATGATCGCGACGGTGTCGGGCAGAAGTGCCTCGAACTCGTGCGCGGCTGTCTGCTCAAGATCGTTGAGGCGCTTTTTGGCGCGGGTGGATGAGCGCTGCATGGCTGAGGCTCCTGTGAGAGAGGGCGGCGGGAAGGCGTGCGGGATCACTCGCCGGCGCGAAGCTCGGCGGCGGTCTCTTGGTCGTATGCGATGGCCGCGCGCTCGCGGCGGGGCTCGTCCTCAAGCCAGCGCTCGACGGCGAGAGCCAAATCGGTGTCGGCCTGGGCGTCGTCCAGGAGGCCGATCAGGTCGGAAAGGTTGGAAGCGATCGGCGCCGGCAGCGCCCGCTCGTTCTGGAGCGTCTGGGCGCGACGGATCAGCGCCGTCAGGTCACGGGAGAGCTGGGTGGCGGCGTCGAGGGTCTGGGCTTCGGTCTGCATCTCTCGTTCCCCTGCTGAACGAGAGAATTCTTGCACATCGCAATTTCTATTGCAACATGAAAATTTTCACCGTGCAAATTATGGCTGGCCGGTCCCGACTATGACGTGGATACGGTGAACCTTGGCCGCCGGCAGCTTGACCCCGCCCGCAGGGTTCAGTTTCTCGAGCTCGACATGCGAGGCTGTCTGGCGCCGATACCGGCCGATCGTGGCCATGATCGGCGCCCCATCGCTCTCCTGCTTCATTTCGACGACGACGTATTGCCCGGGTGCCGGTCGCCGATTCGTCGTGCAGTAGACAAGCTCGCCTTCCTCATACCGTGGGGACATGCTCTGGCCCACCACGTAGAGAGCGAACGCCCCTCTGACGCCCATCAGGAACGGCGGGCGCCAGACGTGCTCGATCACCTGGCCCTGCATCTCGAAATAGCCCTCTGGACCGGCCATGGCGCTGCCAAGAACGGGCAAGTCCCGCAGCTTGGCTTCCTGCATTGAGGGGAGGGGGATCGCTCGCGCCATGGGCTGGTCGTAGGCTGGCGCCGGCTCCTCCGCGGGGGCGGGCTGGGCGGGCTGCGCGATGACGCCGGATGGCCCCTCTCCGCGGCCGAAAAGCAGCCACTCCGCCGAGACGTCCAGGAGGTCAGCGTACCGCTTGGCGACGTCAACGCTCATACCGCGGTTACCCGTCTCGTGTAGCGAGTACGTCGGTTGGGGAATGCCATGCTTCGCGGCAAAGGCCTTCGAAGTGCGATAGCCGCGCGCAATTCGAGCGATGCGCAATCTCTCACCGGGGTTCGTACTCATAATGCATACAATATCAGGCACTTAGTTGACCTTATCGCAATTCCATTTTTCACATCGCAATTTCGAGATTGACGTATGAATTGCGTCATGCAAATATTCGCCGGCCATGGAAAGCTACCGCGATATCATTGACGCTTGGCGCAACGATGCCGGAAGGCCGGACCGCCAAATCCTCGCCGCCGACCTGGGCCTCCGCAAAGCCGCCCTTCTAAGCGTGTGGCACAACCGCGACAGCATCCCGCCACAATATTGGCGCCGCTTCGCGGAGAAGGCGGCCGAGCGCGGCATCGGCGGCATCACCCTTGAGTCCATGGCGGCACTGGCCGAACGCAAGGCCGCAGCATGATGCGCGCCCTCATCCTGGTGCTGGCGCTGCTGCTCGCCACCCCGGCGACCGCCGGCGTGATCAAGCTCGCGCCGAAGATCACGCCGCGCGCCGTGACGGCGCCTAAGCCGCCGGTCACGACTAAGCCGTCAGAGCCCCGCGGCGCGCCGGTCGTCATCCTGCCCTGGCTCGGCCAGAGCCGCGACGAGTGCAAGTCGCCCAATCGGAGCGACTGCCGCAAATGATGCTGCCTGGGGGGATTTCCTCGTTTGATGCCGTGACCCCCGGGGTCGGCAGGGGGAAGCAACCCCGGGGGTCGGCCTTCGATCGCGCCGCATCTCTCACTGTGGGCAGCGCAACCGATCTGAATTCGTTCGTCGTCGCGGGTGCTGCAGCGCCCCTCTACCTGTCGTCTCGCGCATTGATCCGCTCCTCACGTCGGCACAACCCCGAACATGGAGATATTCAATGCCAACCTCCGCCCTTAAGTCTGGGCAGAAGCCTTACCCGTCACCGGGGGCAGACTTGACCGCTGCCCTTCCGATCTTCGCCGTCAACAGCGGCGCATTCACCGAGCTGGTAAGCGACGCGCTGCGCCGCGACTTCGGCCGCTTCAAAGATCCGGCTGCGGCGTGCGGCGAAGCGGCCGACGTGCCGGCCGGCACCGCCAGCAACTGGCTCAAGCGGCGCGCGACGCCGCAAGGCCTGCACCTTCTGCGGCTGATGGCGACCGCGCCGGAGTTGCGCAGCGAGCTCATGCGCCTGATCGGCATGGAAGCATCGGGCGACCCCGACACCGAGCGCGCACTCACGCTGCTGATGAACGTAGCCATCCGCCGGCAGGCGCTAGAGCGCCGCCAGCGCGAGCTTGAGGAGTGAAGGCGTGGTGGAAAGCCTTCTGCACATGGCGCGCGCGGGTGGCGCTCGCAGAGGCCGACGCGGCCACGACGATCATACTGGCGCGGTGCCGCGACGGATCGATCACCGAGGCCGACATAGAGCCAGTGCATCGCGCCCTTGACCGGGCGGAGCGGTGGCAGCTGAGAGCTTAGTCGTCGCGGCCGGGTGTGGCCGCTCAGTCGAAGGCAGGGCGTGGTCGACATGACCGCGAGAGTATAGGAGCCGCAGATGATGGCAGAGCAAGTCACCGGTCGAGCTAAGCGCACCTAGACCGCCAACGTGATGACTGCGAAGCCGGCCGGGCCGAGCGACGTCGCGACCGACGATCCCAAGTCGTCGAAGGCGCGGCGCGTCGGTGCCGATCGAGCACGGCTGCACAAGCTCGCCATGCAGATGCAGCAGCCGCTCGCGGTGCCGGACCAATCCCAAGCGGAACGAGCGGCCAACGAGACGCGCGCTGATGAGGTCAGCGACCTGTGAGATACCCACCCGAGTTTCTGGCCGAGCTCCGACAGCGAACAGCACTCGTGCCGCTGGTCTCTCGCTGGGTGCCGCTGCGCCGCGAAGGCGCCGAGATGGTCGGGCTCTGCCCCTTCCACCAGGAGCGCACGCCCAGCTTCAGCGTCGCCGAGCGCAAGGGCTTCTTCCACTGCTTCGGCTGCGGCGCGCATGGCGACGCCATCGACTTCTACCAGAAGATGGCCGGCGCCAGCTTTGCCGACGCGGTCGAGGCGCTTGCGAGCGAAGCGGGCGTGGTCTCGCCGAACGCTGATCCGTCGAGGCCTCGGCCTCAGCCGGTTCCACCTCTGCAGCATCCGGCGCCGATGATCGCGCTCGCGCCACCCAACGTCTGCTGGTCGCCGAAGGCGGAAAGCATCTGGTCGCGTCGTCGACCGATCCGCGGAACCGTCGTCGAGGCTTACCTCGAGGTCCGCAGATGCGCGGTTCCTGACGAGGGCGACCTTGGCTTTCTCCCGGCGGGCGAGA
>Ga0196964_10001029_pt1 | contig 14763 bp, 14 predicted proteins | sample S1_10metaG_FD_148615 | JGI IMG/M metagenome (GOLD analysis project Ga0196964, IMG submission 148615) | Soil microbial communities from Anza Borrego desert, Southern California, United States - S1_10 | ecosystem: Environmental > Terrestrial > Soil > Desert | place: USA: California | collected...
CGAACTGCAGCTGCTGGGCGTCGGTGTTCGCGACCACGAACTCCACGCCTTCGAGGCCCGCCTCGATCATGTTGTTGACGGCGTTGCCGCCCGCGCCGCCGACCCCGAACACCACGATGCGGGGTTTGAGTTCCGTCGCGCTCGGCGCGGACAAATGAATAGCCATCGACCCTGACCTCTCGACCCTTCCCGGGGTGCGCGGACGCCTTGTGCGGCGCGCCTTTCCGGGCAGGGTTAATTGGAAACCAACCATCCTTAAGAGACTCTTACCCGAATAGGCTGAGTCGGCTTTTCGGCGAGGAGTTTGTTAACCTTGGCCGTATGCGTTCTGTGGATGTTCTCGAGCTTTGCTATTGACGGCTGTATTCCCTGAACCGGCGGGGGTCCGCGTCGAAGGTTCGTCCCAAACGGTCGTTGATCCCCGTCGCCGCCGTCGTACTATGATCCCTGAAAGCCGCCGGTGCAGAGCGGCTCGTCACGGGGGTGTCTCAGATGTCCAGGTCCTTCACCGCATTCGCGGCGGCGTGCGCCGTCGTCCTGGCCGCGAGCGCGGGATCGGCGCAGGAGCCGACCGCCCGGCCGCCGCTTGCCGAGCCGTCGCTGTCGCCGGACGGGAGCGAGATCGCCTTCGCCTCGGGCGGCGACATCTGGACCGTGCCGGCCCAGGGCGGCGTCGCCCGCCTGCTGGTCACCGACCCCGCCACCGAGTCGCGACCCTTGTGGTCGCCGGACGGCAAGCGGCTGGCCTTCACCTCCAACCGGGGCGGCACGACGAACATCTACGTGTTGACGCTGGCCACCGGCCAGGTGGAGCGGCTGACCTGGGCCGACGTCAACGAGCAGCTGGACGGCTGGTCGCGCGACGGCAAATGGATCTACTTCACCTCGGGGATCAACGACGTCACGCGCCTGGGCGACGTGTTCCGCGTCTCCTCCGCCGGCGGCACTCCGTTGGAGGTCAGCCGCGAGCGGTACCTGAACGAGTTTCAGAGCGCCCCCTCCCCGGACGGCAAGTCGGTGGCCCTGGTCGCCAAGGGGATCAGCAGCGGCCAGTGGTGGCGCAACGGCTCCAGCCACATCGACCAGTCCGAGCTCTGGCTGAAGCCGGTCGCCGACGGCGCGCCGCACAAGCGGCTGCTGCCCTCGGGCGCACGCAACGCCTGGCCGATGTGGTCCAGGGACGGCGGCGCGATCTATTTCATGAGCGACCGCGGCGGGGCAGAGAACCTGTGGCGGCTGCCGCTGAACGGCGGCGAGGCGCAGCAGCTGACCCGCTTCACCGCCGGACGGGTGCTGTGGCCCAGCATCGGCGGGCCGTCGGACGAGATCGTGTTCGAGCGCGGCTTCGGCGTCTGGCGCTTCGATCCGAAGACCGGCCGCGTCGCCGAGGTGCCGATCACCCTTCGCGGCGCCCCCGCAGGGGCGGGCGAGCGGCGCCTGAGCGAAACCAGCTTCCAGAGCCTGGCCCTGTCGCCGGACGGCAAGAAGGCGGCGGTGATCGCGCGCGGGGAGGTGTTCGCCGCCCCCGCCGAGGACGGCGGCACGGCCCAGCGCGTCAGCCGCACCCCGACCGCCGAGACCCAGCCGATCTGGTCGCCGGACTCCCGCCGCATCCTCTACGTGGCCGAGCGCGGGCTGGACTCCCAGCTGGTCGAGTACGACGTCGCGACCGAGACCGAGCGGACGCTGACCAGCGGGGCCGGGCGGGTGGAATCGCCCGCCTATTCGCCGGACGGCGACATGATCGTCTACACCCGCGCCCCGCGCGAGCTGCGGGTGATCCGCCTGGGCGCCGACCGCAAGCCGGTCAGCGACACGGTGCTGTTCACCGGCGCCCTGGCCGGCAACGAGCACTCCTGGTCGCCGGACGGGCGCTGGGTCGCCTTCTCGGTGATCGACCGCAAGTCGTTCACCAACGTCCACGTCGTGCCCGCCGCGGGCGGCGAGGCGCGGCCGATCAGCTTCCTGGGCAACGGCGACACCGGCCGGCGCCTGGCCTGGTCGCCGGACGGCAAATACGTGCTGTTCAGCACCTCGCACCGCAGCGAGCCCTCGCAGATGATCCGGGTGGACCTGCTGCCGAACGTGCCGAAGTTCCGCGAGGACGCCTTCCGCGAGATGTTCAAGGCGACCGAGACCGGCCCGGACAAGCCGAACCCCGTCCCGACCTCGCCGCCCGGCGAGACCAAGGGCGAGGAGGCGTCGCCGCCCGCCGACCTGGCCGCCCCGTCCGCCAAGGGCAAGGCCGGAAAGGCCAAGGTCACGCCGGTCAGGATCGTGTTCGAGGGTATCCGCGAACGCGCCACCGCCCTGCCGCTCGGCATGTCGGCCGACGACCCGGTGATCAGCCCGGACGGCAAGACGCTGGTGTTCAGCGGCTCGAACGGCAGCGGGCCGGCCAACCTCTACGCCTACAGCCTGGACGAGCTGGCCAAGGAGCCGCCGGTCCCTCAGCCCCTGACCTCCAGCCGCCGAGGCAAGGGCGACTACGCCTTCACTCCGGACTCCAAGAAGATCTTTTTCCTAGAGGGCGGGACGGTCACCTCCACCCCGATCGAGTCGCCGAAGACCAAGGCCACCAGCATCACCGCCGAGATGGAGGTGGACTTCGACGTCGAGAAGCGGGCGGTGTTCGACCAGGCCTGGGGGACGCTGAACCGCCGCTTCTACGACCCGAACTTCCACGGCCGCGACTGGGCCGGCGCGCGAACCGCGACCGCGCCCTATCTGGAAGGCGCCCGTACGCCCGACGAGATGCGCCGGGTGATCAACCTGATGATCGGCGAGCTGAACGCCTCGCACTCGGGACTGAACCGTTCGCCGGACCTGAACCCCGCGCCGCGGGTCGGCGACCTCGGTCTGCGCTTCGACCGCGAGGCCTACGAAGCCGGGCGCGGGCTGATCGTGCGCGAGGTGATCCGGCTGGGTCCGGCCGACCTGGAAGGCTCGATCAAGGTCGGCGACGCCCTGTTGGCCGTCGACGGGACCGCGGTCGGTCCTATCGCCAATCTGGATCAGCTGCTGCAGGGCAAGATCGGCCGCCGCACGGTGCTCAGGATCGCGCCCGGCGCCGACGCGGCCAAGGCGCGCGACGCGGTGGTGCGCCCGATCGGCGGGGCGGTGGCCACGGGCCTGCTGTACCGCCAGTGGGTCAACGACCGCCGCGCCTACGTGAACCGGATCAGCGGCGGCAAGCTTGGCTACGTCCACATCCCCGACATGGGCGACCAGTCCCTGGCCCAGCTCTACGTCGATCTCGACGCGGAGAACCAGGGCAAGCAGGGGATGGTGATCGACATCCGCAACAACAACGGCGGCTACGTCCACGGGCGGGTGCTGGACGTGTTCAGCCGCAAGACGGTGCTGACCATGACCCCGCGCGACCTGTTCGGCCTGCCCAGCCGCCAGGCCTTGGGCCAGCGGGCTTTCGACGCTCCGACGGTGCTGGTCACCAACGAGTCGTCGCTGTCGGACGCGGAGGACTTCACCGAAGGCTACAAGCTGCTGGGCTTGGGCCAGGTGGTGGGCACCCCGACCTCGGGGTGGATCATCTACACGTCCGGCCAGCCGCTGATCGACGGGTCGGTGCTGCGGGTGCCCTTCATCAAGATCGAGGACACCAAGGGCCAGAACATGGAGCTGAACCCCCGCCCGGTGGACATCCGGGTGGAGCGGCCGCTGGGCGAGACCCTGGCCGGCCGCGACGCCCAGTTGGAGGTCGCGGTGCAGGAGCTGCTGAAGCGGGTGCAGTAAGGGGCCGGGAGCGGACGGGCGGGCCTACCAACCCCGCCCCGCCGTCTCCGCCTCGATCAGGGGCAGGGCGGCGCGGAGCGCGATCAGGGACAGCGGTTCCCACGAGCCGCGATCACGCGCCTCGGCGTAGGCCGCCACCGCGCGGGCCATCTGGGTGACGGAAGGCGTCACCCCCAGCACCTCCGGCTCGGTCTCGGGTTCGTTGTTCCCGTCCAGGTCCGTGCGGCTGATCTCGCAACCCCACGGCCAGCGCCCGTCCAGCTCGCTGGGGCCGACCGGCACGGCCTTGAAGGTCAGCCGCACGCCCCAGGGCTGCTGCGGGTCCATCAGCACGTGCGCCTCCTCGCCGCCGGTCAGCACCCACATCGCCGCGCGCAGCAACCGCTCGTCGGGGCCGCCGTCCGGCGCGAAGCCGCCGACGATCTCGCACCTATCGCCGAAACAGATCTCGAGCTCGTAGAAGAACGACGCGGGGTCGGGGATGTAGCGGAAACTGACCTCGGCGGGCTCGATCACGCGCCGCTCCTCTGCGCGGCGACGGAGCGCGACAGGTTGTCCAGTCGCGTCGTGTCCTGCGGGGCGAGCCACAGCCCGCGAGCCGCGTCGAACCTCTCCCGCGCCTCGTCGCGGCGGCCCAGTCGCAGGAGCGCCTCGCCCCAGAGAAGCTGGTTGCGGCCATAGCCGGGGGCGATCTCGGCGGCGGCGCGGAAGGCCTTTTCCGCCCCGCGCGCGTCGCCCTTGCGCAGCAGCGCCTCGCCTTTCAGGTGCATCGGCTCGGCCCAGCGCGGGCCGCGCTCCTGGGCCTCGTCGGCGCGGGTCAGGGCGCGGTCGAGGTCGCCGCGCGCGATCAGGGCTTCGCTCCAGTCGGCGTAGGCGGTCGGCAGTCGCGGGGCGGAGCGGACCGCGGCGGCGAACCAGCGATCCGCGCCCGCCGCGTCCCCCGCCAGGGCGGCGACCTGCCCGCGTCGGCGCAGGCAGTCGTAACAGTCGGTCGGGGTGCGGGCGAGCAGCGCCTGGGCGCCCGCCAGGTCGCCGTTGCGGGCCAGCAGGTGCGCGCGCCGCGGCCAGACGAAGCGCGGCTGGATCGCGGCGTAGGTCGGATCGGCGGCCAGCCGCGCGTTCAGCGAGACGTCGAACGCCCGCAGCGCCCGGCCCCAGTCGCGCGCCCGTTCCGCCCCCAGGGTCTCGATCGACAGCCGCGCCAGCGCCGCGTCGTCAGTCCTCAAGTCCCGAAGCGCCGCCCGCGCCCGGCCGATCTCGTGCCCGTTGGCGAGCGCGTAGGCCAGTTCGACCTCGAAATCGGCGCCGGCCGCCACCGGCCGCGCGTACAGTTCCGCCGCGCCCAGGAAGTCGCCCTCGTACGTCTTTAGATTGGCGTCGATCTGCAGCGGGGTGGAGCGCGCGATCTCCGGGTCCACGCCCTTGAGCTTGGAGCGGTCCCGCCAGAGCGGCCGCGCCTTGCGGTACTCGCGCCAGGCCTCGCCGTCGCGGCCCAGCGAGTCCAGCATGGACGCCACCCACATCTGGGCGGTCGGGTCGTCCGGCTTCAGGTCGCGCGCGGCTCGCGCCTTCTCCAGGGCGGCGGCGTGGTCGCCGCGCTCGGACAGCATGTAGGTCCAGCTGGAATAGGCGGCGGCGCGCTGCTCGACGGAGCCCTCGCGGGTCAGCGGCGCCAGCACGGCCTCCGCTTCCGCCCAGCGCTGCTTGTTCTTCAGCCAGTCGGCGTAGCGCAGCGGCTGAGTGTCGGCCAGCACCGACTCCGCCGCCAGCTGCATCAGCCGGTCCAGCTCGGCCTCGGGCCCGACTACGGTGCGGCCGGGCTTGCCCGACACCCGCGCGGTGACCGCCAGCCCGGCGGGCGTGCGCACCACCTCGCCGGTGACGCGCGCGCCCTTGCCCAGCTGGTCGCGCAGGTAACGGCGCAGGTCGCCCAGCGACACGCCGGTCTGGGGAATCTCCACCTCGATGTCGTCGCCGGACGCGTCGCGGTAGTCGCCGGCCGCCAGCACCGACTCCGTCTCCGCCTGCATCGCCCCCAGCCGGTCCAGCAGCTGGGTGGAGACCACCGCCCCGTCCAGCCCCCGCTCGGCGAAGTCCGGCGGCGTGCGGAAGGGCTCGATCACCAGCGACTCGTCGTCGGCCGCCGACCAGACCACGCCGGCCACCAGGATCGCCGCGCCCACGCCGGCCAGGCCCAGCAGAGCCTTCAGCACCAGGCTGACCCGCTCGCCGATCATCTCCAGCCGCACCGCCCGCCGCTGCGCGCGGATCAGTTCGGTCTGCTCCAGCAGCAGGGTGCGCGAAACGCCGGTGGGATCGACCCCGTCGGCGACCGCGCCCATCGCGACCTCCACCGGGTTCTCGTTGGTGATCGCCGGGTCCGGCGTGGTGGGCGCAGGCGTGGTTCCGTCCGCCACGGCTCCCCTCCCCGGCTGCGACGGGCGGATTGTTCGCCGAGATTCAAGCCCGTGGCAATGCGGGCCGACGTCGTAGTTTCAGAGGTTTTCGCGAAGCCACGATGCGGCGCGGGTGAGCACGTTGCCGCTCTGGATCTGGGGGGCGTCCTTGGGCGTGACGCGGCCGGCCATCAGCTTGCGCGACGACACCGCCTCGCGCGGGCCGTAGGCGGCGCGCAGCAGCACGCCCGCGGCGGCGCAGAAGGCCGGCCCCGAGGCGGCGTCGGCCAGATGCGGCGCCCGGCGCGGACGGCCCAGGCGCACCGGCCGGTCGAACACCCGCACGGCCAGTTCGCGCACCCCGGCCAGCTGGCTGGCGCCGCCGGTCAGCACGATGCCGGCGCCCGGCTCCAGCGGCGCGCCGGATGCCTTCAGCCGCTCGCGCAGCAGTTCCAGCGTCTCCTCGACACGCGGGGCGATGACGTTCTTCAGGATCGACTTCTGCACGATGATCGGACCGGCGCCCGGATCGTCGCCGCGCGGCGGCGCCTCGACCGTCTCGCGATCTTCGTTGGTCGAGGCTATGGCCGAGCCGTGCAGGGTCTTGATCCGCTCGGCCCCGGCGATGGAGGTCGACAGCCCCCGCGCGATGTCGGCCGTCACGTGCCCGCCGCCCACCGCCAGGCTGTCGACGTGGACGAGCGAGCCTTGCGAGAACAGGGCCGCCGAGGTCGAGCCGCCGCCCATGTCGATGCACAGGGCCCCCAGCTCCATCTCGTCGTCCTCCAGCGCCGCCAGCGCCGAGGCGAAGGGGGCGGCGACCGCGCCCTGGAAATCGAGGTGGGCCAGTTCGAGGCAGTGGCCGAGCGTCTGGAAGGCGCTCTCGCTCATGGTCACCACCAGCAGCTCCAGCCCCAGCGCGCGGCCGTGCATGGCGCGCGGGTCGCGCACGCCGCGCTGGCCGTCGATGGACCAGCCGATCGGCAGCAGGTGGATGGGGCGGCGGTTCGGATAGCGCACCTGGGCCAGCGCCGAGGCGATGGCGCGGGTCAGGTCGGCGTCGGTGATCGGGCGCGCGCCCAGCGAAACCTGGGTGGTGACGCGGTGGCCGGCCAGCTGGCCGGCGGCGGTGGTCACCGCCACGCCGGAAACCGCGGCGCCGGCCATGGCCTCGGCGCGTTCGACGGCCTGGGCGACCGCGTCGGCGGCGGCCTCCATGTCGACGATGGCGCCGCCGCGCACGCCGCGCGACTGGACGTAGCCGACGCCGGCGACCCTCACGGTGCTGTCGGCCCGGCGCACGCCTTCGGGCTTCATGATGAAGCAGGATATCTTGGACGCGCCGAGGTCCAGCGCCGCCACCACCGGCGCGCGGCCGCCGCTCAGGCCCTGGATGCCGTCCCGCGCTCCTCGCCGATCTTCCAGCCGCGACATGCCCCTACGCCCCCAAAAAGTCCGAACTAACCTGCGACCTGATCCGCCGCGACCGCCTGGACCGTGCGCGTCTCGCGCGGCCGCACGGCGATCATCTCGGGGTCGCGCAGGTCGATGCGCGCGAACCCCAACTCCAGCACCCGCGCCCGCTGGTCCAGCTGGTCCAGCTGGATCAGGGCGGAATCCTCGCCCACCGCCGGCAGCTGGATCAGGCTGCCGTCCTTCAGCCGCAGGTCCCAGCGCCGCTCGTCGACCCGGATCAGCGCTTCCAGCCGGCCCATCAGCCGCGGCCGCGACCTGACGAACGGCAGCACCGCGGCCGCCTGTTCGTTGGCGCCGGCCCCCACCACCAGCGGCAGGTCGGCGAAGCGGCCGGGGTCCGCCTCCGGGATCGGCTTTCCGTCCGCGTCGATGACCACGGCGCGGCCCTGGTGCTGCCAGACGGCCAGCCGCTCGCGTTCGGTGACGGCGACCACCAGGGTGTCGGGCAGCAGGCGCACCACCTTGGCGTCCTTCACCCAGCCCACCGCCTCCACGCGCGCCTTCAGCTCGGCCAGATCCATGCCCGCCAGCGGCTGGTCGCGTCTGAGGCCCAGCGCCGCCTTCACGTGCGGCAGGGCGTGTTCGGAGGCGCCCTGGACGTGGACGCGCTTCAGCTTGAAACCGATCGCGGCCAGGCGGCCGTCGACGGCGCGGCCGACCGCTCCGCCCAGCGCCTCGGCCCGTCCGCCGGTGAACAGGGTCACGCCCAGGCCCGCGACCAGCACGGTCAGGGCGATCGCGCCGGTGACGCCCGGCGGCAGGCCCGCGCCACGGACGGCGCGCAGTTTGCCGGCCACGACTCCGCCGCTCGCGGCGCGGCCGCGGGGCGGGCTCTTCTTGGCCGTCTTCTTCGGCGCGGAGTTCGAACTCTGTCGTCTGCCGCCCCGCACTACCGCGGGCATGAGGCGTCCTCCACGATCCACCGGACTAGGTCGTCGAACCCGACGCCCACATGAGCGGCCTGCTCGGGAGCGAGCGAGGTCGGCGTCATGCCGGGCTGGGTGTTGACCTCCAGCAGAACAAGGACGTCCTTAACATCGTCATAACGGAAGTCGCTTCGGGTAAGGCCGCGGCAACCAAGCGCCTCGTGCGCCAGCTCCGCCATGCGCTTCGCCTCGGCCGCGACGGCGGGCGGAATCGGGGCCGGGATCACGTGCTGGGACCCGCCCTCGCCGTACTTCGCGTCGTAGTCGTAGAACCCGGTCGCCGCCACGATGTCGGTCACCGCGAGCGCTCGCGCCCCGTCCTTCTCGCCCAGCACCGCCACCGCCAGCTCCTTGCCGGCGACGTAGGGCTCGACCATCACCTCCTCGCCGAAGGTCCAGCTTTCGGCCACCACCTCGCGCGGGGGCGAGTTGGCGCCCTCGAACACCAGGAACACGCCGACCGAGGAGCCCTGGGCGTTCGGCTTGACCACGTAGGGCGGCGGCAGGACGTGGTCGCGGGCCACGTCGAAGCGGTTGAACAGACCGCCGCCCGGCACCGCCACGTTCGCCGCGGCCAGCACGGCCTTCGCCTTGGCCTTGTCCATCGCCAGCGCCGAGGCCAGCACGCCGGAGTGGGTGTAGGGGATCCCCAGCGTCTCCAGGATTCCCTGGACGCAGCCGTCCTCGCCCCAGGCGCCGTGCAGGGCGTTGAACGCCACGTCCGGCTTCAGCCGGTCCAGCACCTGGGCCAGGTCTCGCCCGGCGTCCACGCGGCTGACCTTGGCCCCCAGCCGCTCCAGCGCGTCGGCGCATTCCTTGCCCGACACCAGCGACACCTCCCGCTCCGGCGAGAGACCGCCCAGCAGGACGGCGACGTGACGATCGGCGAGGGGCTTGGACATGGGGGCGCTCCGGCTCGGGGGAGGGAGAGCGGTTATCAGGCCGCCGCAGGGTTGAGAACGGGTTTGTGCGGCGCCGCCGCGGCTTCGCTTGCAAGGCGCGGCCGGGAGCGTGATCCCGGATAACGCTGGCTATCCGGCGGCGAAAGGCGCATCTTGAAGCCATCGTCGGCCGCGATTTTCAGGCGCCGGCGACTGAGAGACGGCGGCCCTGTCGCTTCGCTCCCGCCTGTACCGGGAGCGTCCGCATGCCCTACATCTGCTACGTCTACGACCGAACCGGCCGGGTGCCCTACATGGAGGTGCTGCCGGAAGCGACCTTGGAATCGGCCCATCGCCGGGCGTCCAGGCTGCTCCAGGATCGGCCCGACGCGATGCGCGCGGCGATCTTCCTCGACGAAACCGAAGTGACGGAACTGCTCCGCGCTCCTGAAACGGCGACGCTCGCCGCCGAGTAAAAAACGGTTTTCGCCTCTGCGAGCGGATTTATTTCACCGAACAAGATCGACATCGGCCAGGAAAAGGACTATGTGATCCCGGTCGAGTTCTGTCGCGTTCGTCTCTCTGCCGCGCTCTTCGCCTATGCGGAACGCCCCGGAATTCGCCGTCCCAGCCTCGATGACTCCTGCCGAATACTTCGGCGATCCGTTCTCTGAAAGGGGACAATCGATGGCTACCGGTACTGTCAAATGGTACAACACCACCAAGGGTTACGGCTTCATCCAGCCCGATGAAGGCGGCAGCGACGTGTTCCTGCACGCCACCGCTCTGGAAAAGGCCGGCATGAGCGCCCCGCGCGAAGGCCAAAAGCTCGGCTACGAGCTGGAGCAAGAGCGCAGCGGCAAGACCTCCGCCGGCAGCCTGCGCGCCCTCTGAACCTCGTGTTCCGCGGCCGGAACCCCGGTTCCGGCCGCGCCCGTCCCGCTGATGTAAGGAGGCCGCTCCATGAGCATGGCCGATAGAATACCTTCGATGTCCGACCAGGATCTGAAGGTCCTGCACGCCAACGCGGCGCGCCTGAACGACGGCGGAACCAAGCAGCAGCAGGCGGCCGCGGCCGAACTGCTCCCGGCCATCGAGGCCGAACTCGACCAGCGCAAAACCGCGGCCACGGCCGAAAAGGCCCGCATCGCCGCCGAGAAGCCGAAGAAGACCCGGGCCAAGAAGGTCGCCTGAGCCTTCGCGCGCGCTTCTCGTTCCCTTCTCCCCTTGCGGGAGAAGGTGGCCTGCGGAGCAGGCCGGATGAGGGGTGCGAGCGCGACCATCACGAGGTCTGGCGAGCCCGTACACAGGGCCGACCAGCGGGGTGAGCGGCGCCTTGAGACCTGGCGCCGACACCCCTCATCCGGTCGCTCACGCGACCACCTTCTCCCGCAAGGGGAGAAGGAAAGCGTAGGCCGCTAAGCCTTCGTCCGCCCGATCCGCTTGATCTCCCACTCCAGCTCGACGCCGAACTTCTCGCGCACGTCGGCGCGGACCGTCTCGCCCAGGCCTTCGAGGTCGGCGGCGGTGGCCTCGCCGGTGTTGATCATGAAGTTGGCGTGCAGCTCGGAGAACATCGCACCGCCGTAGGGCTTGGCCCGCCAACCGGCCTCGTCCACCAGCCGCCAGGCGTTGCGGCCCTCCGGGTTCTTGAAGGTCGAGCCGCCGGTCTTCTCGCGGATCGGCTGGGTGGCCTCGCGCCGGGCGGTGATCTCGTCCATGCGCTCCAGCACCGAGGCCGACTCCTCGCGCCAGCCTTCGAACAGGGCGCCGGTGAAGATCAGGTCGCCCTGGGCCGCGCGCGCGGACTTGCGGTAGCTGAAGCCCATGTCGGCGTTGTTCAGCACCACCCGCTCGCCGGAGCGGTCCAGCGCGTAGGCCTCCACCAGCCGGTCCTTGGTCTCGGTGCCGTAGCAGCCGGCGTTCATCACGCAAGCGCCGCCGACCGTGCCGGGCACGCCGCGATAGAACTCCAGCCCCGCGATCCCCGCCTCGGCGGCCTTCTTGGCCAACGTGGCGTCCAGCACCGCCGCCCCGGCGTAGATGCGCGCGTCGTCCATCGGCATGACCTCGCCGAACCCGCGTCCCAGCCGCACCACCACGCCCTCGACGCCGCCGTCGCGGACCAGGGTGTTGGAGCCCACGCCCAGCGGCGTCACCGGCACCGCCGGGTCCAGCCCCTTGAGGAACCCGGCCAGGTCGTCGTGATCCTCCGGCAGGAACAGCAGGTCCGCCGGCCCGCCCACGCGGAACCAAGTGAACGGCGCCAGCTCGGCGTCCCGGATCAGCTTGCCGCGGACGGGCGGAAGGGTGTCGATCCAGCTCACGCCGCCTTCCCCACCGTCTCGAGCTTGCCCGGCAGGGCGTAGGCCCACTGGGTGATGTCGCCGGCGCCCAGGCACACGACCAGGTCTCCAGACTCCGCCTCCTGCGCCACCAGCCCGGCCAGGGCGTCGGGGCCGTCGAGCGCGAACACGCGGCGCTGGCCGTGGCGCTTCAGCCCGTCGACCAGGGCGTGCTTGTCCACGCCCTCGATCGGCGCCTCGCCCGCGGCGTAGACGTCGGCCACGATCACCGTGTCGGCGTCATGGAAGCAGGAGCTGAACTCCTGCATCAGGTCGCGCAGGCGGGTGTAGCGGTGCGGCTGGACCACGGCGATCACCTTGCCCTGGGCCACCTGGCGGGCTGCCTTCAGCACCGCGGCGATCTCCACCGGGTGGTGGCCGTAGTCGTCGATCACCCGCACGCCGCCGGCCACCCCGGTGGTGGTGAAGCGACGCTTCACCCCCTCGAACCGCGCCAGCCCCTCCTTGATCGCCTGGCCGCTGACGCCCAGTTCGCGCGCCACCGCGATCGCGGCCAGGGAGTTGGACACGTTGTGCCAGCCGGCCATCGGCAGGTGGACGTCGGTCAGGGTGAAGGGCTCGCCGTCGCGCGGCGTGATCACCACGTCGAACTGGGCGCCTTGCGGGTCCATGGCCACGCGGGTGGCGCGGACCTCGGCCTGGGGATTGACGCCGTAGGTGACGAGGCGCCGGTTCTCGACCTGCGCGACCAGCGCCTGCACCTCGGGGTGGTCCAGGCAGACGGCGGCGAAGCCGTAGAAGGGGATGTTCTCGACGAAGTCGCGGAAGCCCTTCTTCACCGCCTCGAACTCGCCCCAGTGGTCCAGGTGCTCGGCGTCGATGTTGGTGACGATGGCCACGGTGGACTTCAGCCGCAGGAACGAGCCGTCGCTCTCGTCGGCCTCGACCACGATCCAGTCGCCGTCGCCGACCTTGGCGTTGGTCCCGTAGGCGTTGATGATCCCGCCGTTGACCACCGTGGGGTCCAGCCCGCCGGCGTCCAGCAGGGCGGCGACCATCGAGGTGGTGGTGGTCTTGCCGTGGGTGCCGCCGACCGCGACCGAGAACTGCAGCCGCATCAGCTCGGCCAGCATCTCGGCCCGGCGCACCAGCGGGATGCGCCGCTCGCGCGCGGCGATCATCTCCGGGTTGTCCGGCTTGACCGCGGTCGAATAGACCACGGCGGAGACGTCGCCCACGTGCTCGGCCGCATGACCCACGAACACGGTCGCGCCCAGCTTCTCCAGCCGCTCGGTGTTCGCCCCAGCCTTGGCGTCGGAGCCGGTGACCCGGTAGCCCAGCTTCAGCAGGATCTCGGCGATGCCGCTCATCCCGATCCCGCCGATGCCCACGAAGTGGACGGGGCCGACGTTGAAGGGAATGGGCCGGTTCTTGGTGCGGGCGATCATGGCGGCGGCATAGCGCGAAAGCGGCCGCGGGCGGAACGCTCTTTTTCGGAGCCCGGCGCGGTGCGGCCGGACCATCCGCCGCGTTGCCCCCCCACCGACGGTCAGCCAAGCTGCCGCCCGTATCGCCGGAGTTCGCCATGTGCCGCCCCCTCGCCGTTCGCCTGCTGACCGTCGCCGTTCTGATCGGCGGGAGCCTGGGATTGCAGGGGTGCCTGGCCGCGGCGGCGGCGGGGGCAGTCGTGGGCACGGCCGGAGCGGTCGCGGAGATCGGGGTTAAGACCACCGGCGCGGTGGTCAAGGGCGGCGTCGACGTGGTCACCACCAGCGACGAGGAACGCGAGAAGAAGGAACGCCGCCGGGCGAAGCGCGAGCCGCGCGGCTGATCACAGGTTCAGGGCGCAGCGCTCGCCGATGGTCGGGCGCGAGACCACTACGCGGCTGAGGCCCGGGAACCGCGGCTTCAGCCGGTCGGCGAACCACAGGCACAGGCGCTCCAGCGTCGGGCTCTCCAGCCCGGGCTTCTCGTTCAGCAGGCCATGGTCCAGCTCGCCCGCCGCGGCTCGCAACTCGGCGTCCAGCTCGGCCAGGTCCTCGACCCAGCCGACCGGGCCCTGCATGGCGCCGCGGACCGTCGCCTCCACCTGGAACGAATGGCCGTGCAGCCGCCGGTAGGGGCTGTCGATCGGACCCTGCGGCAGGTGGTGGGCGGCGTCGAAGGTCGCGGCCTTGGTGATCTCGAAAACGGGGTGGGTCATGGAGTCCGGAAAGGGGCGGCCGGGCGCGACGCCGTCAGGGCACGCCGATGTACTTGTGGGTCTGGACGCTTAAACGCCAGCGGGGGCGTTGCAGGCAATAGGCGATCGCCGCCCGGGTGTTGGCCGCCTGGTCCGGCCCGTCCATCGGCTGCAGCCAGAACCGCTCGAAATCCAGCGCCTCGAACCGGGCCGGATCGACGCCGGGCTGCGGAAACACCAGCTTCAGCTCCTGGCCGCGGGTCTGGGCGAGCGGGGCGTCGGCCTTTGGGCTGACGCAGATCCAGTCGATCCCCTCCGGCGCGGCCAGGGTTCCATTGGTCTCCACCGCGATCTCGAACCCGCGCGCGTGCAGGGCCGCGATCAGGGGCGGATCGAGTTGCAGCAAGGGCTCCCCGCCGGTGCACACCACCAGCTTCGGCTGGTCCGTCGCGCCCCGCCACTGCGAACCCACCGCGCCGGCCAAAGCGTCGGGCGTGTCGAACTTGCCGCCGCCGGGGCCGTCGGTCCCGACAAAATCGGTGTCGCAGAAGGTGCAGACGGCCCTGGCCCGGTCCTGCTCGCGCCCGGTCCACAGGTTGCAGCCGGAAAAGCGCAGGAACACCGCCGCGCGGCCGGCCTGGCCGCCTTCGCCCTGCACCGTCAGGTAGATTTCCTTGACGCTGTAGGTCACGCCGGCACCGCCCGCCACCGCTCGAACCCGCGCGCGCGCAGCTCGCACGCCGGGCAGGTCCCGCAGCCGTAGCCCCAGGCGTGACGCACGCCCCGCTCGCCGAGGTAGCAGGTGTGGGTGTCCTCCAGCACCAGATCGACCAGCGCCTCGCC